>CABEBF010000071.1_pt1 | contig 9252 bp, 7 predicted proteins | sample 3132511 | NCBI WGS metagenome assembly CABEBF01 (sample SAMEA5534345, study PRJEB31848) | metagenome | biome: tundra; feature: field; material: soil | place: USA | collected 2013-05 | depth 0.45 m | reverse complement strand
CGGGGTCAGTGGAAAGCGCCGCGAGTAGCGCCGGGTCAGGGCGCCAGCGCCGGCCAGGAAGTAGATGGGGCCGCCCCTCCCCCCGACCCTCGCGCCCAGGGTCAGCTGCTTGCCCACCCTGATCGGGATGTCGCCGACTTCCCCCGGTGCCGGCACCACCATGGGCGGGAGTGATCCGGCATCACCGACGGCAGGCGCATCCGCACCGGCCGCGGTCGCAGGCGACGGGCCCGCCGGCGAGTCCGACGGCGTCGACGTCTGCGCCGACGCAAGGGTCACCGGGGCTCCGCAAGCGGAGCAGTAGTGCGCCAGGTCGTGCAGTGGCTGGCCACACTGGTCGCAGTACACGTCTCCCTCCGGAACCGGGACGAGGTGATGCCGCCGGATTGTGGGGGTAGGCGAGCTCCGTCGAGCGGCCTGGGCCTGCGACGTCAGTCGAGGGAGACGGAAGTAGCGAGCGGCTCGCTACCGCCGTCGACCTCGACGTCCAGGACGTGGGCGATGTCCGCGGACGACCGCCCGATGTGCAGCTGGTAGGTGCCGCTGTCCACGTACCAACCGGCCTGCCGGTGGTGGAGAGGCCCGTCGTGGACGTGCGCGGGCGGATTGGCACGGCGATGCACCATCTCCTGCCAGGCCTCGTCGGCCACGTCGTAGTAGGCGAAGGAGCGCTCCCCCAGCCCCAGTCTCACCGTCGTCGATTCCCCCGGGTCCAGACGGACCTTGGCAAAAGCCTTGAGCTCCTTCACGGGGCGGAGCCGGCGGTCGGGCGCAGCCGAGCCGCCGTCCGGCGGGCCCACGTAGAGCTGCACGACCTCCGAGCCCCGGCGGGTCCCTGTGTTGGTCACCACGACGTCGACCTGCAGCCGCCCACCGGCCGCCAGGTGGGTGCTCGACAGCCGCGGCGGCCCGATCCCGAAGGTGGTGTAGGAGAGCCCATGGCCGAACGGAAAGCGCACCGGCAGCCGGCGCGCCTCGTACCAGCGATAGCCGATCAGCAGCCCCTCGGCGTACCGGATCTCGCTGCTCTCGCCGGGGAAGTTGCCGAACGCAGGCGAATGCTCGATGAGGAGGGGCAGGGTGGTCGGCAGGCGTCCGCCGGGATCGGCATCGCCGAGGAGCACGTCAACGAGCGCGTTGGCAAGCTCCTCGCCCGAGAACCAGATCTGGAGGAGGGCACCGGCCTCCGCTGCCCATGGCATGGCGACCGGCGACCCCGAGTTGACGACCACCACGGCGTCCGGGGTCGCACCAACGATGCCCCGGACCAGTTCGTCCTGCTTTCCAGGGAGGTTGATGGTCGCGCGGTCGTAGCCCTCGCTCTCCACCGTCTGGTCCGTGCCGACGATCACCACGACGGCGTCGGCGCCGTCGGCCAGGGCCACCGCCCGCTCGATGCCCGCCTCGTCCTCTCCGGCCTCGTACACGATCTCGACGCCGTCACCGAGGCGCAGGCGCAGCGCCTGGAGCGGCGACAGCAGGTAGTGGGGCGTGACCCTCGCGCTGCCGCCACCCATGATCGCCGGCTGATCAGCGTTGGGGCCGACCACCGCGATCTTGCGCAAGGCTCCTGCCCGGAGGGGGAGCACGCCGCGGTTGGCGAGCAGCACGGCCGCCTCCGACGCGGCCCTCCGTGCGATCTCGCGATCCTCGGGCCGGTCCACCGGGCTCTCCTGCTCCAGCTCGGGGTCGTCGAGGGCGCCGACGCCGTCGAAGACGGTGAGCATGCGCTCGACCTTGGCGTCCAGCACGGCCTCCTCGACTTGTCCACCGCGCACCGCCTCGCCGAGCGTCGCGCCGAATGAGCGAGCGGGCCCTGGCATCTCCAGATCGAGACCAGCTCCGGCCGCCTCGACGGTGTTCGAAAGTCCGTACCAATCGGTCATGACGAAGCCGTCGAAACCCCACTCCTGCCGGAGGATCTCCGTCAGGAAGCGCGAGGTGTCGGGGACGTGCGCGCCGTTGACTCGGTTATAGCTGGTCATGACGGCGAGCACCCCGGCGACCTTGACGGCGTGCTCGAAAGGCAGGAGGTAGAGCTCTCGCAGGGTGCGCTCGTCGATCACGGACGAGCTGGTGTAGCGCTCGAACTCGGTCTCGTTGCCAATGAGGTGCTTGACGGTGGCGATCACCCCCTGGTCCTGGACGCCCCGGATGTAGGCCACGGCGAGCTTTGCCGTCAGCAGCGGGTCCTCGGAGAAGGCCTCGAAGTTGCGGCCCCAGAGGGGGTGACGGTGCAGATTTACGGTCGGCGCCAGCAGCACCCTGGCGCCCTTGTCGCGGGCCTGGCGGGCGACGGCGGCGCTCGCCTCCGCCACCAGGGCGGGATCCCAGGTCGCCGCCAGCGCGGTCCCCGAAGGGATGCAGAGCGAGGGCGTCACCGAGAGGAACCCGACGGTCCCGCCCCGGGCGCCGTTGGGCCCGTCGGTGAACTTCACCGAGGGGATGCCCAGTCGCGGGATCGCGGCGGTGTGCCAGAGGTCGATACCCGCGGTGAGCGACGCCTTCTCGTCGAGGGTCATGGCGGCCACGAGCGCAGGGATGTCACGGGCCGAGCGCTTGCGGGATCGGGGCTGATCGATGTCCGTCTCCTCGCTCCTACTCGGAGGGCGCCGCTGCTGCCGCCTCGGCCTTCTCCTTCCGCTCGCTCTTCTCGCGCCGGGTCGACTTGGAGACCAGCTGCATCTTGATCTCGCCGTCCACCACCTCGACCACGACGGTGTCGCCGGGGCCGTGCTTGAGCCGGAGCAGTTCCTCCGAGAGCGGGTCCTCGATCACCTTCTGGATGACCCGGCGGAGCGGCCGGGCGCCGTAGATCTTGTCGAAGCCCTCCTCGACGATGCGGTCCTTGGCCTCGTCGGCGACGGTGAGCTGCAACTCCTGGGCCGCCAGGTGAGTGGCGAGACGGGCCAGCATCAGGTCGACGATCTGGCGCATCTGAGGGTGATTGAGCCGCTGGAAGACGACCACCGCATCGACCCGGTTCAGGAACTCGGGGCGGAAGGCCCGCTTGAGCTCCTCCATGATGCTGTCGCGCATCTTGGCGTGGTCGTAGTCGATGGCACGGTCGGTCGTCATCGCCGGCTGGAAGCCGAGCGAGAGATTGCTCTTCAGGCTGGCGACGCCGAGGTTGCTGGTCATGATCACGATGGTGTTGGCGAAGTTGACCGCCTTCCCCTTGGCATCGCTCAACCGGCCGTCCTCGAGGATCTGGAGCAGCATGTTGAAGACCTCGGGGTGGGCCTTCTCGATCTCGTCGAAGAGGACGACGCTGTACGGGCGGCGGCGCACCGCCTCGGTGAGCTGACCACCCTCGTCGTAACCGACATAACCGGGCGGCGAGCCGACCAGACGGGCGGTCGAGTGCCGCTCCATGAACTCGCTCATGTCGAGCCGGATGATGGCGTCCTCGTTGTCGAAGAGGAAGGCTGCCAGCGAGCGTGCCAGCTCCGTCTTGCCCACCCCGGTGGGCCCGAGGAACATGAACGAGCCGATCGGCCGGCGGGCGTCCTTCAGCCCGGCGCGGGCACGCCGCACCGCCTGCGAGATCACCTTGACCGCCTCGTCCTGCCCGATGAGCCGCTTGTGGATCTCCGCCTCCATCTGGAGCAGCTTGGTGGTCTCCTCCTCCACCAGCCGGGACACGGGCACACCGGTCCACGAGCTGATGATCTCGGCGATGTGCTCCTCGGTGACGTCGGGCACGGTCGCGCCGAGCTTGTCCCGCCAGGCCATCTCCTCGGAGACGTACTTCTCCTTGAGCTTCTTCTCGTTGTCCCGGAAGTTGGCCGCGGTCTCGTAGTCCTGACCGGCGATGGCCTCTTCCTTCTGGGTCACGAGCTCGCGGATCTCCTTCTGCATGGCGCGGAGCTCATCCGGGGTCGTGGTCAGCTTCATGCGGACCCGGGCGCTCGCCTCGTCGATGAGGTCGATCGCCTTGTCCGGCAGCGACCGGTCGGCGACGTAGCGCACCGACAGCTCGGCGGCCGACTTGAGAGCCGCGTCGGTGATCTTGACCCGGTGGTGCTTCTCGTAGAGGGGCCGGATCCCGTGCAGGATGTCGATGGTCTCCTGGAGGGTCGGCTCGTCGACGTAGACGGGCTGGAAGCGGCGCTCCAGGGCGGCGTCCTTCTCAATGTACTTGCGGTACTCGTTGAGCGTGGTCGCCCCGATGCACTGGATCTCGCCGCGCGCCAGCGCCGGCTTGAGGATGTTGGCGGCGTCGATGGCGCCCTCGGCGGCACCGGCCCCGACCAGGGTGTGGAGCTCGTCGATGAAGAGCACGACCTCCCGGGACTGGCGGATCTCGTCGAGGATCTTCTTGAGCCGCTCCTCGAACTCGCCCCGGTACTTGGTGCCGGCCACCAGCCCGCCCATGTCCAGGGTGAGAACGCGCTTGCCCATCAGCGACTCGGGGATGTTGCCGAGGACGATGGCCTGGGCCAGCCCCTCGGCGATGGCGGTCTTGCCGACGCCGGGCTCGCCGATCAGGGCAGGATTATTCTTTGTCCTCCGAGAGAGGATCTGGACCACCCGCTCGATCTCCATGGCACGGCCGATGACCGGGTCCAGCTGGTTCTTCTGAGCCAGCTCGGTGAGGTCGCGGCAGAACTGGTCAAGCAGGGGGGTCTTGCTCGGCTTCTTCTGGGTCTCCTTGGAGTCCTCTTCGAGGCCGGACTCGTGGAGCAGGCGTTCGATCTCGCCGCGCACCTTCTCCAGGTTGGCCCCGAGGTCCTCGAGCACGTGGGCCGCGATGCCCTCCCCCTCGATGAGCAGGCCGAGCAGAAGGTGCTCGGTGCCCACGTAGTTGTTGCCCATCCGCCGGGCCTCCTCGAAGGAGATCTCGATGACCTTCTTGACCCGGGAGGTGGGGATGATCTGCTGGATGATGATCCGCTCGTTGCGCCCGAGCACCGACTCGATGGTGCTGCGCACCTTGTTGATCTCGACGCCCAGGTTGTTGAGGACCTTGGCGGCCAGACCCTCACCTTCGCGCAGCAGGCCGAGCAGGAGGTGCTCGGTTCCTATGTACGAATGGTGCGAGCGCTCGGCCTCCTCCTGGGCGAGGGTGAGGACCTTCTTCGCTCTCTCGGTGAACCGCTCAAAGGGATACAAGACAGCCTCCGCGCCCCGCCCGGCCCCCCCACCTGGGAGGAAGGGGCCAGCTCGGGACATGCTCCAACGCTCCCCATTATGCCCATCGAAGGGGTCGGCCACTCTCTCCCACGCGCATTTGAGGGAGCGGCGTGCCGAGGCCGTCATCCCCGGCCGTGCGAGCAGCAGGGGATGACGGACCTCTCCACAGCGGACGCCCGGGCGCGGGCGACCGGCCGGCGGGGTGCTACGCCTCCGGCTCGGCCTCGGCGGCGGTCTCTGCTGCCGGGTCTGACGCGGCCGGCTCGGGCTGGGACGCGGACGCCTCCGCCTCAGGGGCCTCGGGTGCGGGCTCGTCGAAGGCCTCCTCGGCCTCGGCGAGAGCCTCCTCCAACACCTCCTGCGCCTCGGCCATCACCGAATCGGCTTCGGCGACGGTCTCTCCGGCGGACTTCGGCGGCTCCGCCTCTGCCTCGGTCTCCCCGGAAGCCTCCGCAAGGACCACCTCGGCCTCGGCCTCCGGCAGCGCCGCGGCCAGGAGGCTCTCGTCGAGCTCGGCCGGCGACTCCGCCACGACCGCGACCTCCGCGACCTCCGCGGCCGCGGGCTCCGCCTCGGCCTCCGCCTCATCGTCGGACGACTCCGAGTCCTCTCCGAGGTCGTAGGTCGGCGGCACGTACTCGGCCGGCCCCTCCGGCCCGCCGCCGTGGAGCTGGCGGAGCGAGAGGCTGATCCGGCGCCGGGCGCGGTCAGCGCTCAGCACCATGACCTTGACCTCCTCCCCGATCTTGAGGACGTCCTCGGTGCGCTCGACGTGGTCCCAGGAGAGCTCACTGATGTGCAGCAGCCCCTCGACCCCGTCGGCGATCTGGAGGAAGGCGCCGTACTTCTTGGTCTTGGTGACCTCACCGTCAACGACCTTGCCGGGCGGGAAGCGGTCCTCGATCGTGTCCCACGGGTCATCGCTCAGCTGGCGCAGCGAGAGGCTGATGCGGGAGAGCTCGGGGTCGAGCTTGATGACCTTGACCCGGACCTCGTCCCCGACGCTCAGCATGTCCGACACGTTGTTGATGCGGTCCCAGGACAGCTCGCTGATGTGGATCAGACCGTCGGCACCGCCGAGGTTGACGAAGGCACCGTAGCTGGTCAGGCCGCTCACCTTGCCGGTGATCATGTCGCCGACCTTGAGCTTCTCGAAGAGCTCCTCGCGCTGGCGCGCCCTGTCCTCGTCCTGCGCGGCGCGCTGGGAGACGATGAGCCGGTTGCGCTTGCGGTTGACCTCGAGGATCTTGACGGGGATCTTGGTCCCCACCAGCTCCATCAGGTTGCCGGAGAACTGGCGCGCCACCTGGCTGGAGGGCAGGAAGCCGCGCAGCCCCATGATGTTGACGATCAGGCCGCCCTTGTTCTGCTCGCGGACCTCGGCGTCCAGGATCTCGCCCTCCGACTCCTTCTCGGCGACCGCCTGCCAGATCGACTCGGCGCGGGCCTTGCGGAGCGAGAGGATGACCCGCCCCTCCTCGTCCTCGGGCTGGAGGACGTACACCTTGACCCGCTCACCGGATACCAGGGTCACCGCGGCCTCGTTGCGGCCGGAGAGCTCCCGGTTGGAGATCACTCCCTCCGACTTGGCCCCGATGTCGACCAGCACCTCATCGGGATCGACCCGCACCACGACGCCTTCGACGATGTCGCCATAGGCAAGGGACTTGACGTTGCCCTCCTCCTCGCGGAGAAGTTCCTCCATGGTGAGCGGCTCGCGCTCCGGTGTTTCGACGCTGGGGGCCAACTGTCTCCTTCTGTCTCTCTCGCCGTGCACCTCGGGGGGAGCGTGCTGCCGAGGGATTTGGGCCCTGGGGCCCGGAATGGTGTCGCTTGGAGGCGAAGAACGGGCGCGTTTGCACCGTTACCGTGCGACACAGGCAGTCTAACAGGGTACCGCGACAGGACCGAGAGGGGCGATGCAACCCGCCCGCGCGGTGCGGACGCGGGCCTCAGGCCGGTGACGGCGCAACCATCCGACCGGTGAAAACGCACTATCCGCCGCGGCGATGGCGGGGTGTGACCTGATGCCGGTGGGTGGGCCATCCGCCCGCCGGCGGCCACTGTCAGGAGATCGTTGCACCCCGTGACCGGGGCAATACAGGACCCTCGGGGATGGCGTCGCACCGCCATGCGACCCTCGGTGACGCCATGAGGGTCACGATCACCTGCGAAGAGTGTGGGCACAAGCACCGGCTCGAGCGCCGCATCAGCGAGCCGGGGCCGATCTGGATCATCTGCCACAACTGCGAGCTGCCGCTCCAGGCAGTTCTCGAGGGGCCGACCGCCGCCCGCCAGGCTGAGACCGCCTTCGCGGTGTGGAAGGACATCTTCAAGCTCTCCGACGTGGGATCGGCCAGCTAGGGCTCCGACCCTCGGCCTCCCTTCCCGGACCGACTTCCCTTCTGGTTCCGCTCTGGTTCCGCGTTCGCCTTCGAGTGGACTAACCTTGAAGGCCGATGGCACCGTCGACAGCGCAGCCTCCCGCCCCTGCAGAGACGCCCATCGAGACCCCGGCGGGCAGCGAGCACACTCTCCGCGAGCCGGGCTGGGACGTGCTGGTCTGGAACGACCCAATCACGCTGATGTCGTACGTGGTCCTGGTCTTCCGGCGGCTCTTCGGTTACGACTTCGACACGGCGACGAGATTGATGCTGCAGGTGCACCACGAGGGCAAGGCGGTGGTCGCCACCCAGCCCCGGGAGCAGGCCGAGGTCTCGGTGTCCCGCCTCCATGGCTTTGGTCTCCAGGCGACCATGGGCCGCGGGTAGGACGCCGGTGGCAGAGGTCCGCAAGCGGCGCGGACGGATCCAGCTCCATCTCGACACCGATGAGAGGGCTGCCCTCCTGATGATCGTGGAGCAGCTCGCCCCGAGCCTCGGCCAGGTCCGCCGGACCGTCCCCGTCGCCTACGACGATCCCGAGTTCCAGGCCGAGTACGACCGCTGGGTGCGCCCCGAGATCGAGCGGAGCCGGGAGGCCGACCTCGACGTCATCCGGGACTGCATCGGCTCGGGGGAGGACGTGACCGTGCTCACCGAGGAGCAGGCTCTTGCCTGGGCACGCGGCCTCAACCTGCTGCGGGTCACCGCCGGCGGCCTGATGGGAGTGGAGGAGGACGGCTGGGAGCAGCAGGCGGACGACGCCCTGCGTCGCTCCCCGGAGTTCCGGGTGCTGCTCGCCCTCGGCCTCATCCAAGAGGAGCTGATCGCCGTCCTCGAGGGGTAGCCGCACCTGAGCACCGCCGCGTGCCACGACCGGCCAGTGCCCGAGCAGATTGACGCGTGTACTTCGAACCGTCCAAATCCATGCCAGAATGCCCAGGAATGGCAGCCCCCTCCCGACGCGCGAGATCTGCATCCGTCACGGTCCCACTCGACGCCGTTCGCTGGGACCAGCTACCCCCGATCTGTGTCGCGACGGGAGAGCCCACGACGGGGCGGTGGGAGCGGCGGTTCGGGTTCACGACAGGCCACTTGCCGGTGTGCGAGAGGTTGATCGCCCTGCGTGCGCGGCGCAATCGCACGGCGATAGGGCTGCTGGTGGGCTTTGCTCTGTCGTGGTTCGCGGCTGTGCTGGCCGGCTTCATGGCTGCGGGCGACCCGGCGACCAGCCCGTTTGGGTCCATCGCGGCGTGCCTGCTCGGGTTAGGGCTGATTACCCTCGTATCTGGCGTGATGGTCCTCGTCCTGGCTCTTGGCACCATACCGGTTCGTTGGCGGATGGTTCAGGGGGACAACGGGACGTACGTTCAGATCCGCAACGCTCATCCCACCTTTGTCGACGCGGTGACAGCCGACCTGAACCTGAACGGCCGCAAGTCCGTCAACTCGGCCCGGGCGCGCCGTACCAGATGGATGGCGCGCGCTAGCATGGCCTGGGCCTTGCTTCTCGTGCTTGGTCTTGCGGCCTTGTTCGCCACTGGTCACCCGCTGGTCGCGGTCGTCATTCTCATCTGCTACGCGGTACTTTCCCTTGTCGTGCCGGCCGTGATTCTCTTGGAACTGCAACGGCGCCGTTTCCTTTCCGACTGCTAGGGGGCCTGGACCTCCTGGGCGGCATGGAAGGCAACCGCTGACCGCGACACTGCAGCCCGTTCGAGCCGTGGTTGAGGCC
>CABEBF010000068.1_pt1 | contig 9268 bp, 6 predicted proteins | sample 3132511 | NCBI WGS metagenome assembly CABEBF01 (sample SAMEA5534345, study PRJEB31848) | metagenome | biome: tundra; feature: field; material: soil | place: USA | collected 2013-05 | depth 0.45 m | reverse complement strand
GAGGAGTACGCCCGCCCCTACGGCAACGCCATCGTCATCGAGACCGACGACGGCGCCGAGGTGGCCGCGGCCCTGCGGGGGCTGGTGGACAGTCCCTCCCTCGCCCGGCGGCTGCGCCGCGAGGCCCGGCACGACGCCCGGGAGTTCACCTGGCCGGCGGTGATCGAGGGCCTGCTCGAACGGCTCCGGTACATGTCCTTTCACCAGCAGGTGCTGACGCCGTCCCCAGGCACTAGGCTGAGATCGTGAAAGCCGTCGTCATGGCCGGAGGCGAGGGCACGCGGCTCCGGCCGCTCAGCAGCCAGTCCCCCAAGCCGATGGTGCCAGTGGTGGGTACCCCGGTGATCGAGCACAACCTGAGGCTGCTCCGCGACCACGGCATCACCGAGGTCGTGATCACCCTCCACCACCTCGGCGCCGACATCCGCAACCGGCTCGGGGACGGCTCGGATCTCGACATGACCATCGACTACGTCGTCGAGGAGCGCCCCCTCGGGACCGCGGGGAGCGTTCGCAACGCCGCCCATCTCCTCCACGACACCTTCCTGATCATGAGCGGCGACTGCCTGACCGACATCGACCTCTCCCGGGTCATCACCCAGCACCGCGAGCGGGGGGCGCTCGCCTCCATCGTCCTCACCTCGGTGCCCAACCCGCTCGAATACGGAGTGGTGATCACCGGCGCCGATTCGAAGGTGGAGCGCTTCCTGGAGAAACCGTCGTGGGGTGAGGTGTTCTCGGACCAGGTCAACACCGGGATGTACGTGGTCGAGCCCGAGGTGTTGGAGCGGATCCCGCCGGGCACCAACGCCGACTGGTCGCAGGATGTCTTCCCGGGGATGCTGGAGCGGCAGGAGCCTCTCTTCGGATTCGTCTCCGAGGGCTACTGGTGCGACATCGGCAACATCCCATCCTTCCTCCAGGCGAATTGGGACGCCCTGGCGGGCCGGGTGCGCTGCCACATCCCGGGGCACCGCGAGGGAGAGGTCTGGATCGGGCAGGACGTGGAGATCGGGATGGGGGCTGTCATCGAGGGCGCGGCCTTCCTCGGTGACGAGGTCAAGCTCAAGCCGGGCACCCACCTCACCGGTCCGGTGATCATCGACAAGTACTCGGTCATCGACGAGAACGCCCGGATCGCCAACTCGGTGGTCTGGCCTCACGCCTACATCGGTGAGGGGTGCCAGCTCCGGCAGGCGGTCGTCGGCCGCGCCGTCACCATCAAGAACAACACGGTGGTGGAGGAGGGGGCCGTGATCGGTGACGACTGCGTCATCGGCCAGGGCTCCAGGATCCAGGCCGGCATCCGGATCTGGCCGCACAAGGAGATCGAGCCCGGCTCGACGGTCAACGAATCGGTGGTCTGGGCCGGGGAGTGGCGACGCGGGCTCTTCTCGTCGTCGGGGATGACTGGCCTGATCAACGTCGAGCTGACCCCCGAGTTCTGCGCCCGGCTCGGGGCGGCCTTCGCCGCCACCCTGCCTCGCGGGGCCACCATCGCGGTTGCGCGCGACCACGCGCGCAGCTCACGCATGATCAAGCGGGCCATCGTCTCAGGGATCGTGAGCGGCGGTGCCAGGGTGCGCGACCTCGAAGAGCTCCCCGTGCCGGTCACCCAGTTCGCGACCCGGTACGGTCGATCGGAAGCCGGCATCCACGTCCTGGTCTCGCCCCTCGACCAGCGCTCCGCCGACATCCGCTTCTTCGACCGCGACGGCCTCCCCATCGACAAGCGAGCCGAACGCCGCCTCGAGGCCCTCTACTTCCGGGAGGACTTCCGGCGCGCCGCCTTCTACGAGATGGGCGACATCGAGGCGCACATCACCGCACTGCCCGACTACGTGCAGCATCTGATGAGCAGCGTCGACGTCGAGGCGATCCGCACCGCCAAGTTCCGGCTGGTCATCGACTACGACTACAGCCAGGCCTCGCAGGTCCTTCCCGATGTGCTCCACGGGCTCGGGGTGACCACCGTGCCCCTCAACGCCGGGGTCGCCGAGGGACCGCGCCATCGCACGGTCCCTGAGGAGACGGCCCTGATCACCCGGACGGTGCACGCGGACCTCGGCTGCCTCTTCAACGCCACCGGCGAGCGCATCGATGTCATCGACGACCAGGGCAGCGTGCTGACCCCGTACGAGCTGTTCGGGCTGCTGGCCCGATGGTGGTCGCATCGGGGCGCGATCCTGGCTCCGGCAAGCTCGCCGCAGTGGGTTCGCGGCCTCGTCGAGGAGCAGGGCTCCAGCTTCGTCGCGACCATCGGAGAGCCCAACCAGGTGCTCCGCGCCGCCGCCTCTCCGTCCGCATGCCTCGGCACTGACGGCGAGGGTGGCTTCGTCTGGCCGTACTTCTTCGGTGCCTTCGACGCCATGTACACGCTGGTGAAGCTGCTGGAGCTCCGGGCCGTGGCCAGTGAGCCGATCTCGGAGGCTGTCGCCCGCCTGCCCCATGCCGCCTACCTCAACGCCACCGAGTTCGTCCCCTGGGAGGCCAAGGGGAGGGTGATGCGCACCCTCCTGGAGGACCATCGCGACAGCAACGTCGACCTCGTGGACGGGATCAAGGTCTTCGTGGACGATGGTTTCGTGCTGGTCCGCCCCGATCCCGACGAGCCCGCCTGCCACATCGTGGCATCGGTCACCAGCGAGCCGCGGGCACGCAGCCTGCTCGAGGAGTACAGCCGCCGGGTGCGCGAGGCGCGCGGCGGCGAGGGCGCCCCGGTCGCCACCGAGGTCATCGGCAGCGCGGCCCCGGCGCCGGAGACGGCTCACACCTAGGCAGCCGGTGGCTCACACCGAGCGGGGCCAGTAACTGACTCGCCGTTCACGGGCGGCCGGGTCCTGCCGGTAAAAGTCGCGAAGCACGGCGTACAGCTCCGGCTTCTCCTGCTCGAGCTGGACCGGCCTGTCGAAGAACACCTCGGTGACGACGGCGAAGAACTCGCCGGTGTTCACTGCACCGTACGGATCCAGCAGGTCTCCGCCGGTCCCGTCGCGGAGCGCGACGAATTCCGCGTTGCACACCCTGACCCAACGCTCGTACGCGGCGTGCGATTCGAGCGGCGGCGTGCCGTCGACGGACCCTCCCAGCATGTCGAGCTTGTGGGCAAACTCGTGATAGACGACGTTGTGCCCCCCTTCGGGATCGCGAGCCTGCGCACGGGCGGCGTCCCAGGCGATGAGGACGGGACCGTCGAAGCGTGCCTGTCCGATGATCGGATCGGGCTCGTCGGTGTAGAGGCCTCCACCGACGTGGCGGTCCCCTTCCAGCACGACGGTCGTGGGGGAGACGATGATGGAGGTGACGCGGTGGTAGTAGTCGTAGTCGAGGCCGAGGATCAGCAGGCCTGCCATCGCGCTGATCACGACCCGGATCTCATCGGTCAGCTCGAAACCGCTGGACGCCTCCCAGAGCTTGTCGACGAGGAGGAGGCGGATGAGACCTTCGACACGCTCCCGCTCGTGGCCGGCGAGCACGCGCCAATGCGCGACGCTGTCGTCGAGGAGGTCGCGCCACGCCTCGGGAAAGGGCTGAGCCAGCGCCTTGCGAAGCCGTCCTCGACGCGTCAGTGCCATTCTTCTCCTTGCCTCTGCGGGGAGAGCCGAGCGATCCCGGCAGCTAGGCGGGTGCGGTCTTCTCCGCCGGGGGCTTCCTATTCTGCAACCACCTCGGTGCCCACCAGTTGACGGGCCCGAGCAGGCGCATCAGAGCGGGCACCACCAGGGCGCGGACCAGGCTTGCGTCCACGAAGATGGCGATCGCCATCCCCAGACCGAGCGCCTTGATCACGACGACCGACGAGACCAGGCCAAAGACGAGGAAGACGGTGACCATGATGGCCGCCGCTCCGGTGACCAGCCGCCCGCTGGCCTGCAGCCCGGCGGCGACGGCGCGCCGGTTGTCCCCATGCGCCCGCCACTCCTCGCGCATCCGCGTGAGCAGAAAGACCTCGTAATCCATGGAGAGGCCAAAGACGACGCAGAAGACGAGCACCGGGATGGTGGGGTCGAGTGGGGCCGGACTGAAGTCCAGTAAGCCGCTCAGGTGGCCCTGCTGGAAGATGAAGACGAGCGCCCCGAAGGAGGCGGAGAGCGAGAGCAGGTTCATCAGCACCGCCTTGAGGGGCAGGACCAGTGAGCGGAGCAGCACCATCAGCAGGAGGAACGTCGTGACCATGACGTACACGATCGCCCATGGGGTCTGATCCAGCATGTACTGGACGTAGTCCATGTCGAATGCGGTGTTGCCGGTGACCAGGATCTGGGCATCGTCGACCCGGTCGTGGGCGCGGATGTACCGGACCACGTTCTGCGCCTGGTCGCTCGACTCCGCGTACGGTGTGTAGGCGCGCAGGACGGCGATGCTGCTGCCGGTGAGCTGGGTCACCTGAGCCCGCTCCGCCGCAGGAAGCCCGGCGACCCCGTCCGCGAACAGCTGCTGGTAGGTGGCGACGCCGGTCACCCCGGGCTCGTTCACGTAGCTTGTCACCGCGCTGATCCCGGGGAAGGTGGTGAGACGCCGGCCGAGCTGGTAGGCGGTGGCCACATCGGCCGCGCTGTACGGCGACCCGTTGAAGTCGAGCACGACGTCGATGGCGTTGCCCTGGCCGAACTGCTGGGTGAGCAACTCGGTGCCCTGCCGGGCGTCGTCGCCGGGCGGCAGCAGGGTGACGTCGGCCTCGGCGAGACGCATCTGGGAGAGCGGGGAGCCGGCCAGCAGCAGCACGGCAAGGCAGGGCACCAGCACCGCCACCGGCCGGCGCATCACCAGGTTGGCGAGGCGCGCCCAGAACCCGCGCGCCGCCGGGTCGTTCCCGGTCCCGCCGGCGGCCGCGGTCGCAGCGCCGGCTGGCGCTCCGGCGGTCGTCACGGCCGTGGTCCGAGACCGGCGGAACGGGCGGAGCAGGCTGGCCGGACGCCAGTGAGTGACCCGCATTCCGAGGATGGCGAGCAGGGCGGGGAGGAAGGAGAGTGCGTAGACCACCGAGATCAGCACCATGAAGCTGCCCGACAACCCCATGCTGGTCAGGATGGTGCCGCGGTAGAAGAGCAGCGCGGTGGCCCCGACCGCGACCGTCACCCCCGAGAAGGCGACGGCCGTCCCGGCGGTCCGCATCGTCACCGAGAGGGCTGTCTCGACGTCCGGCTGCCGGCCCATCTCCTCGCGGAAGCGACTCACGAGGAAAAGCGAATAGTCGATCGCTACGCCGAGCCCGAGGATGACGACGACGTTGAGGGCGTACGTCGAGACGTCGCTGACGTGGGCCATGGCGTACATCGCCGCCAGCCCGCCCGCGACCGCGACCAGTCCGACTCCCAGGCAGAGCAGGGCTGCGACCACTGATCCGAAGACGATGATCAGGAGGATCAGCGCCGCCGGGATCGAGACGTCCGCCCGTTGGAGGTCCTGCTCGCCCCGGGTGTTGAAGGAGCTGTTGAGGGCGAGGTCACCGGCGGCGTGGACGGTGAGCACGTCGGAGTGGACCTCGGCGCGCAGGCTCGGGTAGATCTGGGTGGCGGAGTCGAAGTTGGGCACGTTCAGCCCCACCTCGACCGCAACCCAGCGCCGGTTGGTGGAGATGAGCGAGCTCTGAGCGGTCGGGTCGTCGGGCGGCGGCAGGATGATCGTCTGCACCCTGCTGTCGTGCCGGAGGGGAGCCAGCGCGGCCGAGACCGCCGACTCGAAGGCCGGGCTGCCCACGGTGAGCGAGGGGCTGCCGAGCACCAGCTCCAACCCATTCGCGATCGAGGTCGGCAGCTGCTGCGACTCCAGCGTCAGGGCCCGGCTCGACTCGAAGTGGAAGGTGTCGTTGTTGTTCAGCGTGCCGCCGCGGCTCAGCAGGCCGAGGGTCGCCACGAAGAGAACGAGCGACGCGAGCAGCACCCACCACCGGTGCCGGTAGACGAATCCGCCCCACCAACTCATGCGCAGCGCCGTCCCATGGGCAGGCACCTTACCAAGTGGCACCGGGTGGGTCCCCCCGCCACCTCGGGCCCGGTTGGCTCGGGTCGCGTCCGGCCGGAGCGGCTACCCGGCCACCGCCCCCGCGAGCCCACGCTCGACCACCTCGGCCAGCCCGCGGATCATCGCCGGGGAGGCGTTGGGCATGGCGATCCGGCGCAGCCGGATGCCGTGCTCGGCCGCCTGCTCGCCGGCGGCCACGTCGATGTCGTAGAGGGTCTCCAGGTGGTCGGAGACGAACTGGACCGGCGCCACGAGCACCTCCTTCGCCCCGGCTGCGGCCAGCTCGGGGAGGATGTCGAGGAGGTCGGGCTTGAGCCATTCAGCGGGCGAATGGCCCGCGCTCTGCCAGCCGAACCGCCAGCTTCCCTCGGGGAGGTGGAGCCGATCGACCACCGCATCGACGGTCTGGTGGAGCTGGTCGAGGTAGCCCGGGTCGCGATCGATGACGCTCCGCGGGAGGCTGTGGGCGGTGAAGATCAGCGTGGCCGCGCCCGGCGGGCCCGCGGGGGCCTCGGCCAGAGCCTGGGTGATGCGGTCGCTGAGCCCCTCGATCCAGCCCGGCATGGTGTGCCAGGCTCCCGCCACCGCGATCTCCAGCCCGGGGTGGCGGCTCCGCGCCCGGTCGACCTCGCGCTCGTAGCCGGAGAGGATGAGCCGCGAGTACTGCGGCGCCAGCACGATGCCGAGGATCGTCGTGATCCCAGCCGCCATCATGGCGTCGACGGCGTCGGCGATCCAGGGGGCGGAGTGCTGCATCCCCACCGACACGGAGAAGGCGCCGGGCCCGTGGCGCTCGGCGAGGAGGCGGTCCAGGGCGGCGGCCTGCAGGGCGGTGATCTCCAGTAGCGGTGAGTGCCCGATCCGCCGGAAACGGCGCTCGAACTCGGCGGTCAGCTCGGGGTCGGCATCGCTTCCGCCCCGGACGCTGCGCAGATATGCCGGCACCTGGTCGGCGGTCACCGCGGAGCCGAACGTGAGCAGGAGGATGCCGGTGGGGGAGCCCATCAGCGGGCGGTCTCCCGGTGGACCAGCTCGACGACCCGCTCGAGCGTGGCGGCGTCGGTGTCGGGGAGCACCCCGTGGCCGAGGTTGAAGACGTGACCGTCGCGGCCGCCCGCCTCAGTGAGCACCCGCCGGGTCTCGCGCTCGACCACCGGCCAGGGTGCGAGCGCCACCGTGGGGTCGAGGTTGCCCTGGATGCCGAGCCCGGGCCCGATGCGCCTCCACGCCTCGTCGAGCGGCAGGCGCCAGTCGACGGAGATGGCGTCGCTGCCGGTGGTCGCCATGGCGTCGAGGAGGTGGGAGCAGCCCGTCCCGAAGTAGATGAGAGGGACCCCGGTGGTCGCGAGCCCGGCGAAGATCCGCTGGACGTGGGGGAGCACCCGGGCCTCGTAGTCGCGCCGGCTCAGCGCTCCGACCCAGGAGTCGAAGAGCTGGAGGATGTCCACTCCGGCCGTGACCTGGGCGCGTAGGTAGCGCACTGTCACCTCGGTGAGCTTCTCCATGAGCCGGTCCCACAGTTCCGGCTCGCCGTGCATCAGCGCCTTGCTGCGGGCGTAATCCCGCGAGGGATGGCCCTCGATCAGGTACGACGCGACCGTGAACGGAGCCCCGGCGAAGCCGATGACGGCCGCTCTCTCGCCGAGCTCTTGCCGGATGCCCCGGATGGCGGTGAAGAGGTCGGGTGTCGCCTCTTCGGCGGATTCGACCACCATCAGGCGTGCGATGTCCGCCGCGGAGCGGAGCGGCTCGTGGATGATCGGTCCCAGGCCGGGGTCGATGGAGAACGGCACTCCCATCCCGACGAGCGGCAGCATGATGTCGGCGTAGAGCACGGCCGCATCGACGCCCAGCTGATCGACCGGCATCAGGGTCACCCGCGCGCACAGCTCGGGGGTCCTCGTGATGGTGAGGATGTCGTAGCGCTCGCGCAGCTCGCGATAGGCGGCGAGGCAGCGACCCGCCTGGCGCATGAACCACACCGGGGTCCGGTCGACCGGCTGCCGGCGGAGCGCCGCCACCATCCGCCCACGCCCGGTCATCGCGGTGACGCCGGCGCCCGCTGTGCCACCAGCACCCGGCTCGGAAGCCTGGTCAGGCATGAGGCTCAATCCCCACGCCGCAGGCGGCGCGGGGGCCCCTCGTCCTGAGAGGAGGGCGTTGCGCCCTCCTCGCCGCGGCGGCAGAGCCGCACGCGGCTCACCTCCCGCTCGGCGCCACTCGGCGCCGGGCGCGCTCCGCGCGCTGCACCGGTTTGCGGGGCATCAGGGCAGCGAACGCTCACGTGCTCAATCGACCCCGATGTCGAAGCCGGCCGTATCGTCGCTCTTCCCGTAGGAGCGAATCGCCATGTGGGTGTCGGTACGGACGATCCCGGGCATCCCCGCGATGTGCTGGGTCACGACGGTCGCCAGTGCGTCGAGGTCGGGCACCCGGACCACCGCGATGAAGTCGGCCGAGCCGGTGGTCGTGTACACCTCGGCGACACCGTCGGTGTCCGCAAGGGCCCGGCCCAGGCGGCCGATCGCCCCCGGCTCGCAGACGATGAAGAGGAACGCGGTCAGCACTCTGGCGATGGTACTCACCCCACGCAGCGGGCTGCGTGGGGACCCCCGTCTCGACAGGGGGGTTGCCCCCTCGCAGCGGTGGCGGAGCCACACGCTGCTCACCCGCCAGCTCGGCGCGACTCCGCGCCGGCGCGCTGCGCGCGCTCGCAGCGGGCTGCGTGGGGGACCCCCGTCTCGATAGGGGGGAGTGCCCCCTCGCAGTTCAGCGCACCCATGATCTCGCGTTACGCCGGAGTGACGAAACGGGACGGGCGGGGGGTTGGGGAGCATCATGCGTTCGAAATGCCAGACCAGCTTGTCTGCACCCGCTGCTGGAAGTGGTACGACGGTCGCATCGTCTGCCCCAACTGCAAGGTTCCCCTGATCCATCCGGGGACCGGCCAACCCGTCGCAGACCCCGCCGTGGCGGCCGCGGACTCCGCCTTCACGGACCCCGCTCCGTACGGTGCGGCCCCCGTTGCCGGCTCCCCGAGAGACGAGTACGCCCCTCCCGTCCCCGAGGTGTCCGGCTACCCGACCGGCACGCCGTTGGACGCCCCCACACGGACCGAGATGCGCCACATCCTGGCCGGCGACCAGGCCGCGGCTCTGGCCCCGGCCGGCCCGCTGCACGCTCGGATGGCGCCCCCGCCACCGGCGGACCTCGACTCTCCGACCCCGGTCGCGCCCGACCCGGCGCCACCAGTGGCAGGCGCTGGCGTTCCGGATCCGTCCGCCCTGGGGCTTCCCACCTGGGG
>CABEBF010000052.1_pt1 | contig 9517 bp, 11 predicted proteins | sample 3132511 | NCBI WGS metagenome assembly CABEBF01 (sample SAMEA5534345, study PRJEB31848) | metagenome | biome: tundra; feature: field; material: soil | place: USA | collected 2013-05 | depth 0.45 m | reverse complement strand
CTGCGCGAGGGGGACCTCACCCGCCTTGCCACCTACCAGGCCGCGGTCCGCCTGTGCGTCGACGGCGGGCTGGCCCCCGCATGCACCATCCGGACACGCCCGGCTCCGCCGGCGGACCCGGCACGGGCCCAGATGGTGCGGGCCGCGTCACGAGCTCGCTTCGCCAAGCCCGAGGCAGCGGCGCCATCCCCCTCCACATCGGAGCCGCGCAGCTTCGCCGCTGGCGGATCCGACAGCGCCGCGGTGGCCGCCCAGGACCTGGCCCTACCGCGCAGGGTCAACGGTGGCCAGCCTCGCCGCCGGCAGATCGAGATCACGCCGCTCGACCTGGACGCGGCGCCAGATGAGCGCGCCGCTTCCTCGCCGCCGGCGGTGGCGACGGTCGTCCCGCTCTTTCCGGTGAAGCCGTGATCAGGGGGCGCCGCTCCGACCGTACGGAGGCCCTCCTCGAGGTGCTCTCGCGCCTGACGGCCCGTGACGGGGTGGTCCTCGATCTGCTGCTCGAACACCGCCTGCTCACCACCCCTCAGCTCGCCGACCTCGCCTTCCACGGGAGCATTGGAGTTGCCAAGCGGCGGCTCGGCATCCTCACCGCCCTCGGTCTGGTCACGCGCTTCCGACCGCCCCTGATGCGTGGTGAGGGTTCACGGCCTTTCCACTACGTCCTCGACAACCGGGGCGCGGTGGTGGTGGCGGCGCGCCGTGACGTCGACGTCGACAAGCTCGGATACCGGCGAGAGCGCAACCTGGCGCTCGCCCTCAGCCCGCGGCTTGCCCACATCGTCGGCATCCACGACGTGTTGGCGGCACTGGTCGCCTCGGCCAGAAGCCGAGGCGGCCGGCTGGTTGCCTGGAAGTCGGAGCGGACGTGGGACACCGAGACCTGGGCCGAGTGGGTGCATCCTGACGCCTGCGGGCGGTGGAGCGAGGCCGAGGTCGAGGGTGACTTCTTCCTCGAGTACGACCGCGGGACAGAGGCGCCGTCGGTGCTCGCCGAGAAGCTCACCGGATATGCGGCGCTCGCCGCGCACAGCCGTCCGGAGGGGTTGTCCGTTCCCCCCGTGCTCTTCTGGTTTGCCGACGAGAGGCGAGAGGCCTCCGCTCAGCGGGCGCTCGCCGTGGCGGCCAGCCGTCTCGGCATCGCTGTCGCCACCGCGGCCGCACCGCTCGGGCGCCCGGGGGAGGCGGTGTGGGTGGTCCTCGGGGCGGCCCGGGAACGCATCACCCTCGGCGAGCTGCTGGCGCGCCACGGAGTCGCCTCCGGCCTACTCCGTTTGGCCGTCTGAGGTGGTGGGATGAGGCAGCCCCAGCTCTTCGATACTGACCCCCAGGCGCCGCGCCAGGCTCACCCGGAATCGCCGCTGGGGGACCGACTGGCCAATCTCCCAACGCCAGATGGTGTCGCGATTCACGCCCACCCGGCTTGCCAGGGCCTCCTGGGTGAGGCCGATGGCCTCCCGGAGCTCGCGTATTCGCACGTCGCGGGCGTGAGGGCGATCGTCGTGGTTCATCGGACCGCATTGTCCCCGATCCAGGGTGGCGCCGGCTACTGCGTGATGCTGGAAACTGAGTTGACTTTCCAGCACTCCTCTGTCATCCTACGACGGCAAGGGCCGCCTGGTATAAGCAGGCGGCCCACATCAGCGCCCTGTGTAAGGAGGGAACTGACATGACCACTGTACCTGTCTGCCTGCCTGCTCGCCGGCACGGCCGCGACCCGGGGTGGCCTGAAACGCCCTTCCACTGGTACTGCCAGGGGTGCGGGCGCTGGGACCTCTGCGATGACAACGACCTCTGCTCCCACTGCCGGGTCGCCGCCCCCTCCTCGAAGCAGTCCGAGGGCGACCGATGAGCGCTATGGAGTCGGTCATCGTCATCGGGCACATCGGCGGGCCCGGGTGCGACGACCCCGATGACTGCATGGTCTGTGCCAAGAGCCGGTTGGGCAAGGAGCGCTGGCTGGTTCTGCTGGTCTGCGTGCGCTGCGGCGAGAAGCTCGACACCGACGGCGCCCTCTGCAGCGCCTGTGAGGCTGCGGATACCGCGGCTCAGGGCAAAGGGCGGGTCCGTAGGGCCGCCACGACCGTCGACCACGCGCACAACGTGTACCGGGGCGCCGTCATCCACGGTGCGGCATGACCTGGAGAAGCCGTCCTTCCCTGACCGCTGCTCCGTCGCCCACCGTCGAGGCAGCGTTGTGAGCGCCGTGCCTCCACCGCTCAGCTATGTGGTCGCGCACGGGGGGTCCCGGGGCGGATGGCGCAGCGAGCCGATGGCGCTCGCTGCAGCACGCAAGGAGGCCCAGCACCTCATGGGAGAGGGGAGATGGCTGAGCAGTGTGGTGAGGCCGCTCCTCGGCGAAATCGAGGCCTGGGACGAGGAGGGGGGAGAGAGGTGGCTCTGCCTTCTCGCCACCAGGCGCGAGTCGGAGGAGCGATGACCATGCTTTCCCGCCTCCGCGACCCGGCCTCGGCGCGTGTGGCTCTCGCGGTTCCGTCGCTGCTCCTCGCGGCTTATGGAAGCGCCGCAGAGACGCACCGCCAGGCCGAGACCGCGCTCGAGCGGGAGGAGCTGCGCCATCGGAGGTGCTCTGACGAGTGCGAGCCCCACCGCCTCCTCCAGCAGCTGGTCAACGTCGCCGAGCGGCACCGGCTCCAGGCCGCGGACGCCCTGGCGTCGACGCTGCTCGAGAGATGAAAGGGCAAGGTGCGGTGCTCACCAGCGAGGATGTCGCTACGGCAGCGCTTCCCGGGAGGCACCGCGCGCCTATCTCCGACTGGTGTCCGCGATGCGCCCGGTTGTTCCGTACCATCCCGCCCCCCACGTGCCCCCTCTGCGAGACGGAGCTGGTGGCGAGATCTCGACCGCCGGCGACGGTCCATCCATGACGCCCGTTGCGTTGGACCAGCCGCCCGCCACCTCGGAAATGGCCGGGGAGGAGAATTCTCCCCCCTCTCTGCGCGGCCTGGCTCGTCCCATGACGCCCGTTGCGTTGGAGCAGCCGCCCGCCACCTCGGGAATGGCCGGGGAGGAGAATTCTCCCCCCTCTCTGCGCGACCTGGCGCGTCGGCTCCAGAGTTCGGTTCGCCTGGCTCGGCGGCGCTTCGAGTTGCTCCCCGTCTCCGGCGAGGGCGCCCTCTCGGTCGAGGTCCAAGGGCGGGGCGCAATCGGCAAGGGCTCAATGGCGCCCGCCAACCTCATGGACCTGATCTCGTCGATCTCCGTCGTCGGCATGCTGCAGCCGGTCCTCGTAGAGGAGCGCGGCGCCCAGCGCCTCCTGGTGGCGGGGGAGCGCCGACTGCGGGCGGTGCGCTGGGGCTCTGTCAACGACCCCGACAATCCGCACTTCGCGCACGTCCCGTCGGTGATCGCCCCTGGCCCTCTCAGCGAGGACGAGCGGCGCGTCTGGCAACTCGCCGAGAACCTGGGCCGCGTCGACCTTCAGCCGGGCGAGCTGGGCGCCGGGCTCCTCCTGGAGCGCTGCGCCGTGCTCCAGCAGAAGCTCCTCGCCGCCGGCGTCGACGTCCCCCTCGAGGTGGCCCAGGACGATGACCCGGTGCGCAGGTTCCGGGGCCTCGAGGGGCTCCGCGGGCCCCGCCCCGAGCTCGCAGCGCCGTGGTCAGAGGTGCTCGCCCGCCTGGGCATCCAGCTCTCCCCGCGGAAGGCGCGCGAGGTGGTCGCGGCCTTCGCTGCACTGCCTTCCGAGGTGTCGGCGGAGATGGATGCCGAGGGTGTCTCCATCTGGGCCCGCTCCGCCTACGCCCGGCTCAACGCCGGCCGTCAAGCCGCGGCCGAGGAGCTCTGGGCCGCCGTTCGCGTGGAGGGCAGCACCGCGCTGCTGGGAAGCGCCGCCCTCACGGCGGTGGCTCAGCCTGGGCTCCCCGTCCACGCGGCACTGCAGCTCGCCGAGGAGCAGCACGAGGCCGCCAACGAGGCCCGCCGGCTGCGTCTCAGCCACGGTGAGGTCGACTCGGACGACGAGGGTGAGGACGAGCTCGTCGAGGCGGGGCCCCCTTTCTCTGGGACAGCTGCAGCTGCTCCGCCGCAGGAGCTCGCCGGCGAGCTCGCCACCGCGGCGATCGCCTCGCTGCGGGCCCTCCTCGACGGGATGCGCTCCGGCCACTCCATGGACCGCTACGCCGCCGGATCGCTCCGCCTCTTGGGCGAGGAGCTGCTCCACCTCCTGGGAGCGGCGATATGACCATGGCTCCCCCCGCTGCCCCCAACGTCCTCGTTCCAGCCCGCGGCTGCGACTGCCGGGTCTGCCCCTTCTTCACCGGCAACCCGACCGCCGTCGAGCCCATCTGCTCCGGATGCAACAGCGACTGCACGTACTGCGGCTGCTCGCGCACGGAGGGGGCGGCGACCCCCGGCGGCTGCCGAACGTGCCCGATCCGCTGCGGCAGCAGAACGGACATAGAGGTCTGGATGCGAGACGTTGGCGGCACCCTCCGCTTCGACGATATCTCCATCAGGACGCCCCTCCCTCTCCTTCCTCGGTTCATCCCCCTCCTCGAGGGGAGCGACGTCGCCGAGCTGGACCGGGTCGCCCGCTGTCCGGCGTACGGCTTCCGGCTGCGCCAAGTCTTCTCAGCCCGGACCCACCAGCTCAGCCCCAGCCTGACCGAGCTCGGCGCCCACGCCGCCCTGGGGCTCCGCGACGACCAGCTCGCGGTCCTCGTCGGCTACGGTGAGGATCCCCTGGTCGAGGCCTTCTGGACACTGCGCAAGGCGGACCGGCTCATCGAGGCGATCGCCGCCCAGGGCTGGGATCTGGTGCTCGCCCCCAACTTCTCGATGTACGGCAACCAGCCGCGGGCCGAACACCTCATCAACTTCCGTCGCTCCCTCATGGTCGCTGCGGAGCTGGCCGCGGCCGGGGTCGCCGCCGTCCCCAACCTCTACTGGTTCCGACGCGAGGACCTCGAGCGCTGGGTCGCCTGGTGCGAGAAGGCCCACCCCCCCGCGATCGCCCTCAACCTTCAGACGCTGAGGACGGACTCCGAGTGGCGGCTCATGGGGCTCCCCGGGCTCGCGTACCTCGCTGCACAGCTTCCGCCGGGTATCGCCGTCATCGTGAACGGCTCCTCCCGCGCGTCTCGCATCGCCACGCTGCGACAGCTCTTCGGTGCGTCGCTCGTCCTGGTGAGCCAGAACGCGATCCAGGGGGCCCTCCACGGCAAGGTGATCACCGAGCACGGCTGGGAGGTCCGGCACGCCGAGAAAGCGGACCTCTTCGCCGCCAACGTGCGCTTCTACACGCGCCTGGTGGAGGGCTGAAGCCGATGCGTCGCCGCTGCTTCTACCTCATGGGTCACGGCCCCACCGGCGCTGCGGTGCGGGTGGTCGGGGCGCTCGGTATCGAGGGGCCGTCGGCCGACGCCCAGTGGGAGAGCTACTTCTCCTGGATCCCGCTCCTCGAGGAGCTCGATGTGCAGGGCTGGCGCGAAGATCTCGAGCGAGCTCGAAGCGCCGGCGCCCTCGACGAGGACCTGGTCGAGCACTGGGTGGAGACCGCCAACGGCATCACCCGCGACATCACCGAGGTGGAACCGCCCGAGGCGCCATCCCTGGCGCTGGCGGTCGAAGCGCTCGTCGACCTGGCGCTCGTCAGCTGAGGAAAGACGTTGGGTTCTGGATCGAAGAAGGCACACGAGAGCTTCTCGGTGGCGCCCACCCTCGCCGGTGCTGGCGGCCCACCCGCCCATGGAGTCGCTGCCGCACAGGTGCCGGCGACGACGGTCTCGCCGGCTGACGTCCAGGCCAAGGAGGCTTTCTGGGCGAAGCTCACGACGGTCGAGCACTGCGCCCTGGCCGGCTCAGACCCGGTGGACGGATACGCCGCTCTCCAGAAGGCTGCTGCCGAGGCCGAAGCTCTCTGCTTCGCGGCCACCCACCAGCTCGACCCCTCCGAGAAGGAGCCACTCCACCAGGCGCTGGTGAAGGGTTGTGCCGCGCCACTGCAGAAGGCTCCCGCCCCATGGCTCCAGGCGGCGGCACTGAGCCAGGGCTTCCAGCACCCGACCCTGGTAGGGCTGACCCCGAACAGCGAGCACCCACTCGCCTTCTGGCTCAATCCCACCTATCTCTCCGGCTCCCCGGCCAAGGCTGCGATCCAGGCCAAGGCCATCGAGCGCTGGAAGGACATCGCGAGCGGATCCACCGCCTACGGCATCACGCTCGCCGAGCTCCAGGCTGCTGAGGAGGCACTCGCAAAGCCTGCAGTGCCAGCGCCGGCGGCCGCGGCGGCAAGCCCACCCCCTCCGAGCAGCTCCCTACCCAAGAAGGCCGCCGAGGCTCCGTCTCAGCGGACCTTCCTCGCCAAACAGAAGGCGGTAGAGGCGGCGCTCGCCCACTACAGCGCCTCCATCTCGGCGATCCCCGCGCGACGTAGCGACGCTGAGGTCGAGGCGCTCGCCCTCGCCCCCGTCGCCGCCCCGTCGGTCGGCGGGATGCACGCCAAGAGCTTCCACCAGGCCCCGGACAGCTCCCAGTGGATGTTCAAGCCGGACTCTCGCGCCAAGGGGGCGGCGGCCCACGCGGAGGCGGTCGCGTCGCTCGTCTGCTCCACCGGCGGGACGCCGACGATGCCCGTCTACGTGCGCTCCATGGGCGGAGCAACGGGCAGCCTCCAGCCCCTTCTCTCCGGGGCCTCGCCGCTCAGCTCGGACATGACCGCGCTCTCCCAGCACGACGTCGACGCGGTCGTCCGCTCCCACGTCTCTGCCTGGCTGGTGGGGGATCACGACTGCAAGCCCGACAATGTGCTGCGCACCCCAGGCGGCGGGCTTGTGCCGATCGACCACGGCCAGGCCTTCAAGTTCTACGGCTCCGACCAGCTCTCTCTCGACTACAACCCCAACAACGCCCACAACCACGACCGCACCCTCTACCAGAAGCTCTACAGCGCCCACCTGAAGGGCAAGCTCGCCAAGGGGGTTCGCGTCCGTCCCGAGGCGGCGCTGGGGGTGATCAAGCGCTACGAGGCGATCTCCGACTCCGAGTACCGGGCGATGCTCGCCCCCGTCGCCCGAGAGGGCGTCAGCCAGAAGGTCCCGTGGTACCCGGCGATGGTCCAGCGGGCCAAAGCGACGAAGGGGGGGGCACCTACGGCGACCGACGTCGCGACCGCCTTCCTGGACTGCGCAGTCGAGCGCAAGCAGCAGCTCCGCGCCGGCTTCACCGCATTCTTCGCCCAGGTCTTCGCCCCGAAGACGGCGTCCTCCACCAAGGCGGTGGCGTAGATGGGCTCCGGATCCGCCAAGGCCCACGAGAGCTTCACGGTCGCGCCCGCGCTGGCGGGTTCGGGCCCGACGACGTCGACGAGCTCGGGCGCGCAGCTGCAGGGCTCCGCGGCCGCGGCCGCCATCGGGTCCGCCGCTTCCTCGCCGTCCGCCTCCGCCTTCGTAGGGAACTCGGTGGCGGGCCAGCTCAGCAGCTCCGAGATGGCGGAGGTGCTCGACGTCCAGCGGTCAGAGGCGGCGGCGTTCCTTCAGGCGATCGGCATCGCTCCGAAGCGGGAACCCGAGGCCTCGCCGGCGCCGCCGCTCCACGTCCTCGACCCCACGCCAGCGACCGGGCATCCCGGCGAAGAGCCGCTGGTTCCCGTCCCCGACGCCCCGCCCGTCGGCGATCCTCTGGGGACCCCGTTGCTCCTCGCCTCCAGCGCCGACCTCGAGGACGGGACCGCCTCGCTGGTCGCCTACAGCAGCCCCTCCGGCCCTCGGGAGGTCCTGGTGGGCCATGTCACTCCCGAGGCCGAGAGCAAGCTCCTGGAGGCCCTGGAGGTCAGTGGCAAGACCGTCGCCGTCAAGGTCGAGCGCGAGATCCTCGACACCCTCCCCCAGGACACGTGGTTCAGCAAGATCGAGCCCGCGGCCAAGGCGGTGAACACGTGGCTCAAGCACGGGACGGGCGACGCCGCGGCCGCGGCTGCGACGCTCACCGACCTGGAGGCCTCGATCACGGCGAGGCTCGCCGTCCCAGATCTCGGCGACCCCGAGCGGGCGATGCTGCTCAGCTACCAGGACAAGCTCACGAGCTACCTGGCCGCAGCCGCGGGCCCGGGGAGCACGGGCTCCAAGCTCCCCAAGGTCGAGCAGCACCAGGGGCCGGTGATGAAGCTCGTCACCGAGCACGTCCCCGCGCCGACGACGGGGGAGGGGCTCTCCACCCTCCAGCGTCGGGTGAGCCGGATCAAGGCCTCCATGAACGAGCAAGGACTGGCGTCGTGGGATGGCGTCAGCCGCAAGGCTGGCACCACGGGCGTGGAGTACCAGGTCGACCTCGGCGACGGCTACACCGCCGTCTACCGCCCGCACCAGAGTAACGAGGGGGCGAGCACGGCGTACTCGCTCCGCGGCGCCCTGGAGATCAGCGCTCCGGCTGGCTCCGGCCACGGCCGGGAGCTGGTGCACCGTCTTCAGCAGCTGCACCTGGTGAGCGATCCGATGGGCCGCGACGAGGCCGAGGTCGCCTACCTCCGGGCCAACGTCTCTGCCCTCGGACTGGCGAAGCACCCCGCGGTCAAAGCCGCGCTCGCGCCCCGGCCCGATCTCGAGGAGACGGCGCAGCTCGAGATCCTCGGGGAGCGCGCCCACGAGGTCTCGAGCGCCGATCCCAAAGCAGCGCAGCGACTCTCCCGCGAGATCGTCCTTGCCGCCGAGCAACGGGCGAGTGTCTGGCGCATCCCCGAGCTGCGCGACGCCGTGGCCGCGGCCCTGGGCAAGGAGTCCGGAGCGGCCCTGACCGGCTCGCCCGGCTACGACCCCACCCCCACACAGAGCGGGGGCTGGCACACATGGCGGCGTCTCGATGTCGGCGCCGACCCCGCCGCGGTCAAGAAGGCCTTTGGCAAGCGCAAGCTCTTCCACGCCCTGAGCGGCGGCATGTCGCCGGCGGAGCTGATCCGGAACGGCGGCGTCCTCGCCTCGACCGAGCGCCGCGCGTTGATGGGGATCCGCTCCGGCATCGGGATGAGCGAGGACTCCGACATGACGACCGGCGGGGCGCGCTCCGTCTTCCTCCGCGTGGGAGGCGGCTCCAACTCCGGCGACGTCTTTGAGTGGGCCGACCCGACAACCCTCCTCCAGCGCTGCGATTGGTACGCCTATCCCGGTGACCATTTCGGAGCCCTCAATCCCAAGAGCCACAACTTCAGCGCCGCCGCCCTCACCAGCGATCCCCTCCACGTGGCCACCTTCACGGGCCACAACAACGAGGTGATGTTCCGCAACGGCATCGACCTCCTCGGCTCCGAGGCGCCGAGCCGGATCCGCTGCTCCAGCCCCAAGCGGCGGGAGGACACCCTGGCCGCGCTGGCCGCGCGGGGGATCACCCAGCTGCGCGGCAAGCCCATCGAGGAGGCCGTAGTCTGTTGACCGATCACGAGATGAGCAGCCCAGGACCGCATCCGAGCTGGGAGCCACGGCTTGTAGAGCTTCTCCAGAGCTACGAGCGTCCCTTCGAGGAGACCGGGGCGGAGGTGGAGATCACCTGGCCGGAGGAAGAGGGGGGC
>CABEBF010000042.1_pt1 | contig 9725 bp, 10 predicted proteins | sample 3132511 | NCBI WGS metagenome assembly CABEBF01 (sample SAMEA5534345, study PRJEB31848) | metagenome | biome: tundra; feature: field; material: soil | place: USA | collected 2013-05 | depth 0.45 m | reverse complement strand
CCCCTCCAGCGGGTGAGGCCGGTCGGCCCCGCCGGTCGAACCCACTCCCTCCGGGAGCCCTGGTCATCGGGATGGCCCTCGCGATCCAGGGGGTCACGACCTACGCCTTCGTGGTCATCGCCAACCACGCTCTCGCGCCCCAGACGTACTCGGCGTTCAGCGCGCTGTGGGCCCTCACCTTCGTGGCCGCCCCGGGCCTCTTCCTGCCACTCGAGCAGGAAGTGGGCCGGGCCGCCTCGGCCCGGCGGGTGGCCGGGCTCGGGGCCGGGCCAGTGGTGCGGCGGGCGCTGCTCCTCGGGATCGGCATCGCCATCGGCGTGATGGTGCTCGCCGCCGTCGGCGAGAGCCCGCTGGTGGGCACCTTCTTCAACGGCCAGGGCCTGATGCTGCTGGGGTTCCTGGTCGCCATGGCCGTCTATGCCGTCTACTACCTCTCGCGGGGGACGCTGGCCGGGGCGGGCCGGTTTGGCGGCTACGCCACCGTCCTCATGGTCGAGGGGGCGGTCCGGATCGCGGCGGCGCTGGTGCTGCTCAAGGCCGGGGTCACCAACGGCGGTGCCTATGGGCTGGCCATCAGCCTTCCGTGCCTCATCGGCCTCGCGGTCGTGCTGCCACGCCAGCGGGGCATCGCCGCCCCCGGACCACCCGCCCGCTGGAGCGAGCTCTCCGCCGCCCTCGGCTGGCTGCTCACGGGATCGCTGCTCGCTCAGGCCCTGATGAACGTCACTCCTCTCGCCACCAAGGCCCTCTTCAGCGGCGGTGATCCGACAGCGGCCGGGCGCGTGCTCAACGGGCTGATCGTCGCCCGCATCCCCCTCTTCTTCTTCCAGGCGATCCAGGCCTCGCTGATGCCCAAGCTCTCGGCCGACGCGGCCGCCGGTCGATTCCACGAATTCCGCCTGCTGCTCCGCCGCATCCTGCTGCTGGCCGGCCTGCTGGTCATGGTCTCGGTCGCGGGCATGGCCCTGCTCGGACCCCCGATCCTGCAGATCCTCTTCCACAGCAGCCGCCCCCTGGGGCGGGGCGACCTGGCCCTGCTCGCGCTGGGCAGCGAGGGGATGATGGCCGCCCTTGCCCTCGCCTACGCCTGCATCGCGCTGCGCGGGTACCGGGGAGCCACCGCGGGCTGGGTCTCGGGAAGCGTCGCCCTGGTCCTCGCCCTGGTGGTGCTGCCGGGAACGCTGCTCCGTGTGGAGATCGCTTTCTGTGTCGCGGTCGCGGTCGCCTGCGCGGTCATGGGCGTCGCCCTCACCAGGCACCTCCGGCGCGCCGAGGCAGCGTCCCTCACGTCCCCGACCGGCTGACCCCTCAGGCGGGGGCGGCCACTCCTACCGCGGTGTCGCCACGGATGTTGCAGGGAGATCCGCGGCGACCGCGCGGAGGTCGGACTCCACCATCATCGCGACCAGCTCGGTGAAGGAGACGGTGGGCTGCCAGCCGAGGACGCGGCGGGCCTTGCCGGCGTCGCCGACCAGCATGGCGACGTCCGCGGGCCGGAGGAATCGCTCGTCGACCACGACGTGGTCCTGCCAGCGCAGCCCGACGTGGCCAAAGGCCAGCTCCAGCAGCTCCCCGACCGAGTGGGTCACCCCGGTCGCGACCACGAAATCGTCGGGCTCATCCTGCTGCAGCATCAGGTGCATCGCCCGCACGTAGTCGCCGGCGAATCCCCAATCGCGCTGGGAGTCGATGTTGCCGAGGCGAAGCTCCGTCTCGAGCCCCAGCTTGATCCGCGCCACGCCGTCGGTGATCTTGCGGGTGACGAACTCGAGGCCGCGCCGTGGCGACTCGTGGTTGAAGAGGATGCCGCTCGCCGCGAACATCCCGTAGCTCTCCCGGTAATTGACGGTGATGTAGTGGCCGTAGACCTTGGCAACGCCGTACGGAGAGCGGGGGTGGAAGGGAGTCAACTCGGTCTGCGGCGTCTCCCGCACCTTGCCGAACATCTCGCTGCTCGAGGCCTGGTAGAAGCGGATCGCGGGGTTGACCAGCCGGATGGCGTCCAGCATGCGGGTGACCCCCAGGCCGGTGATCTCCCCGGTGTTGATCGCCTGCTTGAAGGAGAGGGCGACGAAGCTGATCGCCCCCAGGTTGTACACCTCGTCAGGATGGGTCGCCTCGAGGACATTGATCAGCGACGACTGGTCGTGGAGGTCGCCCTCGACCAGGTGCAGCTCGGGAACGATTCGCCGGACGGTGGCGGCGCGGGGATTGTTCTGCCCACGGATCAGACCGTGCACCTCGTAGCCGAGCGACACCAGATGCTCGGCGAGGTAGCTCCCGTCCTGCCCCGTGATGCCGGTGATCAGCGCGGACTTGCTCATGGCATGGATCCTCTCATCCCGGCGGGTCGTGGCGGGGGGCGGCCGGCTGGCCGGAGGCCGGCCGAGCGGGGGAAACCGCCTGATTGACCCTGTCGAGATCGGCGGCCACCATCTCGCGGACGATCGCGGCGAAATCGCGCGTGGGAGCCCAGCCGAGGCGTGTGCGCGCCCGGGAGGCGTCCCCGCAGAGCCGGATGGGCTCGGCCGGCCGGAGCAGCCCGGGGTCGGTGACCACGTGCCGGTTCCAGTCGAGCCCGACCGAGGAGAAGGCGATGTCGAGCAGCTCGCGCAGGGTGTGGGTCTCGCCGGTCGCCACCACGTAGTCGTCCGCCGCCTCCTGCTGGAGCGCCAGATGCATGGCGCGGACGTAGTCGGGGGCGTAGCCCCAATCGCGGACGACGTCCAGGTTCCCGAGCCGCAGCTCACCCTCCAGGCCGCGGGAGATCCGCGCGGCGGCGGTGGTGATCTTGCGGGTCACGAACCCCGTGCCTCGGCGCGGCGACTCGTGGTTGTAGAGGATGACCGTGGCGGCGAAGACCCCATGGCTGCGCCGGTAGAGCTGAACCGTCTGGTGGGCGAAAGCCTTGGCCACGCCATAGGGGGAGATCGGGCAGAGCGGAGTCGTCTCGTCCTGGGGCGAGGTCACCGCTCCCCCGAAGATCTCGGAGCTCGACGCCTGCAGCAGGCGGATGGGCGCCCCGCTGCCGCGGACTGCTTCGAGCAGGCGGAGGACTCCGAGCCCGGTCACGTCGGCAACGGCCACGGGGTCGTCGAAGGACGCTGCGACTGATGTGGCCGCGGCCAGGTTGTAGATCTCATGGGGCCGTGCGGCGATGGCGGCCTGGAGCGAGGCGCTGTCGGTGAGGAGCCCCTCATGGAGCTGGAGGGCGGCCGGGACCTCTGCGGGCACGAGTTCCCCCGGCATGACCAGCCCGTGAACCTCATACCCCTCCGCGAGGAGCAGCTCGCAGAGGTAGGGGCCGTCCTGGCCGGTGACCCCAGTGACCAGGGCGCGACGGCTGCTGGCAGACATGGGCCGACTGTAGCGGCCGGACCGGCCACACCGTCTGCGCCGTGCCGCCCGGCGCCCGGCGTCGCAGCGCCGGCGTCGGCGTCACGCAGGGTTCCGAGAGGCGCGGTACCGCGTGGCGCGTAGGATCGACGCATGGCCGATCCACAACCGGGAGTCGACCTCTCGGGCATCCACCGCGAACTGGATTCGCTCAAGTCACAGCTCTGCCGCTGCCACCACCAAGGCACCTGCCTGAGCTGCAAGGGCTTCGAGGTGGTCCGCCAGCAGGCGCAGGCGGTGGCCGCCGCCGCCTCCCAGCCGGTGCTGATGCAGGTCGCCCAGGAGGCTGCCATTCGCGACCTCTTCTCCCAGCTCGGCGGCCTCCAGGACAAGCTGACCGGCGACCCCCAGCTCTCCGACCTCCTCTCCCGTTTTGCCGAGCGCGTCCAGGAGGACCTCGGCGGCCCGGAGGAGCTGGAGAAGCTCCTCCGCAGCCTCGGTTTCGCCGGGCCGGGCGCGCCGGGGGCCCCCGCCACGGGGACCACCTCCTTCGACGACCGCCCCTCCCCCGCCGGCGATCGGCCGGCGCCACCCGACGAGGGTCTCTGGCCACGCAAGCGGCAGCTGCCGCGCGAGGACCCGCCGGAAGCACCGGACGACGGCCCCGGCGGCACAGGGGGGCCGGGGCAGCCGGCCGGCGAACCCCCCTGCGACGGCACTCCGGGCTGAACCCGGGGCCGTCCCACTCCCCGGAGATCAGCTCACTGGTCCATCTCCGGCCCTCCCTGGGCGCCTCTCCGCGTGATCACGCTGACCTCGGGCGCCAGCCCGGGTGCGGAGCTCATGAACGTCCCCCGGACCGGTGCGGCGTCGCCGTAGTCGCGACCGACCACGCGCCACCCACCCCGGATAAGCTTCCGGCGATGGGCCTAGCGGTTCCAGACCTCCCGGACACCGTCCCTGCGTGGCGCGTCCAGGTGGCCGACTGCCTGGACTTCCTGGCCGGTCTCGAGGACGAGTCGATCGACTGCATCGTCACGGATCCCGCCTACTCGGGGATGAACGAGCACATGCAGTTTGGCCGGGGGCGGATCGTGGGCCGCTACGGCGAGCCCGGGAACACCCGGTGGTTCCACGAGTTTCGCGACGACCCCGCGACCTTCTCCCGCTTCCTCGCCGAGTGCCATCGGGTGCTCCGTCCCGACCGACACATCTACGTGATGTTCGACTCCTTCTCCCTGCTCAGCCTCGGCGCGCTGGTGCGCGAGCACTTCAACGTCAAGGGGCTGATCGTCTGGGACAAGGTCAACATCGGCATGGGCCATTACTTCCGGCGCCGCCACGAGTTGGTGGTATTCGCCAGCAAGGGCAGCCGTCGCCTCTCGCGACGCGATCTGAGCGACGTCTGGCGGATCAAGCGGATCCACCGCGGCGCATATCCGACCCAGAAACCGGTGGAGCTCTTCTCCCGGATGTTGATGGGGAGCGTGGAGCCGGGGATGGTGGTGTGCGACCCGTTCGCCGGCAGCGGGAGCTCAGCGCTCGCATCGCTCGCCGCCGGCTGCTCGTTCGTCGGCGCCGACATCAGCGGCGCTGCGGTGACCCTCGCGCGTGAGAGGTGCGCCGCCTTCGCGACGACCGGGAAGGATCCACTGGGCCGATGAAACAGGGACGGGCCCGGCGACACGCCGAGCCCGCCCAAAAAGGGGGCTTGCGGGGGAGGGCACGGCTCCCACACTCGCCCAAGCATCATGTTCAGGTGGCCCCGGCCACAGCCGGAACCTATTCACCTCGAGATTAGGGGGTGTCTGTGCGCGTGGACATGTGCGTCGCGCACAAGCTGGGGGGCCCTCTCGTTGTGCGACCACCCGGCCCCGGGCCACATCCGCTCTCGGACGCCCGTCAGACCTGGTGCGGCGCGCCTCCCCGTGGCGTTCTCGCGCAGGCATAGACTCGGTCCATGTCTCGCCCGAGTGGCCTGGCCGGGTGCAGGGTCATCGCCCTGAGCGGCGAGGCGGTGCGCCTGGGTGACGAGTGGCGCGACCGCCCCGCCGTCGTCGTCTGGCTGCGCCACTTCGGCTGCCTCCTCTGCAAGGAGCAGGCCGCCGCCTTCCGGGGGCGCCAGCAGGAGATCGAGGCTCTCGGCGCCAGGCTGGTCTTCGTCGGCAACGGCGAGCTCACCTGGGCGCGGGAGTTCGAGGCCGGGGAATGCCGGGGCTGCCGGGTGCTGACCGACCCCGGGCTCGAGAGCTATCGGGCGATCGGCGCCCGGCGCGGCTGGCGCTCGACGGTCGGCCCGGCCAGCCTGGCGGCGGGGATCAGGGCCTTCCGCCACGGCTTCCGCCAGAGCGGGGTCCGAGGGGTCCCGGATCAGCAGGGCGGGGTCTACGTGATGCTGCCGGGCGACCGGGCGGCGTACGCCTACGTGAGCGGCAGCGCCGGTGACCATCCCCCGATCGACACCGTCCTCGACGCCCTGCGCGCGGTGGCTGGCGATGCGGCGCCCTCGACCGACGCCTCCGACCGGGTGGCGCCCGCCGCTGCCCCGCGGGCCGGCTGATCCCCGCCACGGGCGACTGGGAGCGACCCCATGTCCGACACGCTGGCCCGGCTCCTGGACCGGATCGACAGGCTCGAGGAGCGCGAGCGCTTCGCCGAAGCCCTGGCCGTCGCACGCCGCGCCTGTGCGCTCGTACCCGACGAGCCGGCCGCCTGGGAAGCCCGCGGTGAGATGGCCCTCCGGAGCGGCGAGCTGGCGGAGTCGGCCGAGGCCTGGGACCGTCTGACCCACCTGGAGCCAGGCTCGGCCGGCGCCTGGTTTGGCCTCGGAGAGGCGCTCCAGTGGAACGGCCGGGACGAGGCGGAGGAGTGCTTCCGGCGGTCGGCCCAGCTCGACCCGCAGAGGTACGTCGTGCCCTCCCGGATCTCCCCGGCCGAGTTCGAGGCGATGGCCGGGGCGGTGCTGCCGGCCCTCCCCGCCCAGGTCATCGACTTCCTGGAGGAGACCGGGACCGCCATCGCGGCCCTCCGGCTGCCCGCGGTGGAGATGGTCGTCGGATCACGCCTCGATCCCCACGCGCTCGGCTACTGGCTGGGAAACGTCTACGGTGTCACCGGCGTGTGGGGACTGGCCAACCCGGCGGCCATCCAGATCTACCAGCTGAACATCGAGAACTGGTGCCCGGACCGGGCGGCGCTCTCCCGCGAGATCCGAAGCACCGTGCTCCACGAGGTGGGGCATGCGGTGGGAATGGACCACGCCACCCTGGACGCCGACGGATACTGAGAATGGGGAACGGGAGCAGAAGGTGACCACCGGGATCGCGACCGCGGAGGCTGCACTCCGCTACAACATCCGCCCGCTCACGGCGCGCGCCCCCCGCTCGTTCCGCAGCGCCGTCCTGGAGCTGGGGGTCGATGGGGACCTGGTCGGGGCCGAGGCGGTCGCCATCGAAGGCCTCGGCCCCGACCAGGCTCCGGGACTGGAGCGAGCGACCCAGGCCGGGGGAGTCAGGATGGTCACCGCACCCGACGGACGGCGAGCCGTGCTGGCCGGCCCGCCCGCATCCCTCGCCGGAGTGGCCACGCGCCTCGCCGGAGAGGGGCCACCCCTCGAGGATCTGGGCGGCGCGCTCGCGGGGGCGCTGGGGGGTCGCCGGCCGCGCCAGCCGCTGGCCTGCGGGGACCGCTCTCTCCGTTTCGGGGTCCGGACTCTGATCATGGGGGTCGTCAACGCGACCCCGGACTCCTTCTCCGGCGACGGTCTCGCCGGTGACGTCGCCGCGGCCATGGCGCTCGCCGAGCGTCTGGTCGCCGAGGGTGCCGACCTCATCGACGTCGGCGGCGAGTCCACCCGGCCCGGCTCCGATCCGGTGGACGCCGCCACGGAGCTGCGCCGTGTGCTGCCGGTCCTGGAGGCCCTGGCCGGGCGGCTACCGGTGCCAATCTCGGTGGACACCCGCAAGGCCGAGGTCGCCAGGGCCGCGATCGCCACCGGCGCAGGCATGGTCAACGACATCTGGGGGCTGCGGGGGGACCCCGAGATGGCCTCCGTCGTCGCCGCGGCGCCCGGGGTCGCCCTGGTGGCCATGCACAACCGCCGTGGCCACCAGCAGGGCGCAGTGCTCACGGAGGTCGGCCGCGGCCTCCGCGAGTCGCTTCTGATCGCGGCGCGCCACGGCATCGGCGCTGACCGGATCGTCGTCGACCCGGGCTTCGGCTTCGGCAAGACGCCGGTCCAGAACCTGGAGCTGGTCCAGCGCCTCGGGGAGCTGGGCGGGATCGGATGCCCGCTCCTCCTCGGAGCATCGAGGAAGTCGACGATCGGTCTGGTGCTCGGAGGAGCCCCGCCCGAGCTGCGGCTGGAGGGGACGGTGGCGCTCTGCGTCCTCGCCGTGGCGGCCGGCGCGGAGATCGTGCGTGTCCACGACGTCGCCGCGGTCCGGCGAGGTCTTCGGATTGCCGACGCGGTGCTGCGCGAGATCCCGGAGGCGGTGCGGTCGGCACCGGCCCCGGGGCGCATCGGATGAGCGGCGGTCCGCCGGCGTCCGAGTGGGCCTGGATCGCGCTGGGGTGCAACATCGGCCATCGCGGGCAGGCTCTGGACTGCCTCCGGGCCGGCCTGCTCGCTTCCGGCATGCGCATCGAGGCCGCGTCCACGGAGATCCTCACCCTGCCGGTCGGGGTGATCACCCAGGGTGACTTTCACAACCAGGTGCTCCTGGCCCGCAGTCCCGAGCCCTGGCCGGCCGAGCGCTGGCTGGACGTGTGCCTGGGCGCGGAGGTGGGCTGCGGCCGGCGGCCGACCTACCGCTGGGGCCCGAGGCGTGCCGACGCCGATCTCATCCTCCTCGGCCGGCAGGGCGAGGTCGTGAGCGCAGGCTCTCCCGCGGTCCCCCATCCCGGGCTGCCCGAGCGCCCCTTCTGGCACCGGCTCATCGCCCAGATCGACGGCGAGGTGGCGGCCGGCCTCGCCGGAGGCTGACGGACCCCGCGGGGCGGTCAGATGGGAAGGCGGTCAGCGAGCTGAGGGATGAGGCGGAGGGCGTTCTGCACCTGGTGTGCGATGCCCTCGAAGTCGGGCGGCCGTTCGAAGTCGAGCAGCCACGAATGCTCGGCGGTGAACTTCTCGACCAGGGTGGTCGTACCCAACGAGGCGATCCCGACGTGGACCGAGGGCCGGTCCTCGTCGCGGAAGACCTTGGCCAGCAGCTCCTGAACGGTGTCCACCCAGGCGGAGACCTCGGCCACGTCGTGGAGTTCGTAGCCCCCGTCGCCCAGGATGAACTCGGCCTCCAGCTCGACGAAGGGCTGGGGGGGGAGCTGGTGGTGGGGGCAGTCTTCGGACTCGTCGTCGTCGTGGTAGAGGTCGCAGTCGGCGCCGGCACCGTATGCGGCCACGTAGGTGAGCAGCGCATCCCAGACGAAGCTGAGGTGGACGTGATAGCGCGAGGGCGGCTCGCCGGAGGAGAGCCGCACCGTGCACTCGAAGCGCCGCTCGCCGACCGACGGCTCCAGGTGGTGCCGCACATCCTCGATGAAGAGGCCAGCCTGGTCGATGGCCTCAATCAGGTCGGCGGACAACTCCTCATAGGACGGGAAGGCGGACCGCTCCTGGCCGGGGTGCTCCACCGACTCCGATGCAGGCGGTTCAGCCAACCCGCGCCTCTCGGGGGACCGGGATGGGAGGTGTGCCCACGCCGCCAGTCTAGACGGTTTCGAGGAGGCCCCCCGCCCCGGCCCGGCTGCGGCTCGCCCCGGCAACTCCTTCGAGATTCGGCGGCGCATCGGGCGCGGGGTTGTTACTATACGGCCGATCTCAGGTTTTCAGTCCGCCTTGCGGCACATCTATCCCCACACGGAGAAGGGCCTGTGCAGACTCAGGGCACGCTTCAGGAATCGAGCCTGGCATCCCTGCTCCAGACCATGCAGACAGAGCGTGCGACGGGTGCCCTCGCCCTGGAGAGCCAGAGCGACACCGCCTCGTTGTACTTCCTCTTCGGCCACCTCTTCCACGCGGCAAGTCCGTCCGGGCAGGGCGAGGACGTCGTCCTCCAGGCCTTGAGCTGGCACGACGGGAGCTTCCGCTTCGACCCCCGAGCCAAGCTCCCGCCCGAGGAGACGATCAAGTCGTCGCCCGCCGAGCTGATCGCGGAGGCCGACCGGCGGGCACCGGCGGAGCAGGCCGGCTGGGGCGGTGTCCCCGGCTACGACGAATCGCAGAACTACCAGGGTGCCGGCTACGCAGAGTCGGCCGGCGGTGGGTACGTCGACCCCGGGTGGACGGCCCCCGAGGAGCAGCCGGTGGGGAGCGATTCCCCGGCGGCCGCGGGCTATTCTCCCTGGGGCGGCCCCGCCCCCGAGCCCGTCGCGCCCGAGCCGGTCTACAC
>CABEBF010000035.1_pt1 | contig 9855 bp, 9 predicted proteins | sample 3132511 | NCBI WGS metagenome assembly CABEBF01 (sample SAMEA5534345, study PRJEB31848) | metagenome | biome: tundra; feature: field; material: soil | place: USA | collected 2013-05 | depth 0.45 m | reverse complement strand
CCTGAGACCGGCCCAGCACCGCGATGAGCAGGCAGCCGCCCTCCGCCCTTCCCGGGGGGCGGGCGGGCCCCATTGCCCGGTCGATTGGACCACCGATCGTCGCCCTCTGCTTGATGACCTACGCCCCTGACGTCGGAGGGGTCCCGACGGCTATCCTCCGGCCATGACCTTCATCGAATCGATCTCCGCCCAAGAGGTTCTCGACTCCCGGGGCAACCCGACCGTCGAGGTTCACGTCGAGCTGGCCAGCGGCTTCGAGGGCCAGGCCATCGTCCCGAGCGGTGCCAGCACCGGCATCCACGAGGCCGTCGAGCTGCGCGACGGTGACGCCTCGCGGTACGGGGGCAAGGGCGTCCTCCAGGCTGTCAACAATGTGGTCGAGCTGATCGCCCCCGAGGTGATCGGCATGGACGCCCTCGACCAGGGCGCGCTCGATGCTCGCCTCATCGAGCTGGACGGCACCGAGAACAAGGGCCGGCTGGGCGCCAACGCCATCCTCGGGGTGAGCCTGGCCAGCGCGCGGGCCGCCGCCGAGTCCACCGGCCTTCCCCTCTACCGCTACCTCGGCGGCGTCGGTGCCGTGACCCTCCCCGTGCCCCAGTTCAACTGCCTCAATGGCGGTGCCCACGCCCAGACCTCGGTGGACTTCCAGGAGTTCATGTTCATCCCGCTCGGGCTGCCGAGCTTCGCCGAGGCCCTCCGGGCCGGGAGCGAGTGCTTCCACGCGCTGCGCGCCGTCCTCAAGGCCAAGGGGCACAGCACCGGGCAGGGCGACGAGGGTGGCTTCGCCCCCTCCCTGAAGCACAACGAGGAGGCCGTCGAGGTGCTCGTCGAGGCCATCCTCAAGGCCGGCTACGTGCCCGGCAAGGACGTCGGGATCGGGCTCGACCCGGCCGTCTCCGGACTCTTCCACGACGGCCACTACGTCCTCAAGGGCGAGGGGCGGACGCTGGGGCCCGTCGAGATGGTCGAGCTGTGGACCTCGTGGCTCGACCGCTACCCGATCGTCTCCCTAGAGGACGGCATGGCCGAGGAGGACTGGGACGGCTGGGTGCTGCTGACCAAGAAGCTCGGTGACCGGGTCCAGCTCGTCGGCGACGACAACTTCGTGACCAACGCCAAGCTCCTCCAGAAGGGGATCGACCTCGGAGCGGCCAACTCGGTCCTGATCAAGCTCAACCAGATCGGCACTCTCACCGAGACCCTCCAGACCGTCGCCCTCGGACGTGCCCACGGCTACAACCCGGTGGTCAGCCACCGCAGCGGGGAGACCGAGGACACCTTCATCGCCGACTTCGTCGTCGCCATCAATGGCGGCCAGCTCAAGACCGGGGCACCCTCGCGGTCGGAGCGCGTCGCCAAGTACAATCGGCTGCTCCGCATCGAGCGCGAGTTGGGCGGTTCCGCAGTGTATGCGGGCCGAGACTCCTTTCCACGGGTCCCCAAGGCCAACTGATGCCGAGCCCGGCGAGCGGCCGGGGCGGACGGCGGTAACGCGGTGACGCGTCCGCCGAGCCCGCTCACGGTCGCCGCCCGGGCCGGGACACCGGACCCGGCGCCGGGTGGCGTCCCCCTGGTCGAGCCTCCGTCGCTCGCGTCGGTCGACGCCTTCCCTGACCTCGACGATCTCGACGCGGCGATGGCCGCCGGCCGTGGGGGCTACCGCCGTTTCGGGAATCCGAGCGTGCACCGGCTCGAGGAGGCGCTGGTCGCCCTGGAGGGGTACGGGCTCCCCGAGCCGCCGGTCTGCCGGGTCACCTCCAGCGGCCAGGCCGCCCTGCTCCTCGCCCTCAGCACCCTGGTCGGGCCGGGACGCCGCCGGGTGGTCCTTCTCCGCCCCGGCTACGGGGGCAGCGAGAGCCTGATCGCGGGCCCGCTGGCCGCCTTCGGGGTCGAGCCGGTGATGGTCGACCTGCCGCCGCCGGGAGAGGTGGCCCACCAGCTCGACCAGGTCCGGAAGGTGCTCACGCCGGAGGTCGCCTGCGTGGTGGCGGAGACCATCGGCAACCCGCTCATGGGGCTGCTGGACCTCCCCGCCCTGGTCGAGCTCTGCCGGTCGGCCGGCGTCGCCACGGTCATCGACAACACCTTTGCCACGCCCTTTCTGCTCCGGCCCCTGGAGCTGGGCGCCGACGTGGTCGTCGAGAGCCTGAGCAAGCAGCTCTCCGGCCATGCCGACGTCCTGGGGGGAGCCGTGACGGTCCGTGCCGGGCACCTGGCGGTGGAGCTCCTCGCCGCCCACTCCCGATTCCTGGGCACGGTGATGGCACCGTTCGACGCCTTCCTCAGCCTTCGCGGCGTGCGCACCGCCGGGCTTCGTTCCGAGCGGGGTGCCGCCGGCGCCGCTTCGCTCGCCCAGCTCGCGACCGCCCATCCGGCGGTCGCCGCAGTCCACTACCCGGGATCACGCAGCCCCGAGGAAGAGGCGCTGGCGGTCCGGCTCCTGCCCCGGGGCCGTGGGTCGATGCTGGCACTGGACCTCGGTGGGCGCGAGCGAGCCGATCTCCTGCTCCGAGCCCTCCCCGGCGTTCGGCTCGCACCATCGCTCGGCGATGTGGCCACCACCGTCAGCCATCCCGCGCTCAGCTCGCACCGAGGGCTGAGCCCGGCCCAGCGCCGGTCCCTCGGCATCGGCGACGGCCTGCTCCGCTTCTCCGTCGGTATCGAGGAGATCGAGGACCTCACCGCCGAGCTGCGGGCGGCGCTGGACAGGGTGGCGGGTACCATGGGGCCCGCAGGCAAGTGAGGAACACCTCCAGATGACCATCATCCGGTTCGTCAACGGCTCGGACGCCGCGGTGCGGCTCTCCGTCGCAGAGACGCTGGCTGCGCTCCAGACCAAGCCCGGCGAGGCGGGTTTCGTCGAGCTTCCGGGTGACGACGGCCCCATCCACCTCCGCCCGAGTGGTGTCATCGCCCTCTTCTCCGACGCGCGCAAGGGCAATGCCGGATTCCGGATGGGCGCCTCCGAAGCAGCCAGCTGAGCCGGCGTCGCCCGCCCGGTGGACGGCGCCACGGTGGCGGCCCGTCGCGGGCGCTCGGTGATAATGGCCGGGATGCCCGGTTCCGACCCCCAACTCTCGATCGTGCCGCCGCGCCTCGGTGAGGGTGGCCGCCCTGGGACGGGGGGACCTTCGTGGGCACCGGGCGGAGGCTTCGTGAGATGAATCCGCAGATTCGCCTCTACAGCGTGCAGCCGGAGGGGCCCTGGCACGGCCTGGAGGGGCTCAAGCACATGGCGAGCGCCATCGTTCCGGGCATCTATGACCCGAACCTGGCCGATCACGGGCTCGGTGCCCCCACCGAGGAGGCATACGATCTGGCGCGCCGTCTCGCCATCACCCAGGGCATCCTGGTCGGGCACTCGAGCGGCGCCAACCTCTGGGGCGTCCGCGAGGTGGGGCGTGAGATCGGACAGGGAGTGAGTGACCATCTTCTGCGACGGGGGCGACCGCTACCTGAGCACCGGCCTCTACGGGGTGACACCGCCGTGAGCCTGCTTGCCGCGCGCATCCCGGCCGTGCGCCGCCCCCGGGCTGATGCCGTGAGCGTCCTTGTCGTGCGCCTCCCCGCGCTGACGTCGTGAGCGTTCTCGGGGTCCGGCTCTCCGCCGCCGCCCACGCGACCATCCGTCGCCTCGGCGAGGCTGCCTATCCCCACGAGGGCTGCGGAGTCCTCATCGGCGCCTACGAGGGGGACGCCGTCCTGGTGCAGGAGGCCACCTCCGCGCGCAACCTCTGGGTCGAGAGGCTCTTCGACCGCTACGACATGGACCCGGCCGACATCCAGGCCGCCGACCGCAGCGCCCGGGCCCGCGGACTGGACGCGGTGGGTTTCTGGCACAGCCACCCCGACCACCCGGCGCGCCCCTCGCAGTTCGACTCCGACCGCTCCTGGGCGAACTATGCGTACCTGATCGTCACTACGCTTGCCGGAGGGAGCGGCGATCTGAACGCCTTTGGCCGCGACGACTCCGGGGACGGCCTGGAACCGATCGCGCTGCAGCTGGAGGCCGCTCACCCGTGAGCCCGCCTGCGGGGTCAGTCCGCAACCGGCGCAGCCGCCGGTATCACGACGACTCCGCCCTGGGCCCGGTGAGCGGCATCGTCACCATCGTCGGCCGGCCCAATGTCGGGAAGTCGACCCTCTTCAACCGGCTGACCGGGCAGCGGCACGCCATCGTCGACGAGACCGCCGGGCTCACCCGGGACCGCCTGTACGGGGTGGCCGAGTGGCGCGGGCGACGCTTCACCCTGGTCGACACCGCCGGCCTCGACCCCGCCCTGATCTCCGAGGACCCGGGCATCGCCGAGCTGACCCGGGGCACCCAGCAGCAGGCGAGGATCGCCATCCAGGAGGCTGACCTCTGCATCCTCATGGTCGATGTCCGCGCCGGGGTGACGGGTCTCGACGAGGACGTCGCCGCGATCCTGCGCACCGGCGGCAAGCCCGTGATCCTCGTCGGCAACAAGGCGGACTCGTCCGCCGACCCCTACTACGCCCACGAGCTGTACCGCCTCGGCCTCGGTGAGCCGCGGTTGATCTCGGCGCTCACCGGCACCGATACCGGCGACCTGCTCGACGAGGTGGTGGACCGGCTGCCCCCGGCCGAGGGCGAGGCCCAGGAGAGGGTCGACGAGCTGCGGATCGCCATCATCGGCCGCCCCAACGTCGGCAAATCGTCGCTGCTCAACTACCTGGTGGGGGAGGAGCGCGCGTTGGTGTCATCTGTGGCTGGAACCACCCGGGATGCGGTCGACACCCTGCTCGAGCATCGCGGCCACCAGATCCGGCTGGTCGACACCGCGGGCATCCGCCGCCGGGGTGTGGTCACCACCGACATCGAGCATTACAGCCTGCTCCGGGCCATGCGGGCCCTGGAGCGCAGCGACGTGGCGCTGGTCGTGGTCGACACCTCGGAGGGGGTGCTGGCCCAGGACCGGCACATCGCCGGTTACGCCGCGGATGCCGGCAAGGGCGTGGTCGTCATCGCCAACAAATGGGACCTGGTGCCCCAGGAGGACCGCGTCGACCCGGAGACCCTGACCAAGATCTCCGCCGCCTTCGACTTCGTCCCGGGCGCCCCGGTGCTGACGGTGAGCGCCCTGCTCGGGCGCAATGTGGCCAAGGTGCTGGACACCGCCCAGCAGGTGGCGGACGCACGGGCGACCCGGATGCCGACCGCCGCGCTCAACCAGGTGCTGCGGGAGGCGGTGACCAGCCACCCGCCGGCGATGCACCGTGGACGCCGGGTCAAGATCCTCTACTGCGCCCAGGCGAGCTCGCCCAACCCCACCGTGGTCCTCTTCGTCAACGATCCGGAGCTGCTCCACTTCTCGTACCAGCGGTACCTGGAGAACCGGATCCGCGCCGTCTTTGGCTTTGCCGGGGTGCAGCTCCACATGGTGGTCCGCCGCCGCGCCGACCGCGAGGGCTGAGCAGGCCGGCCCTCCGCGTGACCGCGAGCCCGGATCACAGCCAGGCGCGCCGCGACCTCCGTCCCCAGTAGTCGACCGGCGGCTCCGCGAGGTCGGGAAGGGCCGGGGCGCGCAGGCCGTCGGCCCTCAGGTTGCTCTGCAGCTGATCGACGGTTGCGGCGCCGCTCAGCACCACCGAGGCCCAGGGCCTGGCGAGTGCCGCCGCGATGGCCAGGGCGTCGGAACTGGTCCCCGCCGCTTCCGCCGCATCTCCCAGCGCGGACCCCGGCGCTCCGGCATCTCCGCGGGCGGTCAACCTCCCGTTGGCGACCGCCTCCTTGATGATCACCGCCCACCCCGCCTGGGCGGCCTCGGCCAGCGCGGGCTCCACCGACGGCTCGAGCAGATTCCAGGTCGCCTGCACGGCGCCGAAGAGCGGCTCGCCTCCGCTGCGGATCTCCAGCGCGCGTCGGATGGTATCGGCCTGGGAGGGCCCGGAGGTCGTGATCCCGAGCCCGAGGCCGAGATCGCGCTCGCGTGCCAGGGCCTCGTGGAGAAAGCCGTTCTCGAGCACGCCGGAGTCCAGCGTCGCGGAATGGACCTGGTAGAGGCGGAGGTGGGTACCCAGCAGGGCGCGGCTCTCGGCGTGCTGACGCTCGAACGTAGCCAGGGAGTGGTCCTTGACCTCGTGCACCGCCGCTGCCGGGTCCCAGCCGCCGACATAGGTGTAGCCCCACTTGGAGCCGACCACGACATCGTCCGGCCTGATCCGCGCCAGCCAGCCGGCCACGAACGCCTCGGCCGAGCCATAGGATCGGGCGCAGTCGAGGTAGCGGATCCCCGCCGCGTAGGCGGCATCCAGCACCTCCCAGCTCCGGCGGCAGAAGGCTTCCTCGGAGCGATCCTCGCCGAAGTCGGCGGCGCGGCCGGTGGTGATGTACGCGGGCCGTCCGAGGGCGGCCATGCCCAGCCCGATCCGGCTCACCGAGGGTCCGCCGCGTCCCAACGACACCATCTGCACGCTAAGACGATAGACCCGCGGACGGCGGGCGGGAGACGTCGGCTGCCTGGGTGCGCCGCGTCTCCGGGATGTTCAGGAGCGGCCGGGGGACGGCCGCACATGGCCGTTTTCCACGTACCAGGCGAGCGCCCGCCGCAGCGTCTCCTCGAGCGGTGTGTAGGCGAATCCCAGCTCCCGCGCGGCCGGGGCGCCGTCGTAGGCGTGGCCGTGGGCCAGGGTCCGGAGCATCTCGCGGCAGACCGGGGCACGGCGCCCCGCCACCCGGAAACCGGCACCCACCATCGAAGCGGCGGCGACCGCCGGGCCTGGCGGGAGGAATCGGATCGGATACGTACGATCGGCGACCGTCCCCAGGGTGTGCACCATCTCCGAGATGCGCTGGGTGGACCCGCTGATCACGTAGGGGCGGAGCGGCTCGCCGCGAGTGGCGGCGAGCAGGTGCGCCTCGGCGCAGTCGGCGATGTCCACCAGGCTGACCGGTGCATCGATGAGCCAGTGCAGTCGGCCGTTGGCGTAGCGGATCAGCCAGCGCGCGGTGCCCGTGGTGCGGCCCGGCCCCTGCACCGAGGAGGGGTTGAGGCACACCAGCTCGACCCCAAGCCGGGGTGCGAGCGCCATCACCTGGCGCTCCGCCTCGTACTTGGAGCGCTCGTACTCGGAGAGGAAGCCGCGCGGCCGGTTGTCCGGCGCGCCGGCCGGCGGCTGACTGTCCAGCGTGGCCGCCGACGACGTGTAGACGATGCGGCGCACCCCCGCCCTGGCGGCCGCTCGGACGACGCTGACCGATCCGTCGACGTTGTTGCGCATCAGCGGAGCGGGGTCGGGCAGGCACATCTTGTTGAGCCCGGCCACGTGGAAGACCAGCTCACAGCCGCGCATCGCGCCGGCGAGGTCGTCGCCGTCCAGGATGTCCCCGGTCACCGGCTGGGCACCGGCTCTCCGGACCCGTTCGGCCGTCTCGGGAGTGCGTACCAGGGCGCGCACCTCGAGGTCGGCGCGGAGCAGTCGCTCGAGGACCGCGCCTCCGACGAACCCTCCGGCCCCGGTGATGAGGACCGGGGCGCTCACTCCGGGGTGGCCGGCGCGGAGCTACGGAGGGTCGAGGCCGCCCAGCGTGAGAGGTAGTCGGCGGCGGAGAGCACGGTCAACGCCGCGGCGATCCAGAGCGCCCACTCGCCGATGCCGGTCGGGCCGAGGCGCAGGTTCACGCGAAGCAGCAGAAGGATGATGGCGACGAACTGGACCGCGGCCTTGGTGCGTCCGATCTGGGACGATCGGATCACCTTGCCAGAGACGGCCACCGAGCCGCGCAGGCCCATCACCATCAGCTCCCTGCAGACGATGATCATCACCGCCCACGGCGAGGCCTGGCCGATGCTGGTGAGGGCGATCAGGACGCCCGCCACCATCACCTTGTCGGCGGTCGTGTCAAGGAAGCTTCCGGTCAGCGTGCTCACGTGCCACCGGCGGGCCAGGTAGCCGTCGAGGTAGTCGGTACTGGCGGCGATCGCGAACACCCCCGCCGCCCAGCGTCCCTGCCCGGAGAGGGCCAGCGCTGCCACCACCGGGGTGAAGACGAGGCGCAACGCCGTGGTGCTGCCCACGAAGGCGGTTCGGCCCCGTGAGCGGACGGCCGCGGACGGGAGCATGCTCACCGGGCTTGCCGGCGCACTGTCACCCCTGGGAAGCGGTAGCTGAGCTCCGCGTGGAGGCGCGGCGAGAGGGGGCCGGCGAGCCATGTCGGGGAGCAATGGTCGCACGTCCGGCGGTACCCGAGATCAGGCCACGGACGGCCGCCCCGTCGGCGAGCCGGAGCGCCCTCCGGGCCAGCCGCACGCATGCGCCGGAGTCGGCGGCGCGCACCGCCTCCTTGATCCTCGCCACCGCCGGCACGGCCACCGACAGCTCCCTCACCCCGAGACCGATGAGCAGGGGGACCGCCTCAACCTGGCCGGCCAGCTCACCGCACACACCAACCCAGCGCCCCCGGGCGCGCGCGGCCCGGACCGTCGCCGCGATGAGGCGCAGCGTGGCGGGATGGAATGCGTCTGCCAGGGCGGCGACCTCCGCGTTACCACGATCCGCGGCGAGCGTGTACTGGGAGAGGTCGTTGGTGCCGAGCGAGAAGAAGTCGACCCTCTCGGCGAGGCGGGCGGCGCTGAGGGCCGCGGAGGGGATCTCCACCATCACGCCCACCTCGAGAGAGAGAGGTTCAGACCCTGCGGCCTCGGCGAGCAGGGCTCGGGCCGCGTCGACCTCGCCCGCGCCGGACACCATGGGGAACATCACCCGCACCGGGGAGCGCCGCGCGGTCGCGACCACCGCGCGCAGCTGGCCGATCAGCACCTCGGGCTGAGCCAGCCCGAGGCGGATGCCGCGGAGCCCGAGGGCGGGGTTGTCCTCGTGGACGGAGCGGAGATAGGGGAGGGGCTTGTCGGCACCGACGTCGAGCGTGCGGATGGTCAGCGGACGGCCCTCCAGACGGGTGGCGATCGCCGAGTAGATGCGTTCCTGAGCCTCCTCCCCGGGCAGGGACTTCGCCTCCAGGAAGAGGAACTCCGTGCGGAGCAGCCCGACCCCGTCGGCTCCGGCCTGGACGGCCCGCGACGCCTCCTCGGCGCTGCCGATGTTGGCCGCCACCTCGATGACAACACCGTCCCGGGTCACCGCGGGCTGGTGGGCGGCCGCGGCGGCGCGGGCGGCCCGGCGCTGCTCCGCCCGCGCCTCGGCCCGGGCGCGCCGGACCAGCTCGGCCGGAGGGTCGAGGATGAGCGTGCCCCGGCCGCCGTCCAGGAGAGCGCTCTGACCCGGCGCCATCGCGAGCAGCGCGTCGCCCAGGCCCACCACCGCCGGGATGCCGAGGGCGCGGGCGAGGATGGCGCTGTGCGAGGTGGGGCCGCCGCCCGCGGTGGCGATGCCCATGACCCGCGCGGGGTCCAGAGCGACGGTGTCGGTGGGCGCGAGGTCGCGGGCCACCAGGATCCCGGCCTGGCGCAGGACGGGCGCGGGGCGCCCCAGCAGGCGGTGCAGCACCCGGCGGCTCACGCCCGCGAGGTCCGCAGCCCGGAGGCGCATGTTGGGATCCTCGAGCCGCTCCCAGGACTGACCGAGCCGGTTCGAGACCTCGGACCACGCCTGGGCGGCGGTCTGGCGGCCGCCGACGATAGCCGCGCGGGCCGGCTCCAGGAGCTCCGGGTCCTCGAGGAAGAGCAGGTCGGCATCGATGATCTCCGCCTCGTAGCTCCCCGATCGCATCCTGGTCTGGTCACGCAGGTCCTCGAGGTCGTGGCGCGTGGCCGTCACGGCCAGCTCCAGTGCCTCGAGCTCCGCGGGCGGGTCGACCACCTCGGTGTCGGGAACCGCCAGGTCGGCCTCCTCCAGGAACTGCAGCGTTCCGATGGCGATCCCGCTCGAGGC
>CABEBF010000034.1_pt1 | contig 9888 bp, 7 predicted proteins | sample 3132511 | NCBI WGS metagenome assembly CABEBF01 (sample SAMEA5534345, study PRJEB31848) | metagenome | biome: tundra; feature: field; material: soil | place: USA | collected 2013-05 | depth 0.45 m | reverse complement strand
TGACCTCTGTGACCATTCGGCCGCTGGCAGGTCGTGGGTCGGGCGCCGGCCGGCGGGTGGCGGTGGGAGGGGAAGCCGCCGAGGGTCGGCTGGCTCCCGGGTGCGGGCTACCGGGCCGCCGGCGAGTACTCCTCCAGCTCCTTCAGATACGGGGCCCGCTCGGCGTCGCTCAGGAAGGCGGCCCGGAACGAGTTCCCGGCCAGCTGGAGGAGTTGGGCGTCGTCGATGCCGAGGTCGCGCTGGATGAGCCGGTAGTTGTCGTCGATGTAGCCGCCGAAGTAGGCGGGGTCGTCGGAGTTGACGGTGACGAGCAGGCCCGCATCGATCATCTCGGGGAGGGGGTGATCCGCCATGCGACCGACCGCCCCCAGGCGCACGTTGGAGAGCGGGCAGACGGTCAGCGGGACCCGCTCGGCGCGCAGGCGCGCCACCAAGGCCGGGTCCTCCAGGCAACGGTTCCCGTGATCGATGCGGGCGACCCGCAGCAGGTCGAGCGCCTCCCAGATGTAACTGGGAGGCCCCTCCTCGCCGGCGTGGGCGACACAGCGGAAGCCCTCGCGGCGGGCGCGATCAAACAGCTCGACAAACTCCGACGGCGGATGGCCCACCTCGGCGGAGTCCAGCCCCACCGCGACGATGCGATCCCGGTACGGGAGGGCGGACTCCAGGGCCTCCATCGCCGAAACCGGGCTGCGATCCCGCAGGAAGCACATGATGAGCCGGGTCGAGATGCCGTACCGCTCCTCGCTCGCGGCGAGCACCGACCAGAGACCGTCGATGACGGTCGCCATCGGCACCCCGCGCTCGATGTGCGCCTGCGGATCGAAGAAGATCTCGGCGTGGCGGACGCCCTGCGCGCGGGCGCGGTTCAGATAACCGCTCGCCAGGTCCGCGAAGTCCTCCTCGGTGCGGAGCACGGCCATGGTCTCGAAGTACACGTCGAGGAAGGACTGGAGGTTATGGAATCGGTATCGCGCGCGCAGCTCTGCCGCATCCGCGTAGGGGAGGGGCAGCCGGTTCCGGTCGGCGACCTCCAGGGCGAGCTCCGGCTCGAGCGTGCCCTCGATGTGGAGGTGCAGCTCCGCCTTGGGGATGGGAGCCGCTCGGCGATCAGCGATCCGGGGACAATACCCCTTCGGGTGGGGCTGAACGAACCTCGAGCTCGCGGGCAATGCCGTCGGCGAGCTCGCCGCCAACTTCCCGATGGCGGGGTGCGGGTCGGCGCTCGAGGGGACCCGCCTGGACCGCAATGCGATCATGCTGAGACCCATGGGGTTTGCCCTTCCCTAGTGCCACCGGCATGGCCTGAGGTCACGGGCTCGCCCGGGCAGACCTGAGAGCTTGCTGGAGGCGTGGCAGATGAAGGCTGTGGTGTACGACCGTCTGGGCGCGGCCGAGGACGTGCTGCGGGTCGTCGATCTCCCCCGGCCGGAGCCGGGGCCCGGCGAGGTGCGGGTGCGGGTCAGCTTCTCCGGGGTCAACCCCACGGACTGGAAGTCGCGGAGCGGGGCCACGGCCAGGCAGGTCGATGAGTTCCAGATCCCCCACCACGACGGTTCCGGGGTGATCGACGCCGTGGGACCGGGGGTCGACGAGGACCGGGTGGGGCAGCGCGTCTGGGTCTGGATGGCCGCCGCCGGCAGCCGGTGGGGCACCGCGGCGGAGTGGACGGTGGTCTCCGACCAGCAGGCGGTGGCGCTGCCCGCGGATGCGTCGCTGGAGCTGGGCGCCAGCCTCGGCGTGCCCGCGGTGACCGCCCACCGCTGCCTCTTCGCCGACGGCGACGTGGCCGGGCGCACCGTCCTGGTGGCAGGCGGCGCCGGCGCGGTCGGGCACTTCGCGATCCAGCTGGCCCACCATCGGGGTGCCCGGGTGGTCACGACGGTCAGCAGCGCCGCCAAGGCCGAGCTGGCCCGGGCGGCCGGAGCCGACCTGGTGGTCAACTACCGGGAACCGGACGTCCTGGAGAAGATCCGGGCCTACGCGGAGCGGGTCGACCGGGTGGTGGAGGTCAACCTGGCGGCCAACCTCGCCCTCGATCTCGGCCTCTCGGGCCCGGGCACGGTGGTGTCGGTGTACGCGGCCGACACCGCCGATCCCGAGCTGCCGCTCCGGGCCTGCATGGGTGCCAACGTCGTGCTCCGGTTCGTCCTGCTCTACGGCGTGCCGATCACCGACCTCCTGCGCGGGGTCAGCGACGTCAGCGCCGCGCTGGAGGCGGGGGCACTCACCGAGCTGCCGGTGCACCGCTTCCCCCTCGAGGAGTGTGCCGCGGCCCAGGACGCGGTCCAGAGCGGCGCGGTGGGAAAGGTGCTCCTCGACGTCGGCTGAGGCCCGCCCCCGCCCGTGAGCGCAGGGCTCGGGCTCGTCAGGGTTCTGTAAGGGGGGATCCCGGAAACTCCCCTCAGATGCCCACCCGCACTTCCGCCGCCGTGCTCGCTGCGCCCGCCGCTCTGGACGCCCCCTCCTCCGCCGCAAGCCGGCAGGCCCAGCGCGTGCCGCGTCGCTGGGGGCTGCGTCCCCGCGACGTCCTGCTGATCTTCGCCGCCAACGCCCTGCTCATCGTGGGGATGTGGGTTCGCCACGGGCAGTTCCCGAACCTGACCCACCCGGCGGCGGTGCTCACCGGCGCCGGTCAGGTCGCCGCCCTGCTGGGCACGTACTGCGCGCTGGTGCAGGTGGTGCTGATGTCGCGCAGCCCGTGGCTGGACGACCTCTTCGGGATCGATCGCATCAGCGGCTGGCACCGCTGGCTCGGCTTCGCCACCGTCTGCCTGATCTGCGGTCATGTCGTTCTCACCACCGCCGGTTACGCGATGGCCGATGGCCGCTCCTTCTTCGCCCAGACCTGGGTCTTCCTGACCACCTACCCGTACATGCTGATGGCCTACGTCGCGGCAGCCCTCTTCGTGGTCATCGCGGTGACCTCGGTGCGAGCCGCGCGGCGTCGCGTCTCCCACCAGACCTGGCACTTCATCCATCTCTACGTCTACCTGGCGATCGCGCTCGGCTTTGCGCATCAGCTCACGGCGGGCACCGACTTCGCCGGCGACCCCTGGGCGGTCGGATACTGGCTGGCGCTCTACGCCGCCGCAGCCGCCCTGGTCATCGCATTCCGGCTGGCGATCCCCATGCGGATGGCGTGGCGCCACCGCCTGCGGGTGCACCACCTGGTGGCGGAGTCTCCGAACGTCGTCTCCATCTACATCACCGGTCGCAACCTCGGCGAGCTGCCGATGCGCGCCGGCCAGTTCTTCAAATTCCGCTTCGTCACCCGCGACCTGTGGTGGCGGGTCCACCCCTTCTCCCTCTCGGCGGCGCCGAACGGGAAGTACCTCCGCATCACCGTCAAACAGGTCGGGGACTTCACCCACTCGCTGAGGCGGCTGCGCCCCGGCACCCCGGTAATCGTGGAGGGCCCGCACGGAGTCTTCACCTCCCTCCGGCGCCGGCGGCCACGGGCGCTGCTGATCGCCGGAGGGATCGGCATCACCCCGCTCCGAGCCCTCATCGAGGAGATGCCGCAGCGCAAGAATTCGATCGCCCTCCTCTACCGGGCCTCTTCCTGGAACGACGTGGTCTTCAAGGCGGAGCTGGACCAGCTGGTCGCGGCCCGCGGGGGCATCATCCACTACATCGTCGGGCGGCGCGGCCAGGAGGTGCACCCGCAGCCGTTCGCCCCGCGATTCCTCACCGCTTCCGTCCCCGACCTCCGGGATCGCGACATCTTCGTCTGCGGGCCGCGGGAGATGGTGGACGCCGTCATCACCAGCCTGCGCGCGCTCCGTGTCCCGGCGGCTCACGTCCACTGCGAGCGCTTCGCGTTCCTCACCTGAGTGTCCACTGCCATGCCCTTCCGCGCTGCCATCACCCTCGCCGCCACGGCCATCGGGGTCGTCCTGCTCTTCAGCTTCCGGACCCCGCCCGCGCCGCCGGTCGCCACTCTGACACCGTCCTCGATCTCGTCGTCCAGCCCCACGCCCGCTCCCACCGCCACCCCCTCCGGCGCTCCGCCATCGGGCGGCGCCTCGCCGACACCAACGGGGACCAAGAGCGCGACGCCGACGCCGACGGCGAGCGGGTTCAAGTCGGGATCGTTCACGGGGCAGACCTCCGCGAACCCGTACGGGAACGTGCAGGTGCAGGTGGTGATCTCCGGCGGCAAGATCACCGACGTCAAGACCATCCAGTACCCGAACGGCCATCAGCAGTCCGTGTTCATCAACGAGCAGGCTCTCCCGATGCTCCGCGGGGAGGTGCTCCAGGCCCAGAGCGCGCAGATCAACATCATCGGCGGCGCCACCTTCACCAGCGAGAGCTACGCCCAGTCGGTCCAGGCGGCACTGGACGTGGCGCGTGCCTGACGCCGGCACGGCAGAGCATCGGACGGTGCGGGTGGAGCCGGTCATGGGCACCATGGTCACCGTCGACATCCGCGACCCCCACCCCCTGGACCCGGCCGTCGAGGCGGCGACGGAGACGGCGATCGCCTGGCTCCACGAGGTGGATGCCACGTTCAGCACCTACCAGGACGGCAGCGAGATCAACCGCCTGGGGCGCGGCGAGCTGACCGAGAGCGAGTGCTCTCCAGAGGTCCGCGAGGTGCTGGGCCTCTGCGCCGAGGTCGAGCGCGGGAGCGGAGGCTGCTTCGACATCCACTGCGGGGGCCGGCTCGATCCCTCGGGCCTGGTCAAGGGCTGGTCGGTGCAGCGCGCCGCGGAGATGCTGCGGGCGGCTGGTGCCCGCTGCTTCTTCATCGGGGCCGGGGGAGATATCGTGACCCGCGGGGAGTCCGCTCCCGGCCAGCAGTGGAGGGTGGGCATCCGCCACCCTGAGATCGCCGGCCGGGTCGCCGCGGTGCTCGAGACCGGGGACCTCGCCATCGCCACCAGCGGGGCGTACGAGCGCGGTGAGCACATCCTCGACCCCCACACCGGACGGGCCCCGGAGGGGCTGCTGAGCATGACCGTGGTCGGCCCCAGCCTCACCTACGCCGACGCCTTCGCCACCGCCGCGTTCGTGATGGGTGAGCAGGGATTGCACTGGGTGGCGGGGATGGATGGATACGAGGCGCTGGCGATCACGCCCGACCGCAGAACGGTGTGGACCCCGGGGATGGACGCCCTGCTGGTGCGCGACATTGCACCGGCAATGTGACATCAGGGCCGCCGAGTTCCCACAGCGGGGCGACAGCGGCGGCGCCACATCGCATGCAATTCGCGGCGACTGGCGCGTTGATGGACGCCCCCCTATACTCAACTGACCGTACCAGGGGCTCCCCCGCTCGGGGGCGGTGACCGCGGTCCCCGCTCATCGTCTTGTCGCCCCTGCGGTGGCGCGGTAGAAGCGAGGGAAGTGGGAGCGCTCGGGACGATGTCCAGCGGGACTGCGCAGGCGTACCGGTCCTGATGTCCACCCGCAAGCAGGTGGCCCTGCTCGGTCTCTGGGCGGCCTTCCTGGCGGTGGTGGTCCTGATCTACGTGCAGGTCCGGGACCAGCCGCCGTCCCCGCCCCAGGCCAGCCTGGGGACGCTGACCCAGGCGGTGCTCAACGCCGAGAGCGGGACCGGCGTGCCCCAGGACCAGATCTCGCTCGACGCCGCCCACCCGGCGATCGTCTCTCCCGACTCAGTGACCTGGTGGGACGCCGCGGGCGGCGAGCACGTGACACCGAACGCGGATCAGGGCGCGGTCGAGAACATCTTCGCCAGCAACCACTACACGAACTTCACGCCCGAGGGCGGCGTGCCGCTCACCACGCTGCTCTTGGTGCTGGTGCCGACGCTCATCATCGTGATGGTCATCGTCATCCTCTACTGGCGCCAGGGCGCAGGCGGGCCGGTGGGGCTGCTGCGCTCTCGGACCAAGGCGGTCGCCGGTGACCAGCCGCTCAGCACCTTCGCCGACGTCGCGGGGTGCGACGACGCCAAGCTCGAGATGGGAGAGCTGGTCGCCTTCCTCCGGGACCCCGACCGGTACCGCGACTTGGGGGCCCGGGTGCCCAAGGGAGTGCTCCTGGTCGGGCCGCCGGGCACCGGCAAGACCTTGCTGGCCCGGGCGGTGGCGGGCGAGGCGGACTGCGCCTTCCTCTCCGTCTCGGGGTCGGAGTTCGTGGAGATGTTCGTGGGGGTGGGCGCGGCGCGGGTGCGCGATCTCTTCAAGAAGGCGAGGAAGTCCGCCCCGTGCATCGTCTTCGTGGACGAGATCGACGCTGTGGGCCGGCGCCGGGGCGGCGCCGGGGTCAACCTCGGCCACGAGGAGCGCGAGCAGACGCTCAACCAGCTGCTCGTCGAGCTGGACGGCTTTGACCAGGGGGCGCGGATCGTCGTCATCGGCGCCACCAACCGCGCCGACGTGCTCGACGAGGCGCTGCTCCGACCGGGGAGATTCGACCGCCAGGTGACGGTCGACGCGCCCGACGTCACCGGTCGCGAGGCGATCCTCGCCGTTCACGCCCGCTGCAAGCCGCTCGGCGAGGACGCCGACCTCGGTCTCCTGGCCCGGCGGACGCCGGGCTTCACCGGGGCCGACCTGGCCAACCTGATCAACGAGGCGGCGCTCCTCGCCGCCCGCGAGCAGCTGCCGGTGATCGGGATGGCCCAGCTGGAGGCGGCCGTCGACCGGGTGCTCGCCGGGCCCGAGCGGCGGGGGCGCCTGCTCAGCCTGGAGGAGAGGCGCACCATCGCCTACCACGAGATGGGGCACGCCCTCGTCCTCACCTCGCTGCCCGGGACCGACCCGGTCCGCCGGGTGAGCATCGTCGGCCGGGGGCGGTCACTGGGCTGGACCCTCACCGTGCCCGAGGGCGACCGGGCCCTCGGCTCCAAGTCGCAGCTCCGCAACCGCCTCGCCGGCCTGCTCGGGGGACGGGCCGCGGAGGAGATCGTCCTCGGCCAGGAGGACATCACGACCGGGGGCGCCGACGACCTCCTCAAGGCAACTCAGCTGGCCCGCCAGATGGTCACCGAGCTGGGGATGTCGGGGCTGGGCGTCCGCGTGGTCGAGGCGGGCGAGATGGGGCTGGCCCACGCCCATTCGGACGAATTGGGCCGCCGGGTCGACGACGAGGTCGACCGACTCCTCGACGAGGCACTGGGCCGAGCCCGGGCGATCCTTGCGGCCCGCAGGCAGCTGCTCGACGCCCTGGCGGCGCGGCTGCTGGAGGTGGAGACGATGAGCGGGGTCGAGCTCGCCGCGATCGTCTCCTCCAACCCCACCGTGGAGCTGCATGGAGTGGCCGTCCCCCGTACGGCCGCCAAGACGGCGGTGCCCGTGTCCACCGGGGCCCGGTCCACGGCCGCGGTCCCACGCCGGCCGGCGGGCGCCGGAGCCCGGAGGGGGACGGGAGCCGCCACCGTCCCGCCACCATGGCTGCGGACGCTGCTCCGCGCCGTGACGGGGCCCCGCGGAGGGCGGCCGCGGCCCGGCGGGCTGTCCGGGTAGGAGCTCGCCCGCGGCGGCGAGGCCGCCCCCAACCGGCGCTTGACACTGCCTTAAGGAATCATCAAGATATGGGGTCAGCCACCGGTCCGACCCACTACATCTTGAACCCTGGTGGCGCCTTCTCCTTCGCTGAGGCCCGTCCCCTCGGGGGTCGGGCCTCTCCTTTTGGAAGGGACCCGCAGGCGCAGCTCCGACGTGATGCCGGCCTCCGCTTCGGAGAGGCGTCAGTGTCCCGACATCACGGCGTCCACACCGCAGCGGAGCCGTCGAGGTCCAGGTCGGTCGTGACCTGCTTCGGTTGCGGCGCCAGCGACGTCGCGGCGTCCTTGACGGACCAGAGCTCGAAGTAGCCGTCCCCGGTCTCGGGGGCGAGGTAGATCAGGTCAGTCCCATCAGGCGACCACGTGGGGGAGGCCGCCATGGTGCCGGTGACGATGCGGTGGAGAGGCCCGAGGGTGCCGGTCGCGGCGTCGAAGCTCGCCACCACCAGGTCGGACTCGGTGCTGCTCGGCGCCCCGTTCACGACCGGGGTGCAGATCATGGCGATCTCGCTCTGGTCGGGATTGAGGGCGGGCTGGGCGCAGTCGTCCTGCGGCAGGGTCAGCGCCGAGCCGTGGGAGCCCGTGACGTTGTACAGGGGCTTGGGGCCGAGGCGGATCTGGCTGACCTCGATGCCCTGGCCAGCCCCCTGCTCGTAGTCGACGTAAAGCAGCCCGCCGCCGACCAGCGGCACGGGGCTGACGTCCCCGCCGGTGAAGTAGTTGGCCCAGCTCTGCTGGGTGATGCCGTCGGCCTGCTGGACGTTGGTGCGCGTGATGTTGGTCCCGAGCGTCGTCTCCCAGATCGAGAGGTCCACCTGGAGGCAGCACTGCGAGGGATCGTCGACGTTCCCCTTGGGCCAGTCGTAGCTGAAATAGAGGGTGTTGCCGGGCCCCACCGCCGGGTAGTAGAGCCAGTCGTCAGCACCGAGCGCGGTGGCGGTGACCTTCCCCGAGTCGTGGCTGAGCTGGTACTCGACCTTCCCGTTGAGGCCGAGCTCGTAGAGGTCGGAGTAGTAGTTGGCGGTGACCTTGACGGCGAGCAGTCCCACCCCGCCGGGGATGAGCACCGGCTGCGTCCAGCCCTGGCCCTCCTTCTGGAGCTGGGTGATGTGGGTCCCCGTCAGGGCGAAGAGACCGCCGTCGTCGGCGAAGTAGATCGTTCCCGGGAGCGAGAGCCTGACGTCGGTCTGGGTGGGGTTCTGGGGCGGACTGTAGACGGTGGCGTCGCCGCTCGCCAGATAACGGTTGACCCCGACCCCGAATGCCGCCATCAGGACGAGGAGCACGATCCAGGTCAGCAGCCTCCGGGAGCGGCTCATGTGGCCGGGAAGTACTGGTGGACCACCGGGAGGATGGCGCTCATGTCCGGTTCCAGTACGGACTGGCCAGCCTCGGTCCCGTTGCTGTACTGGGTCAGGTAGACGTGCTGGACGCTCCCCGAGCCGATGTCCTTGCTGATCCCGAGCAGCAGGGGAAACTGGGTGAGCGGGATATCGGTGAGCACCTCGCCGCTCAGCGCGGAGGCGAGGTTGTTGACGTCGCCCAGACTCAGCTGGGAGAGCTTCTGGCGCAGGGCGACCAGCACCTGCTGCTGGCGCACGTTGCGACCGATGTCGGAGGAGATGTCGTCGTGCCGGGAGCGGACGTATTCCAGCGCCTCCACGCCGTCCATGTGCTGCGCCCCGGGGAGGACCGCCACCCGGTCGGCGGCGTTCGGGTTGGTGCTGCCGGCGACGTCGTAGGGGTAGTTGTCGTCCATCACCGGGTGGCTGGCCACGATGTCGATGCCGCCCACCTCATCAATGAGATTGATCAGCCCCTGCAGCCCGATCCAGACGTAGTGGTCGACCTGGACCTGGAAGTCCTGCTCGACGGTGGCGATCTCGGCATCGATCCCAGCGGTGCCGCCACCGGCGTTGCCGAACGCCTGGGAGACCTTGCCGCCGGTCAGCTGTTTCCCACTCGCCGAGTAGAGGGCGACCCAGAGGTCGCGGGGGATGGAGAGCATGGTGACGCTGCCCGCGGTGGGATCGACCCGGACCAGGATCATCGACTGGGTGCAGCAGAAACCGGAGGTGCTCCCGGCGGTCGTGAACTTGCCGTCGTTGTCGGAACCCAGGAGCAGGACGGTGAAGGGCGCGCTGGACCCATTCGCGGCTGCGGGCGTGGCGGTCGGGCTCCCCGGGAGGACGGTGGGCGCGGTCACCTGGATGGAGTGCCCGGTGGCTCCGAGCGCGGTGGTGATCGTCGGCCAGAAGAAGCTCAGCGCGCCGGCGACCCCCGACAGCACGAAGCCGAGCAGGACCAGCAGGATGCTGCGCACCCGCGGGATGCGAGAGTGCCGGCGCGAGGCGCGGCGCCGCCGCGCGGCCTCGGGGGAGCGACCCAGGCTCATGGTCGGTAGG
>CABEBF010000031.1_pt1 | contig 9957 bp, 9 predicted proteins | sample 3132511 | NCBI WGS metagenome assembly CABEBF01 (sample SAMEA5534345, study PRJEB31848) | metagenome | biome: tundra; feature: field; material: soil | place: USA | collected 2013-05 | depth 0.45 m | reverse complement strand
TCAAAACAGGCTGAGCTGGTCGCGGGAAGGCGGCTCGGGCGGCGTGGGGGGCTCGGTCGCGCCGGGGGACCCGAGTCGCAGGACCGGCTCGCCGGGCTCGGGAGCGACCAGGCTCAGGAGCGGTTCGGCGTGCGCAGGGGAGGCGGATGGCGGGGCAGGCGAGTGGCTTTTGGTGGCACCAGCTTGACCGTGTGCTACCGGCGGGGCGGCCTGTACCGGCTGCCGCCGGCGGGCCTCCGCCTCGTCCAGGTAACCGCGCACCTTGAGCATGTCGTCCTCAAGTGTCCGCATTAATGAGCCCTGGTAGAGGGCGGCCGCGGGGTGGTACAGGGGGACGTAGAGGCGATCGCCGCGAACCACCTTGCGGCCGTGGAGCCCGCTGATGCCGCCCGCCCCGGGGAGGAGCCGGGCGAGGGCATGGCGACCCAGGATGAGGATCACGTCGGGGCGAATGATCTCGATCTGGGCGTCCAGGAAGTGGGAGCAGGCCTCCATCTCGGCCGGCTCGGGGTCGCGGTTGCCCGGCGGCCGGCACTTCACCACGTTGGTGATGTAGATGTCGTCGCGGCGCAGGCCGATGCTCTCCAGAAGCTTGGTCAGGACGTTTCCCGCCGCGCCCACGAAAGGGCGCCCGACCCGGTCCTCGGTCTCCCCGGGTCCCTCCCCCACCGCCATGATCCTGGCGCCGGCCGGCCCGGACCCGGGGACGGCCTGGATGCGCTTGAGGTGGAGCGGGCAGTCGGTGCAGACGAGGATGTATTCGTGGACGACGGCCAGGGCATCCGCGGCGCCACTCTGCATCGTTCGGGATTGTACGTGCGCGAGCCCTTCTCGTTCGCGGCGGCAGTGGGGATCGTTCCAGGCGTGCCAATGAATGCCGACACCCGCGACCTTGGGGGTCGGCCGGGCCGTGAGCCGCTTGATCACGTTAGCTGGGCTTGGTGCGACGACGGCGACGGCGAAAGACGACAAGCAGAGCCCCGGCCACGACGGCAATCAGTAGTCCACGCACTCTGCTCATGCTCACGAGACTAACGGCTGGGGGTTCGCCGGTCAACCCGCCCGGGCGGGCACTAGCACTCTCCACCTCTTCGTCACGGCCACCTCAGGTCACCCGCTTGTCACCCGGCAAGTCTTCCCTGAAGAGGTAGGGTGTGGACTCGGGTCGATGCCTCAGTAGTAGTGGCGCCGACCGCCCACTGCGTGCCCGGCGGCCCCCAGGAGTTCCAGAGCCAGCCCAACCACCAGCAGGATGATCCCTATGGTCAAGAGGGCAGGGATACCTGCGACCAGGCCGATGATCAGAAGGACGATGCCGAGAAAGGCCATGCTCACCGCTTTCGTGATGCGGATCGCTCGCGACAGCGAGCACCGCTGAGCCCGCAGCCTACCGCCGTGGCTGCAAAGATCGCCGCAACCGCCGATGGGTTGCCATGACCCCTGCTCCGTCGATCGGAATCAGACAGCCGCGCTTCGGAGGATCAAGTGGTGAGCTCTCGGCATTTTGACGTGGTAGTGCTCGGTGGGGGCTCGGTCGGCGAAGTCGTGGCTCCAGCCGTCGCAAGAGCCGGACGTTCGGTCGCGATCGTGGAGGTACTCCGTGTCGGTGGTGAGTGCCCCTACGTCTCTTGCATGCCGAGCAAGGCGATGCTCTATGCCGCCCACCTACGTCGCGCGGCTGCCGGAGCCCGATGGCTTGGTATCGGCGCCGATGCGCCTGCAGCCGGAGCTGCGTATGCGGCCGCCACCGCTCGCCGCGATGTGATTGCGGAGCATCGCGATGATCGAGCCGCTGCGGCACGCCTGCAGGAGGACGGCGTCACCATCCTGCGCGGCGGCGGCCGCATCACGGGCGCAGGTGTCCTGACGGTCGGCGGTACGAGTATCGACTGGACTGACCTGGTCATCGCAACGGGCTCCGCCCCCGTGATTCCGGAGATCCCGGGCCTTGGCTCGATCGACGCATGGACGAGTGACCAGGCGCTGAGCTCCGCCGATCGCTTCGCGCGCCTGGCCATCATCGGAGGGGGACCGGTGGGCTGTGAGCTCGCCGACGTCTACGCGAGTTTCGACTCACACGTTACCATCGTGCAACAGGCCCTCCGGCTGGTGCCGCGGGAGGAGCCATCGGTCGGCGACGAATTGGCGCGCCTCTTCCAGCAGCGCGGCATCGCAGTCAGGGTATCCACGCGGATCGAGGCCGCGGCGCGGACCGCCCACGGAGTCGAGTTGAATCTGTCCAATGGGGACGCGCTGGTGGTGGATCGCGTCCTCATCGCTTCGGGACGCAAGCCCCGTACGGACGTTGGGCTGGAGTGCATCGGCGTCGAACCAGGCCCGCGCGGAATCGAGATCGACGAGACCTGCCGCGTCCGCGGCCAGGAGCATGTGTGGGCCGGTGGCGACGTGACCGGCGTCGCACCCTTCACGCACACCGCCTCGTATCACGGACGGGTGATCGCGGCCAATCTCAACGGCACGCGAACCGTAGCCGACCATCGGGCGCTGCCGCGGTGCGTGTTCACGGAGCCGCCGATCGCGTGCGTCGGCGAAACCACGGCGTCCGCGAAGCGCAAGGGGATGGACGTGATCGTCGCGACCACTCAATTGGCAGCGACCGCCCGCTCGCAGACGGACGCGGCGTTGGACGGGCATCTCACACTCATCGCTGACCGGCAGCGCGGGTTTCTCCTCGGTGCGGCGGCGATTGGCGCTCGCGCCGACGAGTGGATCGGCGAGGCGGTGGTGGCGATCCGTGCGGAGATCCCACTCGAGGTCATGGCAGACGTCGTTCATCCGTTTCCCAGTTTCTCCGAGGTGTACGAGCCGGCGCTGCGAGAGCTGCTCTCCCAGGCGCAAACTCCGGGCTCAGCCGGGCGCAGGCGGCGGGACTGAGCCAAGAGCGAACCGCCGGGGTTGGACGGGGGCGGAGACTCGTCGCTGCGGCTCCTGCCGCTCGCCTTCACACCGGCCCGCGCCGCTGGTGCCCGATCGGTGAGCCACCCGGCCCGGTTTCGACCCTTACAGTGCCCTTGTCTGTCGCTATCGAAACGGATTCCCAGGTGTACCCCTCTGGCCCTCCGAGGACGGTGGGGGCGCTGGTGACTTTCCAGAGCGGAGGCGGGCAGCGGCGCGTTCGCCTTTCCGGGCGACCTGGGCTAGAACGAGCCGCCTAAAGACTGAGCGCGAGTTGGGCCGGGCACCCGGGGGCACCACCTGGTCAGGTGCCCACCCGGAGCGCCACTGCGGCGTCAGGTTCTAGGACCCTGAAGGTGAAGCTCTCCTCGATGTACAGCCGGACGAGATCGGCGTCATGGCCGACATAACCGATAGACAGGTCCTGCCCGCAGTCGAGCAGGAAATCTCCACCTCGCAGACTGAGCACGATCCCTCCCTCCACACCGGGCGCCCACACCAGCGGGCCACCAAGGATTTGGCGGAGATGGTCCAGGAGCAGGTACCCACCGTGCTCGGTGGTCTCGACGATCTCGGTGTAGATCTTCGGGCCGATGGCCAGCCCGTACGGCCCGTCGATCCCGGCCTGACGAAGTACGTCGACTGCGCGGGCGACTCCATTCGGATACCTTTGCATGTCCTTTCCGAGCACGATCGGCTCGTGCGAGGTGCTCTCGGTGATGCCCTGCATCCCGGCCGCCGGGTGCCCGTGGAACACGGTCACGTTCTCCGCGAGTGCGATCTGCCGCGCCGCCTCGTCCAATTCGGCGAGATCGAGGTCGGTGGCTCCGCGCTCCGCGTCGTCCACTTCGGCGCGCGAGACCTTGAATTCGGCCCGCAGCTCCACCAAAGACAAGACGCGCCGTTGCGCTGCCGTAACGCCCGCCGACGGTGCGGAGATCGAGACGAGCCGACCCAAGGGAGTGGCGGAGTGCGACCAACCGTGTGGTCCAGCAAAGTCCACCAGCTTTCGGGCCGCCAGGTGGGTGGTGAGCCGTGTCTTGGCCTCCTGATCGATCGCCGCCCATCCCGCGTCGGAGATGGGCGCCAGGTCCCGGTACAGGTGGTTCATCCCTCCGCCCCCTTGAGGCTGCCAATGCCGAGCGATCCCGACCGGTTCGTACCAGGCGCCCCGGCGGGCCCCGGTGCGGTGCCCGCGATCTCGGCCTCGACCTGGGTGATCGGCTCAGAGGTGAACAGGAAGGTGCGCAAGTGCCCATCGAGGACAGCATCGTGCCGGCGCAGCCACTCGAGGATCATCGCGGCATGTTCCTTCTCCTCGTCTCGGTTGTGGGCGAGGACCGCGGCGAGGCTTGCGTCAGAGGTCGCCTTCACCCGCTGGTCGTACCAGTCGATCGCCTCCAACTCCTCACACAAGGAAGCCTTGGCCCGGTGCTGGTCGATGATCGCTTCGTCGAGAAGTTGCAGCGGCTCGTGTAGTCCTTCGCTTGCCATCGGTTGCTTCTCCTTTCGGCATCGTCCTGCCGTGAGGGCACCTCACCTCCGAATCCCCAGCTCATCCAGGTGGAGCCGGAGCGCGGCTTGGTCATGGTACACGCGGAAGGCGCCCGCCACCTCGAGCTCCTGGCGGCCGTATCCGCCCGATGACAGGCCCACTCCCAGCGCCCCGCGCGGCGGGCGGCGAGCACATCCCAGATGCTGTCCCCCACGACGAGGGAGTTGCTGATGGCTCTCCCCGATCGCTGGGCGGCGGCGAGGAAGGGGTCGGGATCGGGCGTCTGATCCCTTCTACTCGTCGCGGCCGCTCTTCTGACCTGGGCGTAAGGTCAAATCGCCCAAGCATCAGCCCGTTGGTCGGGGTGCGCCCCCCCCTCGGCGGCGTGCCAGCCCTGGGCTTCCCCGCCGATCTCCTCTGGTGTGGTTAGACGACCCTGGCCTGGCTCAGCGTTCGACCGCTTGAGTGGTGATCAGGCCCTCGCGGATGGCCATGGAGACCGCCTCCAGCTTCGAATGGGCTCCGAGCTTGCTGATGATGCTCTGGATGTGGTTGCGCAGGGTGTGGATGCTGATGAACAGCCGCTCGGTGATCTCCTGGTTGCTCAGGCCATCCGCGAGGAAGAGGAGAACCGCGGTCTCGCGGTGGGTGAGGGCGTCGCCGGAGTAGCCGCTCCCCTTTCCGTCGACGCCGGTGAGGCGGTGGTGGCCCCGGAGGCGGCGGCGCGCACGGCGGCGGCCAGCTCGTCGATGCCGTCTCCCTTGGTCACGAAGCCGGCGCAACCCGCGGCGAGTGCCTCGCTGAAAGGGCGGGGTCGACGGCGGCGGTGACGAGTACCACGCGGACCCCCGGCCGGATCGCCCGCAGCTCCGCCGCCGCGTGGGTGCCCTGGCCGTCGGGGAGACGCTGGTCGAGGAGGATGACGTCGACCTCCGTCACCTCCAGGTGGCTCCGGGCATCGGCCGGGCTCCCGACGCAGTCGACCACCTGGATGTCAGCCTCCTCGTTGAGTGCGGCCGCCACCGTCTGACTGAATATCATGTGGTCGTCGACGAGGAGGACGCGGATGACTCGCGAAGCTCTGTACGGGATCTCCTCGGGCGTGCACGCCGATGGTCTGTCCCATGTCGCCATTGTTCGATCCGTGGGATGGCCGGGCGCGGGCGCTCTTCGCCAGCTGAGACAGCTCACGGGCCCTGGCCGCACTCGCCTGCTGACCTCGCAGGAGCTCCTCGAAGCGTTCCGGGGACACGGGCGGGCTGAAGAGATACCCCTGGAGCAGATCGCAGCCGTTGCGGCGGAGGAAGGCCAGCTGCTCCGGGGTCTCGACTCCCTCCGCGGTGACCTGCAGGCCGAGCCGGTGGGCGAGAGCGATCATCGCCGCCACCAGCGGGGCGTCGTCCTCCTCGTGCTTGATGTCGCGGAGGAAAGAGCGATCGATCTTGAGGCGGTCGACAGGGAACGTTGCCAGCTTGCTCAGACTCGAGTACCCGGTGCCGAAGTCGTCGATGGCGACGGCGATGCCGGCGCTGCGCAGGTGGTGCAGCTCGTTGAGGGCCTCCACCGGCTGCGACACCGCGGAGCCCTCGGTGATCTCGACCTCGAGGCGATCCCGGGGGAACCCGGTCTTGAGCAGCGCGGCCGACACCCTGTCGACGAGGTCGCCGCGGCCCAGATCGCGCCCTGAGATGTTGACGGCTAGGAGGAGATCGGCCAGGCCCGACGCCCTCCACGAAGCCACCTGGGAGCACGCAGCGTGGAGCACCCAGGTGTCGATGGCCGTGATCATCCCCGTCTCCTCGGCGAGGGGGATGAAGGTGTCGGGAAGCACGAAGCCTCGGCTGGGATGCTGCCACCGCACCAGGGCCTCGCAGCCGACGATGGCGCCGCTGTCCACGGAGATGACCGGCTGCAAGAACAGGCGCAGCTCGCCGCGCTCCACGGCATGGCGCAGGTCCTGGTCCAGGCTCACGCGTTCCGTGGCCAACTCGAGCATGCTGGGCACGAAGACCTCCACCCTGCTCCTGCCCCTGCCCGCAGCCTTGGCTGCGTACATCGCCAGCTCGGCGTTGCGCAGCAGCTCATCGGCACTGGTCCGCGCGGTCGACGACGTGGCGACGCCGATGCTGAGACTGATCACCAGGCTGCCGCCCGCGAACTCGAGCGGAGAGCGGAACGCCTCGTCGAGGCGCTCCGCCGCCCCGAGGGAGTCGCCGGCGTGGCCGACTTCCTCGAGGAGCACGGCGAACTCGTCGGCACCCAGCCGGGCGACGGTGTCGCCGGGGCGGAGCGCTGCCTTCATCCGTGCCGCCGCCGCCTGGAGCAGGGAGTCGCCCGCCGCATGGCCCAGGCTGTCGTTGACGTCCTTGAAGTGATCCAGGTTGATGATCAGGACCGCGATGGTGGCGCTGCGGCGGCGCATCCGGGTCAGCGCATGCCTGACCCGCTCGGTGAGCAGAGCCCGGTTGGCGCCGCCCGTCAGGGGGTCGCGGAAGGCGCCCTCGCGCAGTTGCCTGTCCAACCGGTGGCGTTCCGTCACGTCGTTGATGAGAACGAGGATCCCGGGACGATCGTCGAACTCCTGGGCCACGGTGCTGACCTCGACGTCGATGAGCCGGCCGTCGCGCAGGCGGTGGCGGGCGTTGTAGGCCGTCTTCCCCGTCCGGGCCCGGTTGAAGTCGACGGCAAGGTGGGCGGCATCGCGGCGGAGCACGGCGATGGTCAGCGCCGCGAACTCCTCGGCCGAGTACCCGTACTTGGCGACGGCGGCGTCGTTGACGGCGAGGAAGCGCTGTGTCGTCGCGTCGAGCACCCACATCGGTTGGGGATGTTCGAAGAACACGCGCCGGAAGCTCGCTTCGTTGGCGACGAAGGCGCCCTTGTGATGCCGGTCGATCCCGCGCAGCTCGGAGATCATCCGGGCGCCGATCGCCGCCGTCGTGACCTGGTCGGCGAGGAGCTGGAGGACCTGCCCCTGGGCCTTGTCGAACGCATTGGGTTGGGACGAGGTCACGGCGATCACGCCCACGGGCACGTCCCGGTGGCACAGGGGGACGGCGATCATCGACCGTGTCCCGAGGCGACGGCACATCTCCCGGTCCACCCGGGGGTCGGCTTCCGTGTCACCGCAGACCTGGGGGGTGTCGCACACGAGGGCGCGCCACGGATGATCGGGCGCGTCACCTTGACGCCGGGGGCGTCCGGCGGCGCCAGATCCTGTCTTCGCCCGGTGGACGAGGCCGTCGTCATCGGTGATCTCGACCACGGCTCCGTCGGCCCAACTGAGCGCGCGAGCCCGCACAGCGGCCCGGCGGGCGATGGCGCCCAGGTCGGCGGCCAGGTCGAAATCCTCGGGCTGGAACGAGGCGAGGGCGAGAACCTGATGCACCGATGGCAGCAACTCCAACCGGTGCCGGACCTGAGAGGCGGGGCCTGGGACCCGTCGCGACACGCTCGACTGCATGGTTGCAGCCCACGCTAGTCGGGGACGAGCCCTGTGCAACACACGTTTGGTGACGAAGCCGTCTCCGAACCCCTCAAAAGTGTCACGAGACTCTTACGCGGTTGGGCGCCTGCTCCGGAAGGCGCCGGTCCGCCGACCAGAGCGGGCGGATTGGCTCGGTCCCTATTCGCAGCATGCTCGGCAGGGCGGCACCGACACCCAGGCCACCGTCTCTCAGAACGGCGACGGCTGAGCGATCCCCAGCGGCAAGCCGCGGGCATCCCGGGAGTCATGCATCCACCCATGTGGTGGGGACGGCGCGGACGCGCGACGCGGCAGGTACCACAGGTCGGGTCGGACCTCATCGCGGCGCGTACGCCTTTCCATGGGAACGCATCTGACGTGACCGCTCCGATGACACCGCTTAGCCAAGACGGGGTCGCTGGGCACTCGTTCCTCAACGATCTCGACCTCTCAATGCAGGACGTTGGGTCTCTAGCTCTCAACGAAGGATGCGGAAAAGTCGCATTCGACCTCGTGATCGCCGCCGCCCTGCCGCCGACCCCTCGCGAGCTGCCCCTCGACGGCAAGAGCCGCCTCGCCCTGCAGAGGGGTGCGAACGAGTGTTCGGGCGGCTGGGTCCGTCTAGGCGCTTCAGGGGTGAAACTGTCATGGTGGGGTGGGCCAGGCTTATCTCGTCAGGCCCTCAGGCTGGCGCCACGCCGCGGATCCGGGGCGGGGTAACCTGCGAAGGTGGCGCTCCACTACTGGCGGCCCCAGCAATTCCGGCACCGGCCCCTGAGATCTCCCTGACATGCCCGCACCGCGCGACGACCAGCCCTCGACGCGACCGCTGCTGGACAAGCTCGGAGTGCGGCCGGGGATGCGAGCGGCAACGCTCGGGGTCTTCGCCGCCGACTTCCTGACTCGCCTCCGCAGCCGGGCAGCGGAGGTCACCGACGACCCCGCTGGCTGCGACATCGTCTTCCTCGCCGCCGAGGATCGGGCTCAGCTGGCCCAGGTGGCGCGCCTGGCCGCGAGCCTGCGCCGCGATGCGGCGCTCTGGATCGTCCGGCCGCGCGGCAGCTCCACCATCAGCGAGCGGGAGACGCTCGCCGCGGGCCTGAAGGCCGGCCTCGTGGACGTCAAGGTGGTGCACTTCTCGGAGACGCACAGCGCCGCCAAGTTCGTCGTCCGGCTCAGGGACCGCTGAGCCCGGAACGGCCGCCTGGTCGCCACCTGCGGGTGGTGTGGCCCCCGAGCCCCGCTCTGCTCCTGTACCGGCCGGGTCGCCTGGTGTGGTCCCGGAGAGGCCAAACAGCAGCGCGATCACGATCGCCGTCCCCGCCGAGGCCGCGATCCCGACCACGGCTCCGGTGCCGGCGGGCAGCGGCAGGGTCGGCTCGATGGCCGCGAGCACGATATCGCCGCCGGCGAGGAGGAGCGGGACCGCCAGCCTCCAGTGGAGCACGCGCCCGGGACGTCCAAGCCACCAGATGGCCGCGAAGACGTAGGGGTCGAGGAGGTAGTAGGGCCAGGAGGTCTTGGCGAGCATCGGGACGCACGCGGCAGCCACCGCCAGCAGGCCGTAGACGCGGTGGGGCGCCCACCCTCGATGCGGCCGCCACGCCAGCGCTGCGACGCTCAGCACGAGCGCTGCTCCCGCGAAGAGCAGGGCATCCGAATGGCGGACGAATCCATCCCACGCGGACCCCAGGAACGCCACCCAGAGCGAGCCGCCCACGATGGGGAGCTCTCCGCGATAGGTGACCAGCGAGTAGACGACGCCCGATCGGTTGGCGAGGAAGAAGGGGGCGATGACGGCTGCCGCGGTGAGCGCGGCGGTCCCGGCGAGCGCCGCCGCCGACCGCACCCGCCGGTCAAGGAGGAGGGCGACGAGCAGGGGGATGAGGCAGACGGCGGAGACGCTCTTGGTCATGACCGCAAGGCCCAGGCAGATTCCGGCCCACACCGTCTTCCCTCGACCGAGCAACCGGACGCCGAGAAGGATCAGCCAGAGCTCCAACGGCTCCTCGATGTGACCGAATCCGACCAGGGCCACCCAGAGCGGCGGTGCCAGGAGGAAGGCGGCGGACATGAGGAG
>CABEBF010000025.1_pt1 | contig 10143 bp, 13 predicted proteins | sample 3132511 | NCBI WGS metagenome assembly CABEBF01 (sample SAMEA5534345, study PRJEB31848) | metagenome | biome: tundra; feature: field; material: soil | place: USA | collected 2013-05 | depth 0.45 m | reverse complement strand
GGTACGACCGATCGTCCGGGGGGCGACGGGGCATGAATGGGCGATCGGTCACTGACGCTCCTTCAGGATGGGCGATGGCGCGTGCCGGGAGATCCTCCTACTCTGCGGCACCGTCGTGCTTGGGTGCCCGGGTCGAGGTGTGTCCCCTGGCCTTTGAGGCCTTCGTGGTGCTGTCCGCCACGTCGGGTGCCTCCGAAGCCTCGCCCTCGTCCCGTGTCGGTGAACCGCTGACCGGCAGCGTGATCGGCTCGAGGTCCTCCTCGTCGAGCGGGGGACCGAAGACCCACTCCGAGAGCTTGGCCTTCAGCGGCGTCTTGGTGACGACGAGGTACACGGCCCCGGCGAGACCGGTGACGACGACGGTCCGGCGAAACCGGCGGCGCCACCGCTTTGGACGCGCGGCCTTGATCTCGGCCTTCGCCGCAGCTTTGGCGGCGCGCTTGCCCTTTGCGAAGCTCGGCATCTCGGCAACCTCCTGTGAGAGACGGTCAGCGGCTTCGGCGAGGACCGCGGCCGCCCGCTCAGCGGCGTGGCTCAGGGTCTCGGCCGAGGTGTGTGCGGCATTGCGCAGGGCCGGACTGGCGACGCGCTGGGCTTCACGGGCCACCACCACCGCCCGCTCGGCGAGATCGGTCACGGTCTCGGCCGCCTTCTCGACGGCTCTGGTGCCGGTATCTACCACCTGTCTCTCTATGACGGCGGACTTGGAGCGTCGACCCAGCATGGTCCTTCTCCTCGATGGGCGGGTCATGAACGGGGCTGAAGCCGGTCCCAACCGGGGATCCCGACGGCCAGCGTCGCCATCGCCCCGCCAGCGACGCTGCCGTCATGCGACTTCCCGCGTGCTCCAATGCTGACACAGCCGGCACGTCCCGGGCGACCGCTGTCGCCCGTCCGTTCACCCGCGTCGCTGGGACGGGAAGCCCGGGCGATGTACCCACCGCCGCGGTTCGTCAGGCCGCTTCGGCGAGCGCCCTCAGATGCCGGGGGGCCAGGCTGGTCGCGAGTGGGGCGTCGAGGAACCAGCGGATCCGGGCGGCCGCGACCGGGCCGACCACGCGGCCAAGCTCCTCCTCCGAAGCCGCATACATCGCAGCCAGATTGGGGAAGGCCGCAGCCAGACGCACCAGCGCGTCGCCATCATCGCCAACGATCTGGCGGACGTGCCCAAGCCGCCGGCTCGCCAGCTCTCCCGTCGGTCCGTCGCCGAGGGGGAGCTCCAACTCGATCGTCCCGAGTGCGACCATACACGTATGGTAGCGAACTGATGTTCGCATGTCAAACGCGCCGGCTCGGGTACTCTGAGCAGGTGCCCCTCTACGAATACCGGTGCAACGACTGTGCCGCCGTCCACGAGGTGATGCGCCCGATGGCGGAGCGTGAGCTGGCGGCGGTCTGCCCGCGCTGCGAGAGCCGCGCGAGCATGCCCCTGATCAGCCGCGTGGGAATGCTCGTGGGGGGGCAGACGGGTGCCCCCGACCGTCCCGGGCCTTCCCCCGAAGGTGGGTGCTGCGGCGGCGCGTGCGGCTGCGGGGCGGGCTGACCGCCTCGCCTCCTGCCAGCCAGGTGCCGCTCAGGTCGGTGGCGGCAGGTCGTACGCCGCAGGTCAGCTGCTGCCAGACCGCGTGAGCGGCGCCTTGGCCGCCACGTCGAGCCCGAGGTCCAGCTGGAGCTGGAGCAGATTCTCGATGAAGACGCGCCGATGCTCCGGGTGCACACCGTGGGCCAGGATGGCGGCGCGGTGGACCGGGGCGCCATACCCCTTGTTGCTGGCCCAGCCGTACACGGGGGCATCCAGGTGGAGGCGGCGCATCAGGGCGTCGCGATGGACCTTGGCGACGATCGAGGCCGCCGAGATCTGCGGCACCAGGTCGTCGCCTCCCACCAGGCAGTGGACGGGATGGGCAGCATCGATCCGGAGCCGGCCGTCGCAGCAGTAGCCGTCCGCCGTGACCTGGGCGACCAAGCGGCGGAACACCTCCACGTTTGCCCAGCCCAGGCCGTGCCGGTTGATGTCGGCGGTGCTGATCTCGGAGATCGCACAGGCGACGGCCTGGCGCTGGACCTTCTCGGCCACCACCTCCCGCTGGTGGGCTGTCAACCTCTTGGAGTCGCGCAGCCACGGGTGGCGGAAGCCGCGCGGCAGCACCACGGCCGCGGCCACCAGTGGTCCGGCGAAGGCCCCTCTGCCCACCTCGTCCATGCCGCAGAGCCGGAAGCCTCGCCAGTCCTCGACACCGAAGGTCGTCGTGATATAGGCGGAGAGCCGGAAGCGGGGCACGGCGCCAGTCTACGTACGCCCGGCCCCCCCGGGGGCGGGCGTGCCAGGCGCGCAGATCCGCTCGGCTGCCTACCTCCGGCGGGGGTTGCGCGGCCGCTTGCGGCCGTAGGCGGCCCCCTCGGCCACCGCGTCGAACGCAGGCAGGGGCCCGGCGCTGGCGCGCGTCACCCCGTCGCCCTGGACAAAGACCTTGCGGTTGCCCACGTCGATCAGGTACGAGACGCTCAGCCCGCCGCCCCCGTCAGGGAGCATCGAGACGTCCGACACCGTACCGACGCGCCGGCTCCCTCCATAGGGGAAGCTGACCCTCGTGCCGATCGCGATGGCGTCGCTCGGGACTCCTGTCACCGTGCCGACGTACGGAAGCAGTCGCTGCAGTAGACGGGCTTGTCACCGCGGGGCTGGAAGGGGACCCGAGCGATCCCGCCACAGCCGGCGCAGGTGACCTCGAACATCTGGCGAGGTCCGCCGGAGCGTCCCCCGCCACCGCCACCGCCACCGTAGCCGCCTCCGCCCATCCCGGCCGCCTTACGGGCGGCGCGGCACGAAGGGCAGCGAGACGGGGGGTTGGTGAGTCCCTTGGACGAGAAGAACTGCTGCTCCCCCTCGGTCCAGATGAAGTCGACACCGCATTCGCGGCAACGCAGAGTTTGATCGACGGCCAACGCCTGTGCTCCTAAAGTCCGGCGCTGAAACCGTCGCCGGGTTGGTTATACGTGTTGGATACAGTACACGTCCAGCCAGCTTCCGGCTAGTGACGGCGCGGTTTCGAGCCGGAGCCTGGTAGGATCGATCGCATCTCGGACAGGAGTGGGCCGGCGCCGCGGCAGGCGGGTCGGTGGCCGCCGGTGAGATCAGGAGGGCCCTTTGATGACCCCGCACCACACCCATGGGCCGCAGAAGCGGCTCTTCACCTCGGAATCGGTGACCGACGGCCATCCGGACAAGATGGCCGACCAGATCAGCGACGCGGTGCTGGACGGTGTCCTGGCCAAGGACCCCCTGGGCCGAGTCGCCTGCGAGACGGCCCTCTGCACGGGCACGGTCCTGGTCTTCGGGGAGATCAGCACCCAGGCCTACGTCGACATCCCGGGGATCGTCCGCCAGACCATCCGCGACATCGGCTACACCCGGGCCAAGTTCGGCTTCGACTTCGAGACCTGCGGCGTCCTGGTCTCCCTCGACGAGCAGTCCCCCGACATCGCCCAAGGGGTCAACACGGGTGGGGCCGGCGACCAGGGAATGATGGTCGGCTTTGCCTGCGACGAGACCCCGGAGCTGATGCCCGCCCCCATCCAGCTGGCCCACCGGCTCGCCCGGCAGCTCTCCACCGCCCGGCGCGACGGGACCCTGCGCTGGGCGCGCCCCGACGGCAAGACCCAGGTGACCATGGAGTACGACGCCGAGGGGCGCCCCTGCCGGGTGGACACGGTGCTGGTCAGCGCCCAGCACTCCGACGAGGTCTCCAACGAGCAGATCTTCGCCGACGTCCAGGAGCTGGTGGTCAACCCCATCATCCCCGCCGAATGGCTGGATGCCGAGACCAAGCGCTATGTGAACCCCACCGGACGGTTCGTGGTCGGGGGGCCGCAGGGCGATGCCGGTCTCACCGGCCGCAAGATCATCGTCGACACCTACGGCGGGTACGCCCGGCATGGCGGGGGCGCCTTCAGCGGCAAGGATCCGACCAAGGTCGACCGCAGCGCCGCCTATGCCGCCCGCTGGGTGGCCAAGAACATCGTGGCCGCCGGCCTCGCCACCAAGTGCGAGATCCAGGTCGCCTACGCGATCGGGGTGGCCAAGCCGGTGTCGGTGATGATCGAGGCGTTCGGGACGGAGCGGGTGCCGCTCTCCCAGATCGGGGCGCTGGTCGACGAATACTTCGATCTCTCCCCTGTGGGGATCATCAGCGCTCTCCAGCTCCGCCGGCCGATCTACCGCCAGGTCGCGGCCTTCGGCCACTTCGGACGGAGCGACCTCAACCTTCCTTGGGAGCAGACCGGCCTGGCCGCCGAGCTCGCCTCGGAGGCCGGGGTCGAGCCTCTGAAGAGCGCGGAGCAGCCTCACTGATGCCGTCCACCCCGAGCGCCCCCCGGGCCTGATCGGCTCAGAGCCGCCGTGGGTTACCACGTCCTGGTCCTGGCGGGAGGCAGCGGTACCCGGCTCTGGCCACTGTCGCGAGCCGGCGTTCCCAAGCACCTGCTGCCTCTCGATGCCACCGGGGTCACGCTGCTCCGCGCGACCGTCGATCGGATGCTCCCCCTGGCCGACTCCGTTCGTGTCGTCACCACCGCGGCCCAGGCCGAGGCCTGCCGTCGGGTACTGGCCGACCTGAGTCTTCCAGCGGACGCGGTGATCGCAGAACCGGAGGCGAGGGGCACCGGCCCCGCCCTGGGGCTCGCCACGGCGTGGGTCGCCCAGGAGGATCCCGACGCTCTGATCTCGTCGGTGCACGCCGACAGTCATATCGAGGACGGCGAGGGCTACCGTGCCGCCGTCCTGGCCGCCGCGGGGTGGGCGGCGGTCACGGAGGGGCTGGCGACCGTGGGCGTCAGCCCCAGCTACCCGTCCACCGGTCTCGGCTACGTGGCGGTCGACGGGTCGCCGCTTGCCCCGGAGCGGTGGCGCCCCCCGAGCGGCGCTCTGGCCGGGACCGCCCAGCGTGAGGCGGCGGCCGCCGTTCCCGCCTACCGGGCCGCCGGCTTCGTCGAGAAACCATCTCTGGAGGTGGCCCAGGGCTACGTCGCAGGCGGTCGCCACCTCTGGAACAGCGGGCTCTTCGCCTGGCCCGTCCCGATCTTCCAGGAGGAGCTGGCGGCTGCCGACCCGCACCTGGCCGTGCGGGTCGCCGACGTGGCGGCGGCGCGGCGCCGCGGGGACGAGGACCACGCGACCTCCCTCTACGGCGAGATCGAGCCGGTGGCCGTCGACACCCTGATCTTCGAGCGGACCCGCCGGCTGACCGTCGTCCAGGGATGCTTCTCCTGGTCTGACCTCGGCACCTTCGCCGATCTCCACGAGACCCGCCGCCGCACCGGCGACGGGGACGCCGCCGGCAACGTCCTCGAGGGGGAAGTCGTCGCCGTCGATGCCGCCAACAGCTTCGTGATCGCCCGCGGCGGTCGCCTGGTGGCGGTGGTGGGCGTTGAGGGGATCGCCGTTGTGGACAGCGGCGACGCCCTGCTGGTGATCCCGCTCGACCAGACCCAGAGGGTCAAGGAGATCGTCGAGCGGCTGAGAGCGGAGGGACGCACCGATCTTCTCTGACGCGCGGCCGGGTTCCAGGGCTCGAGGGCCACGGCCAGTCCGGTTGGGCAGATGCTCCGCCTTGCACTGATCACGTCGGTCGGGGCCGCCGACCTGGGTGCGGACGGTGAGCTCCTGCTGCCGGCGCTCGGCCGGCTCGGGATCGCCGGCATCCCCGTGGGCTGGGGGGTGAACCTCGAGACAGGGGCCTTCGACGGCGCCGTCATCCGGTCCGCCTCCGACTACATCGACGACCCTCGCCGATTTCTCGACTGGTGCGGGGAGACCTCGAGCCGGATGCCTCTGGCCAACCCCGTGGACGTGCTCGCCTGGAACAGCGACAAGCGCTACCTCCGAGACCTGGAGCGGGCCGGGGTGGCCATCATCCCCACCCTCTGGGTCGGGCCCGGGGAGAGCCTGGCCGGGATCCCCTGGGAGCGGTTCGTGGTCAAACCCGCGGTCTCGGCCGGCGCTCGTTCATCCGCCACCTACGACCGGTCCGGTCTGGCGGAGGCCTGCCGCCACGTCGACGCCATCACCGCGGGAGGCGTCACCGCCATGGTCCAGCCGCATCTCCGCTCCATCGATCGCGAGGGCGAAGTCGGCGTCTATGCCATCGGAGGCGAGCTCAGCCACGCGATCCGCAAGGCCGGAGTGCTGCGGGGCGGGGCGCCGCCCGCCCTGGATCTCTCGCTGGGGCGGCACCAGGAGGTCGTGCCGTCCCCGCTTCTGGAGGAGCACGTCCAATTTGCGCGGGCCGTCCTCGACGGGGTCCCGGGCGGCCCGGATCGGCTTCTCTACGCCCGGGTGGACATGGCCCACGGAGAGCGTGGGGAGCTGCTTCTCCTCGAGCTGGAGTGCATCGAGCCCCGCCTCTTCCTGGAGCACGCCCCGGCCCGTGCCGGCGCGGTCGCGGGCGCCTTCGCGGCATGGCTGGAGGGGTCCCCGCGCCGCGGGTGGCGTGGCGCACAACCCCGCGCGGCCTGCCGCTCGGGGCACAATGGCTGCCCATGACCTTGCCCATCAACTTCGGCACCGACGGGTGGCGCGCCGTCGTCGCCGATGACTTCACCTACGAGAGAGTCCGCGCCGTCGCCCAGGGGGTGGCCTGGTACCTTGAGGGAGACGCCCGGGGCGTGGTCGTCGGCCACGACACCCGCTTCTCCGCGGAGCTCTTTGCCCGCGAGGTGGCGCGTGTGCTCGCCGCCAATGGCCAGAACGTCCTCCTTCTCGACCACCCGGTGCCCACTCCCACCATCACCTGGACGGTCGTCGAGCGTCACCAGGCGGGCGCGGTGGCCGTCACCGCCAGTCACAACCCCGCCGAGTTCAACGGACTCAAGTACAAGCCCGACTACGGCGGTTCCGCCGCCCCTGAGGTGGTCGAGCAACTGGAGAAGCACACGCGGCGTGCCCTCGAGGGGGGCGTGCTTGCCGTCCCGTTCGAGGAGGCGCAGGCGAGTGGCAGGGTGCAGGTGGTGGATCCGATCCCGGACTACCTCCGTCAGGTGGGCCGTCTGATCGATCTGCAGCGGCTGCGCGACGCTGGGCTGCGCATCCTCCACGAGCCGATGTACGGCGCCGGGATTGGCCTGATCCGGGCTGCCGTCGCAGGCGGCAAGACCTCCGTGACCGAGCTGCACGCCGAGCGGAACCCCGGCTTCGGCGGCATGCACCCCGAGCCCATTGGCAAGTACATGCCCGAGGCCATGGCAAAGATGGCAGCAGGCGGATTCGACCTCTGCATCGCCAACGACGGCGACTCGGACCGGGTGGGGATCATCGACGAGACTGGCCGTTTCATCACCCAGCTCGAGGTGATGGCGCTGCTCGCCATGTACCTTCTGGAGAAGCGAGGACTGCGGGGGCATCTGATCCGGTCGCTCACCAGCGGCGTGATGCTGGACCGGCTCGGCGAGCGCTTCGGCGTTCCGGTCATCGAGACCCCGGTCGGCTTCAAGTACATCGGACCGAAGATGATCGAGACCGACGCACTCCTCGCCGGCGAGGAGTCGGGTGGTTTCGCCTTCCGGGGCCACATCCCCGAGCGCGATGGGATCGTCGCCGGTCTCACCATCGCCGAGATGGTCGTTGCGTATGCCATGCCGCTCTCCGGCGTGCTCCACCATCTCTTCGATCTGGTCGGCCCCCACAGCTACGCTCGGCACGACATCCGCTTCGAGCGGGCGGACTACGAGGAGCGCAAGCACCAGGTCGAGGAGCGGATGCGCGGGCAGCAACCGAAGGAGATTGCCGGTGTTGCCGTGGTCGGGACCCGCAGCGACGATGGCTTCAAGTTTCTCCTCGCTGACACCAGCTGGGTGTTGGTGCGCATGAGCGGAACCGAGCCGCTGATGAGGGTGTACGCCGAAGCGGCCACCCCGGAGCGGGTCGAGGAGCTGCTCACGGCCATGGAGCGGATGGTCGGGATCGGGGCACCCCAGCCCGGCGCGGCAGCCCGATGAGCTAGGTGCCCCTCCCCGCCGACGTCCACGCTGCCGGTCACGGGCGGGTCGACAAGCCCTGGGGATACGAGCTGCGCTGGGCGGTCACCGACCGCTACCTCGGCAAGCTCCTCCACATCGGGAGTGGCCAGGCTCTTTCCCTGCAGTACCACGTCCAGAAGGACGAATCCATCTTTGTGCTCTCGGGCCTTATCGACCTGGTGCTCGAGAGCGCCGACGGCACCCTCGAGACCCACCGTCTCGCCCCCGGCATGAGCGCGCGCGTCCGTGCGGGCCGCCGCCATCGCTTCGTCGCCGTGGAAGAGGCCGATCTCTTCGAGGCCTCCTCACCAGAGATCGACGACATCGTCAGACTCGAGGATCGATATGGCCGCGAGGGCTCCTCTGCCCCCTGAGCATCCGAGGCGCGATGGCGGACACACGGTGCGGCGAGTCGCGGGCGACACTCCACCGCGGAGCCGGGCGGCGGCGAGACCGCCCGACGATGGGATGCCCACGCGTGCCGCCGTGCGGGGTCACGCCTACTACGCCGATCAGGCGCGCCGGGCTCTCGGGATCTCCGCCGAGCCACGCCTGGCCGAGGTGCCTTTCCCGATCATCCACGCCGCGCTCGGGGTGGCAGCCTGTGCGGTCGCGGTCGCGCTCCGCCCCGGCGCGGTCGGGCTCGCCGGCTCGGTGGTCGGGGTCACCGCGCTCTGTTTCGTCACCGGCCTCGTCCTGGCCGCCTACGACCGGTTCGTCTACCCGGCGGAGCACCGGCCGGCGGTGGAGGCGATCGCCCTTCCGGTGGCGGCCCTCGGCGCCTTCTCCCTGATCCTCGCCGGCACCGTCGACATCCGGACCCGGCTGGTCGCCGCGGCCGTCACCGTCGCCGTCTGCGGGGGGTTGCCCCACCTCGGTGGGCTGCGGGCGAGCGGCAGAGAGGGCTGGGGGGGTCGCTTCCTCCGCGACGCCGCCGCCATCGCGGTGCTGGTGCCCGTGCTCCTCGCCTCGGCCAGCGGGAACCTGCCGCTCGGCCTCCGGGTCGCCGTCGCCCTGGTGGGGGTCGGCCTCGTCACCCTAGACGGGCTCCGAACCGAGGAGACGCGCCTCCGTCACACGGCCGCGCTGGCGGCGCTCACCGCCGTGGTCGTGACCGGGGCGATGGTCGCGGTCGACCGGGCGGTGGCCACCCCGGGCGCCGCGGCCGCAGTGACCCTCGTGATCTGGTACGGGGTGCGCGGCATGGTGGCCGGCGCCGTGATCCCCCCGCGACGCCTCTCAAGCGTCGCCGAGCACCTCGCGGTGGTCGCGATCGCGCTCTTTGGCCTGTACTGGGTGACCCGCTGAAAAATTGCCGCTTGGCGGCGAGGCGAAAGGGGACTAAGTTTCTACCACAGTGCCTAGCCTCCTGCCTAGACGCAAACGTCCCGCAGAAACGGGACATCGGGGAGTTCCCGGGGAGCCCCCTGGTAGCGCAGGCTCTCCATGCGTCGGGAAAAGCCCCGGCGCGGAGGTGCACCAGGTGACCAGTGGGATCATCCCGCGACCACGGGTGGGTCGAGCACCCCGCGTCCTCGTCGTCGAGGACCATCGCTACCTCGGCGGCCTGCTCCGCGACGTCCTCCCCCAGGGGGGCTTCGAGGTGAGCCTCGTCACCGACACCAACGGCCTCGAGACGGCGCTCGAAACATTCGAGCCTGACGTGATCCTCGCCGACTTCCGGCTTCGGGGGGAGGACGGGCTGGACCTCTGCCGGAAGGTGCGCAGCAACCCGCTCTGCGGGGACGTGCCCGTGATCCTCCACACGGCCATCGACCCCCGCAACCTGCGGCTCCAGGAGGCGCTGACCCTCCCCAGGGTGACCCTCCTCCTCAAGCCTGCCGACTTCCAGACCATGGTCTCGCTGCTCCGGGAGCAGATCTCTCGCGAACCTGGCGCCGCCGAGGCCAGCCACATCACCATGTAGACCCCGGCTCGTGCCCGTCGTCAATTCCGGGCCGGGTGGCCGTCCCGCTCCTCGCCCGGGTTGGACAGCTGATCCTCAGGCCTAGGCCCGGAGCACCTCGCGTCGGGCGTAGAGGGCCTGGTCGGCGCGGTCGACGAGGGTGGCGGCGGTGTCACCGCTCTCCAGCGAAGCCAGGCCGGTGCTCACCGAGCGGCCCGAGGTCC
>CABEBF010000013.1_pt1 | contig 10322 bp, 5 predicted proteins | sample 3132511 | NCBI WGS metagenome assembly CABEBF01 (sample SAMEA5534345, study PRJEB31848) | metagenome | biome: tundra; feature: field; material: soil | place: USA | collected 2013-05 | depth 0.45 m | reverse complement strand
CGATGGCGCCGCGACGATCAAGGGCTCCACCGGCGAAACCTGGATCGGCGAGGTCAGTGGCGGCCTCGAGGTGCGCGCCCCCTGTGGAAGGATCTCCGTCGACCGTGCCGAGCAGGCGGTCGCCGCCAAGACCGGCTACGGCGACGTCCTTCTCGGGGAGGTCACGCGAGGCGCCATCAGCGCGCAGACCGGCCACGGCAAGGTCGAGGTGGGTGTCCGTGAGGGCGTCGCCGCCTGGCTCGACCTCCAGACCCACTTCGGGAACGTCCACAGCGAGCTGGAGGCCGCTGGCCCGCCGCAACCGGGTGAGGACGCCGTCGAGATCCGCGCGCGTTCCTCGTTCGGTGACATCACCGTCCGCCGATCCTGAACCGCCCCCACTCACGCCCGAGAAGGAGAGGTGATGACCAAGCACGTCTTCCGGCTGGCCGTCAGGGGCGCCGGACTGCGCCAGTCGCCGGAACGAAAGCGAGAACGGAAATGCAAGTAACAGCCAATCAGGTCCAGGGGCCTGCGATCCACGTGCAGGGCCTGGAGAAGTCGTACAAGAAGCTGGAGGTGCTGCGCGGCGTGCACTTCGACGTGGCGCGGGGCAGCATCTTCGCCCTGCTCGGCTCGAACGGAGCGGGCAAGACCACGGTCGTGAACATCGTGTCCACGCTGCTCAAGGCCGACGCGGGGACTGCCAGCGTCAACGGCTTCGATGTCGCCACGCAGGCCGGGGACGTGCGGCAGTCCATCAGTCTCACCGGGCAGTTCGCGGCCGTCGACGAGATCCTCAGCGGGCGGGAGAACCTCGTGCTGGTCGCCCGGTTGCGGCACCTCAAGGACCCGGGCACGATCGCGGACAACCTGCTCGATCGTTTCTCGCTGACCGACGCGGCCGCGCGGAGGGTGTCGACGTATTCGGGTGGCATGCGCCGCCGCCTCGACATCGCGATGAGCCTGATCGGGAATCCGCCGGTCATCTTCCTCGACGAGCCGACGATCGGGCTCGACCCCCAGGGGCGCATCGAGGTGTGGCAGGCCGTCAAGGAACTCGCCGGGCACGGCACGACGGCGCTGCTCACGACGCAGTATCTGGACGAGGCCGAGCAACTCGCCGACCGGATCGCGATCCTCCATGGGGGTCGGATCATGGTGAACGGCACCCTCACCGAGCTCAAGCAGCTGCTCCCGCCCGCCAAGGTCGAGTACGTCGAGAAGCAGCCGACCCTCGAGGACGTCTTCCTCGCCATCGTCGGTGACGACGGCAAGAACGGCGACGCTGGCAATGACCGCAGCGCCGGCACGGACAAGTAAGGAACAACGATGACCAAGCATTTCTTCGGCGACACCGCCGTCCTGACGGGACGATCCCTGCGCCACATCACGCGCAGCCCGGACACCATCATCACGACCGCGATCATGCCGATCGCCCTCCTGCTGCTGTTCGTCTACGTATTCGGCGGCGCGATCAACTCAGGGTCGCATTCGTATGTGACCTACCTGCTGCCCGGCGTTCTGCTCATCACGATTGCTTCGGGCATCTCCTACGTCGGATTCCGGCTCTTCCTGGATATGCAGAGCGGCATCTTCCAGCGATTCCATTCCATGCCGATCGCACGGTCGTCGGTGCTGTGGGCGCACGTGCTGACCTCGCTGGTCGCCAATCTGATCGCGCTGGTGATCGTCGTGCTCGTCGCCCTCCTCATGGGCTTTCGCTCGGGGGCGGGAGTGCTGGCGTGGCTCGCGGTCGCCGGCATCCTGATCCTGTTCACCCTGGCGTTGACGTGGATCGCCGTGATCGCCGGCCTCTCTGCGAAGTCCGCGGACGGCGCGGGCGCGTTCTCCTACCCGCTCATCTTCCTGCCGTTCATCAGCTCGGCATTCGTGCCCACCGACACCATGCCCGGCCCGGTGCGCGCCTTCGCCGACTACCAGCCGGTGACGTCCATCGTCAACACGATCCGCGACCTGTTCGCGCAGAGGCCGGTCGGCACCGACATCTGGACCGCCCTTGCCTGGTGTGTCGGCATCCTCATCGTCGCGTACATCGTCGCCAGGGCCATTTACCGCCGCAGGATCGCCTAGTAGAGCGTCGAGCGGGGGTGCTGGCGCTGGGCGTGCGCCGCAGGCGTGCCTGAGCATGAACCAGCAGTGGGGCCCTGAAAGGCTGTGCCGGGTGGGGGCCGTTCGACGCCGTCAGCAACGCGCTGAGGCAACAATCATCAGCTGTCCCGCGACAGAAACATGAAACACGGAAAACGACAGAAAAGATGAAACAGCGCCAGGGCGGAGGCCGAGAACCTCACGCAACGGCAGCTCCCGCCTCCTGCAGCTCATTGGCCCGGCGTGAAGCTGATTGACCAGGGGCAGTGCCCGCTGGTATCGTGGTGTCGCTGAGCAAGGGCGAGTGGTCGCAGGCGTTCGCCTGCCGCCTTGGCAATACCGAACTGGAGAGGATGACGGTGCGCTCGCTCGCCTACACGGACGCGTCGCCGTGACCCCGACGCTATTCATGATCTGCGGGCTGCCGGGGGCGGGGAAGACGATGGTTTCCAAGCGTCTGGAGAAGCAGCGACGCGCTCTGCGCCTCTGTCCTGACGAATGGATCTCCGCGATGTTGCCTACCCCGTCGCAACGGTCGGAAATGGACCGGCTCCGAGATCCGGTGGAAGCCGTGCAGTGGGACGTTGCCATGCGTGTTCTGGAGCTCGGCATCGACGCTATCCTCGAATGGGGCTTCTGGTCGCGCGCGGAAAGAGGCCGGCTTGCGGCAATGGCGCGCGAGCGGGGCTTCGGAGTTGAAGTGCGCAGTCTCGCGGTCCCTTTCGAGGAGTTGTGGTCTCGGATCGAGGCACGCAATGCGGCTTTGCCACCGGGCGCGTTCCGCGTCGAGAGGGCCGACCTCGATCTGTGGTGGAGCGATTACGAGCCCCCCGCTCCCGACGAACTGCTGCCGCAGGCACAACACGCCCCCGAGCGCAGCGTTGCCGCGTCGCCGCCGACGGTCTTTCTCACCTGCGGCCTCCCGGCTTCCGGCAAGACGACACTGGCAAGGCGATTGGAATCTGAACGCCGCGCGGTGCGCCTGACCGCCGACGAGTGGCTGCACCGCCTCTATCCGCACCTCTCCGGCGATGTGCTCCTCCTGAGCGTTTGCCAACACCCGGGCAGCCTGCGCTGGCCGGTGCATGATATCCAATGGGAGATCGCGACCCGCCTGCTCGCACTGCGGTGCAACGTGGTCGTCGACTGGGGGATATGGGCGCGCGAGGAGCGCGACCGCTTCCGCACCGAGGCGCGTGCGCTGGGGGCCCGAGTGGTTCTGTGCCTGCTCGATCCACCCTTGGACGAACTCGAGCAGCGACTGGAACAACGCAACGCCACCCCCCCGGCGGGGACGTTCCAGATCAGCCGGGAGCTGCTCGAGAGCTCGCTCAAGCTGTTCCAGCGACCACAAGCGGAGGAACTCGGCCTGTTCGATCCCCTATAGCAGCCCGCCCAGGTAACCCAAACCCCCTCTGGATGTGAGTCAATCGGCGGATGCCGAAAACGCGGCCATACCACTCGACGCCACACCCCAGGAAGGGCCGGTCCTCTCCACCTTGAGTAAGGTAACTTCCGGATGAAACATCAGATCACCCAACTCGCCGCGCGAGCCCAGTGAGTGAAGACCCGCGGCTTTGCCATCGCGACTAGAGCCGAGAGCGGTGGTCCATCTCTCCCGCCCGATGTTTCGTCTTTCTTGTCGTGTGTTTCATCTTTCTTGTCGCCACCGATTTCAGGGCGACGTTTCATCTATTTGTCGCGTGACACATCAGCTGCAGCCGGAGGTGGCCCCGCAGTTGTGGCACTTGTAGCAGGAGCCGGAGCGGACCATCAGTGAGCCGCACTCGCTGCAGGATGGCGCGTCGGCCTGGTTCTGGAAGGTGCTGGTCGGTGAGATCGGCTCGAGGCCGAGAGACATGAGCACCTGGGCGGCGTTGGCCGGGCCCTCGACCGCGGGGGAGGGCTCCGTCTCCTCCGCATCCCGGCGGATGATGCCGATCTCGGTCTGTTTCTCCGCGCTCAGGAACCGGGAACCCAGCCACCGGAAGATGTAGTCGACGATCGACTTGGCGATCGGGATCTCCGGGTTGCGGGTGAAGCCCTGCGGTTCGAAGCGCATGTGAGCGAACTTGTTGACCAGGAAGTCGAGGGGGACCCCGTACTGGAGCGCGAAGCTGACCGCGATCGCGAAGGAGTCGGTGAGCCCGGAGACCGTCGACCCCTCCTTGGCCATCTTCACGAAGATCTCGCCGGGGGTGCCGTCCTCGTAGAGGCCGACCGTGATGTAGCCTTCGTGGCCGCCGATCTCGAAGCGGTGGGTCAGCGCCTGGCGCTCGGCGGGGAGCTTGCGCCGCAGCGGCCGCTCGACGATCCGCACCTTCTCGCCGGTCATCTTGTCCATCGAGGTGGCGAGCGGCTGGGAGCGCTTGCTGCCGTCGCGGTAGATGGCGAGCGCCTTGAGCCCCATCCTCCAGCCATCGATGTAGGCCTTCTCGACGTCCTCGACGGTGGACTCGTTGGGCATGTTGACGGTCTTGGAGATGGCCCCGGAGACGAACGGCTGGACCGCCGCCATCATCCGGACGTGCCCCTGCCAGGCGATCGACCGCTTGCCGTTGCGCGGGGTGAAGGCGCAGTCGAAGACCGGGAGGTCGTCGTCACGCAGCTTGGGGGAGCCCTCGATGGTGTCATTGGCGTCGATGAACGCCACGATGTCGGCCACCTCGCCCTCGCCGTAGCCGAGGTGCTTGAGGGCGGCCGGCACGGTGTTGTTGACGATCTTGAGCATGCCGCCGCCGACCAGCTTCTTGTACTTGACCAGAGCGATGTCGGGCTCGACACCGGTGGTGTCGCAGTCGAGCATGAAGCTGATGGTCCCGGTCGGCGCGATGACAGAGATCTGGCCGTTGCGGTAGCCGTGCCGCGCTCCCAGCTCGTGAGCCTCGTCCCAGGTGGACCGGGCGGCGGCGAGCAGGTCGGCTTGGACGGTGGACGCCGGGATGGCGTAGGCGGCCTCGCGGTGCTTGGCCATGACCCGCAGCATCGGCTGGCGGTTGACCGCGTAGCCGTCAAACGGGCCCACCTCGCGGGCGATCCGGGCCGACTGGGCGTACCCCTCGCCGGTGAGGATGGCGGTCAGGCAGGCGGCGAGATCGCGGCCCTTCGGGGAGTCGTAGGGGATGCCGCGGGCCATGAGCAGGGCGCCCAGGTTGGCGTAGCCGAGCCCGAGCGGACGGAAGGCCTCGCTGTTCTTCCCGATCTTCTCGGTGGGATAGCTGGCGGGGCTGACGACGATCTCCTGCGCGGTGATGGTCATCTGGACCGCGTGGCGGTAGTCGTCGATGGCGAAGGTACCGTCGTCGTTCAAGAAGCGGAGCAGGTTGATCGACGCCAGGTTGCAGGCCGAATCATCCAAAAACATGTATTCGCTGCAAGGATTACTCGCATTGATGCGCCCGCTGTTCGACGACGTGTGCCAGTCGTTGATGGTGGTGTCGTACTGGATCCCCGGGTCGCCGCACTGCCAGGCCGACTCGGCCATGAGGCGGAGCAGCTCGCGGGCCTTGACCGTCCTGAGGATGCGGCTCGGGTCGGTGACCGCCCGGAGGTGCCAGTCACGGTCCTCGTCGACCGCCCGCATGAACTCGTCGGTGACCCGCACCGAGTTGTTGGAGTTCTGGAAAAAGACCGAGCCGTAGGCCTCACCGGTGAACGCCCCGTCGTAGCCGGCGTCGATCAGCGCCCACGCCTTGCGCTCCTCGGTCACCTTGCAGGTGATGAAGCTCTCGACGTCCGGATGGTCGGCGTTGAGGATGACCATCTTGGCCGCGCGGCGGGTGGTGCCGCCGGACTTGATCACCCCGGCGAAGGCGTCGAAGCCCTTCATGAAGGAGACCGGGCCGCTCGCCGTGCCACCGCCGGCCAGCTGCTCCTGGGAGGAGCGGATGGCGGAGAGGTTGGAACCGGTGCCGCTACCCCCTTTGAAGAGCATCCCCTCGCTCTTGGCCAGGTTGAGGATGGACTCCATGGAGTCGTCGACACTTTGGATAAAACACGCCGAGGCCTGGGGGGTCCGGCCGGGCACCCCTAGGTTGAACCACACCGGGCTGTTGAAGCTCATCTTCTGGTGGAGGATGAGGTGGCACAGCTCGTCGGAGAAGGCCTCGGCGTCGGCATCGGTCGCGAAGTAGCCGCCCTCGCGCCCCCAGCCGGTGATGGTGTCGACCACCCGGGAGATCATCTGGCGGACGCTCACCTCCCGCCGCGGTGTCCCCAGGGGGCCGCGGAAGTACTTGGAGACCACCACGTTGGTCGCCATCTGGGACCAGAAGGCGGGGACCTCGCAGTCCTTCTGCTCGAAGACCAGCTCCCCTTTCTCGTTGGCGATGCTGGCGGTGCGCTGCTCCCAGCGCACCTCGTCGTAGGGGTGGATTCCGGCCTTGGTGAAGCGGCGTTCGATCCGCAGGCCGCTGGTGCTCACCTCCAGCTTTCCGTTGCCGTTGCGGCGGGAGCCGCGCCGGCTCTCACCGCCCATCGCGGCCGGAGCAGCGGATGGGTCCGACGGCGGTGGGGAAGCGGAAGTGCTCACTGCTTGGTCCTCTTTGCTGAGTTGTCTGGCGCGGCGATGGAACCCACGTCCACGAGGGACGGCTCCAGGCGGGCGGACCCGGCCACACCGAGTACTCTGTCCCCCACAGTATCCCACATGTTGGGGTCCGCCCGGGCTGGGGCCCCCACATCTTGGTACCGCCCGACCGCGGTGTCAAGGGGGTTTTGGGCCGCGGGCCCCCATCTTGCGCCGTCGCCAAGGGTCCGGTGTTCACCCACAGATCATGGCGCGATAGACCTCCGGGAGGTCGACCTGGATCATCCCCCTCCGGTCGCCGGACACCAGCAGGAACTCGCCGCGGGGGGCCCGCTCAAGCTGGCGCCGCTGGTCCTCGGTGAGGCCAAAGGCACGGTCCATGGCCGCGACCTCGACGGCGCGGTGGCCTCCGCAGAGCACCACCGAGCAGTTGCTGGCGACCACCGTCCCCTCCTCGCTGCTGAGCAGGTCCTGGACGTTCTGGGTCGCCACCACCAGGGAGCTGCCGTGCTTCCGGGAGCGCCGGGCGAGCTGGGAGAGGAGCAGGCGCAGGGCGGGGTGCGAGGTGAGCATCCCCACCTCGTCGAGGATGATGTGGCGCGGTCGGGGCGCCCGCCGGACCAGCTCCCAGAGCAGCCGCCCCAGCAGGAGCGTGGTGACCGGTACCAGTTCCTCGCGGACCTCGCGATGCCCCACGCCGACGAGCGGGCGGGTCCAGGCCGCCGCAGTGGGGCGATCGAGGAAGCCGGCCAGCCCGCCATCCAGGAAGCGCCGCAGCACGCGGGACACCCGGGGGGCAGTTCGACCCAATTCGTCGAGGCACTGCCGTAGCCGCGCGCGCTCGCCGGCCGCGCGGGCGCCCGCCTGCGCCGTCCGCGCGGCCGCCTCGACCGCAACCCGTTCGAGCTCGCTCATCCCCTCGCAGAGCACTGCGCAGACGTCGACCACCACCGCCGCGGCATCGGCATCCTCCCCCAGGTCAAAGGGGTTGATGGCCGCCTCGGTGACGAGGTCGAGCCACTCCCCACCGAGGCGCTCGACCAGCCCCCGGTACTCGCCCTCGGGGTCGACCACGATGGCCTCCACCCCGTGGCGGCGGGCCTCGATCACCAAACCGCCGATCAGGAAGCTCTTGCCCTGTCCGGAGGCGGCGAAGATCCCGATGTTGGCGTTGGCGTGGTGGGCCTCGTCGAACGGGGCGACGCTCACCGGCAGACCGCTTTCGGTCATCCGCCCGATGCGGTACCCGTCTGCGTCGTCGATGCAGGCCTGCAGCCAGGGGATGCAGCTCGCCGCGGCGCGGGAGTCGACCAGCTTGCCGGGGCCGGGGGGAGGCCCGAGGCCCGACGCCGCCAGGGCACTGCCGAGGTGTTCGAAGTGGCCGGGGCGGGACCCGCCGAGAGTGGCGCTGAAGGAGCTGCGGAGCTGCCTCCACCCCATCTCCAGGGCGTCGGGGTCGTCTCCGAACGCGACCGCGGTCAGCCAGAGGCGGAGCGGTCGCCCGGCGTTGCGCGCGAGCCGATCCCGGAGGCGCCGAGCGGCCTCGAGACCGGTCGCGACGCCCGCGTCGGGTACCAGGCCGCGCTCGGCCTCGAGGAGCTGGTGTGCTCCCAGATGTCGCATCCGGCGGCTGAGCAGCCCGATCGCGAGGCGGCCGGAGGTGGGGGTGAGGTGGAGGGCGATGTCGCATTCGACCGGGCAGTGGATGAGCGTCGCCATCCAGCCGGCCTCGACCGAGCCGCCGGGAAGGCGGTCGAGGACCGCTGCTCGGACCACGCGCTCTCCGATCCAGGCCTGCTGGGGCTGGTCGATCCAGGCGAGGCGGGTCAGGTCGAGACCTCCGTCGCTGAGGTGCCTGCGCAGATCGGCGCCGGCCAGCCGGTGCGCCGGGATCCCGGCGGCCGCCAGGCGGATGAGGACGGAGCCCAGCTCGCGTTCCAGATCGGCGACATCGTGGTGGCGCATCGACACCGCCACCCGGCGGTGGAGGGTCGGGGTGTCGGCCAGCCGCTCTCGCCAATGGAGGTCCAGGGCGGTGGTCAGCGCACCGGCCTCCCCGCCGGGCCTCTCTCCATCGAGGCGGTGGCGGCGCGCCCGGACGGTCAGGACCAGCTCGGTCGCGATGCCGCAGAGCAGGGTCTCCAGGGCGTCGACGGCCGCCTCCCGCCGCCACGGCTCCAGCGCGAGGAGGTCCACCTCCTCGCAGAGGAGGACGCCGAGCAGCAGGCCGTCCGGGGTGACCACGCGATCGCCCTCGATGCGGACGCGCAGCCCCGGAGCGAGGCCTCCAGGCCGTGGCAAGGGCGGCACTAACCCGCCCGACGCCGCAGCAACCTGCGAGCGGTGGGCGTGGGGGTGACGTGCCCGGAGGCCGCGAAGCGTGGGTCGACGATGGCCGCCAGTGCCCGAAGTGCCGCCGCCGTCGGTCCCGAACCCTCGAGGCCCAGCAGGCGATGATCCATCTCGGCGCGTCCGAGCTCGGGGTCGTCGGGGACCTCCGCGACCACGGTGCCACCCAGGTCGAGCAACGCCTCGGCGAGAGCAGGGATGCCGCTGCCCCGGTTGATCACGTAGCGGAGTCGGTGGCGAAGGCCGAGCCGCCGCAGCGCCTCCGTGCTCCGGTACGCGTCGTGCACCCCACCCGCGGTCGGGGTGACGACGACGAAGATGTCGTGGGAGCTCTGTAGCGCCCACCGGGTGAGGGCGCTGAGGTCGCCTGCGACGTCGAGAACGATGGTGTCGCAGCCCCACCTCTCCAGGTCATCGACGGCGGCGGCCAGACGGTTGACGACGTCGGCCCGGTCGCAGCTGCCGGCTGGGAGCAACCGGGCCGGCCCGGGGAGCAGCAGCAGGCCGCTCCGGTGGACGGCCAGGAGCCTCGCGACCTCCGGTTCCACGGGACCGCCCTCCGCCAGGCCCCACTCGGTCGGAGCGGGCAAGCCGAGACGGATGGCGGCGCGGGGGCTCGTGAGGTCGAGGTCGACGAGGGCGACGCGGGGCGGTACCAGCATCCCCCACGCGTTCCCGCGGTGGGTCTCGCCGGCCAGGAGCCCCGCCACCTCGACGGCCAGGGTCGTCCGTCCGGAGCCGCCGCTCAGCGAGAAGAAGGTGAGACGGCGCGTGACACGGGGAGCAGGCGGAGGACCCGTCCCGATCCACCCCGGATCCGCACCGCTCGGAGACGCGGTCGGGCTCGTAGTCCCGGCCCCGGGACCCCCCGCCGCCGGTACCTCGAGGGGTCCCGCGTCGGCGACGCCGAGGACGGGGAGGGGGCGACCACCGGCCGGGACTGCCTCGGCTCCGCGCTCCGTCGCCGAGGTGAGCGGTTCCGGGAGGAGCACGAGGGGCATGCGACGGGATGTCTCCACCTCGTCTCCGGGCTCCCACCGCAGCCGGGCGGGGGAGAGCCGGAACCCGTCCTCCCGGGCGAGGATCACCGGCTCGCTCCGGTGGGTGGAGTCCAGTGTGCTCACCGGGTCCGGCGGCTCGGGTGCCTGCACCACGACCAGGAGGCCGCGACGTGGTCGGGTCCAGAAACGCGCCGCCGCCGCGGCCCACGAGATCAGCGTCCGACCCTCGCGCCGAGCCAGCGCCAGGGTCAACCCGGCGCTCGCCGCGACGAGCGCAAGCGGGACGGCCACGATGCGAGGGAGCGGCGCGTGGAGGCAGAGGTAGGCGAGAACGGCGCCGGCGACGACGGTTC
>CABEBF010000415.1_pt1 | contig 10671 bp, 17 predicted proteins | sample 3132511 | NCBI WGS metagenome assembly CABEBF01 (sample SAMEA5534345, study PRJEB31848) | metagenome | biome: tundra; feature: field; material: soil | place: USA | collected 2013-05 | depth 0.45 m | reverse complement strand
CAGACCGCGCGTCTCGAGGAACGCCAGGCCCACCTGTGCCGATCTCGGCGAGTACCCGGTCGCTCGGGAGATCGCGTCCACAGTCCCTCGAACGCCGGAGAGGAGCGCCTCCGAGATTCCGAGGGTGGACGAACGCCAGCCGCTCGGCTCCGGGGTGAACCGGTGCCAGCCGCTTCGTACGACCAGAAGCGTCGGCGTGTCGATCTCTGCGGCGCCGCTCTCATCGAGCCACCCGATGGAGTGACGCCGGGCGACTTCCTGCGCTCCCGGTGACATCCGCGGGGCGATGACCACGTCGGGAAGCGGCCGCTGGTTCAAAGCGTTGGTGAGATCGCGAGGCCAGCCGCGCGGCACCCACCGCATGGAAAGGCGCCTCCCGTTCAGGCGCACCACGCTGTCCGCACCGGACTCGCCCAGGAGCTCTACCCGGGCAGTCGGCGGCAGGACGCCGCGGAGCGCTGCCATTACGCGCTCCGCACGGGGAGAGGGACTGACTACTAGACTACCCATAAGCAGTAGTATACTGCTGCAGTATAGTAAGACACGAAGTAGTCCTTCAAGTCTCCCACGCGGCCGTCTCCACTGGATGGTGCCAGCGGACCAGGCCCTCGGGGCGGCGCCAGAACCAGGGAATCGACACGGCCCGAGCCCACACGAGCGAGCTTGCCATTATGAGTGATCGATCATAGACTGGGGCCAACATGAGCAGCTGGGACGAGTTCTACGCGGAGATCGAGGCCGAGGCGAAGGCCGAAGGGCCGGCGGCCGTTCGCGACCTCCGAGCCAAGGAGCTCAAGTACAGCCTCATCAGCTCCCTCATCGCCGGCCGGCGTGATCTGCACCTCACCCAGGCTCAGCTCGCTGCCCGCACAGGAGTGGCCCAGGAGGAGATCAGCCGGATCGAGCGCGGTCGCAAGAGCCCCACCATCGACACCTACGCGCGGATCGCCGCCGCGTTGGGCCTCCAACCTCAGCTGCGGCGCCGCGGTTCCCGCGCCCGGGCTCGCGTCGCCTGACCCGGCGCCTCGAGGCGGGCCGGCAACGGGGAGGGCATAGCGCGCCGGCCGGCCAAAGTCGACAAGCGTGGGCGCTCCAGCTAGCCAAGCTCTCATTCGGTCGACCTCAGACCTATCCTGCGGCCCTCCGCACCGGCCGTCGATGCCAGCGGGAGGCGCGGGCTGCGAAGTCGCGGATCGCCTGATCACTGATCCGCGCCGACCCTCGGATGTGCGCGACGGGAAGGGTGCCATCGTCGACCAGGCGCCAGACCGTCCGCACGCTGACGCTCAGCATCCGGGCTGCCTCGGGGACAGTCCGCAGCAGCGGGGCGACACGGGTTCGGCCCGCGCCCATGGGGAGCGGCTCGACGAAAGGCTGCTGCACGGTGCCATCCCAGCAGCCGGCGCGTACGAATCGCGTACGAGTCGCCTCCGGGCCCCGCGCCCTTACCGCAGCGAGCGACGAGTACGCAGCATACGCTGCGTACGTCATGGCGCTGGTGTGACGTGATCGTGGGTACAGACGCAATCCCCCGAAGCGTGTGAGAGTACAGACGCGCTTGTCGGCGGTCGTTTGCGCGTACAGGAGCGTACGCGGCGATCTGGTCCGTTACAACCTTGTCACACACCATGTCTGCACGGTCGACGAGCGCCCTCCGCCTCGTACGCGGCGGCATCGGCACGTTTGCTTGTCTCGAGCCCTCCCTGATGCGCTGGCGGAGGTAGGCACGGCGCGCCGGCCCCTCCGGCGTGGCCCACCCGTCTGCCGAAAGGTCTGACCCCGGCGAGGCGCACGACGTGACGGGCTCAGAGCTCCTAGAGGCCGCCGGTTTGGGGCCGACGTGGCGCCAGGGAACGGTGGATCGAACAGATGACCGGAGGGTGCATAGGGTACGGTATCCGAGAACGACGCAAACGCGTGGGCAGGCGGGAGGTGTCGGAGAAGCCGGAGGGGAGCAAGGAAAGCACGCGTACGCGCTGTACGCGTCAAGAGAGGATTCGACGAGGCTTCTGCCGGTGGTCACGTCGCTACGAGTGGTGGCTTCGCCTGACGGACGTAATGCCCTCCGCGTAGAGGAGCGCCGCCCGCGCCAGCGTCTGCAAATGTACCTTGAGCATCAAGCGCCGCCGGCCGCGTGCCGACGCTTGGGGGTTACGCCTTAGGGTCAGGGGGTTCGATGCGGCCGAGCACCACCATGCCTGGAGCCCCGACCGTGTCCGCCTCGCCCTCGGTGCTGGTCCTGGCAGGGGTGGGCGCCTGCTGTTGACTACCGGCCAGCACTCCCGGCGTCCTGACCATCAACCCGTGCAACTGTGTGGTCAAGTTGTTCGCGTCATGGGCCACCGCGGTCAGAGCGCTGCGGTCGGAGAGATGCAGTGTGGGCACTTGCCGCCGCCCACGGCGCGTGAGGCGGACGCTCGCTATCAAGCCTGATGCGTTTCCGCCCGTGAGCCACTGGGCGTGGACGATGCCGTTCCGACGGCGATTGACGTCTTTGGCCCTCGTGATCCAGTCCATCCATTCGCGTTGGAGGGGCGGATCGTCCACCCGCAACGTGACTGTGGCCGCCAAGGCGTCGAGCACCCAGGAGTGCGATCGTTCGGCAAACGCAACCTCGGCGACGTCGTCGTGCAATCCCATAAGCGAACTGAGAACGGGGCGGCAGATACCCTCGACTAGGCTGCATGCCACCACCATCCGGCCCAAAGCGCGGAGGTCGTCGTCGGTGAGGTCAGCCATCGCCGAGCACGGTAGCGTGTTGAGACGTCAGGGAACCGTGATCGCGCCCAAGTATGAGCGGCCCAGCCCCCAGAGCTGCCGCACCTGATAGGTCTCCGCGCCGTGCTTCCAACTTGCCCGTCGCAGTCGAGCCCCGGAAGGCGCGACTAGGCATCGCTGGCTGGGGTAGGCTTCGGGCATGGCCCTGGCCCGGCGTCCACCCGCCCGTATAGTGCGGTCGGCCCAGGTCGCCTTCGCGCGCCTCCGGCTGCGCGAGGACCCCAGGGATTCGACTGACCTCTTCTCGGTGCCGGATTCCGACGCCTTCCTCCAATCGCTGCGCGTCGGGGCGCGAGAGACGCGTTACGGTCGGACCTGGCGGATGGCGCAGTGGCATCAGGCCGACCCGCAGTACGTCCTCGGTCGCATCGGCTTTGAGGTGGCGGGCGCGACCGAGACCTGGAGCGAGGCTCGCCGTGACTTCCAGGTCACCGAGATGACCCAGGGCCACACCTCACCCTTCGCGGTGGACTTGCGTACGCTTCGGGTCGCTTTCCAACTGAGGCCGGGACAGATCAAGGTGAGGACATTCACGGAGAACTTTCGCGCGCTGCTAGAGGCGGCCGGCCCGTACCTGTGGGAGGTGCGGCCCGAGTCGGACAGGCCTTCGTGGGAGGACTGGCTCGCGAGCGTGGCGCGGGTGAATGAGGTGAGGGTCACCATCCACACGCCGAACCCGCACTACGAGTTCGATGAGGCCGAGCGCCTACTGGAGGGCGCGCACGCCCGCTCGATGCGGATAATCGCGACGGCTGGCCCGGACGAGGTCGGTGGAATCAACATCGACGCCGCCTGGCTCGCCGGGGTCTTGGGACATGCGGGCAGCTACGGGAGCTACTCGGCCAAGGGCGAGACGCCTCAGGGCCAGGCGACCAGTTGGAACCAGCGCGACGAAGGCAGGCCGCGCCGAGTTACGAGCGGTGTGGACCCGCAGACGACCGAGGTGCAGGCGGAGCGCCTAGCCCAGGAACTGGAGAGCGAGCCGCCCCAGATGGCGGTAGCGCCGCCCAGCGAACCGAGGCGGCCGCGTCTCGGGGGTGGCGATGGATAGGCAAGCGCCCGGACGGCCGCGGCGGCTCGCTCGCGGCGCTCTCCGGCACGCGGATCACGAGGCCTTCGTCGTCGCGCTGGTCGCGACCCTGCTGCTCGTGCACTACAAGCCGGGGGCTCTTGATCAAGCGACAGCAGCGTTGGGGTCCGAGGTGGGGGTCGGGTTGGCCGTTCTCGGCGTCGTGCTCGCATCAATGGCGATTCTCGTCGGACTGATGGGCGACGAGTACCTCGCGCTCATGCACGCGACCAAGCGCGGTGTTCGCGGGGCGCTTCGGCCGTACATCTTGGTGGCTATCGTGGCAGGTCTGACGATCGTGGCCTCGCTCGCCGGTCTGGTCGGCTGGTCCGCCTACCCAGAGGAGGGCAAGGCGATCGCGCTTGCCGTTGCCACGGCGCTGACCATCGACGCGACGGTCGGGACGGTGCAGCTTGTGTACATCACCGCGGGCCATGGCGACGTCCGTTCCCAAGTAATCGGGCGCATGCGGTCGTGGCGCTCGTCACTCGATGACAGGCGGGCCGAGCTCGCCGAGGTCGAGCGGGGACGCGGCGACGAGGGATCGAAGGACCGCTAGCCGCGATACCCGCCGATTCCCGTTATCGGCCCCGCCCCGAGGGGAGCGCGTGGACGGAGGTCAGGGATGCTCTCAGTCGACGCACTCCCACGTGCAGCCCCGGGGGTGATGGTCGCGCCAGTGATCGCAGGGAGCGAACGTGGTGCCTTGCTTGACGTCATCGCGGGTTCCCGAGTAGCCCCGTCACCGCCCTGCGGGACGTTGCGGTCGCTGGCGATCTGTTGGGCGTACTCGATATTGGTCACCGCCTAAGAAATCGGCTGGCCGGCCGCGCTAGAACCCGCCGCTAGACATTTGCGCTGCACTCCCCTGAACGCCTATACTCCCGAACAATCGTTCGTCTGGGGCATGGAGGACAGCCGTGGCAACCTTCATCGTTGACAGGGTGCGAAAGGAGTTGTCCGCCGACGGGTCCCACCGGCACATCGAGGGGGTGTGTACCGACAGCGGCCAACACTACACTCGGAAGCAGGTCGTGGACAGCATTAGCACAGGCAACACATGGAAGACCCGCGCTGATGGCTACGAGGCCACGATTCGGCCAATAAGGTTTTGCCCGAGGCCGAACTGCTACGCGGAGCCATATATCACGACCAACCCAGACAGCACCAAGAAGGACAATCTCGAGAACCTTGACTTGTGTTGAACCGAGGCTGGTGCCCTCCCCCCATGGCTTGGAGCAGTCCAACCTCTGCGAGCTTCCCACCGGCCACTAGTTGGTTCTCGGGCACGTGTCGTAAGGGGAGAAGGGCGCCAGTGCAACCGACCGTCCAGGAGAAACAGGCGCTATGGCTACGTTACCAGCCGGCTTGAGGATCACGCAGATCCACAATCAGAGCAAGGGCTCGAAAGACCTCGAGGACGAGTATGTCGTCATCCGGAACGAAGGCGGCCAGAAGTGGAACCTTGTCGGCTGGCTCGTCACGGATGAGACCGACCAGCAGCTCAACCCTCATGAGTACGTCTTCCCGGAGAAGCTAACAAGCGGGAGCAGATGGACACTGGATCCCGGCGAAGCCATCTTCCTCATTACCGGGTCGGGAAGCGATATCTTCTTTCCCACGGCTACTCCGCCTCAGTTCCACTTTCATTGGAATAGGAAGGCCTTCGTGTGGAACAATTCCGGAGATCGCGTTTACCTGAGGCATCCAAACGGCACGTGGGCCACGCAGCCTTTCCCCGCACCGTGAACAGTCGGGGTGCACGAAGCCGAGTCACCCCGAAACTAGGATTGCGACGGTGGGCGTCGGAATTGGTGGGGAGGCCTCTTGCCTGAACCATCGAGCACGCTAATGCGGGTGGTTTCTCTGGACGACGTCGCTTCCGCCCGTTCGCTCGCCGACCAGGCGTCGATCTACCAGGACCTTAGTTTCGTCGTAGACTGCTGCCGGAAACTGTCGCGCCTCCCCACGGGAGGAGAGGCCGTTCTGGTTGAGGCACTGTGGTCTGCCGCCCTGATAGCGTACTCGCGATGCTTCGGCACTGGAAAGCGCATAGGATTGGATCCTTTGTCGGTGCTGAACCTCGGCCTCCAAGGTGACGTGTGGGAATTCCATCAATGGCTGCGTGATATGCGCGACAAGGGTGTCGCCGGTCGGGGCCGGAGCCGTGCTGCTCGTGGAAGCCTTCGGGCGGATCGTGGCCGCGTGCGAGGTCATCGCGTCCCGCTTCGGGGTCCCGGGCGCCAGCGACGATGGTCGTGGGCACCCAGGTAGCGCTGAAAGTGGCAAAAGCTCCAGGGCAGTTGCGCGGATAGGCTCAGAATAGGCTCAGCTACGGGCGATCCGCCTTATATACCAATGGTGTTTTCGCGCGTGTTCCTAGTACAAGTTTCGCGTTCCGGCGATGTCCCGCTGGCTGCGCCTCGATTATCCGTCGTCGTCAGCATCGAGGTGAGTCGGCATTTCCAGGTGTGTCGGCACCTCCGCCACAGGTATCTCAAGGGTTCCGAAGAGAACTCCTTCCTGATCCCGGATGGTAGCCGTCCAGGTGGCGCGGACAACACCGTCCCCTGGACGACTCTTCAGCACGACGTAGACTGGATCACTCGTCTGGGTGTCGCCCTGACGTAGATCGTCAACATGGAAGATCGTGATCCCGTCCGTTATCTTGACCCACTTCTGTCTGCGTGACACCGATGTTGGGAAATGGTGGCCCATGGGGGAAGAAAGCACCAAGGACCGGGGATCCATCGGCGAGATGAGCGGTTCGTTTTCTCCGAACCGTCTGGGGAGCGGCCGGAAGGCTGGCTGTTTGGGTCTCTCATCAAGGATGGTGACGCCTCCCTCGAAGGTAATCTTGACCTCCACGTCGGGAAGGAATCGGCCGGTTGGATTATGCAACTGCACTCGGATGACGGCGTGTCCTGCTCGGAGGTACTTCGCCATTACCCACGTCGCCGCATCCTTGAGGGTGTGCGCAGACCAGTCGTCGACTTCGGACGTGAACTCGCTCAGCGTGCGCGGATCTGGCTTTCCAAGAAGTCCTGCCGTCTGCAGCGCGAGAAGCTGTGCCGCAATTGCCGTGAACGCCGGCAAGACGGTTGTGGAAGCACCGGCGCCCGGTGCTGCGGCGCGACGGTGGCGTTGTGTGTCCACGGCGTGGGCCTCCTTGATCAACTGGTCGCGCTGATCAGATACCCACGTGCGAATGGCATCGGTGACGGTCGCGCCATCAATCCAGGGCAATGGAGTGTCGCCGACTATGCTGAGGCGAACTTCCCCCTTCGTCTGGTTGGTCGCAAGAAGCCGAGCCTGCAGGGCATCGAGATCCGCGGCAGCGGCTGGTACCGTCTGGCCTGTTCTCCTCACAAAGACGCTTCCGTCTCTGAAAGTCTTCCCCTCGAACTTGAACTCGCGGCGAAGGCTGAAGATCCGATCGCCAGCTTGCGGTGATTCGACGGTTACCACCAAGACGGCCTGCCCTTGGAGGTAGACGTAGGTGGGGGCCCATCGCGGGGCATCGGAACTACCCACATACGTCTGGATGAGCTGACCGAGCGCGGCGGGATCGACGGTTGCTACGCCTAGCACACTGCCCGGCTCCGCTCCGACGACGACGTAGCCCAGTCCTTCGCAGTTGAGGCCAGCGCGATCAGGGGTGCGATTGGCCAAACCCAGTATCGCCCTCGCAATGGGAAAGCAGCCCGCCTTTGTCGATAGGTCAAGTGAACCGCCCCGGGAATCCTGGAGGCTCCATTCCTTGAGAGGATGGAGCGATGGCAAGGACAAGCAGGTATCCCCAGGACGTTCGTGACCGGGCGGTCCGGCTGGTGCTGGACCACCGAGGCCAGTACGCGTCGGAATGGCAGGCGATCACCTCCATCGCCCCGAAGGTGGGGGTCCACCCTGAGACCCTGCGGCTGTGGGTGCGGCGGACCCAGATCGACAAGGGTGAGCGACCCGGGCTCACCACTGAGGAGCGGGAGCGGCTGATGCAGCTGGAGCGGGAGAACCGTGAGCTGCGCCGCGCCAACGAAATCCTCAAGAGCGCCGCAGCTTTCTTCGGGGCCGAGCTCGACGGCCGACACCCGAGATGACCCAGTACATCCGGACCCACCGTGAGCGCTGGGGAGTCGAGCCGATCTGCCGCGTGCTGCAGTTCGCCCCCGCGACGTATTACGCGGCGACCACGCGGCCACCGTCGGCGCGTCAGCTGCGAGACGAGCAGCTCAAGCCCGAGATCACCCGGGTCTGGACCGACAACCGACGCGTGTACGGAGCTGACAAGGTGTGGGCCCAGCTCCGCCGGGAAGGCCACCCCGTGGCACGCTGCACCGTGGAACGGCTGATGCGCGAGCTGGGAATCCGTGGGGTGGTCCGTGGCAAGACGGTCCGAACCACCGTGGCGGACGTGGAGAGCCAGCGGCCGGCCGACCTGGTGGAACGGCAGTTCCGAGCGTCGGCACCAAACCGCCTGTGGGTGGCCGATCTGACCTACGTCAAGACCCACTCCGGCTGGGTCTTCGTGGCCTTCATCGTGGACGTCTTCTCGCGGCGGGTGGTGGGCTGGCAAGCCTCCCGCTCGCTGCGTGCCGACCTGGCCCTGGACGCCCTGGAGATGGCCATCTGGGCACGGCGCGGCGAGGACCTCGGGGCCCTGATTCACCATTCGGATCGCGGCGTCCAATATCTGGCTATTCGCTACACCGAGCGCCTCGCCGACGCCGGCGCGGTGACCTCGGTGGGATCCCGGGGCGACTCCTACGACAACGCCCTGGCCGAGTCGTTCAACGGTCTCTACAAGGCTGAGCTGATCCGCAATGACGGCCCCTGGACCGGGCTCGACGACGTGGAGTTCGCCACGCTCGAGTACGTCGACTGGTTCAACCACCGACGGCTTCACACCGAGCTCGGCATGCGCCCGCCGGCCGAGTTCGAAGCCGAGTACGCTCAGCAGGAGCCGGCCCCGATGGCCGCTTCCCAATAACCAGAGCCTCTATGAAACCCGGGGCGGTTCAAAGAGTGGACTTCCACTCAAGCCAATCCGGCTCATCACAGCTATCGGCGGCGACGACAGCCTGGACCAAGCTCAGAAGATCGCCAACGCCCCGGAAGGCCTGTTTGGTGTCGATGGGGACCGCCACTGTCTAGCCCCTTGCCATCCGTCGATCCTCGTTCGTAGGTGCTCGAAACTCCGGTGCCCCGCGGGATATCGAGCGCAAGCATACATCTGTTCGGCTTGCCTCAAGGAGGGGCCACGCCACAAGTCGCGCCCGGGCCGTTCCTACCGGCGGATCCTCCAGGAGATGTCCTGTGACTGCGGCGTTGGGCTTCCGTTGCTCCGTTTGATGGTTTCGGCGCGAGAATCCGTTCGTGCGAAGTGCGATCCGTCCCCGAACGCGCGAGGCGGGGGAGCGTGCGTGGCAGCAGGCGAGCTGGCGGCTCTGCATCGTCCTCGGCTTCCTGGTCGTAATCTTCGTCTCCGGGGGGTTCGCTCTCGGGAAGGGCGGGATCATTGGTCTCACGGTCTCCGTCGCCGGGCTAGCGCTGCTCGTGGTAATCGAGCGCTGGACGGCACAGGGCGGCTGGCTTGACGCTCTTCCCTGGCTGACCGGGTACCGAGGAGAGCGTACGGTGCGCGACCTCCTCGGCATGCTGCCCACTGGGTTTGCGGTCAGCCACGGGATCCCGTACACGGACGAGGCCGGTCATCGGCACGACATCGATCACGTAGTCGTCGGCCCAACGGGTGTCTTCGTCGTCGAGACGAAGAACTGGAACGGAACCTTCTCCCCCGGTGCCGGCGATCGACTCCTTCATAACGGCATCGACGAGACCAGAGTGCTGCGACAGGCCACAGCGGAGGCGATGGCCCTACGGCGAATGCTGAACGAGCGGCAGTTCTTCCCCCGATGGGTACAGGCGATCGTTGTCTCCACGAGAGCTACGGTAGGCACACCATCTGGGCGTCTGGACTTCCGCTACGTCACCGTGCTTGGGGCCTCCGATCTTGTCCCACACGTGCGGGACCGTCGGGACCAGGGGGATCGACTGAGCGAGGAGCAGGTCTCCGTGGCAGCTCGGGTGCTTCGTGAGCTCTAGTGGAGTGGTGTTAGTGGCGGAGCTGGATGGTCATGGAATGGCGGCGCTGCCTGATGACGGATTGGCGGAGCTGGGTAGCGAGATCAGCGCGGCGCCGTTGAGCGGGAGGCGCTCGACGACGAGGCGACGATGGGGAACGCTGACCGCGGTCATTCCCGAGTGAGCTCGGCAACGGCCCGCTTGGCGCTGGCCTCGTCGACCAGGGCCTTGCCGTCGGGCGGCGGCGGCGATCAGGGCAGCGGTGGCGGTGTTGTTGAGCTGACGGGGGAGGCCCGTTGGCGGCGGCCATGTATCAGTCGCGCGTTAGAGTCGGCACGTAGAGGCGTCGAGGTGCGCAGTGTGCCGGGTTCAGCCGCGGGTTGGCTTGGTCCCACGTTGCCTGAGGGAGCGGGTTCTGCTCGCCGGGGTACTGCTCTCACTGCTGAGCCGGCCTCGTCACAGCCGGTACTCATCTTCCCGTTCCTTCCGGAGCCGCTGGATGGTGTTCGGCGACAAGCCCGCCGTGTCCTCGACGAGGGCCCAGGTGAGGCGTAAGTCGATAGGCTCAGTAAAGGCACAGTGCCGTGGGATACCCCTTATATAGCAATGCAATGTCCGCGCCGCTCCGGAAGTACAAGTTCTGCCACGGGGCCTAAGGGAACTCGGGGAACCCCTTCTCCAGCGGGCAGATTGGGTCAGCCGATGCAGGTGCGTAGGCACAGCGTTACGCGCGAGATATGGCG
>CABEBF010000403.1_pt1 | contig 10991 bp, 8 predicted proteins | sample 3132511 | NCBI WGS metagenome assembly CABEBF01 (sample SAMEA5534345, study PRJEB31848) | metagenome | biome: tundra; feature: field; material: soil | place: USA | collected 2013-05 | depth 0.45 m | reverse complement strand
CACCACCGAGCATCCCAGGGGGGACTTCCTTTCCGATCACGTCACCAGGTCCTTCATCGCCCCGAGGACCTGAGCACTATTCGTGATCAGAACTGAGCACTATTCGTGATCACCCACACTGGGGCACCATCACCTCCCGAACCCCACCCAGCTGCCGCCGGCGCCGCCGGACGTAGGCCCGGACCGTCCGCTCCGACACCCCGGCCCACCGACCCGCCCTTCGCGGACTCTGCGATGACCTCAACCAGGTCGGCGCCACCTTCCCCGGCACCGACCTACCCGTCCGCTACGCCGTCACCGTCCACCATTCCAGGCGGGCTGCATGAGGCTGCATGTCCACATCCCTCGACTCGGGCAGCACCACGGGGACATCACCCTGAGCCGGCTCTGGCTCGACATCGGCGAGCGGCGGCAACGGCGCAATCGCGGCGGCCTCGAGCTCGGCGGCGGCGGCGGCGGCCGCCGTGTCCAGCTCCAGCCCGGACTGCTGGGGCTCGATTCGTGTCATCTGCTGCAGCGCCCAGGACGCCGACGATCGCGACACCACCATGCCATGGTCGGTCTGCAGCCAGCTCTGGATCTGCCGGCTGCTCAGGCTGTGCTCGCTCCCCTTGGCGATCCGCTCCAGCGCCGCTGGCGTGAGCTTGCGCTTCCGTTTCGGCCCCGGCTTGGCCGGCACCACCGCGCCCAACCACTGGCGCACCAAGCGCTGCACCGTGTTCTCAGGCAGTCCGAAGGCAGCGGCGACATCCCGCGTGCTCGCCAGCCCACTGGTGACCACGCTGAGCATCGCCACCCGCTCCGCGACCGGTCACCCTCGTCGCATATGTGCAGCGGCATGGCACCGTACATCACCGCGGAGCGACCATCGCTGCGCAGCAAGGTCAGCCGATCATTGATCACCGCACCCGGGACTGCCTCGAAGAGTGATGTCCCTGCGTGTGCAGCGGGCTGAGACGACACCGACGATTATGCCATCTCTGGACTCAACTGTCAACTGACGTTTGCTGACCACCCGCCGATGGAGATGTCCACATCCCTGGAGTCACCATTCGTGCAACTGTCCTTCGGCGGCTGGATCAGGGAACGGCCGCCTGCCCAGCATGGCACCCCAACTCGTCGGCTAGGACGAGATACATGGCATGCGACCACAGCAGCTGTCGGGCAGGACGGCCCCCCTGCCGGACCCATTCCTGGTATGCGAACGGGTCGCGGCGAATGCCGTCCACCTGCTCGGGCAGACTGCCGTCCGGACCGGCCTGCTCTTCGATCCATGCTAGGCACTGGCGCGCGTCATCCGACTGGTCAGCGCTGACACAGCACCAACCGTACCACGCCGTAAGGAGGGGCCACGAGCCGCCGCCGTAGTAACGGTCGCCCTGGTAGCGAGAGATGCCGGGGTATCCCAGCTCCGAACGGACGGCCTCGGCGGTTTCGACGCGAACAGCCTCCTCGACGGGGGCGACAGGGAAGGGCATGGACAGCCAAAGGAGGCTCGCATCGATGCTCCTGCGGCCGATCGACTTGACCAAGCGTCCGTCTAGGACCGCATGCTCGGCCACAAAGGTGTCAATAGCCTCAGCGGCCCTGCTCGCACTGAGGCGGTTGGTAGCGGACCCGGCGCAGTGCAGGCCAGTGGCGATACAAGCCAGCGTGGACGTGTGGACTCGCTCGCCATCCTCTTCCCAGCAATCGAAACATGGCAGGGGCCAGAGATGCTCCAGCTGCCGGCACAGGAACTCGATCGGCTGCGCGAACTCGTCCCAGAGTCGCGAGCTTCCGCTCAGGCGCGCATGCTCACTGAGACCCCAGAGCCAGGTGCCATACCCGTCCAGCTGGAAGTTTGGCCACCCGTCGTCGGCGACTTGGCCCTCCAGCGTGAACCGAGTCGGAGGAAAGGCGCTGTTGGTGGACCCATCAGATTCGAGCCCTTGGCCGCGCATGAAATCGTTGATCGCCTTCGCCACAAAACGATAGAACCTGGCGGCTGCCTGGTGGCGACCCCAGCGGTCGAGCGCATAGGCGCAGAATGTGCCGTCCCGTACCCAACAGAAGTGGTAGGGGCGGAAGTCCGGGGAAGCGATGAGTGCGCCCGACGGGTGCTGCCCGGCGGCCAACGCTTCCAGGCTGCGGTCGATGAGCCACCCGGTTGCGGCGGCGCCACTGTCGGTCATGCCGTGAGGTACCTGCGAGCCGTGCCGTTAAGCCCTGTGTTCGGGGGAAGGGGGAACGACTCAGGCGGGACCAATGCCGCGGCTCCCACCGCCGACGCCGCGCTGGGCGGCCTTCCGCCCGTGACCCGCGCCCCTAACACCTTGGGGGGGGAAAGGGCACCTGGCCGAGGACGACCCGGACTTGGTGCGTGATGCCGTCGTCGGCGAGCGGGATCGCGGCGATGCCGTCCGGCAACTCCTGCCCGTCTAGCTCGGACGCTGCCACGCCGCGACTGACCCCCTGTGGGTTCTCCACGACGATCTCGTACCTGGCGGAGTGATAGCGGAAGTTGATCTCATAGCCCGGCCACCCGTGGGGGATGCAGGGATCCAGCAGGAGCGTCTTCCCGCGCAAACGGAATCCCAGGATCCACTCGACGCCGGCCTGGTACATCCAGCTTGCCGACCCGGTGTACCAGGTCCATCCACCGCGGCCGATGTGCGGCGGTTGGGTGTAGACGTCAGCCGCCATGACGTACGGCTCCACCTTGTAGCGATCGACCCGGGACCGGGTGCTGGCATGGGTGATCGGGTTCAGTATGGAGAACAGCTCGCCCGCCTTGTCGCCGTCGCCCAGCGCGGCGAAGGCGAGCACCGACCAGATGGCTCCGTGGGTGTACTGGCCACCGTTTTCCCGGATGCCCGGCAGATACCCCTTGATGTAGCCGGGATCGACGTCGGAATGGTCGAACGGCGGGGCGAACAGCAGGACCAGACGGTCACCGCGTCGAACGAGGTACTCGTCCATCTTGGCCATCGCCCGCCCCGCGCGAGGAGCATCGGCAACTCCTGACAGGACGCTCCACGACTGGGCGATTGAGTCGATCCGACACTCAGTGTTGATGGCCGAGCCGATCGGGGTGCCATCGTCGAAGAAGGCTCGGCGGTACCATTCGCCGTCCCAGCCGTCGCGCTCGAGCGCCAGCCTCAGCGCCTTCATGTGAAGTCGCCAGCGCTCCGCGCGAGGACGCTCACCGCGAGCCTCCGCGATCGGAGCGAAGGCGGCCAGGACCGTGTGCAGGAACCAGCCCAGCCAGACGCTCTCGCCCCGCCCCTGAGGACCCACTCGGTTCATCCCGTCGTTCCAGTCGCCCGACCCGATGAGGGGCAGCCCGTGAGCACCGGTCGCGAGGCTCCGGTCAAGCGCCGCCGCACAGTGGTCGAACAGCGAAGCCGACTCCGGTGAGCGTTCCGGCTGGAAGTAGGCGTCCGTCTGGTCGGGCTGTAGTGCCTGTCCCGAGAGGTATGGGATGGTCTCGTCGAGAACCGCCGTGTCGCCCGTGACCGCGAGGTAGCGATCGACCACGTACGGCAGCCAGAGGCGATCGTCGGAGATCCGGGTTCGGGGGCCTCGACCCGACGGCGGATGCCACCAGTGCTGGACGTCTCCCTCGGCGAACTGATGGGCCGCGGCCCTCAGGAGGTGTTCCCGGGCGAGCTCGCGCTTCGCGGTCACCAGAGCGATGACGTCCTGGAGCTGGTCGCGGAACCCGAAGGCACCGCCCGCCTGATAGAACGCCGTCCTCGCCCACAGCCGGCACGCGAGCGTCTGGTAGATGAGCCAGCGGTTGAGCATGATGTCCATCGAGCGGTCGGGTGTCCGTACCTGGATGGTGCCCTGGGCATCGTCCCAGAAGCTCGCCACGGCGCGCAGCATGGCCTCGGGGTCGGCCGCTCGCCCACGCCGGATGAGGTCGGCCGCCGAGGAGGCCTCGTCCGCCTCGCCGAGCAGTACGAGGACCTGGGTCCCCGCTCCGTCGGCGAGCTCGAAGCTGGTCTGCAAGGCCGCGCAAGGATCCATGCCGGCCCCTGCGGCACCCTGCAGCCGGTGTCCGCGGTCCAGGCCGGCGGGTCGCTCCGGACCGCCATTGCGCCCGAGGAATTCGGTCCGGTCAGCCGTCCACGCCGTCTGCCGCCCGCCTAGGTCGAGGAAGGCGACCCGGCCGGCGAATTGGCTATTCCACGGGTTGCGCACGAGGAGCGCCTGGGTCTCAGGCTCCAGTGCCGTGACGATCCAAGGGGCGCTGGTCTCGCGCGAGGTGCCCAGGGCCCATTCGGCATAGGCGGTCACGGAGAGGCGCCTGGAGCGCCCGGATCGGTTCACGATGGTCAATAGCGAAACCTTCAGAGGATCATCGAGCGGGACCAACTGAACCAGGTCGAGGTCGATGCCGTCGTGCAGGTGCTCGAACCGGCTGTATCCGGGCCCATGGCGGACGACGTACGTCGAGTCCTCGCAGCGGGTCGGCTGGGCCGCCGGACCCCACAGCTCGCCGCTGTCGTCATCCCGGACGTAGATCGCCTCGCTCGCCGGGTCGCTGACGGGGTCGTTGGACCATGGGGTGAGCTGGTTCTCTCGGCTGTTCCCCGACCAGGTGTAACCCGAACCAGACTCGGAGACCTGGAACCCGAATGACGCATTGGCGATCACGTTCAACCAGGGCGCGGGGGTGGATTGCCCTGGGCCGAGGATGGTGACGTACTCACGCCCGCCATCGGCAAAGCCACCGAGCCCGTTGAAGAACTCCAGATCCGGAAGCGGGGCGGCCACCTGGTTACCTGATGGTCTCGAACCGGAGGGCGTCGCGGGTGGAGCGATCCTCCCCGGACGCTCCAGGCGGTTGACCTGATCGGCAAGACTGCCCCGGCGGCTCAGCAGCACCGCCCGGGCGGCCGTCTGGAGGAGGGTGCGGTCTTCGGTGGAGAGCCGGTCCCCGCGCAGCATGTACACCCTGCCGTGGTCCGGATGGCCCTCGTGGTCCGGGATCGAGTAGCTCGTCCGCACGAGGGTTTCGAGCAAATCGTGGAGGTCCTTACCGGGGGTGACGCCATGCTCCTGGAGGATCACAAGGTCAACGTCGAGAAGCTTCAGCCGCCAGTACTCATGCGCGCGAAGCAGCTGCCGGACGATCTCGAGGTCCTGGGCTTCGGCGACCCGCACCAAGATGATGGGCAGGCCGCCCAGGATGCCGTGCGCCCAGAGGCCGGGTGCTCCGCGCTCGTTGCGGGCCAGCAAGTCCGCCGGCGGGCGCAGCGACGGATCGGAGTAGAGGACCCGGTTGGCGAGGCGCTGGAAGAGGTGGGCCTCGTCGGCCTCAATCCCCAGGTTCCGGAGCTGGACCTGGGCCTGCGTTGCGGCCGAGGTCGCCACTCGTTCGAATGTGCCCGGCTGACGGTACTTGTTCGCCAGGTCCAACACCTGCTCCCGCGACTCGGCAACGACCGTCGAGAAGACTGCGTGGGCGGTCGCGCCCGGGGCGAGCGTGATCCGGTACCGGAGGCTGAAGATCGGATCCAGCACCGCGCCGACCGTGTTGGAGAGTGGGCGTCCCTCGATGACCAGGACCGGTGAGCGGACGGACCGGCCCCGACCCAGGAACCGGGCGCGATCCGTTTCGTACTGGATGGCCTCGCCGGTCTGCCCTTCGACCGCCGCGACATGTGTGGCCCAGATCGGCTGCTCGTCGCCGGAGCGGGGACGGCGGGTCGCCAGGAGGGCGCCGAGCTCGGGGACGAATTCGGTCTGCACGAACAGCTTCTGGAATGCTGGGTGAGCGGCATCGGCCGCCGGCGCTGCGAGAGCGATCTCCGCGTATGACGTCAGTTCGATCTCGCGACCGTGGGAGCCGAGATTGGTCAGTGACACGCGGCGGACCTCCGCATCGTGCTCAGCCGACACGACGACGGTCATGCGGGTCGCGATCGATCCGTCGCGACGGGAGAACTCCGCGTGATCCTCCGAGTAGGTGACCTCGTAGCTGTCTGCTTCCGTGCCACTGGGCTGGTGGCCTGCCGACCACACCGCGCCGCTGTACACGTCGCGCAGGAAGAGATAGCTGCCCCACAAGTCGCGAGTCACGTCCTCGCGCCAGCGGGTCACCGCCAGGTCGCGCCAGCGACTGTAGCCGGATCCCGCGGCCGTCACCATGACCGCATACCGTCCGTTCGAAAGCAGGTGGGTCCGCGGAACGGCATCGTGGGGCGAGGAGAAGTGACGAGGGACCAGCGGCACCAGATCACCTGGGTCGGCCGCGCTCTTCACCTCTTCAGCACGCAGGCCGCCCAGGAGCCCACCGGACGGCATCGGCTCCTGGGGCAGCGGCTACGTCGCCTAAACGATCGGGTCGCCACGGGAGCACTCCACCCTCGCGCGGTCATTAAGGGCGCTGCCGAGAGCCACCAGCGCTATGCCCTAGTGACGGGCCATTGTAGATCTTCACGGTCGCGACCAGCGGACCCTCGGGGCGCCGGCGCCGTCGAGGACATCGACTTCCGCCACCCCCGCGGGCTGGACCGCTCCCAGGTCCTGAGCCTCGCCACCGCCCAGTGGGTGACCGGGCATCACAACATCCTGATCGTGGGGCCGACTGGCTGTGGCAAGTCCTTCCTCGCCTGCGCGATGGCTCAGGCGGCGATCCGCGCCGGCCGCACCGCCCTCTACCAGCGGGTGCCACGGCTGCTCTTCGACCTGGCCCTGGCCCGCCTGGACGGCCGCTGGCCCCGTCTCCTGCTGACGCTGGCCGGGGTCGACGTCCTCGTCCTCGACGACCTTGCCCTGCGGCCGCTCACCACCGACCAGGCGGCAGATCTCCTCGAGGTCATCGAGGACCGACATCTTTGAGGATTGTCGGGTCGGCGATAAGCGGCGGACAAACTGCCTTGCTGCAACTCGATACCAACTCGGCAGGAGAAGGCTGGAGCCCAAGGTGGGAATCGAACCCACGACCTACGCCTTACCAAGGCGTTGACTCAAAGTTGCTAGCCGCTCTTACCGCGTTCGACCGCTTCCCCGTATTTGCCAGAAGGCCCGTAACCCGGGTGAGCATAGGCCCCGTCAGGCGGCCTCGTCAACGCCTCCTGTATTACGAACGTAGGCGAAGAAACCTGTACGCAGCCAATGGATCGCAGACCGGCCACTTCGAGGCGGGACCGCCGCGCCGCCGCCACCAGGTTGTCCGGCAAGCCCTTAGACGCGCAGGTAGCACATCCGTTCGCTCAGCGGACCAGGTGGCCCTCAAGACGATGACCGGTCACCCCCACCACGGACTTCTGGTGGCCCGCGACATCGTCCTGTCCATGAGGTCGAACCTCCCTGACCTCGAATCCGAGGTCAATAAGCTAAAAGATCTTGCCTACCCCTGGGTAGGGCAAGATCCCATGCATTGCGGAGGCCTCGGGACGAACCCGGAGAGGTGCGGAGAAACGCGGAGGGGCGCCGTTTCTGATCTCAGCACCACCGTTTTCGGTGGTGTGGAGCCCAAGGTGGGAATCGAACCCACGACCTACGCCTTACCAAGGCGTTGCTCTACCTCTGAGCCACTTGGGCCGGGTCACCGAACCGGGAGATGGTACCCGATGGCCACCGACAGCGAGGCGCCTGATCCGCCCGAGGAGCGCAAAGACATCAGCGTCAACGCCTCCAGGGTTCAGCGAAAGTGACGATCGAGCTCGTTTGCGTAACGAGTACCGAGGGTGGCGCCCTGTTCGGCTATCCATGAGGAGATCCCAATCCGACCAGTGGCCGGGCCGTCGGTGTCCACAAGCCCCTCGGTCATCGCCCAGAACTCATCTGCGGTCAGGAGACGGTCGCGAACCACGGTGCCGAGCAGCGAGGCCATAGCCGGCATCGCGACTTTCGGGAGACGGATGAGCCGGGCGTGGCTCTCCACGGCCTCACGAATGAGACCCACCAGTTCCACGAAAGTCGGGCGATCGGGGCTCACCGCGTCGATCACCTGATTGTTCCGATCGGCTCCGGCTTCGACTGCAAGACGAGCGAGATCGTCGACATGGATCGGACGGATCCGGTAGTCGCCTCTCCCGCCGATGGCGAAGACGGGCAGCCTCCGAAGGAGCCAGGCGATGTTATTCAACAACACACCGTCTCCTCCGAACAAGACGGCGGGGCGTAGTGCGGCGTAGGAGACACCCACCTCGGCAAGGATTCGCTCGACTTCTGCCTTACCTCTGAAGTACGGATAGCGGGAAGTGATGCTCGGATGGGTGATCGAGATGTGGACGATGCGCTCGACCCCGGCCTGTCGGGCAGCGTGGAACAGGGTGCGAGAGTTGGCTACCGCCGTCTGGTGACCGCTGGAGCCGTGAGGGAAGCGGATCCAATAGGTGTTGTACAGCGTGGTGGCACCGCGCATGGACTTCGTGAGCCCGATAGGATCGTCGAAGTCGAGCGGTCGGACTTCGATCGACGAATCGCCTCTTTGGCGCTGCGGATGGCCGGTGAGCGTCCGCACCGTGCGTCCCGCATCCTGGAGGTCGCGGGCAATGGCAGCACCCGAGTAACCGAATGCTCCGGTCACCACGTCGAATCCGTCGTGACCCAGGGACGCTGTCGCCTCCGCGCGCTGGACGCTCGCCGCCTGGCTCATAACCGGCCGTTGGTGATGCCGACGGCACCGACGACGCCGTCCAGCGTCATGGGATCCTGGTTGAGGTGGAGGCCGGCCCAGATCCGTCCCACGGCGGGGGCCGATGCCCCAGAAGTCGCCGACTCTGCCCACTCCGTCGATGAAGCTCGTCCGGCATGCTCAGCCGGATCGGGCCGGCTGAAGCGGCCTCCGGGCGCGCCCAGGTCCGTCTTCTGAGGATGCTGGTTGGGCCCACGTGCCTTCCCTTTGTTTAGTACGTACTATACATCAGGACACGCAGTGCCGCGGCTTCGGTCGGAAGTCGCCGACCGTAGATCTCGTCCCAGTGCCTTCGCGGTCTGCGTGAGCACCCCGTCCAGATAAAATAGGTACGCCCGCACACCATCAGGCAAACCGAGCATCGAGAGAGGCTACGCTGCCGGGGACGCCGCCGGTGGAGTCGCCGAGCGGGAGGCGGGCCACGCAGACTTCGACCCCGGCACCAACGTCCGCACACGCCCGCCTCTTCGGCCCAGCGTAGTGGCCGTAGTGTCCTCCAGGGCTCGTCGATACAGGCCCAGATACGAACTTGTCATCACCTGGGGGCTGAACCGTTCACGCGCGATGCGAGCGCACTCTATCGGATCAATCTCGTCAGCACGACGCACTGCTTCCACCATCTCGTCGACGACATCCACAATGAATCCGGTGACTCCGGGCTCGATCAACTCGGCTGCAGAGCCCTGCCGGAAGGACACGGCGGGCGTGCCGCTGACCATCGCTTCAACGATGGAGAGGCCGAATGGCTCTGGCCAGCTGATCGGCGCGAGCATCGCGGTGGCACTAGCGATCAAGCGCGCCTTCGCAGCCCCGCTGACGCTCGGAAGGTACACCACCCGGGCGCCGTCGATGAACGGCTGCACATGGCGGCGGAAGTACTCGCGCCCTTGCGGCGTCTCCTCCACCTTGCCAGCCAGGATGAGGCGAAGGCCGCAGCGTCGAGCCACTTCGATGGCGGTGCCCTGCCCCTTCTCCTCGCAGACGCGTGCAAGGCACAGCAGGTATTGAGGATCACGCGCAGCAGGAGCTACGAAAAGTCCATCGACGTCGACAGCGTTGTGCACGACGCCGGCCCAGGCGAGGTGCGGTGCCTGGGCGCGCTGGCTGTCGCTTATCGCGACCAAGCCCACATGGTCAGGCAGCGAATCGTAGAACTCGAGCTCGCTGACCCCGATCGGACCGTGAAGGGTATGCAGCACCGAAGACATGCCAAGCATGCCAGTGAAGAGCGCGCCGCCGAAGCCCGCGTGATCGTGGATCACGTCGAACGGCCCCAGCCATTGCATCATGCGAAGCACTCGCGCCAGGTAGGTCATCTCGTGCATCACCTGCGAGGCCTGGCCGAGGTGCGCGTCCAGCCCCGGAGGGGCGCAGACGGTGATGCCCGGCTCAGATCCCTCCGCCCCGAACAGTGTCACCGGATGACCCCGGCGACGCAGCTCGCGGGCGAGCAAGGTCACGACCAGCTCCACGCCGCCGTATCCCCGCGGCGGCATCGGGTACCAGGGCGGTGCGATGAGGGCGACGTGAAGTTGCACGTGGCCACCATCAGCGGCTTCCACAATCTCAAGTATGGGACCAACGTCCCTGGCCCGCTAGAGTCTTATGTAACGCCCAGCAAGGTAACAATCATCTTCCGGCTCTCGCGATTGCGGTTCGGCATGTGGAACGTGGGCACGGCCGCCGAGGCCGGCAAAAGTCGACCAAAGCTCGCAAGCTGGCCTCAAGATGGTGGTGTGTCCACCGTCGGGAGCCTCTCTAAGCGGCCATGTCGATCGCGACCATTGACAGGCCGCGCCGGGGCCGGTGGCGCCTGGCCTGGCGGCTCTTTGGATCGCCCTCCGCGGCGGCGGAACGCAACCCTCAATGCCAGTTTATGGCCGTTTTCAGTGCCAGTTTCGATGGCCGGTGATCTTGCCAGTTTCGCGCCCCTTCACACCAGGCAAGCGAGGTCTGATCCTCAGAAGCACACCATGCCGTCAACGAGGTCGTAGAGTGTCATCAGGATTGCGAAGAGGAACAGTCCAAAGGACGCCGATCCAACGAGCACGATGCCGATCCAACGAGCACGATGCCGATCCGGCCGGTCACCGCCGTCGCGTGACCGTGAAGCCCACGCTCGACTCGGTTCAGCCAACGGATAGTACGGTGGAGGGCCACCCCACCAATGACCACGGCCAGAAACCAGACTGCAACAGTTGCGAGCGCAGGACGCTGACTGGATGCGCATGCTCCCAGAAACGGTACCAGCGTCGACCCGCAGGTCGGCGGCTGTCGTGCTGTGCCTGTAAGATCGTCTCCGTTCGATAAGCGCTTTGCCGGGAGGAGAGGCCATGGGCGGTCGCAGGTCTGT
>CABEBF010000401.1_pt1 | contig 11067 bp, 7 predicted proteins | sample 3132511 | NCBI WGS metagenome assembly CABEBF01 (sample SAMEA5534345, study PRJEB31848) | metagenome | biome: tundra; feature: field; material: soil | place: USA | collected 2013-05 | depth 0.45 m | reverse complement strand
GTCGAGGGCGAATCCCTGCGCGTCGGCGTTGAGCTCCCCGACGCCACGAAGCCCGAGCCGGGCGCAGCGGCGCAGCTCCTCGGCGGCGCCCGGGTCGGCGGGCTGGACAATGCCGCAGGCGGCGATCCGGCCGGGGTGCCGGCGCTGCAGGGCGGCCACCCAGTCGTTGGCCTCGGCGCAGAGCCGGGGATCGGCGAAGGGCCAGGTGAAGACCACGGCACGATCGATCCGCTCCTCGTCGAGGTGACGGAGCAGGTCGTCCTCGCCCGCCAGCCTCTGCTTCCCCGCGTGACAGGCGGCGAACCAGGGATCGCCGGCGGCGACTGCGGCCGGGTCGCGCCACACCCGGTCCGGCATGACGTGGATGTGGGCGTCGACGACCGCGGGATGCACGAGAGGGGTGCTCACGACCGGGGGCTACTCATGAGACCCCGCGCACGTCGTAGACGGTGATGCCCGGCGCGGACGCGGTGACCGGGAGCTGCTGCGCTGCCCACCACCTGACCCCGGCCGCGGTGAAGGTCTGGTTCACCTCCACGTAGCTGATGTCATAGCGATGGAGGATCTGGAGGATCGGCTCGCAGTCTCGGAGGGAGGTGGTCCCACACCCTGAGGTGGCGACCGCTAGGTCGGCCTGGCGCTGCCCGTAGTCCAGCCCGTAACTCCACAGCCAGGGGTAGTAGCCCATCACCACCGGCCGTCCGGTGAGCAGCGGGATGGGGTCGAAGAAATCCTCGGTGCTCCCCGACACCAGGAAGACGGCGTGGGGAGACGTCTTCGCGTCGAGGGCGGCCACCATCGCCATGTCGTTTGAGGGTACGACGACGTAGGGGCCCGTCACCGACGCCGACGGCGCCTCGTAGGGCAGGACCCGCAGCAGGGCCAGCGTGCCGGTCGCCAGCACGCTGCCGGCGAGGAGGACGGCGAGGACGCGCCGCCACCACCCCACCCAGAGCCACACCGTGATCGCTGACACCGCCAGGGCGACCCCCAGGTACCAGTAGACGAGCAGCTTGGTGTTGTCCCAATCCCAACTCTGCAGGACGACGACGTTGCAGAGGACGAAGATCGGGATGCAGGCGAGGAGGAGGCGCAGCAGGCCCGGGGGAAAGACCCCGAGGACGCGTCCGGCCGCGCCGCGGACCGCCCCTCTCCCGAACTTCCGGGCGAGGGCCAGCAGCAGCACGGCCAGGCAGAGCGGCACCGCCGCCCCGAGGTTGATCCACCAGAACCCCCACCAGGTGCCGCTGAAGGGGAGGCGCAGGGTGTTGCCGATCGCGCTCCCGATCGCGGAGAGGGTGACCGAGTGGCCGAGGGCGGTGGTGTTGATCGCACCCGACAGCCAGCCTGGCTCAAACCAGGGGTACTGATTGCCGAGCGCTGCGGATCCGTGGGGCGCGAGCATGAGCTGGATCACCCGGGGGGCCGCGACCAGAGCCGCCACCGCGGCGAAGAGCAGCCAGGCGCGCCGCCACCGGATCGCCGCCAGGCCGGCCGCGATGACGGCGATGGCGAAGAGACTCTGGACGTGGATCAGGGGGAGGAGCCCGACCAGGAACCCGGCCACGCCGACGTCGAAGAGCCGCGCTCGGGCCCGCTCGAAGACGGCGAGGAGAAGCACCAGGGACGCCACCACGACGTCGAAGCCCTCCATCAGAGTGCGCTGGGGCAGCCACCAGGCGAAGAGCGGCGTGTACCACGCCTGGTCGGAGAAGACCGGGGTCCCCGAGTTGGGCGCCGAGGTCATGCCGTCGAAGCTGGTCGGCTGGTCAGCGACCAGCCCGGGAAGGGCGTGGAGCGTGCCGGCGGTGATGCCCAAGCCGTCGGCGGGAGAGGTGATGACATAGCCCACGCTGCATTCCGAGGACGTGTAGTGGGCGTCCGTGCAGGCGTCGTGGAGGGCGCCGACGAAGCCGAGCCCCCCACCCAGGAAGCAGATGAGGACCGCGAGCACGCCCACCGACATGCGTGCGCCGAGCCGCTCGGCGAGGCTCACCACCAGGAGCACCAGCACCACGGCGAGGATCACCTGGGGCAGCCAGAGCGACGGACCGTCGCCGAGGCCGAGGCGCATCAGCATTCCGGAGGTGAAGTCGGGGAGGAAGGGGTAGTAGAGCGGGGTGCCGCTCATGATCGGGTTCTGGGGCGGGAAGTTCTGGGCCGTGCTGAAGCTGGATGCGGTGATCAGGTGCTGCCCCCAGTCGGGGATCCAGTAGCCGGTGACCAGATCGCCGGCGGCGTCCTGAAACATCACCCGGGAGAAGAGGAGGGCGAATGCGACCGCCGCGACCACGGCCATGACCGCCAGGGCCAGGGTGCCGCGGGACCGGCCACGGGCATCCTCCAGGGAGGCCTGCCAGGTGGCGATCACGCTGACCTGGAGCCGCCGGGCCAGCAGCAGCGAACCTCCTCCCACGACGACCGGCGCCAGGAGGATCGATCCTGGGCCGAGGCCGAGACCGAGGCTGAGAAGGAAGCAGACCGTGGCGTCGAGTGCGAAGGCCGCGACGATCGCGATGGCGATCCGCTCGCCGAGCCGGAGCGGGGTGACCACCATGCCGAGCACGGCGAAGCCGGAGGCGGCGCCGAGGACGGCGAGCAGCAGCAGGAGCGCGGCGCTCCCCGGCCCCGTCACCTGGTGACCCCGAGCGCCGGCCGGAGCGCAGGGCTCCCCGCACCCGTCATGGCCCTACCAGGCGTCCACCCACAGGCGCATCTGCTGGTCCGGACTGGTCAGCGGGATGGCGGTCCAGACCGGGTAGAAGAAGATGAACGCGGCCACCACCGCCGCCACTCCCGCGTAGGCGAGCGGGGCCAGCGACCACCATCGGCCGGCGGCGAAGAAGCGCACGTGGCGCAGCGCGGCGAGAGCGTAGGCGAGGCCCAGGGCGAGGAAGATCAGCATCCCCAGGGCGTGGTAGAAGAAGAGGACGCGCGCCTTGTTGCCGGGCACCCACATCATCCACGAGGCGATGTAGCCCAGGACGATGAAGGCGGGCACGAAGCGGCGTGAGACGACCGCGAAGATGCCCGCGCAGGCGCAGAAGACCCCGAGGCCCAGGAAGGCGAGATAGAAGAGCGGGCCAACCGGACCGATGGGCCCGGGCTGGGTGCTGGTGATGGGGTCTATTCCCGGTTCGGCAGCGTGGAAGGTGAGGATCATGGTGACGAGCGACGCCACCATGAGCGCGCCGACGCAGACGCGGAACCACTTCGCGCCCGCCATCATCCGCCACACGCAGAAGAGCAGTGCGAGGATGCCAAGCCACCACACTGCCGGGTTGCCCATGTTGGTGATGACACCGCTGCCCGTGTAGCTGGGCGCATCGAGCAGCGGAGCGCTCTGGTAGTACATGAGCACCGGGTGCTCCATGATCGGCCACGTGTACCAGCGGGACGCGTAGGGATGCCCGTGGCACTCGAGCTCCTGGTAGCGGAGGCTCGCCTCGTTGATGGCGATGATGTTGGAGATCGCCTCCACCGGGTTGGGCACGGTGACGCCGTCCACCGTCGACACCGGGACCTGCAGGATCTTGATATCGTTCGGATAAGGCGCGGTGGTGAGGCCCGCGACGTTGGGATTGCAGGACACGAACTGGTAGACGTCGTCGTGGTAGATGGTCAGGTAGCGCGACCAGCTGGCGCAGAAGATCACGACCACGAGGGCCAGGGCGGCCGCGTAGTGGAGCCACGCCCTCGACCCGGCCGCCTCCCTCCAGAGCACCGTCTCGTGGCGGCGTGGCCCGGCCAGCCGCCGGAGCGCGGGAATGGCGCCGGCCGCGCGGGGGGCCAGCCATCGGAGGAACACCAGTCCGGCGATCACCGCGAGCGGCGCGACGGCGGTCAGCTTGGCCGCGAATGCCAGCCCGAGACCGGCGGCCAGGATGTAGAGGGTGATCCGCCATTGGCGGCGCGTCCTCGCCTGCCAGTGGAGCAGGAATAAGTACCAGGCCAGCGTGGTGAAGAAGATCGCCGGGATGTCGAGGAGGCCCAGCCGGGACTCGACGAAGGCCAGCCCGTCGAGGCAGACCAGCAGCGAGGCGACGATGGCGAAGAAGCGATCACGGCGCAGCCGCAGCGCGATCAGGTACATCAGGCCGCAGAGTAGGCTGCCGGTCAGCACCGCGGTCATCCGCCAGCCCCAGGTGTTGAAGCCCAGGATCGCGATCGAGGGAGTCATCAGCAGCTTGACCAGTGGGGGCTCGGGGTCGAAGTAGCCGATCGCCGGAGAGTGGAGATCGTCGGCGGCGTCGGTCGGGAAGTACACCTCGTCGAAGACCTGGCCACAGGCCTTGATGGTCTTGTTGCCGATGGGCACCTGCTCGCAAGCGCTCTGGTCGCTGTTGTGGGCGTTGCCCACGCCGAGGATCTGGATGGCCGGTACGGACGTCGCATTGCCGCCCAGGAAGTTGGGCAGGATCGGGCTGCCCCAGCGGAGCAGGAAGGCGAGCAGGGTGAGCCCGATGACCAGGGCGACGTCGACGCGGGTGAGGTCGAGGAAACCGCGCAGCCCGGCCCTCACCAGCGGACGATCGTCGGTCACCTCGAAGGCGGGCGCGGCGGGCGCCGGGGCCCCCGCCGGCTCCTCGGCGGACGGTACCGGCGACGTGCTGCCGGTGGTGACGTCCGGGGGCGCCCCGGGCGGGGTCTCCTCGGTCATCGCCGCCGGCCCCTCCGCCGCGACCGGGATGGGTGGGTCTCAGCGCCCTCGGCGTGCCGGCGCGGCGAGAGCGTCGCCTCGAGCTCGCGCTGGAGGATGGCGGCGCCGACGAGTGGGATCACCAGCTCGTCCTCGAAGACGCAGCGGCGCGTGAGCAGCCGGCGGAGGCGAGTGGTGTCGGGGTGGCGCAGGTCAAGGATGAGGGCGTCCACGTCCGCCAGGCGGCTGGGCGTCCGGGCCCGGCCGCGGACGGCGGCGGCGAGCTTGCCGACCCGGGCCCGGCGGACCTCGACCAGGTCGATGCGAACGGTGACCGTCAGGTACCGGAAGAAGAGCTGCCCGCCATCGAGCCGCGCGTAGCTGTAGCGCTGACGCATCCAGAGCGAGATGGCCAGCCCGAGGGTCATGGCGGCGAAGAGGAGCCAGACGTTGGCCGCTCCCGCGTCCTTTCGGGAGTCGAAGACGGCGCCCACCACCACGCAGACCACGCCGACGGCCGTCAGTGAGTATCCATAGCGGCGCCAGCGGTCACGGTCGTAGAGGTTGGTGAACTGCTCCTTCATCGATTCGGCGCCGAGCATAGCGGGGCGGAGCCCCTCACCACCCTGGCCAATCCCGCCTAGGACGCGTCCAGGCTCCGCTGACGGACCAGGGCCACCCCGCCGAGGACCTCGGCCAGCTCCCCGAGCTCGCCCGTGAGCACCTGGACCGAGTCGGCCACAGCCGGGGCGGCATGGCGGTCAATGGTCTCCCGGATGCCGGTCATCACCGGAGGCCCGGCGGCCCCCAGGCTGCCGTCGACCACCACGGCCGCGGGGTCGAGCATGGTGCAGAGATCGGCGAGGGGCCGCCCGACGGTGCGTCCCAGATCGGCGAAGACGCGGCGGACGCCCGGCTCCTGATCGGCGGCCAGAGAGAGGACCTGGGCCACGCTCAGCCGCTCCGCGTAAGCCCGCCCGACGAACTCGCTCAGGGACGGGCCGATCACGCGGGCCAGGCATCCGCGGCCTCCGCAGACGCAGAGCGGGCCGTCCCCCTGCTCCCTTACGTGCACGTGGGCCAGCTCGCCGGCAAAGCCGGACGCCCCCCGGTGCAGCCGGCCCCCGAACACGAGGCCGGCGCCCACCCCGTGGCCGAGCATCACGTACACGAAGCTGTCCAGCCCGCGGCCTGCCCCGAAGGCGGCCTCGCCCAGGGCGCCGAGGTTGGCGTCATTCTCCACGAGGACGGGGACGCCCACCCGCTCCTCGAGGGGAGCGGCGGAGTGGATCTGAGCTTGGGGGTGGGCCACGCCCAGCACCACGGCCACCAGCCGCGATCTGGACACCTCCGCATCCCGCAGGGTGGCAAGCAGCATCGCGGCCGTCGGGGCGAACAGCGAACCCGGGTCGCGGCCTCGAGTGGAGACGGCCTCGCTCCGATCTGTCAGGACTTCCCCGGCCGCGGTCGCCAGGGTGAGGCGGAGGCCGCCGTCCCGCAGGCCGACGACGGCGACGACCCGCGGGGGGCCGGCCAGCACCAGCGCCCGGGGCGGGCGACCCGCCTGGTGGGACCTCGGTTCCGAAACGACCTCGTCCAGGTGGCGGCTCCGGAGCAGCCCCTTGACCACGCCGGCGACGGTGGTCGGGGGTAGGCCGGCGAGATCGGCCAGCTCCGCCCGGGTGAGCGGTCCCGACACCTCTAGAAGAGCCAGCAGGTGCCGCTGGATGGTTCGCGCCGGAGGGGAGGTCTGCACACCAGCAATGTATCAGATTACAACGGATTGGTTCAAATATCTGCCGGGCGGCTCGCATGATAGAGTTCGATCCGCAGCCTCCTTCCCGCTGTTTTATTACGCATCAATGAGAATTGCCCCTCCTCCACCGCCCCTGGGCCGGGCCTTCGGTTCGTTGCGCGCTCCGGCGTTTCGCTGGTGGTTCGCGAGCCAGGTGCTCTCGGCCTCCGGCACCATGACCCAGGGGGTGGCCCAGTCCTGGCTGGTGCTGAAGCTGACCGGGAGCGGCCTCGACCTCGGCCTCCTCGGCTCCTGCTACATGCTCCCCGTCCTGGTCGGCGGCCCTTGGGCCGGGGCGCTGGCGGATCGGATCGACCGGCGCCGACTCCTGATCGCGACCCAGAGCATCTTCATCGTCTCCGCCAGCCTGCTGGCTGCACTCACCTGGAGCGGGGCGGTGCGCGTCTGGATGCTCTTCGCCATCGCCTTCGTCACCGGTGCGGTGAGCGCGCCGGATTCCGCCGCCCGCCAGGTCTACGTGCTCGACCTGGTCGGCGGGCGTGAGCTCGCCAGCGCCATCAGCCTCAACGAGGTCGTCCTCAACGTCTCCCGGGTAGTCGGCCCGGCGATGGGCGGGATCTTCCTGGCCACCCTCGGCATCCCGGTCTGCTATGTGGCCAACGCGATCTCGTACCTCCCTCCGCTCCTGGTCCTGCTGGTCCTCCACCGCAAGGGAAGGCTCCCCGCCGCCAGCCAGGCGAGCGGGACCGGCGTGCCGGACGTCACCCCCGAGCCCGCCAGCGCGACCTCCGCCGCCGCCGGAAGGGGACGTCGCCCGCGCGGCCAGGTTCGGGCGGGCCTCCGCTACGTCTGGAGCACACCGGTGCTCCGGTTCACCGTGCTGATGGCGGCCGCGTCGGGGATGCTCTTCAACCTCGGAGTCGCCCTGCCCCTGCTGGCCACCCGGGTCTTCCACCTCGGCGGGGGCGGCTACGGGCTGATGATGGCCGTGTTTGGACTGGGGGGAGTCGCCGGCGCCTTCCTCGCCGCCTCGGCGCGGGGTCAGCCCGGGGGCCGCGAGGTCCGGCTGCTCGGCGCGCTCACCGGCGTCGCCGTCCTGGCGACCGCGGCCGCCCCCGACGCCGGCCTGGCCTTCGCCGGCCTGGCGGTGACCGGATGTCTCTCCATCTGGTTCATCGCCCGGGCCAACACCCTGGCCCAGCTCCGCGCCGATCCAGCCATGCGGGGGCGGGTCATGGGGATCTGGACCATGGCGCTGCCCGGCGCCTCGCCGGTGACCGGCCCGACGATCGGCCTGGTGGCCGAGACGGCCGGGGCGCGGGCCGGCTTCGGCCTGGCCGGCGTGGCTCTGCTGGTCACCGCCGGACTCGGCTGGCGAGCACTCGCCGACAACGGCCCCACGAGCGCCGAGGTCGCTCTGGGAAGCGGCGGCTACCCCGCCATGTCGTAGATCTCGTCCCAGCCGGGGGTTACGCTTTCCGGATGCTCTCCGAAATCTGGCCCCTCTTCGGATTGCGCCTGCGCATCGGCGATGTCGAGTTGCGTCTCCCCACCGACGAGGAGCTCTGCACGCTGGCCCGTCTCGCGGCCGAGGGTATACACCCCCCAGAGACGATGCCGTTCGAGGTGCCGTGGACCGACGTGCCGAGCCCGGAGCAGGAGCGCAACTCCCTGCAGTTCCATTGGCGATGCCGGGCCGATTGGCAGCGTGACAGCTGGACCCTACCCCTGATGGTGTGGGCTGGCGGTCTGCCGGCCGGCAGCCAGGGGGTGAGGGCAGCACAGTTCAGCCTCCGACGCGAGGTGGCAACTGGGTCGTGGCTGGGACGCGGGTTCCAGGGGCGGGGCATAGGCAAGTTGATGCGGACCGCAGTCCTCCACCTTGCCTTTGTGGGGCTCAGCGCTCAGCACGCAGTCACGTCTGCCTTCGACGACAACGCCGCGTCGCTCGGCGTCACTCGCGCCCTCGGCTACGAGGCTGACGGCGTCCAGCGCAAGGTGGTCCGAGACAGAGTGGTGACAGCTCAGCGATTCCGCCTCACTCGGGACGCCTGGCTCGCTCGGGATCACCCACGCGTTGAGGTGGAAGGCCTGGAGCCCTGCCTGGAGCTGTTCGGCGCCGACTGAACGCCTCGACCGAGGCGGAGTCAGTGCACGACGTCTCCGGGTACGGGTCTGGCTGCGTCCTTGAAAGCCGGGAGATGGTGAGCCAAAAGGGTGACGAGGTCTTGTGGATACACCCTCTCGCCCGTGGACCTCAACTCTCCAGCCGACCACCACCGGTACTCCACCACCACGCGCCGCTCGTTGTCGGTCCACCCCCTCGAAAGAGGAGGACGCGATCACGGCCGTCGATGAGGATCGTCCGGGCAGCGCGACGATGTTGCCGGCTGCCGTCCGGCTTGCCTTTTCGCACCGCCCATCAGGGGGCGATGGCGACCATCCGGTCCAGGGCGCGGCGAGCTCGCGACGCGACGGGCTCGGGAACGACGACCCGGGGCTCCATCCGCTCCAGACAGCCCGCGACCTTCTCCAGGGTGATCTTCTTCATGTAGGGGCAGACCGCGTCCTCGGACGCCGGCAGGAAGCGCTTGCCCGGAGCCAGCAGATTCATCCTGTGAAGGATGCCCACCTCGGTCGCCACGATGAAGGTGGTGGCGGGGGACTCCACCGCCCTGCGGACCATCCCCTCGGTGGAGGCGACCACGCAGCTCGAGCCCTGGTAGTCGCCGTGGCCGAGGCGATAGAGGGTCGCCGAGGTGCAGCCGCATTCGGGATGCAGGAGCAGCTCGGCGTCGGGGTGGCGGCGGCGCGCGGCCTCCAGGTCGTCGGGATCGATGCCCGCGTGGACGTGGCACTCGCCCATCCAGACCTGCATCCGGCGCCCGGTCACCCTCTCCAGGTGGGCGCCCAGGAACATGTCGGGGCAGAAGAGGATCTCGGTGTCCTCGGGGATGGCCCGGATCACCGCCTCGGCGTTGGACGAGGTGCAGCAGTAGTCGGATTCGGCCTTGACCTCGGCCGAGGTGTTCACGTACGAGACCACCACCGCGCCCGGATGCTGGGCTTTCCAGGTGCGCAGCTGGTCGGCGGTGATGGTGTCGGCCAGCGAGCATCCCGCCTCCAGGTCGGGCAGCAGGACCGTCTTCTGCGGGGAGAGGATCGCAGCGGTCTCGGCCATGAAGTGGACCCCGCAGAAGACGATCACGTCGGCGTCCGTCTGGGCGGCCTGTCGCGAGAGGTTGAGCGAATCGCCGACGATGTCGGCGATGTCCTGCACCTCGGGGAGCTGGTAGTTGTGGGCGAGGATCACCGCGTTGCGCTCCTGGCGCATGCGCTCGATCCTCGGGACCAGCTCCCGGACGGTGGCGGCGGTGTCGGCGACGGCGAGGGCCACGGAAGGACCTCCCATGAGCTCCCTGAGGGACACTCCGGGTGGCTCGGATTGGGCTCCCCGGAGTTTAGGTCAGAATTACTTTATTAGTATAGCGCATCGCCCCCGGAACGGCGCAGCGCCCCGCTCTCCCGCGGGATGTGCACAGCTGCGGGCTGGCGGCGGTGCGGTGCCTCGGGCGGCCGTGGCGGCGGCTACATCCCGTCGACGGTGATGTGGCTGGCACCGCCGTCAACCGCCAGCTCATAGCGGTCGGAGGCGTCCTCGTAGCCGGGGCTGTCGAGCGCCGCCGGCCCACCCATCGCCCGGTACTGCCTCGCATCCACGCGCAGCTTGCTCAGGCCGCCGGTCACCCGCACCCGCACCGGGATCTCCGCAGGACGGCGAAAGGCCACGCGGCTCGCGCCGCCGCGGATGCGAAGCACCACCGTGCCGGCCGGTCGGGGCAGCCGGCAGTCCACGCGGCTGGAGCCGCCGATCAGGCTGAATCCGGTGAGGGGTACGCCCGAGAGGTCGGCATCCACGTTGGAGGCGCCGCCGCGCACCTCGACGGTCCAGGGGACGGTGCCGTTCAGGCCGATCACGCCGCGACCCGCGCCCAGGGCAAAGATCCCGGGATAGGCGACGGTCACCGTCCCTCCGCGTGCCCGGATCCGAGGGGCGCGTCGCTCGAAGGTCGCCGTGTACAGGAGGGCCGCCCCCGCTCCGGATCGGATGCGGAGGTTGGCGGCGTTGCCGGTGATCTCGAGACGGCCGGCGGTCACGTCACCGAGCGGCGCCGACAGCTCGCCCTCGGCGTCCGGGGCGGGGCCGGGGTCGGTCGCGCGCATCTGGCCGGCGATCCTGCGAGTGATCTCCGCATTGCGCTCCGCATAGTCGACGAGGAGGCGGAGCTGGGCGTCGTCGTAGCCCGCGTAGAGGTCCTGCACCCCGGACCCGACCGCCGCGAAGGCGGCGCGCACCCGCTCCATCCCCTCGGGCACGAGCCGGGCGACCACCCGGCGCCGGTCGGCGGGGTCGGCCTCGCGCCGGACCAGGCCGGCGCGGTCCAGGCGGTCCAGCACCCCGGTCACGGCCCCCGTGGTGAGGCTCATCAGCTCCGCCAGGCGTCCCGCGGTCATCGGCCCCTCGAGGTCGAGGAGGTTGATGGCGTGCAGGTCGGTGGCGCTCATCCCCAGCCGATCCGCGATCGCCTGGTTGTGCAGGACCGTCCAGGCCACCTGACGGCGCACCGCCTCGGTGAGGCGGCGGATCAGGTCGGCACGCAAGGGAGTTGAC
>CABEBF010000384.1_pt1 | contig 11553 bp, 10 predicted proteins | sample 3132511 | NCBI WGS metagenome assembly CABEBF01 (sample SAMEA5534345, study PRJEB31848) | metagenome | biome: tundra; feature: field; material: soil | place: USA | collected 2013-05 | depth 0.45 m | reverse complement strand
GGCCACCCCCGGGGAGCGGATCGCGATCGTCCGCCCGACCCTGGACGGGGTCGTCGGTGACGCGCCGATGGCGGAGCTTGCCGAGGCGTGGGGGTCGGAGCTGTGGAGCTACCCGCAGGGGCACGTCTCGGTGCTCAACGCCCCCGGCCTCGCCGCCCGGGTGAGCGACTGGCTGGTCACACCGCACGCCGGCCTCACCGGAACCGCCGGGCGTGGGACTGCCGTCCTGAGGACCTCCGGGATCCAGCCCGCCACCTGATCTCTCCTCGCATACTGAGCCGATGCCCGTCCCTGAAGCGCAGCCGGCGGCGGCACCCCCCTTCGTCCCCGCCTCGGTGCGCCGGTTCCGATTCCTGGGATGGCGGTTGGACCTCGCGACCGGGCTGATCGATCTCGGCTACGCATTGGATGGCGACGAGCTGCACGAGCAGGTCGAGCTCGGCGGCCCGGTCGCCGGCCTCGACCCGGCTCGGACGGCGGCGCTCGAGCGGGCCGTCGCCCTTCTCCACCTCATCGCCGGGGTCAGCTACTACAAGACGTGTTTCGCTCCCGAGATCTCGGTCGAGACGGACCTGCCCGATCCGGATCTGGCCGCCTTCCTCCACCACCTCTACACCCGCGGTCTGGCCGAATGCCGCTTCGTGAACGATCTCCGGGGGCGCGAGATAGCGCCCTTTCCGAGCGCGGCAGGCGCAACCCCGAAGGCGGGGCCGGCGGGCCTTGGCGACCGGCCGCTGGTGCCGATCGGCGGCGGCAAGGACTCGATCGTGACCCTGGAGGCCGTCCGCGGCGCCGGCCGGCAGCCCCTCCTCTTCAGCGTGGGCAGCGCGCCCGCGGTGGTCCGCACCGTGGAGGTGGCTGGACTTCCTCACGTCGCGGTCACGCGGACCCTCGACCCCCATCTCCTGGAGCTCAACCGCCGGGGCGCCCTCAACGGCCACGTCCCGGTGACCGCCGTCGTCTCCTGCCTGGCTCTCATCGCTGCCCTGGTCCACGGTGCCGGCGCCGTGGTGATGGCCGACGAGCGCTCCGCCTCGGCAGGCAGCCTCACCTGGGACGGCATCGAGGTCAACCACCAGTACAGCAAGAGCTGGGACTTCGAGAGGCGCTTCGCCGCCATCGTCGCCAGCCACGTCGCCGCGGATCTCGGCTACTTCTCCCTGCTCCGGCCGTGGTCGGAGCTGGCCATCGCTCGGCGCTTCGCCGCCCTCCCCGCCTACCACCGGGCCTTCGTCAGCTGCAACCGCGCCTTCCTGCTCGACCGGGACCGGCGCACCCCCAGCTGGTGCGGTGACTGTCCCAAGTGCCGGTCCGTCTCGCTGGTGCTGGCCCCCTTCCTGGATAGGGACAGAATTGTCTCGATCATGAGGAGCGATCTGCTCGGCGACCCCGCCCAGCTTCCGGGCTTCGCCGCCCTGCTCGGAATCGAGGCTGACAAACCGTTGGAGTGCGTGGGGGAGGTGGAGGAGTCGAGGGTCGCGATGCGCCTGCTCACCGCCTCGGAGGGCTGGCGCGATGCCGCGGTGGTGCGGGCCCTGGGCGCCGACCCACGGGTGGCCGGGCTCTCCCAGGCGACCGTCGATGCGGCGCTGGCACCCGCGCGGGAGCACGCCCTGCCCGCTGCGTACCGGGAGTTCGCCGATGCGCTTGGATGAGCTCGGGGGACGGTGGGTCGGACTCTGGGGCTTCGGCCGCGAGGGCAAGGCGACACTCGCCGTGCTGACCGCGATGGCGGACCCGCCGGCCGGCATCGCCATCGTCACCGACACGCCGCCGACCGAGGCGGAGCGCGCTGCCGGGGCAACCCTCCCCTGGCTCAGCGGCGAGGAGGGGATCGCCCGGCTCTGCACCTCCGATGTCGTGGTCCGCTCTCCAGGAATCAGCCGCTACCGCGACGATGCCCTGCGGGTCGCCGCCGCCACCCAGGTCACGACGGCGACCAATCTCTGGGGGGCGGAGCATGCCGGCGAGACGGTCATCGCGGTCACCGGGTCCAAGGGCAAGAGCACGACCAGCTCCCTGATCGACCACCTCGCGCGCGCCGCCGGCATGCGGACCGTGCTGGCGGGTAACATCGGCATTCCCCTGCTCGCGCACCTGTATCCCGAGCCCGCGCCCGACCTCTGGGTACTCGAGCTGTCCAGCCACCAGATCAGCGACCTGGACTGGTCACCGCGGGTGGGGGTGCTCCTCAACCTCTACCGCGAGCACCTGGATTGGCACGGGACCGAGGCGCGGTACTTCGCGGACAAGCTCAACCTCTTTGCCCATCGATCCGGCATCGTGGCCGTCCTCAACCGCGAGGACACGCGCACCCGGGCACTCGCGCCGGCGTTGCCCGGCCGGCACGTCTGGTTCGGGGATCCCGCCGGCTATCACACCGACGGCAGCTCGATCCTCTGGCGCGATGAGCGGCTCGTCGACGCGGACCAGATCCAGCTCCGCGGCCGGCACAACCTGCTCAATGCCTGCGCGGCCCTCACCGCCCTCGAGGAGGACGGCGTCGAGGTGCGCCCCCTGGTCCCCGCCCTCTCCGGCTTCCGGCCGCTGCGCCACCGCCTCGAACCCGTGGGCGACGCGGCCGGGGTCACCTTCGTCAACGACAGCATCGCCACCATCCCGGAGGCGACGGTCGCCGCGCTCGATGCCCTGGAGGGGCGGCCGGTGGTGCTGATCGCGGGGGGATTCGACCGCGGGCAGGACTACGGTCCTCTGGCACGACGCCTCCACCGGGACCGGGGCGTCCTCGCCGTGGTCACCCTGCCTCCGAGTGGGATCCGGCTGGCCGGGGAGCTGGCCGCGCTTCCCGATGCACCCCCGGTCCTGCCCGCCGCCGACCTGGGCGAGGCCGTGCGGCTCGCCCGGGCCCACGCCGAACCGGGGTCGGTGATGCTTCTCTCGCCCGGGGCTCCCAGCTACGGCGCCTTCCGCGACTTCGAGGCGCGGGGAGACGCCTTCCGGGCGCTGGTGGCGGACGTGGAGCCGGCCGCGCCGGCGTGAACGGTGTGAACGGTACGGGCTGGCGGGCGGGCCGAAGCCGGTCCGCCCGGTGACTGATATCCTCCCCCCACAGATGGAAGCGAGCGGAGCACTCCGGCAGGCGATGGAGGTGCCCGCCGAGGGCCGTTCCCCGAAGTCGGACGCCGCGGCATCGGCCACGAGCGATGCGCAGACGCTCTTCACCCCGATCCTCGAGGAGCTCGCCGAGTTCGAAGGCCGGCTCGAAGCGGCGGTCGCCGCCGACCTGGGGCCGATGGCCGAGGCGATGCGCCACATCGTGCGCGCCGGGGGCAAGCGGATCCGGCCCGCCCTGGTGATCCTCGCCTCCCGCATGGGCGATCCCTCGATGGACCACGTCTACGACCTGGCCATGGGCATCGAGTTCATCCATACCGCGACGCTCGTCCATGACGACCTCATCGACCGCTCGCCGACCCGGCGCGGCATGACCACCCTCCACGAGACGATGGGCGCGGCGCCGGCGATCATCATCGGCGACTACTACTTCGCGAAAGGGGCAAACCTCACCTCCGCCATCGGGATGCCCGAGATCGACTCGGCGATCAGCAATACGGTGATGACCATCTGCATGGGCGAGCTGCTCCAGATGACCAGCAAGGACGACTATCACCAGTCGCTGGAGGACTACCACCGCAAGATCGCGCGCAAGACGGCCACCCTCCTCGCCACCTGCTGTTACTGCGGCGGGGTGGTCGGCGGTCTCGACCCGGACCGGCGCGACGCGCTGCAGCGGTACGGGCACAAGCTGGGGATGGCCTTCCAGATCGCCGACGACCTCCTCGACTACGTCGCCACCGAGGAGGAGCTGGGCAAGCCGGTCGGGGCCGATCTCCGCCAGGGGACGGTGACGCTGCCCTTCATGCTCGCCTTCCAGGACCCGGTGGTCGGTCCCGAGCTGGCCCGGGTCCTGGAGCGCCGGCCCCGGGGCGACCCCGATTACGAGCAGGTGGTGAGCCTTGTCCGGCGGAGCGGCGCGGTCGCCGCAACCGAGAAGGCGGCCCAGGAATTTGCCCGCGATGCTCGCGGTGAGCTGGCGGTCTTCCCGCTGTCGCCGGCACGGACCACGCTGGAGGCGGCCTGCGACTACGTCGTCGGGCGTCGCATCTGATCGGGGTGCCGTTGACGGCATCTCGGGGTCGGGACCGGCACCGGGGCCTCCCCACTCCTCCGGGGCGTGGGTTCAGGACGGAGAGCCGCGCCCTCCGTCGATTGCGCGCGAAGGCTCCAGCGCCCCGACCCGCTCGAGTTGCCGTCGAAAGCTCAGCACCCACGCGGTGAGTGCGACGGTGGCGGCCCCCAGCCCCGCGACCTCAGCCCCCATCCAGGGGAGCCCATCGCCGGCCCCGCTTACGCCGAGGAGGGCGGCGATCCCGCTGACGGCCAGCCGGGCCAGGTCGGCGAGCGTCAGCGCGCTCACCACGATCAGGATCAATCTGGCGCCCACGTACTCTCGGCGCAACCCCGAGCGGACCTCCGCCACGCTCAGCTCCCCGGCGGTGCTGCGGCCGGCGGGCGGTTCGACCGGCCCGCGGCGAATACGGGTCGCGCTCACCCCGAGGATGGCGGCGGCCAGCCACCCGGGCCAAGCGGTGAGCGCGGACGATCCGTCCGCGAACAGCGCCCCCAGCGGGCTGAGAGAGGCGCCGCCGGCGCGGGCGGTCAGTGCCTGCTGGTGGAGGGCGAGGGCGGCGAATCCCCAGCAGGCGGCCACGGCCGCGGCCAGCACCAGCGCCGCGGCGCGGCCGGCCCGCGTGAGGCCGTCGAGGAGCAGCAGCTCGGCCGTCAGAGCCAGGCGGGCGGGAGCCCCGGCACTGTCGCGGTCCCGCATCGGTGGCAAGTGTATGCGCCGCCGAGAGGTCCGGTAGCGTGCGCACGCGGTCTGAGGCGGGAGCGGAGCCGAGGATCCGCGTTCTCACCTACAACATCCTGCTCGGGGGGGAGCGCCGGGAGGAGCGGATCGCCGCGGTGCTGGCGCGCAGCGGGGCCGACCTCATCGCCCTCCAGGAGGTGCAGGACAACGGCATGGTCGGGAGGCTGGCCGGCCAACTCGGCATGACCGCGGTCTCCGGGTCGCCGAGCGACGGTGGCCGGCTGGGGCTGGCGGTGCTGACCCGGCTGCCCGTCGCGGCCCACCGCAACCACCGCCACGCCGGGATGCTGCGCAGCCATCTCGAGGTCACGGTCGCACCCCCCCGCGGTGAGCGGCTGCGCCTTCACGTCGTCCACCTCGCCGCCCGCTTTGGGGAGCGGGCCAAGGGGGAGGCGCGGCGGATGGAGGAGCTGGAGCACGTTCTCACCGACATCGGGGGGGAGGCGCCGATGCCCCACCTCGTCGTCGGCGACTTCAACTCGCTCTCTCCCGGCGACCACCTCGAGGCGACCGGATTCTTCCGGCGCATGAATGAGCTGCGCAGGGCCGGGCTGCTCGTCCGTCAGGACGGCGGCTGGCTGGGGCCGCCCGCCGGCGCAGCGCAGGACTCGGTTGACGCGAGGTGGCTGGCGCACGGCATCGATCCGGATCTCCAGGGCGGCGTGCCCATGCTGCCATGGTTGGTCGGACCGCTCACTGCGCTCGTGCCGGAGCGGCGCGGGCTGGACCGCCTGCTCGGCCGGGCGATCGAGCGCTGGGCGGTGCCCCGCATGCTCGCGGCGGGGTACACCGACTGCTTCCGCCATCTCCACCCGCGCGCCCACGGCTACACCTGTGCGACCTGGATGCCGGCGGCGCGCATCGACTACGTCTTCGCGAGCTCGGAGGCGCTCTCACGGCTCGTCGCTTGCGATGTCGCCATCGGGCGTGGCCGTGCCGCTCGAGAGACCGCGACCGCCTCGGACCACTTCCCGCTCCTCGCCGACCTGAGCGTCTGAGCGACCCGGTTCTAGGAGTCGAGCGGCGGCGCCTCGGCGGCGGGCCGGCTGGTCACCACCAGGTAGTAGAAGACGGCGCAGATCACCAGCCAGAAGATGAAGATGACGATGGCGCCCTTGCCGAGCGCGTAGTAGAGCGGGTTGGCGCCCACGAAGATGATGTCCCCCACGAAGGAGAGGACGTCGCCCACGGCGGCGAGGATCAGCCCGTACACCGCCCACGGCATCCCGTCGGGATGGCGGTTGAACATCAGCGCAAAACCGGCGGCGGCCACCACCCAGCCGACCATCAGGACAACGGTGCCCAGCACGTCGAGGGTCGGGAAGGTGCAGAGGATAAGTCCGTTGCAGAGGCCGGCCACGCCGGTGACGAAGAGCAGGGAGACCACGGCGGCGATCGTCCCGAGGATCATCAGCACCAGGCCCAGGCCCTTCGAGGAGAAGTAGAAGTTGAGCGGCGGCCGCGCCCCGAAGAACGGGCGGACGATGGGGTTGTTCCTCAGACGGTCGGGCATGGAGGCCTCCAGATCAGGTGGTGCCGGGGTCGCCGGCGGCGTCGGAGGCTCCGCTGCGACGGTGCCGCCGTCCTCCACGGTGGCGGCGTGCCGGGTCGCCCCTGCGCTGGGCACTCGCTTCGCCATCCACCCAACGTGGTGGGGGGGGCTGGCCGTCGGCGAGCAGATCCCCGAGCGTCCTCCACCCGAAGGGCTCACGGCCGCGCTGGACCAGCTCCAGGAAGCAGCCCCAGGTGGCCTCGGCGTCGGCCAGCGCGTGATGGGGCCGGCGGTGAGGGACCGAGAGCTCCACGCAGAGCCGTTCGAGGCCGATCGTGTCGCGGAGGTCGAACAGCTTGGCCGCGAGGCGTGAGGTGTCGAGGTTGTCCGCGTCCAGGCTCTCGCCCAGGGTCGCTGCGATCAGCCGGCTGTCGAAGGCATCGGCGCTGTGCTCGACCAGCACCGCGCCGCTGCAGAAGCGCTGGAAGCGCTCCAGCACAGGTCGCACCGGGGGCGCCCCCCCGAGGGTCTCGCTGGAGATGCCGTGGATGCGCCGGGCGAAGGGGTTGATGCGGTCGTTGCTGTGCACCAGCGTCTCGAAGGACATCAGGTGCCCGGTGAGGGTGAATGCCACGGCGCCCAACTCGACCATCCGGTGCGGGGACTGGCCGGTGGTCTCGCAGTCCACCGCCACGAAGCGGAGCTCCTCGATCGGGGTCTCCGGCCCCGGCCGGGGTCGTATCGGCTCCGCGGCGTCGTCGATGGCCGCGAAGGGCTCGTCCGTGGCCGGGCCCAGACGGGCGACGAAGGCGTCGCCGACCGGCACCGAGCCGCGCCGCCGGCCGTAGTGGCGGCGTCCCTGGAGGTTCGAGTCGGATCCGCCGCGTGCCGCCGGTGGGCTGCCGATCGGAGACGCCGGCTCGGATGCCTCGCGGGAGGGTGACTCGGATCCCCCCTTGGAAGAATCGGGCGCCGAGGGCGCCGGGAGTGGATCAGTGAGGGACATGAGCGAATCTGCGGCCATCCTAGTCGCTTCGGGGTCCCACGGGGGCCGCGCGGGTGCCACGGCACGGTCCCGCCACGCCACTGATGCGGGCTGTGCGCTGCCGAGCCGTACCTATACTCGGGAGCGATGCCTCTGATCGCCGCCGGGATCAGCTTCCGAACGGCCCCCGTGGAGGTGCGGGAGCGCGCCTCCCTCTCCGACCCCGAGGCTCGCCATCAGCTCCGGTTCCTGCTCGGACACGCCGGCCTGAGCGGCGCCGCCGCGCTCTCGACCTGCAACCGGACCGAGTTCTACGTCAGCGTCCACGAGGGATCGGATCCGGAGGAGGTCGTCCCCCGGCTGCGCCGGTACCTCGATCCCGCCACGGACCCCCCGGTGCCGGGCCACATCAGCCTCTTCCGCGGCGGCGAGGCGATCGGGCACCTCTTCCGGGTGGCCGCCGGTCTGGATTCGATGGTCGTCGGGGAGACCCAGGTCCTCGGCCAGGTCAAGTCCGCCCACCGCCTCGCCCTGGAGACGGGCAGCCTCGACGCTCAGCTGGACTTCGTCTTCCGGCGGGCCATCGGCGCCGCCAAGCTGGCTCGCAGCCGCACCGGCATCGGCCGGAGTGCCGGCAGCATCAGCGAGGCGGGCATGGCGGTCGCCGCCCAGGTGCTCGGGGGGCTGGAGGGGCGCACCGCCCTGCTGATCGGTGCGGGCAAGATGAGCGCACTGGCCGCCCGCCGCCTCCAGCGGCAGGGCGCCCACCTCCGGGTCAGCTCGCGGGGTGGCGAGTCCGCCCTCGCACTCGCCACCGAGCTGGGCGCCACCGTGGTCGGCACCGACGAGCTGAAGCAGGCGATGGTCGCATGCGACCTGGTGGTCACCGCCACCACCAGCGCCCAGCCGGTCGTCGACCGCGCCCTCTGTGCCGCGGTCCAGGAGGAGCGGGGCGGCCGCCCCCTCTGCCTCATCGACATGGCCGTGCCCCGCGACATCGCACCGGATGTCGCCGAGCTCCCCGGGGTGACCCTGATCGACATCGACGAGCTGGGACGTCGCGTTGGCGACGGCATGCAGGACCACCGGGCGGCGATCGCCGCCGCCGAGGCTCTGGTGAGCGAGGAGGTGGAGCGGACCCTCGAGGTGCTCAGCCAGCGAGACGCCTCCGATCCCACCATCCGAGCCCTCCTGGCTCGTGCCGAGACGATCCGCCGCCACGAGGTGGAGCGGACCCTGGCCCGCCTCCCCGCCGGCGATGCCGAGCTGGCGGATCGGATCGACAAGCTGAGCCGGAGCCTGGTTCGCAAGCTGCTCCACTCTCCCATCACCCACCTGCGGGCCGCCGCCGAGGATCCCGGGGTGGTGCTGACGCTTCGCGAGGCATTCGGCCTCGACGATCCGGCCGCCGGGCAACGGTGACGGCCGGGGCCCTCCGGCTCGCCACCCGCGGCAGCCGCCTGGCCCTGGCGCAGGCCGCCCTGGCGGTGGAGACGCTGCGTGCTGCGGGGGTCGACGCGCTCGAGACGGTCGTCATCCGGACCCAGGGCGACGAGCGGCCCGGCACTCCCGTGGAGCGGCTGGAGGGGGAGGGGTGGTTCAGCGCGGCGCTCGAGCTGGCCATCGCCGAGGGCCGCGCTGACGCCGCGGTTCACTCTGCCAAGGATCTGCCGAGCAGCCTGACCGCCGGGCTCGGAGTGGCCGCCTTCCTGGAGCGCGCGGACTGCCGCGACGCCCTGGTCACCCGCGACGGGCGGGGACTCGGAACGCTGGAGAGCGGCGCCTCCATCGGCACGAGCAGTGCACGGCGGGCCGCCTTCCTCCACGTGCTGCATCCCGAGCTGGTGGTGGTGCCGCTCCGGGGCAACGTGGACACCCGCCTGCGCAAGCTCGAGGAGGGGGAGGTCGACGGTCTGATCCTCGCCTGCGCCGGTCTCGATCGCATTGGTGCGGCCGGGCGCATCAGCGAGAGGCTCGATGCGCGGATCTTCGTCCCGGCCCCGTGCCAGGGTGCGATCGCCATCGAGACGGAGAGTGGGGGAGACGCGGCCGCCGCCTGCGCTCCGGTGGACCACCCGCCCACGCGGGTGGCCGCCGCGGCCGAGCGCGCCGTGCTCGCCGCCCTCGGTGGGGGCTGCCTGATGCCGCTCGGCGCCTGGGCGCGCCTCGAGGACGGGCGGCTGGTCCTCACCGCTGCCCTGGACACCGGCGGGATGCTCCGCCGGGTCGAGCTGGCGGGCGATGCCGCCGCCCCAGAGGAGCTCGGGGAGCGGGTCGCAGCGAGGCTGCGATGACAGCCACGCCGAGCCGGCCTCTCACCGGTCGCCGGGTGCTGGTCACCCGGGCCGCCGGTCAGGCCGCGTCGCTCAGCCAGGAGCTGCGCCAGCTGGGCGCCGCGGTGGTCGAGATCCCCGCCATCGCCATCCAGCCGGTGGCGTCGGCGGGGGAGCTGCGGGCCGCGGCCCGATCGCTGCGCGGGCACCGTCCACCCCGCTGGCTGGCGGTGACCAGCTCCAACGCGGCGGAGTCGCTCCGCGCTCTCAGCCTGCCGGAGGATCTCGCCGGCATCCGCGTCGCCGCGGTCGGGGAGCCGACTGCCCGAGCCCTGCGCGACATCGGCGCCAACGTGGAGCTGGTGGCGCCGGGGACCGGCGCCGGAGCCCTGGCCGACCAGCTCATCGGGGCTGGCGCCGGGAGCGGCGCCGTCTGGCTCCCCCAGGGAGAGGCCGCTCGGATCGAGCTGGGCGAGCGGCTGGTCCAGGCGGGAGCCGACGTCGTGGTGACGGTGTGCTACCGGACGGTCCCGGTGACTGGGCTGCGCCGCCTTCTGATCCCGGCCTTCGCGGAGCGCGTCGACGCCGTGACCCTGCTCAGCCCGAGTGCGGTCGAGGCCGTCATCGCCGCGGTCGGGTCCGGCGCCCTCTGCGGCCTGAGCGTGGTCTGCGTCGGCCGCACGACGGCGGCCGCGCTGCGGCGCCACGGGCTGACGCCCGTTGTCGCGACCCGCGGCGACGCCGAGGGGGTGGCAGCGGCGGTGGCGGGCGCCCTTCGCTGGTGAGTAACCTGGGGCGGACATGCCCTTTCCTGCGGAGCGACCCCGGCGCCTGCGGCGCACCCCGGCACTGCGCCGGCTCTGTCGCGAGACGCGGCTGAGCGTCTCGTCCCTGGTCCTCCCGCTCTTCGTCCGCGAGGACATTGCCGCACCCGTCGCCATCCCGAGCCTCCCCGGACACCGGCAGGAGACGGTCGACAGCACCGGAGCCGCCGTCGAGCAGGCGCTTGCGGCCGGGGTGGGCGCGGTGCTCCTCTTCGGGGTCCCGACGCGCAAGGACGCGGTCGGCTCGGAGGCGTGGAACAGCGACGGGATCGTCCAGTCGGCGCTGCGGTCGCTCCGGGGCCGCTTCGGCGACGACTGCGTCCTGATCGCCGACTGCTGCCTCGACGAGTACACCGACCACGGCCACTGCGGGGTGCTCCGCGAGGACGGGTCGGTGGACAACGACGCCACCCTCCCGCTCTACGCGAGGGCGGCGGTCTCCCAGGCCAGGGCCGGGGCGGACGTCGTCGCCCCGAGCGGGATGATGGACGGGCAGGTCGGGGCGATCCGGGCCGCCCTCGACGCCGCGGGGTTCGCCGAGACCTCGATCCTCGCCTACAGCGCGAAGTACGCGTCGGTGATGTACGGGCCCTTCCGCGATGCCGCCGATTGCGCTCCGCGGAGCGGCGACCGGCGCGGCTACCAGATGGATGCCGGCAACTCCCGCGAGGCGGTGCGCGAGGCGCGACTGGACGTCGCCGAGGGGGCCGACATGGTCATGGTCAAGCCGGCTCTGACCTGCCTCGACGTCATCGGGCGGGTGCGGGCGGCCGTCGACGTCCCCCTCGCCGCCTACAGCGTGAGTGGCGAGTACGCGATGATCGCCCACGCTGCACGAGCCGGCGCCTTCGATGAGCGAGCCGCGGCCCTCGAGGCTCTCGCCGCCATCCACCGCGCCGGCGCGGACATCATCATCAGCTACCACGCGCTCCAGGCAGCGCGCTGGCTCCGTGAGGAGTGACCGAGGACCAGGATGAAGCCCCCCACCACCCCGCGCCGACTTCCCTTCATCATCGCCGCGACGGCGGCCCTGGTGGTTGCCGCCATCGCCGGAGCGGTGGCGCTCGACCACGCCGACAGCAGCACAC
>CABEBF010000383.1_pt1 | contig 11559 bp, 7 predicted proteins | sample 3132511 | NCBI WGS metagenome assembly CABEBF01 (sample SAMEA5534345, study PRJEB31848) | metagenome | biome: tundra; feature: field; material: soil | place: USA | collected 2013-05 | depth 0.45 m | reverse complement strand
TTGCGGTTTTCAAGAGCGCCGATTGACGTGTTGTCTGGTGTCGCTGGGTGTCGTCCTGATACGAATCACGACCCGGCTGTGGTAGTTTCGTGCCGCCTGGTACCTCCCAGTGTCGTCGGGGTGGGGGTATAGGTGGGGGTACGCGGCGAGCCCAAACTGGGGAACCGATTCACGTGACGCCATCTTCCAAAGCTCGCCGGCCGTGCCAGTGTCAGAGGGCGGCTCAGATGGCCGAACAGCGACAGATCAGTCGACATGCGCACGCCGTTGACGAGCTGGGCACCCACAGGTCTGCTCCAGCGAGATCAGCGTCGCCCAGCCCAGTGCCGTGTCGCTCGAGCGGTCCGCAGCAGAGAGGGGATCGTGCCAGCATCCACGCCGGAGTGGCGCACGCTACCGCAAAGTTAGAGCAGGCCCCCTGAGGCTGATCCAGATCTGGCTGCGCGACGAGGAGAAGGCGGAGCACGAGTGGTTGCTCCACTGCACCGGGCACAACCTCAGCAAGCTGCACGGGTGTGGGCGTGATGGGAAGCCCCCGCCGGGCGCTGCCCAGTGCGCGGCGGGGCGGACAACCATGTGGCAACAGCACATCAGCCGGGCCCCACCGCTGCAGCTCCAGCTGATCGGCTCCATTCCACTGGCCGGTCCCCGGCCCTCACGCCTTACGAGGGCGGGCTGCTAGACTGCAAGGTCAGTTTTGTACACCCTACAGGGTCGACAGTTCGGTTCGGGAGGTGCCGGCGGTGGCGCGCAGCCGATCTCCGGGCGCGGAGGTGGCGGGTCGGGGCCCCCACGGTCCTAACGCAGGTCCCGAAGGGCCGGGTGTCGTCGGGCAGGACATGATGCGGGTGATCGTGGGCAGGCTGTCTGGGCAGCTGGAGGCGATCGCGCAGCGGATGGTCGAGCGCTATCGGGAGGAGATCGTCGACTACAAGCTGGCCGACCATGACTTTCTGTACCGAGACGTTTACGGCATCTCCCTGGCGGGGCTCCAGGTCGCGGTGGCCAATCTTGAGAGTGGTCGGCCTCCCATTTCGGAAGAGTTCGAGGCTATCCACGCCGGGGCCGCCCGGAGAGTCCACCAAGCCGTCTCCCTTGACTCTTTCCTGCACGCGGTCCGGCTATGGGGCCAGGTGTTGTGGCAGACCGTTCTCTCCTGCACCGATCGGGAGAACGCCGCCGAGCGCGAGGCTGCGCTGACGCTGGTTGCCCCGATCATGGAGCACGTCGACCTTCTGTCGGTGTCCGCCTCCCGAGGCTACCTGGAAGAACTGCAGGCGGTCTGGAGCGATCGCGAGGTGGTCACACAGGACCTGCTCGAGGCGCTGATCGCGGGTGATGGCGATTCGGAGCGGGTCCGCCGGCTGGCACGCTCCCTGCGCGTGCGGCTGGGCCAGAGCTACCTCGTTGTGGTGGCTCGCACCGACGAGCCGCCGATCGAAGAGATGCCCGACCAATCGCTCGCCAACCGGGCGGTACTCCACCGCGTGATCGAAGGGGCGCGTGGCCGGCTCCGCCCACGCACCGGCTCGCTCCTCGTCGGGATGCGTCACGGGGAAGTGGTCGCGCTCTACCCGTTCGAGCATGCCAGCGAGGTTGAGGTCGCGCTGGAGGCGTGCTCCGTCCTGGCCCGCGATGTCGCGGCTGCGGGGGCCAGCGTCGGTGTGAGCGGCTGCCACCGTGGCCTCGCCTCATTGGGGGTCAGCTACAGCGAGGCCGTCGAAGCCGCGGCGATCGCGGTGGTGACTGGGGCTCAGGGACGTCTCGTGGCCTTCGATGAGGTCCTCATCGACTCCATCGTTCGCTCCAGCCGCCACGCCGAGAGGATCCTTGACGACACCGTGACGCCCCTTCTTGCCTACGATGCGCAGCACCATTCTGAATTGATCGCCACCTTGCGGGCGTTTGTCGATGCAGGCTTCAACATCACCAAGAGTGCGGAAAGCCTCTCCGTGCACCCCAACACGGTCGTCTACCGCCTGCGGCGGATCCGGAAGATCACCGGACGTGACCCCCATATGCCCGACGATTTGCTGCTGTTCCAGTTGGGCCTGAAGCTGATCCAGCTCACCCCCGGACGCGACCAGATGACCACCGGAGGTTTGTAACCCTTCATAAAGCGGGCTGGACCACGGTTGTCGGTTCTGTGCAGGGCAGCAGGATCTCGTACCTTTCCGAGGTCGACAGGAGACGCCACGCGCTCGTGTCCTGAGCGGAGCTGAGGGTCTCACGCCGGGCCACTGCAGGACCGAAACACCGTCCGGCGGAGCGGCCCGACCGCATCACCGGATGGCGCTCCGGGTGATCCTCTGGGTGGGCGAACGTCCTGGCTCCCATCGCGGACGATGAGTCTGACCGCCGGCCAGGGCCGCCGGCGGACTGGGGAGACGCGTGTGACGACACAAATCCTAGGCCCTGCTCGCCACGTGGCACGCATCCCTGGGGCGTCGACGCCACTGCAGTTGGCGATCTCCACAAGCCAGCTTGGTTAAAGTCTCTGCGTTTTGTCGCCCAAGTGTGTTGTTGACAGTATCCGGGGGTTCCGGCCATCGAGGAAAGGGATGTCTTCCCCTGGTAGAGGCGGAGGCGCCCCGATAGCCTGAGCTCCGGCAATTGGGCGTCCTTGAACTGGGAGAGCGACGATGGCACGATTCCTGTCTGCCCAGGAGGCGGTTACTCACATCTCCGATGGCGCGACCGTGGGCTGGACCGGCATCCAGTTGTCGGGTTTCGCTGAGGAGGTGGCAATTGCCATCGAGCAGGCCTTCCTTGAGAAGGGCCACCCTCGACAGCTGACCGTCTTCCACCCCGCCGGGATCGGAAACTTCAAGGACAAGGGCCTTCACCACCTGGGCCACGAGGGCCTCACCGCCAAGTGGATGGGGGCACACACCTCGGCGTCGCCGGCCATGCAGAAGCTGGTCCAGGAGGGCGGCTGCAAAGCGTACTTCGTACCCCAGGGGCCGCTGACCCAGCTCGTACGGGAGATCGCCGGTCACCGCCCCGGGGTGATCACCAAGGTGGGAATCGGCACCTTCATCGATCCCCGCCTAGAGGGTGGCAAGGGGAACTCGGCGACCACGGAGGACTACGTCCGGTTCATCGAGTTCGACGGCCAGGAGTACCTCTTCTACCCGGCCTTCCCCGTGGATGTGGCGGTGATCCGAGCCACCACCGCCGATGAGCTGGGCAACCTGTCGATGGAGGACGAGGCGCTCTTCCTCGGGCAGCTGACCCTCGCCGAGGCGGCGAAGAACAACGGTGGCATCGTCATCGCCCAGGTCAAGTACCGGGCTCGTGCCGGCTCCCTGAACCCGCAGATGGTCCGCATCCCCTCGCCGCTGGTGGACTTCGTGGTCGTGGCCTCGTCTCCCGAGCTACACCCCCAGTCCGCCGAGGCTCTGTTCAACCCGGCCATGTCAGGGCAGATCAAGGCTCCCCTGGCGGCCGTGGCACCGCTCCCCATGGACGAGATGCTGGTGGTGCTGCGGCGGGCGATGATGGAGATCAGTCCTGGAGCGACACTGAACTGCGGCTTCGGCTACCCCGACGCCATGGGCAGTGTCGTCGCCCAGGAGGACGTCGTGGACTTGGTGAAGCTGACCACCGAGGCGGGCGCCATCGGTGGCGCGCCCGGGAAGTACCTGTACTTCGGTACCTCCACCAACCCCGAGGCGCTCATCGAGCAGGAGGCGATGTTCGATTGGTACAACGGGGGAGGTCTCGACATCGGCTTCCTCGGTCTGGCCCAGACGGATCGCCAGGGCAATGTCAACGTGAGCCGCTTCAGTGGCCGCTCAGTCGGCCCCGGTGGGTTCATCGACGTCAGCCAGGCGGCCAAGTCGCTTGTGTACTGCGGTTCGTTCACGGCCGGTGGCCTTGAGGTGGCCACCGGGAACGGCGAGATACGGATCGTCCAAGAGGGCAAATATAAGAAGTTCCTCGATCAGGTGGAGCAGATCACCTTCAGCGGGGCTGAGGCGGGCCGGCGTGGGCAGCGTGTCCTCTATGTGACAGAGCGGGCCGTCTTTGAACTCCGCGAGGGGAAGATGACGTTGACCGAGATCGCCCCGGGCATCGACCTGGAGCGCGACGTGCTAGGCCAGATGGACTTCACTCCGGCGATCGCCGAACCTCTTGCACGGATGCCTGCCGAGATCTTTCACGAGCAGTGGGGAGGGCTGCGCGCCCTCCTCCTCGACAAGCAGGAGAAGGCGGTGGCACGTTCGCTGAAGACGGCCAAGCAGGCCACGTCAGCGGGGACGTCGAAGTGAGTGTCGGCATAGCCTGAAAGGAGGGCATCGCGATCATGACTAGTGTGTCCGCGGGAGAGTCCCGCAAGGTCGCCGAGGCGGCGCGCCAGAAGGACTGGGCGCTGCCCAGCTTCGGGAAGGAACTCTTCCTCGGCCATTTCCGTCTCGAGCTGATCTTCCCTCAGCCGCGCCTCGATCCTGAAATGGTGAGGAAGGGTGAGGCGTTCCTGACCCGGATGCGTGCCTTCCTGGAGACGAAGGTGGATCCGGCCCAGATCGAGCGAGACGCCAGGATCCCAACCGAGGTCATCGACGGCCTCAAGGAACTGGGAGCACTGGGGATGAAGATCCCCGAAGAGTACGGGGGCCTGGGCCTCTCCCAGGTCTACTACAACCAGGTCCTGGCCCTGGTCGGCAGCTGGCATCCGTCGCTGTCGGCGCTGCTCTCCGCGCACCAGTCGATCGGGGTCGGGGAGCCTCTTCTCCTCTTTGGGACCGAGGAACAGAGGCGGCAATGGCTTCCGCTGGTGGCCCGGACCCACATCTCGGCTTTCCTCCTCACCGAACCCGACGTGGGCTCCGACCCCGCGCGCCTCGCCACCGTCGCTATCCCCACCGAGGACGGCTCCGGCTATCGGATCACCGGAGAGAAGCTCTGGGCCTCCAATGGCAACATCGCCGACGTCGCCGTGGTCATGGCCAAGGTTCCGAAGGGCGAGGGACACCGCGGCGGCATCAGCGCCTTCATCGTGCCGTACCACGACGAGGGTGTGATCGTGGAGCACCGCAACACCTTCATGGGCCTGCGGGGGATGGACAACTCGCTCACCCGCTTCCAGGACGTCTTCGTGCCGAAGACGCACCTGATCGGGTCTGAGGGGCACGGGCTGCGGGTTGCCCTGAGCACCCTCAACACCGGACGTCTCTCCCTGCCCGGGATCCAAGCTGGGACCGCCAAGTGGGCGACGAAGATCGCCCGGGAGTTCGCCAGCCAGCGGGTCCAGTGGGGCAAGCCGGTGGGTCAGCACGACGAGGTGGCTCAGAAGATCGCCTTCATCGCCGCCAGCGCCTTCGGTCTTGAGGCTATGGTCGATGTGGCCAGCCGCCTCGCCGATGAGAAGCGCAACGACGTTCGGATCGAGGCGGCACTGGCCAAGCTGTACGCGTCGGAACTGTGCTGGCAGGTCGTCGACGAGCTGGTCCAGGTCTGCGGCGGGCGAGGCTACGAGACTGCCGAGTCGCTGCGTGGCCGAGGTGAAAGGCCGCTCATCGTCGAGCAGGTGATGCGCGACACCCGGGTGTACCGCATCTTCGAGGGGACATCGCAGATGATGCACCTCTCGACCGCACGTGAAGCTGTCGACCAGCACCTGCGGGTTGCCGGTAGGCTCATCGCTCCCGACGCGACCCTTCGGGAGAAGGCCAAGGCCCTCGCCCCGGCGGCCTGGTTCTACGCTCGCTGGTTGCCCAGGCTCGCGGTGGGCAGGGGCCAGCGGCCGGGTGCCTACGGCGAGTTTGGGAAGCTCGCCCCTCACCTCCGATTCGCTGAGCGCAGCTCGCGCAAGCTGGCGAGGTCGACGTTCTACGGTATGGCTAGGTGGCAGGGGGGCCTGGAGGACAAGCAGGCTTATCTCGCGCGTCTGGTCGACATCGGAGCCGAGCTCTTCGCGCTCTCGTCCGCCGTGGTGTACGCCCGAACCATTAGGCGCGAGTCGCCCGACCGTGCTGGGCAGGTTGAGGACCTCGCCGACCTCTTCTGCCGGCAGGCTCGACGCCGCGTCGAGCGCCTCTTCCATGAGCTCTGGGCCAACAACGACAGCGCGAACCACGAGCTCGCTCTGCGAGTTCTCGACGGCCAGGACCGCTGGCTGGAAGAGGGGATCATGGACCCCAGTGGTGATGGGGCATGGCCGGGCCAGCCCCCCGACGGGCATGCCACCCGCGAGGGCGGTGCGCCCGGATCACCGCGAGGTGATGCTGGGAAGAAGCAAGGGCCGAAATCGGAGGCACCGGCTGCCAGTCCCGTCGGGGCCGGAGCCGCTGCTCCACGGCCCAGCCAAGGAGATCATCAATGACCGCAACCGCCCTTGACAGCATCGATGCCCTGAAGGCCAGGGCCGGATCCCATCTCGGCTACAGCGAGTGGCGAGAGGTCACCCAGGAGATGATCAACCAGTTTGCCGATGCCACCGATGACCATCAGTGGATCCACGTGGATGTCGAGCGGGCCAAGACGGGCCCCTTCGGCGGCCCGGTTGCCCACGGTTACCTGACGCTCTCTCTGGTCGTACCGCTGCTCCAAGAGGTTATCGACGTGCAGGGCACCAGCCTCGCAGTCAACTACGGGTGTAACCGGGTGCGCTTTCCGGCCCCAGTGCCGGTCGGTTCGCGCGTCCGCCTGGGTGCCTCCCTGAAGCAGGTGGAGGACGTATCCGGGGGTGTCCAAGCGGTCATCGAGGCCACAATCGAGTTGGAGGGAGGAAGCAAGCCGGCCTGCGTGGCCGAGACCCTTTACCGCTATTACCGCTGACCGGGCTGAACTGGGTTGCGCTGCCTGGAGAAGGCAGGTAACTCTTTGACAAAACCACGGAGGGTTGACAAGGATGACTGACGTGAGTGCACACGCTCCGGTGGCCGGATCCGGAGTTGGCGCTGTCTCGGGTGACCACGTTGCTCGGCAGGCTCCGCCGGCCGCCGACCCCGCGGTGCTGGCCCTGCCGATTTTCATCATCGCCTCGGTGGGACTGGGGTTCTCACTGGTGGGCTGGTACCCGGCGGCGGCCGGGGGGGCACTAGTGCCGCTGGCCGTGGTAACCGCACTCTTCCTCACGGTCGCGTGCATCTGGTCGAGCTCCCTGGGCCGGAGCTATGACGCGGGGGTGCAGGGGGTGTTCTCCGCTTTCTGGTGGGGCTACGCGGTCTGGACGCTCGGCGCGCTCCATGGCTGGTTTGGTGTGCCGGCGACCGCCATCGGCCAGGCGACCCAGCTGTTCTTGATCTCCTTCCTCGTGGTCGCCGCTCTGCTGACCCTCGCCAGCATGCGAGGGCCCCTGGTGTTCACCACCTTCATCGGCTTTATCACCGTGGCGGTGACACTGATCCTGCTCAACACCATCGCGCCGTCGACCGGGCTCAGCGACCTGGCCGGGGCTGCGGTGCTGGTGTTCTGCGCCATCGGTGGATACATGTTCGTCGGGGCGGCTTCGGTGGCCATGGGCGGTCCATCGCTGCCTCATGGTGCTCCGCTGCTGGGACCGCATCGCCGATAAAACCGCAGGATCAGGTCTCGAGAGCGGCGCGGATGGCCGGCTGCGTTCTGACGGCCGGCTGCCCATCCGCCCGTGCCGAGATCGGAGTGGCGGAGCATCTCAGGCACCCGTGCGACCGTCGCACCGGCTTCTCGACTCACATTGATCCGGAGGGAAGCGCCGGTGGGTGAGAATCTGGCGCGGAACCTGGTCCAGGCCGGCAGATTGCACGGCGCGCGACCAGCCATCGCCCACGGCGCGAGGATCATCACTTACGAGCGGCTCGCTGATCTGAGCGCGCGTGCATCGCGTCTGCTCCAGGTGCGCGGCGTCGGCGAAGGGGACCGCGTGGCGTTGATGCTGCCCAACGTGCCCGAGTTCGCCGTGGCTCTCTACGGGGCGCTGCGCGCAGGGGCGATCGCCATTCCCGTGAACGTCATGTTCAAGCGGCGCGAGATCGTCTTTCAGCTGCGCGATTCCGAAGCCCGGCTGCTCCTCGCCTGGCGGGATTGCCGGGAGGAGGCTGAGGCCGGTGCTCGGGAGGCGGGCACCGAGTGTCTGTTGCTCGACTCGGAGGGATACTCTCGACTGCTCGGCAGCGTGGAGCCCGACCCCGGGGTGAGCGTGCGGGGTGGAGCCGACACCGCCGTCATCCTGTACACGTCAGGGACCACCGGACGGCCCAAGGGGGCCGAACTCAGCCACGATAACCTGGGCAGCAACGCCGCGACCTTCAGGCACATGCTCGACCTGCGATCTCACGACATCGTCTTCGGAGCTCTGCCTCTATTCCATTCCTTCGGTCAGACGTGCGGGCTGCACACCTCGGTCGTTGCCGGCGCCTGCCTCAGCCTAATGCCGAGGTTCGATGCCGGGGCGGCGCTGGAGCTGATCCAGCGCGACAGGGTCACCGTCTTCGAGGGCGTGCCCGCCATGTATGCGGCGCTTTTGAACCATCCTGAGCACCGGAAGTTCGACTCGTCCAGCCTCCGGCTGTGCGTCTCCGGCGCGGCGCCGCTGCCCTTGGAGGTCCTCCGCGGTTTCGAGGCCGCCTTCGGCTGCCCGATCCTGGAGGGCTACGGTCTCTCCGAGGCGTCGCCGGTGGTGAGCTTCAATCGCCCTGATCGGGTGCGCAAACCTGGCTCCATTGGACTCCCTATTGACGGCGTGGAGATGCGACTCGTCGACGACGGCGGGCGAGACGTGCCAACGGGGGTGGTTGGCGAGATTCTGGTTCGCGGGCCCAACGTGATGAAGGGGTACTGGCACCAGCCCCAGGCCTCGGCCGAGGCTGTGATACCTGGCGGCTGGCTGCGGACCGGAGACCTGGCCAGGATGGATGCCGATGGGTACTTCTTCATCGTCGATCGCAAGAAGGACGTGATCATCCGGGGCGGCTACAACGTCTACGCCAGAGAGATCGAGGAGGTGCTCTACGAGCATCCTGCGGTGCGGGAGTGCGCAGTGGTTGCCGTGCCCCATCCTCGGGTGGGGGAGGAGGTGGGAGCCGTGGTGGTGCTCAAGCCAGGGAGTTCAGCGACTCCGGACGAGCTGCGCGACTTCGTCAAGGAGCGGGTCGCCCCCTACAAGTACCCTCGCCTGGTGTGGTTCGCTGCCGACCTCCCCAAAGGGGCCCAGGGGAAGATTCTCAAGCGTGAGATCGAGATACCCCCGGGGCTCCTGACACCGGCCTCCAGCTCCTGAGCTACGGTCTCTCGGACGAAGGGGGCCCCCTGGTGAGAAGGCACCGATAGTCGAGGCAGCCCTGCCCGCTTCTCCGACATCATCCCCGGCCGGTCCCTGCCTCGAAGGGCCGCGGCGGTGACACCATCCCGCGCCGAAGGGATCGCGAGCCGACAGGGGAGGGCCGCGGCTTCACACGCTTGGTGCAAAGGGAGGTCAACCATCGAGCCGACCGAACGACTGTCGGGCAGGCCGGTGGCATGTCCCCATCGGCGGATCACAACGTGTGGCTCGGTTACCCGGAGCTCCTTCCCGGCGCTAAGTCCGAGGAAGCTTGTGTCGTCGACTGGGGTTGAGATCGTCAGGACTCTGCTCCGGCCCCCTCCGCCCGGAAGGCGGCTGTTCCAGCAGCCTGCATTGCCCTCGCGATCTCTACCAGATAATCCACGGGTCGAAGCTCTTCGACCATCTCACGCAGGTGCAGGTCGAGACGGTGCAGTTCACCACGCACAGACTGCCCAGCACCGTCCGCCTCGGACCACTCGGCGACCATTTCAGGCTGCAAGGCTCCTCGGGACTGGAAGCGAACAGTGAAGCCCACCTCTTCAAGGCGCTCGGCGACACGGCCCGGATTCCACACCACCATAATCGCCAATCGACCCCCTGCGATATCAAGCCTTGCCGTGCGCGGTATCGGCAACAGGAAGTATGGGAGATGCAGCTCGGGTCCTCGACCGGAGCGAGGGGGGATGGAGTCGATCACCAGCGCATTTCGCGGACTCCCTTTCGAGAGGATAGGGGCCACCATCGCCGCACCATCAAGCTGGGCAAGTGCCGCCTTTGCGGCCTCCTCGGTCCCCTCACCAGTCGCGTCGTAGAAAGCCATATAGACGAATGCGCGGTCTGCAGCCGCGTACCCAAAGCCTCGGCGTCTAGCTCTGCGTATGGCGAGATTCAGCGCCGAGGCCAAAGATCCTCCCGGTACTGCGGCCGAGACACTCAGCGATTTTTGCCCGTCCACGTCGTACGCGACCCCTTCCGGCGCAGTGCTGCGGATATAGGCGCTAGTCATGCGATCCATCTGCCTGGCCAGTTGCGTCCCCTCCGCGGAGGCCCCGAGAGCCCTTCGAGGACGCCCGTCCGCTAAGAATCGCTCCACCGATGAACCATCGATGTGGTACGCCGAGATCGAGTACTGGATCTCCGTTCGACCGCGCGGTGCCGCACGACGATTCACGATACTGCTCTTGATCTCAAACGTCACGGGAGCCTCGTCGGCTTTCACAAAGGTGAGATCCCCCACGCGGAGCATGTCGGTAATATCGTGAAGAATCGGGAAGCCAAACCCCTGGTCACTCAGCACTTGCGCCGCCGCCAGAGTGGCCCGTCCGCCTCCGCCCAAATGCCTGGGAGGCACGGGAGTTCGCTGATTGGCAGCGAGAGGAAATAGGTACCTCCTCTGAGCTCTGAGGAGTACCCACGCGAGCGTATCCCCGAATCGACGGCTGTCGCGGAGCACCTCGCGGAGTCCCACCAGCGTGTCCCTCCGCGTGCCACTCCGCCGTTTCGCTTCGCTGAGAGCCTCTTGAATGTCTTGCTGCAGGCCGAGGAGGTCGAGTTCGAGCTTCCAGATTTCGGCGGCAGCCTTGAATCGCCGTTCTAGCAATCTCCTAGCCAGCCGCTCTAGTCGATGCCGATAGGGCCTATCCGCATGGGTCGGCGTGTCCTTCACCTCGCTGCACCCTTCCCGCCATGAGTCGCCTCAGTCATGTTCGCCCACGTGAACCTCCCCGATAGGCCCTGCCCCTCGACCTATGAGCGACCGCCACTGTCCACCCACCGCAAGGTCTTTCCACCCGACTTGCCCCTACACAGGATCCGCGCCATTGTAGGCAAGCCTCGCCAGGCTCAGGGAACGGTGCCCAGGCGGAGGGATTCGAACCCGCGAGTCCCCTGTTGGGGACTCCCCGCTTATCAGGCGGGGGCCATAAACCACTCGGCCACGCCTCCGCGAAGCGGCCTCGCCCCACCCACCCTACGGCGTGGCTGATCCGGGCCCGGACAGTATAGGCCCAGGGACTAGTCGCCTACCCCGACCCCGGTGGGAGACATTCGCGGATCCTCGCATGGACGACGCTGCTCTCCCTTGAGGCGGCCTGAACCCGCCGACTTGTTACTGGCTGCCCTTCAGGAGAGGGTGTGTTAAGAGTTGACGAGGTTCCCCAACACTGGGCCACCCCAGGGTGCTCTCACTCACACCAATCGCGCGAACCCGCCAATCGCCCGGGTGTAAAGCCGCATGAGAATGTCAGTGGGAAACGCACGGGAATGTCAGTGGAAACCAGCACGAGAATGTCAGTAGCCTGACGTTCAGT
>CABEBF010000374.1_pt1 | contig 11772 bp, 11 predicted proteins | sample 3132511 | NCBI WGS metagenome assembly CABEBF01 (sample SAMEA5534345, study PRJEB31848) | metagenome | biome: tundra; feature: field; material: soil | place: USA | collected 2013-05 | depth 0.45 m | reverse complement strand
GGGCGACGGCCCGAGTGAGGGGCGGCGCCCCGAGTGAGACTCGGCGAGGCGGGGCAGGGACGCCGGCGCGAATGGGGAGGCCGACGCTGGATGGGAAGCAGGAGCCGGCCGGGCCGGAGCACCGCAGTCAGGCGGAGCGGCGCGTCCTGAGCACGGCGAGCTGCTCCGCCTCACCCCCGCTGCCAGCGTAGCGGAGGAGCTCGGGCGGCCGGCCCCCGGTCCCCGCGGGGCTTCGGAAGCGGGACACGCGGAGGCGGAGAGCGGCGACCTCGGAGTCGCGGACGGGCTTGAGCACGCCGCCGTCGCGCAGCTCCTGGACCCGGCGGCGGAAGGTGCGCTCGCTCCCCTCCGGCCCGCCGTGGAGGGCCACGTAGAGCCGGAGCAGATCGTCGCCCGTGAAGACCTCGCCGAGAAGCCCGACGGCTCCGGCGACGTGCCGGGACTCGGAGCGGAGGCGCTCCAGAGCCGCCTTGAGGGCGGCGGAGTCGGGGGCCTCGAGCCGCAGGCCCCGGCCGGGCAGGCTCCAGAGGGCGGGCCGGGCCACCTCGGCATAGGGGACGGTTGCGTAGTACCAGGCGGTCACCGCCCGGGTGCGGCCACCCGGGGCGTCATCGAGGCCGACCAGGTGGAGCCGGCCTGCCCGCCCCTTGCGACCCGCTTCGAGCCGCATCCCGGCCTCCTCCACAGCCCGCGCCCCGGCCGCCTCGAAGGTCTCCCGGGCGTCCAGCTCGGCCTTGGGAAGCCCCTGCCGGAGGGTGAGGACGTGGAGGGCCCGGTTGGGCGCCGTCTCGGGGCTGGGGTCGAACCCGAAGACCGCCACGGTCACCCCCAGGGACGCCTGCGCCTTGGCCATCGCCGAAGAACCTCCGTCGTTTCGGGCGATGATGACATGAACTTGAGGCTACCGGAGCGTCTTGTGGCGGCTTCGTTGCCGCGGGCGGCACCGCACCGATCGCGGCCGGCGACGCCGCTCCCCTGAAGCGAGCGGCGGTGGGCGGAGCAGGACTCGAACCTGCGGCCTTCTCGGTGTAAGCGAGACGCGCTAACCAGCTGCGCCATCCGCCCCGGACCCCGACTCTACTGCCGCCGACGGAGCGAGGAGCGAGGAGCCGAAGGCTCAATCGCTCCGAGCGGAGGAGCCGGCAGTACGCGGAGCGACTACTGGCTGCGCCCGGCGGCCACCTCCCGCACCCCGCCGGTCTCATCTCCCACCAGGACGAGGTCGGCAATGCCCAGGAAGAGGCCGTGGCCCACCAGGCCGGGCACCGCGTCCAGCCGGCGTGCCAGACCCTCGGGGTCGGAGATCAGGTCGAAATGGCCGTCGCCCAGGAGGTTGCCCGAGTCGCTGACACGGGGCCTGCCCTCGGGGTCCATCCGCAGGCTGAAGGGGGCACCGCAGGCCTCCAGGGCCGCCAGGGTGGCGTCGGATCCGAAGCGGAGGACCTCGACGGGGACCGGCCCCCGGAGCTGCGGTACCAACTTGCTGGGGTCGGCGACCACCACGAACCGCCGGGCGACGACGGCCACCAGCCGCTCCCGGACGTGAGCCCCTCCGCCCCCCTTGATGAGCCGGGACTCGGGATCGATGAGGTCGGCGCCGTCGACGGCGAGATCGAGTCCCCGGCGGTCGAGCTCCACCAGCTCGATGCCGAACTCTCCGGCGAGGCGAGCACTCGCCTCGGAGGTCGCGACCGCCTGGATGCGGAGCCCGGATCGCACCGCCTCCCCGGCCGCCACGATGAACCAGTGGGCGGTGGAGCCGGTGCCGAGGCCGACCCGCATGCCATCGCGCAGCAGCCGGGCGGCGGCCCGTCCCGCCGCCTCCTTGGAACGATCGGCACTCATGGTCGCCGTGGAGCCTAGCAGTCCGGGGTGCCCGCGGCACCGGCGCCGGTCAGGAGACGAGGCGGCCCTTGAGTCGCATCTCGTCGCGGCTCGGCAGACCGCCGAGCGGCTGGCGCATGAAGCGCTCCTGGGCGGCGAAGATCGCCTCGACCAGGTCGGCGGAGGTGGCCTCGGGGGAGACCGCCACCCCGCGGCGGCGGAGCTGGGCCGTGACCCGCGGGGGCAGCGGCTGGCCGCGGAGGTTCATCTCCTCGATCTCGATCAGCAGCCCGTCGAGCTCGCAGAGGACCTCTCGCCGGCGAGAACGGTAGGTATCCGTCTCGGGAGCCCACTGCAGCTGGTTGAGAACGCGGTTTCTGACGAATGTGGCCATGACTGCTCCCTAGAGCGCCGCCTGCCCGGTGGATGGTGGGATGTGGGGAAGGGAGTCATCCGGGTGGCTTTGCGTTCCAAGGTGCGATGGTATCCAAGCTGACCGTGCTTGGCTAGGGGTTTGTCCCCATTGACTCGGAACTCGTCAGGATCGGCGAGAACTCGGCGGCCATCCGGCGGAGGGTGGGATCGGCCTCCGACAGCGAGCCGCCGAGTACCTCCGCCAGCGCTGCTGCCAGGTCGCCCGACACCAGCTCCGGGGTGAGACCGGCGGCGCCCTCCCGCGCCATCGAGGTGACCCCCGCATCGGCGATCCCGCAGGGGATCACGTGCGCGAACCAGCCCAGGTCATTGCAGACGTTGAGAGCGACCCCGTGCTGGGTCACCCCACGCGCCAGCTTGACCCCGATGGCGGCCAGCTTGTTCGGGCCGACCCAGGCGCCGGTGTAGCCGGCCCGGCGGACGGCGAGGACGCCGTGGCGCCCGGCGGTGGCGATGAGCGCGCCCTCCAGCGCCCGGAGGTAGGCGACCACGTCCCCCCGCCCTGGAGCGCCGGCGATGGGGAAGACATCGGCGAGCCGGACGATCGGGTAGGCGACCAGCTGGCCGGGGCCGTGGAAGGTGACCGAGCCGCCCCGGTCGACCTCGACGCAGTCCGCTCCGAGTTCGCGGAGGGCCGAGGGGCCAGCTCCCAGATGGCCGTCCTCAGCATTTCGGCCCACCGTGTAGACGGGAGGGTGCTCGAGGAGGAGGACGCAGTCGTCGATCTCCCCCGCGGCCCGGGCGGCGGCCAGCCGCCGCTGCAGCTGCCAGGCCTCCTGGTAGGGGACGGTTCCCAGCCAGAGCCGGCGCAGGGGTCGGGTGACCTCCGTCATCGGATGCGGCGGCCCTTCGGGCCCTCACTCCGCCGCGCGACCGGCGAGACGCCCACCGCCGGTCAGACCGCCGCGGCGGCCACCACCTGGCCGGCGGCGTGATAGCTGGAGCGGACCAGCGGCCCCGACTCCACATGGGCGAAGCCGAGGTCGAGCCCGTAGGCCCTCAGCCCGGCGAACTCATCCGGGTGCCAGAAGCGGATCAGCGGGTGATGCTTGAGCGACGGCCGGAGGTACTGGCCGATGGTGACGATCTCCACCCGGTGCCCGCGGAGGTCGCGGAGCAGCCGGTGCACCTCCAGGACGTCCTCCCCCAGGCCGACCATCAGCCCGCTCTTGGTCCGCGACCGGGGGGCCATCTCCTTGGCGGCACGGAGCACGGAGAGCGAGCGCCGATACCCCGATTTGGGCCGCACCCTGGGATAGAGGCGGGCCACCGTCTCCATGTTGTGGTTGAAGATCTCCGGCTCCTCGGCCACCACCGCCCGCACCGCGTCGAGGTCGCCCTGGAAGTCGGGGGTGAGCACCTCGACGGTCGTCCCCGGCGACCGGGTCCGGATCTCCCGGATGGTTGCGGCGAAGATCGAGGCACCACCGTCGGGCAGGTCGTCGCGGTCGACGGAGGTCACCACCGCATGGCGCAGCCCCATCCGGGCGACCGCCTCCCCCACCCGGCGCGGCTCGTCGGCGTCGACGTCGCCGCCCCGGCGGCCGCTCTTCACGGCGCAGAAGGCGCAGGCCCGGGTGCAGGTATCACCCAGGATCATGAAGGTGGCGGTACCGGAGTTCCAGCACTCGCCGAGGTTGGGGCAGCGCGCCTCCTCGCAGACGGTGACCAGCTGCTTCTCGCGCATCAGCGAGGAGACCTCGGTGACCCCGGCACCGACGGGGGCCCTGACCGTGAGCCACGGCGGGCGCCGATCCACCCCCTCGGGGAGGAGCCGCTGCCAGGTCGGCCGTTGGTCGGGGCTCCCGGCCGGCGCGGTCGGGCTGCCCACGGGCACGAGCGGGATCTGCTGCATGACCTTCTTCCACGTTACCCCACGCGGCCTGCCGCGCGGTGGCCCCTCCTCTCCCCACCGGGGCTCGCCGCGCCTCGCCGACGGGCCGCATGGGGGCCCCTCTCATCTCACAGGGGCTCGCCGCCCCTCGCCGGCGCGGCAGAGCCGCGCTCGGCTCACCCCGCCACCAAAGCACCCCGCCATCAAACGCCAAGTTGCACAATCCTGGGTGATGGCCAACGTCGGTGTCCCCGTCAACGAGCCGGTCCGGACCTATCCGCCCGGCTCGGCGGAACGGCTTCGCCTCCAGCACGCCCTCGCCGAGATGCAGGCGTCACCCCGGGCGCTGCCGATGCACATCGACGGCCTGCCCGTGGAGGGCTCCGGCGCCGGCTTCACGGTGCGCGCCCCCCACCGGCACGCCCAGGAGCTGGGACAGCTCCACCAGGCGACGGTGGCGGACGTGGAGAGCGCCGTCGATGCCGCCCTCCGGGCCGGCCGCGACTGGTCCCACACCACCCTGGAGGAGCGTGCCGCGGTCTTCCTCCGTGCCGCGGAGCTGCTCTCCGGACCCTGGCGCGACCGTGTCAACGCAGCCACCATCCTCGGTCAGAGCAAGTCCGTCCACCAGGCCGAGATCGACGCCGCCTGCGAGCTGATCGACTTCTGGCGGTTCAACGTCCACTACGCCTTCCGGCTCCGGGAGGACCAGCCGATCAGCCCGACGGGGGTCTGGAACCGGACCGAGCTGCGCCCCCTCGAGGGGTTCGTGGTCGCGATCACCCCGTTCAACTTCACCTCCATCGCGGGAAATCTGCCGACGGCGCCGGCGCTGATGGGCAACGTGGTGGTCTGGAAGCCGTCGGTGACCTCGATGCTGGCGGCGAGCACCATCATCGAGCTGCTGGAGGAGGCAGGCCTGCCTCCCGGGGTGATCAACATGGTGACCGGCCACGGCGCCGGCGCCCTCGACGCCGCCATCTCCCACCCCGGACTGGCGGGGATCCACTTCACCGGATCGACGGACACCTTCCGGGGGCTCTGGCGCCAGGTGGCCAGCAACCTCGGCACCTACCGCACCTACCCGCGGCTGGTCGGTGAGACCGGCGGCAAGGACTTTGTCCTCGCCCACGAGAGCGCCTCGCCGGAGGCTCTGCTGGTGGGCCTGCTGCGCGGCGCCTTCGAGTACCAGGGGCAGAAGTGCTCGGCGGCCTCCCGCGCCTACGTCCCCCGCCACCTCTGGGAGGAGCTGCGGGGGCCGCTCGCCCGCGAGACGGAGGCGATCCCGATGGGCGACCCCTCCGACTTCTCGAACTTCATGGGGGCGGTCATCGACGAACGCGCCTTCCGCAAGCACGAGGCGGCGCTGAAGGCGGCGGCCCAGGACCCCGCCCTCGAGATCGTCGCCGGCGGTACGTGCGACGCCAGCACCGGCTGGTTTGTCCGGCCCACGATCATCGCCACCGAGGATCCCCATCACGAGCTCCTGGAGCGGGAGCTGTTCGGTCCCATCCTCACCGTCCATCCCTACGACGGCGACTGGGAGACGGCGCTCCGGCTGGTCGACGAGACCTCCCCGTACGGGCTGACCGGCGCGATCTTCGCCACCGAACGGCGGGCGATCGAGACCGGGATGCGCGCCCTCCGCCACGCCGCGGGCAACTTCTACGTCAACGACAAGCCGACCGGGGCGGTCGTCGGCCAACAGCCCTTCGGCGGGGCTCGCCAGAGCGGCACCAACGACAAGGCCGGATCCGCGCTCAACCTGCTGCGCTGGGTGTCGGCCCGATCGCTCAAGGAGACCTTCGTCCCCGCCACCCTGTGGCGGTACCCCCACATGGAGCCGGACTGATCACCCGAGGGAGCGTTGGACGTACTCCTCGAAGGTGGTCGGCGGCCGCCCGAGCAGCCAACCGAGGACGTTGGGATTGCCGGTGATGCCGTACCGTCCGTAGTGGTCGAAGAGGCGGACCATGGCGTCGCGCCGCCAATCGTCCTCCTCGGTCGGGGGCGTATCCGGCGCACCGGAGGTGGCACCGACGGCGAATGCATGGGCCACCGGAACCTGCTCGGCTGTCACCGGACGACCCGAGATGGCGGCGATGGTGGCGGCGAGCTGGCGCGCGTTGACGTAGTCGTCGCCGCACAGCTCGTAGGTGGCGTAATGGTGCTTGGCATCCGTGACGACCAGCGCCGCCACCTCGGTGACGTCCTCGAGGTCCACGTGCGCCAGCGGGGTGTCGAGCGCGTACGGCTGAGTCAGGACACCCCTCTCCACAACGCGCCTCACGTCGATGTTCTGCATGTAGTGCATCGGCTGCAGGATGGTGAAGGGGATCCGGGAGAGCAGCACCATCCTCTCGACCGCGAGCTTGGCCTGATGGTTGAGCAGCGGCTCGAGCTGTGGATGGGTCACCGAGAACTGCACGAAGTGGGAGACCCCCGCTCGCCGGGCGGCCACGACGACCGCATGGCCCATCTCGGCCTCGCGCGGGTGCATCGGCGGTCCGATGTGGATCAGGGCCTCGACACCGTCGACCGCAGCCGCCACGGCGCGGGGGTCGAGCATATCCCCCGTTATCGTCTCCGCCGCGCCGATGTCGGTGAGCCGTTCCACACCCGGGGCAACGTCGAAGGCGCGCACTGCGTGCCCGCGCCGGACCAGAGCGGGGATGAGGCTGCGGCCGGTGCGCCCGGCAGCGGCGGTGACCAGGATCACGTCGCCGCCCCCTGGTCGGGGGGCGCCGTCCGCGCGGCGGTGCCACCGCCCCTGGCGGGGCGAGCCGGCATCGGTCGGGCGAGACCGCCGGCCCAGGGATCGTCACTGCCGGGAGCGATGGGCCGGGGCGGGTCGCCCACCATCAGGTGAGCCTCCCCGCTCTCGATGGCGAAGACGATGGTCGTGGCGACCAGCTCCGGCGGGTCGGCCGGGAACCTCCGGGGCCCGCCGGCGAAGTGCCCGGCACGGAGGCTCTGGTGAAACTCGGTTTCGGTCACCGACGGGTACACGAGGGAGACGGCGACGCCGGAATCGGCGAACTCGATCCGTCCGATCTGCGAGAGCAGGTTCAGCGCCGCCTTGGTGGCGGAGTAGCCGCCCAGACCGGGGAAGAGCCGCAGCGAGGTCGCGGAGCTGACGTTGACGATGGCGCCTCCGCCCTGGGCGCGCATCGGAGGGACCACTGCCTGCATGGCCACCAGCGGAGCGATCACGTTCAGTTCGAAGACGGCACGGAGGTCGTCGGCCATGAGCTCGAGGATGGGCACGTGCAGCCCCTGGCCGGCGTTGTTGACCAGGATGTCTACCCGCCCGTGGACATCCAGGCAGCGTTCCACGAGGTGCCCCAGCTGGGCCGGGTCGGTGACGTCGGTGGGGACGGCCATGGCCCCGGGCAGCTCCGCGGCCAGGGCCTCCAGCCGGTCGGCTCGCCGGGCGGCGAGCACCACCCGCGCTCCGCGACCGGCGAGCAGGCGGGCGGTGGCGGCGCCGATGCCCGACGAGGCGCCGGTCACGATCACGACGGAACGGTCGATCTTCATCAGGTTTCCCGCGCCCTCAGAGCAGGGTCGCGCCCTCGTCCAATCCCTCGAGCTGCTCCCTGACGTCCTGGAGGAAGCGGGCCGCCTGCAGTCCGTCATTGAGCCGGTGGTCGAAGCTCATGCCGAGATTCATGATCGGCCGGATGGCGATCATGTCGTCGACGACGACCGCCCGCTTGACCACCGCGTCCATGGTGAGGATCGCCGCCTGGGGCTGGTTGATGATGGCCTGGGTCATCACCGCCCCGAGCGCCCCGGTGTTGTTGAGGGTGAAGGTGCCGCCCTGGATCTCGTCGAGCTTGAGCCGGTTGGCGCGGGCGCGGTTGCCCAGGTCGGCCATCGCCTGGGCCAGGCCAGCGATGCTCAGGCGGTCGGCGTTGCGCAGCACCGGCACCACCAGGTTCTCCTCGAGGGCCACGGCGATGCCGAGGTTGATGTCGTGCTTGAGCACCAGCCCGGCCTCGCTCCACTGGGCGTTGAAGGTGGGCCGGCGCCGGAGCGCCTCGACCACCGCGCGGGCCACGAAGGGTAGGTAGGTGAGGGAGATCCCGTAGCGCTCGCGGAAGGCGACCTTGCCAGCCTCGCGCAGCCGCACCACCCGGGACATGTCCACCTCGACCATCAGCCAGGCGTGCGGCGAGGTCTGGCGGCTGCGGACCATGTGGTCGGCGATGGCCCGACGGACCGACGTCATCGGCAGCAGCTGGTCGCCCTCCTCGGCCGACGCGGAGAGCGACGTCAGCGCCGCGGCGGGCGCCGCGGGGACAGACGCTGCCGCCGGAGCGAGGCCGACCGGCGCGGCGGACGGGACTGGGTACTGCGACGAGAGTGCGACTGCCGGTGCCGCAGACGGAGCCGGCCCGGCGGCACGGGCGGCCTCGTCCCGCCTCTGGACGTGGTCGAGGACGTCCTTCTTGGTGACCCGGCCGCCGATGCCGCTCCCCTGGATCAGGGAGAGGTCGACGTCCTGCTCGCGGGCGAGCATCCTCACCGCGGGGGTCACGTGCTGGTGGGCGGCTCCGTTGGCGTCGTCGGCGGCGGCGGTCGCCACCGGCGAGATCGCGGGAGCGGACGGGACCGGCTCGGCGGCCGGGGCAGCTGCGGGCGCGACGGGGGAAGTGGCGGGTGCAGACGCTACTGCGGCCGGGGCCGGCGCGGCCTCCCGAACGGCCGGCACCGCTTCAAAGGCAGCCGCCCGGACGGGGGCTGCCGGCTGCTCCGCCACGGGTGCCGCCGGGGCGGTTGCCGCAACTTCGGCGGAGGCCCCAGCACCCTGCTCGATGGTGCAGATCGGCTGTCCGACGCTGACCACCGATCCCTCGGGGGCGATGACCTCGCCGAAGGTGCCGTCGGCGGGGGCGGGGATCTCGGCGTTGACCTTGTCGCTCGCCACCTCGGCGATCGACTCGTAGCGGGCCACCGGCTCGCCGGGCTGCTTGAGCCAGCGGGCGATGGTCCCCTCGGTGACCGACTCACCGAGCTGGGGCATGCTGACCGTCAATGCCACAGGTTGAGCTCCCTCGCTAGTTGACCGGGGATGGATCAGTACTCCGCAAGGCTGCGGAGCTTGCTCTCGAGCTTGTCGACGTCCACCAGGTAGGCGTCCTCCAGGGGCTTGGCGAAGGGCATCGCGGGGACCTCGGGCCCGCCGATGCGCATCACCGGAGCATCAAGGTACTCGAAACACTCCTCAGCGACGATGGCGCTGACCTCGCTGCTCACCGAGACGGCCAGGTTGGCCTCCTGGGCGATCAACACCTTGCCGCACCTGCGGGCGCTCTCCACGATGCCCTGGCGGTCGAGGGGCCGGAGCGAGCGAAGGTCGACCACCGAGACGGAGAAGCCGCCGGGGGCCAGACGCTCGGCGGCCTGCACCGCCGTGTCGACCATCAGGCCGTAGGTGAAGATGACGATGTCGCGACCCTCGCGGACCACCCGGACGCGGTCCAGCGGGACGGTGTACTCGTGATCGGGGACCTCGCCCCGGATCGACCGGTACGCCTTCTTGTGCTCGAAGTAGAGGACGGGGTCGGGGTCGCGGATCGCCGCCACCATCATCCCCTTGGCGTCGTAGGGGTTGGAGGGCACCACCACCCGCAGGCCGGGCACGCCGCAGAACATCGCCTCGATCGACTGGGAGTGGTAGAGGGCCCCATGGACACCGCCGCCGAACGGGGCGCGGATCACGAGCGGCATGTTCCAATCATCGTTGCTGCGGTAGCGGATCTTGGCGGCCTCGCTGACGATCTGATCCACTCCCGGCAGGATGAAGTCCTGGAACTGGATCTCGGCGATCGGGCGCATGCCGTTGAAGGCGGCGCCGATGCAGACGCCGACGATGCACGACTCGGCGAGCGGCGAGTCCATCACCCGCCATTCCCCGAACTCGCGCTGCAATCCCTCAGTGACCCCGAAGACCCCGCCCTTGAAGCCGACGTCCTCGCCGAAGACCATGACCCGGTCGTCGCGCCGCATCTCGTCGCGCATCCCCTCCCGGATCGCCTCCAGGTAGGTCTTGACGGCCATCAGGCGTCCCCCAGGACGTGGAGGAGGACGCTCTCCGGTTCCGGGTCTGGCGCCGCCTCCGCCTCGGCGGTGGCGAGGTCGATCTCGGCCAGGAGCTCGGCCCGCATCGCCTCCTCGTCCCTGGCGGAGAGCACCCCCTGCTCGCCGAGCCGGGCGGCGAAGCCCCCGACACAGTCATGGGTCCGGTCGGTGGCCAGAGCCTCGGCGGTACGGTAGCGGCGCTGGTCGTCGTCGGAGCTGTGCGAGGTGAGGCGCGGCACCTTGGCGTCGATCAGGGTCGGCCCATGCCCGGCTCGGGCCCGGGCCACCGCCTCACCGCAGATCAGGTAGCTGGCCACCGGGTCGGTGCCGTCCACCACCGCGCCGGGGATGCCGTAGCCCACCGCCCGGTCGGAGACGTCGCGGGTGGGCATCTGCTTGGAGGTCGGAACGCTGATGGCGAGGCCGTTGTCCTCGACGACGAAGACCACCGCGAGGCGGTGGGTGGCGGCGAAGTTGAGGGCCTCGTGGAAGTCGCCCTCGCTGGTCGCCCCCTCGCCGGTGGTCACCACCGTGACCGCGTCCTCGCCACGGATCTTGGAGGCGAGTGCGATCCCGGCGGCGTGGATGAACTGGGTGGCGACCACCGACCCGGTGGTGATGATGTTGAGCCGCCGGCAGCCGAAGTGGGCCGGCATCTGGCGCCCCCCGCTGTTGGGGTCGTCGGCCTTGGCCATGGCGGCGAGCAGCTGGTCGCGCGGGGTCATCCCGAGCACCAGGCTGAGGGCCAGATCCCGGTAGTAGGGGGCGACCCAGTCGACACCGGGACGGACGTGCATGCCCAGCGCCACCTGGATGGCCTCCTGGCCCATCCCCGAGACCCAGAAACGGACCAGTCCCTGGCGGTTGAGCAGCCAGATCCGCTCGTCCAGCATCCGGGAGCGGAGCATGTGCCGGTACATGGCGCGCAGGGTGTCGGCGTCGATGCCGGCGATCGCTCGCGCGGCCCTGTTGGCGACGACCACTCTCTCTCCTCTGGTCAGGCTCCCCACCTGACGAACGCAGCTTCCGATGCTGTTGACGCGCCCCTCCACCGGACGAGGGGAAATGTGACACCTTTCGAAGCCGTTTTGGAGCCCCCGGTTTCGGCCGCACGCCCCACGCGATGGTGGACGCGGCCCCCGCACGTGGGGTGGCCCCATCTGCTCAGATCTGGATGGATTCGCCTCAGAAGTGGATGGATTCGGGTCGGGCCCGGATGGGTCAGCGCCGGCCCGGATGGATGCGACTCAGATGTGGATGGCATCGCCGGAGACCGCGAGCGCGGCCTCCATGAGGATCTCGCTGACGGTGGGATGGGGGGCGATGGCCCGGCCCATCTCGAAGGGGGTGGCCTCCAGCAGGCCCCCGAGAGCGGCGGCGTAGATCAGCTCGGTGACCTCGGGGCCGATCATGTGGACGCCGAGGACGGTGCCGTCGGCACCCGCCACGACCTTGCAGAAGCCGCGCTCGCCCCAGATGATCGAGCGCCCATTGGCGGTGAGCGGGAAGACCCCGACGCTCACCTCGTGGCCGGCCTGGCGCGCCTCCTCCTCCGAGAGCCCGAGCGAGGCGATCTGGGGGGTGCAGTAGGT
>CABEBF010000364.1_pt1 | contig 12019 bp, 10 predicted proteins | sample 3132511 | NCBI WGS metagenome assembly CABEBF01 (sample SAMEA5534345, study PRJEB31848) | metagenome | biome: tundra; feature: field; material: soil | place: USA | collected 2013-05 | depth 0.45 m | reverse complement strand
CTGGTGCCGGGAAAGGGAATCGAACCCTTACGAGCTGACGCTCACAGCGCCCTGAACGCTGCGTGTCTACCAGTTCCACCACCCCGGCACGCTTGGGGAACCGATCGTAGCAGGCGCGGCGCGGCCCGGCGGGGTCAGTGCACCCAGACGGCCGCCTGGCTGAAGGGGTTGCCGGCGGCCGGGATGACGACGTTGGAGAGCGACTTGCTGTCGACCACAAGGCCCTCGGCGGGCGCGTAGAGGAAGACGGCGGGCGCGTCCTCCTCCATCGCCTGCACCACCAGCCTGGCCGCGGCCAGGCTCTGGTCCTGGGTGGTGACGGTCGCGAGCGTGGCCAGGTCCGTGTCCAGGAACGCATCGACGGCACCACCGGAGACGTTGTAGCCGTTCGGCGGGGTCGAGGTCGAACCCCAGAAGGGGATGAGGTCGGGATTGGCGCCCGCATCCCAGGAGGCGATCGCCAGCTGGAAGTCGCCAGTGTCCAACACCTCACTCAGGAAGGTGGCGCTGGGGTCCACAGAGACGGTCACCGCGATCCCCACCGCACCGAGCTGGGCGGCGATCATGCTGGCCACCTCGGGGAGGGGCGCGGCGTCGGGGACGCTCAGCTGGAAATCGAGCGGCACCCCATCCCGAGCGCGGTAGCCCTGGGGGGTGACCACCCACCCGGCCTCGTTGAGCCCGGCGGCGGCCCCGCTGGGGTCGGCTGCCACGGCCGGCTCCTGGCCCTGCAGCCAGCCGATGCCTGCCGGAATGGGGCCGTACTGGGCCGCTCCCAGCCCGTCCAGCGGCCCATTGACCAGGGCACCGCGATCGACGGTTGCGGCGACGGCCTGGCGGACCGCGGGGTCGCTCAGCCCGTGCCACGTCTCGTTGAAGAGCAGATCGACGAACCCGAAGGTGAGGACGTCGCGGGCGACGGCCCCGTGCCGCTTCATCAGCTGGGCCTGCTGGGCCGGGGTGGTGGCCAGGACGGCCTGCACCGAACCCGCCGCAAAGGCCTGCGCCGCCGCCGCGAAGGTGGTCTCCGCCTGGATCTGGACGCGCTGTAGGCGGGGCGCGACCGCGGCGTGGGGATTGGCGCTGAGGGTGATGACGCCGGACCGTTGCGACTCCACCTCATACGGCCCGGAGGTGGGCAGCGGCGACGTCGACTGCCGGGCCAGGGCGGCGAGCGCCTTGGACGACATGCCCCCGAGAGGAAGGATCGGGAGCTCGGTCAAGGTCACGGCGAGCGACGCCCGCGCGGTGCCGAGGGTGAGCACCAGCGCCTGGCTGGAGGTGCTGGCGGTCACCCCCCGCCAAGCGCTCGCGAAGGCGGCGTCGGGGAAGGCGGCGGATTGGACCCATTGGATCGTGGCCAGGGCGTCCTGCGCCGTGATCGGGCTCCCGTTCGACCAGTGGAGGCCGGGGCGCAGGGGCAGCGTGTAGGTGAGCCCGGTCAGACTGATGGTGAGCTGGGAGGCGAGATCAGGTGCCGGGTAGGCGGTCGAGTTGAGCTGGAGCAGGCAGCGGTAGAGGAGCGGGGTGATGGCCGCGACCGCCGGGTCCTCGGAGTCGATCAGGGGGTTGAGCGACAGGGGGAGGTGGTCGGTGAGCACCGCGGCCCGGTAGTCCGCGGAGGGGATGGCCTCGGACGCGGTGGTCCGGAAGTGCCCGACCAGCGCCACCCCGGTGACCCCGAGAGCGACCGCCAGCAGGGTCAGGGCCGCGCCGATCTCCAGCCGGCGAACCGGCCGGCGGCGGATCAGCTGTTGTTGATCCAGACGTTGATCGCGGCGACGATGACGAAAAGGCCGATGAAGACGGCGCTCACGCGGAGCAGACCAGCTTCCAGCCCCCTCCGCCGGCGGTACCCGCCGCCGGAGTCGCCACCACCGCCGATGACGCCGCCCAGGCCCGTCGCCTTCGGGGTCTGGAGCAAGATGCCAAGGATCACGAGGATCGCCAGCACCACCTGTGCGCCGATGAGAACGTTTTGCACGCAAACGCGCCTCCGAGTTTGATCGGCCGCCAGTATACGGCTTGGTCAGGATCGGAGCCCGGACGCGAATCCCGACCAACTCTATATGCTTTCAGACGATGGCCCTGAGTGACGTCTTCAGCTTTCCCAACCCGGTGAACGAGGTCTCCGCGCGGCTGGTCGCGGGGGGGGCGGCGGTGGTCGCCTGGATCACGGTGGGCACCCAGTGGCCGTGGCTCCTCCCCTTCCTCACCTACGGCTTCATCGCCCGCCTCGCGAGCGGTCCCACGCTCAGCCCGTGGGGCCAGATCGTGACCCGGGTGCTCGTCCCGCGGCTCCCCTTCAAGGCCAAGCTGATCCCCGGCCCCCCGAAGCGATTCGCCCAGGGGATCGGAGCCGTCTTCACCCTCGGGGCGACGGTGCTCTGGTTCGGCTTCGGCCTCGAGCTCCCCGCGCTGATCCTGGTGGCCTTCATCGGGGTGGCAGCCACCCTCGAATCTGTGTTCGCCCTCTGCCTCGGCTGCCAGGTCTTCAACGTGCTGATGCGGGTGGGGATCATCCCGACCACCGTCTGCGAGGCCTGCGCAAACTTCACGGTGGCCCGCTCGCACAGCTGAGCCACGCCAGGGGGTCAGGCAGGCCGGGGCAGGTGCGTCGCGGCGGGTCCGCCGATCCCGCGACGGGCCGGCCGTCAGGCGCTGATCAGGCTGTGGCCGGTCATCTCCGCAGGCTGGCGGAAGCCGAGCACCTGGAGCACGGTGGGGGCCACGTCGCAGAGCCCGCCCCCGTCGCGAAGGGCGTTCGCCGACGATCCGATGAGCACGACCGGCACCGGGTTTGTGGTGTGGGCGGTCAGCGGATCGTTGGTGGCGGGGTCGATCTTGTGCTCGGCGTTGCCGTGGTCGGCGGTGATCAGCACCGCCCCGCCGGCCGCGAGCGCCGCGGTGACCACCCGGTGGAGGCAGGCGTCGACCGTCTCGCAGGCCTGCACGGTGGCCACGAAGTCGCCGGTGTGCCCGACCATGTCGGGGTTGGCGTAGTTGACGACGATGAGCGTCTCCTGCCCCGCCTCGATCCGCTCGACCACCTCGTCGGTGACCGCGACCGCGCTCATCGCGGGCACGCTGTCATAGGTGGCGGTCTTGGGCGACTGGATCAGCTTCCGATCCTCGCCCTCGAAGGGGCGCTCCTGGCCGCCGTTGATGAAGTAGGTCACGTGGGCGTACTTCTCGGTCTCGGCGACGTGGAACTGGTGCCCGCCGCTCTTGCTCACCACCTCCGCGAGGCAGTTGTGGATCTCCTCGGGCGGGTAGGCGATCCGCACCGGCAGCCCGCTCTCGTACTCGGTCATGGTGACGTAGGTAAGACCGTGGGGGACCCGACTCCGCTCGAAATGCGGGAAGTCCTGGTCGAGGAGGGCGTGGGTCAACTGGCGGGCCCGATCGGGCCGGAAGTTGAAGAAGATCACCGCGTCCCGATCGGCGATGCGGACCGGCTGCTCATCCTCGGCGCAGATGCTGACCGGGGGCAGGAACTCGTCGGTGACCCCGGTCTCGTACTGCGAGCGGATGTAGGCGACGGGGTCGGCGGCACGGGCCTCGCCGGTGCCGGCCACGATCTCGTAGGCACGCTGGATGCGGTCCCAACGCTTGTCGCGGTCCATGCCGTAGTAGCGGCCGCCGACCGAGACGACCCGACCCACCCCGACGCGCTGGAGATCGGCGAGGAACTTCTCCATGAAGCCGGCACCGCTGTCAGGCAACTCGTCGCGGCCGTCGGTGAAGGCATGGATGTAGACGCGGTCGAGGCCGCGACGCTTGGCCAGCTCGCAGATGGCGATGGCGTGGTCCTGGTGGCTGTGGACGCCGCCCGGCGAGATCAGGCCGAGGAGATGGAGATTGGTGCCCCTGATGCGCGCGGCATCGACCGCCTCCACCAGGGCCGGGTTCTCCAGAAGGCTGCGATCGGAAACCGCGCGATTGATCCTGGTGAGCGGCTGGTAAACCACCCTGCCGGCGCCGATGGTCAGGTGCCCGACCTCGGAGTTTCCCTGCTGGCCACGGGGCAGACCCACCGCCTCGCCGCTGGCGGCGGCCAGGGTGTGGGGCGACGTCGCCCACATCTCGTCCCAGTGCGGGGTCTGGGCGGCCGCGATGGCGTTGCCGAACTCGTCCGCGCTGTACCCCCAGCCGTCGATGACGATCAGGACGAGGGGACGGGGCCCGGACGTCACCGCTGCTCCGCGGCGGCGGCGGCCACCTCGGCAGCGCGGACGATGGCGGTGAAGGCGTCGACCTTGAGGCTGGCGCCGCCCACCAGCGCACCGTGGATGTGCGCCTGGCCGAAGAGCTCGGCGGCGTTGTCGGCGGTCACGCTCCCCCCGTAGAGGATGGGGACGGTGCTGGCCACCTCGCCGAGGAGCTGGTCAAGGCGGGTGACGATGTGGACGCAGACCTCCTCGGCCTGGGCCGGAGTGGCGGTCCGGCCGGTGCCGATCGCCCATACCGGCTCGTAGGCGAGCACCAGCTCGCCGTCGGCCACGTCGTCCAGCTTCTCCAGGGCGCTGCGCAGCTGGCGATCGATGACCGCCATGGTCGTGTCCTCGAGGCGCTCCGTCTCGGTCTCCCCGACCGCGAGGATGACCCGGAGCCCGTGGCGCCGGGCGGCGATCAGCTTGCGGGCGATCAGCTCGTCGCTCTCGCCCAGGACGTGGCGGCGCTCCGAGTGGCCGAGGAGCACGTCGTCGCAGAGACCGGCGAGCATCGCCGGCGAGATCTCGCCGGTGAAGGCGCCCTTGTCCTCGGCATAGCAGTTCTGGGCACCCAGGCGGAGCGAGCTCCCCTGGAGCACCTCCCGGACGCCGACAAGGTGGGTGAAGGGCGGCAGCACCTCCACCTCCACGGCGCTGCCGTCCAGCTCGGCCCGCATTGCCCGGGCCAGCTCCAGCCCGTCGGCGACGGTGGTGTTCATCTTCCAGTTGCCGGCGACCAGCCGGGTCGGACGTCGGGTGCTCACAGTGCGACCTTCTCCTGGAGTGCGGCGACCCCGGGCAGCTCCTTCCCCTCGAGGTACTCGAGGGTGGCGCCACCGCCGGTCGAGACATGGCTGATCTTGTCGGCGACCCCGGCCTGGTCGAGGGCCGCGGCGAGGTCGCCCCCACCCACCACGCTGGTGGCGGAGGATGCGCCGAGAGCCTCGGCGACGCGGCGGGTACCGCGGGCGAAGTCCTCGATCTCGTAGATCCCGAGCGGGCCGTTCCAGACCACGGTGCCCGCGGTCCGGCAGTCCTCGGCGATCTGCTCGCAGGTCTCCGGGCCCGCATCCACGACCATCTGGTCGCCGGGGATCGCGGTCCAGGCGACGACCGTCGTCGGCGACCCGGCGACGGGCTCCGAGGTGACCACGACGTCGATGGGGAGCTTGATCTTGCCCTTCCCCTCGCCCTGGCCCGCGAGGAGCTTGGAGGCGGTCTCTACCCACTCCTCCTCCACCAGGGATCTCCCCACCTCCTTGCCGAGGGCGCGGTAGAAGGTGCACGCCATGGCGCCACCGATCCAGAGGGTGTCGACCTTGGCGAGGAGGTTCTCGACCACCGCGATCTTGGTCGAGATCTTGGCGCCGCCGATGATCGCCACCAGCGGCCGCCGCGGGTTTTCGAGCACCCCGCCCAGGGCCTCGAGCTCGCGCGCCATCAGGTAGCCGGCCACCGCGGAGAGGTGGTGAGCGATGCCCTCGGTGGAGGCGTGGGCACGGTGGGCCGTGCCGAAGGCGTCATTGACGTAGAGATCGGCGAGGGCGACCAGCTTCTCGACGAACGCTTCGTCGTTGGCCTCCTCGCCCGGCTCCCAGCGAACGTTCTCGAGCATCGCCACCTCGCCGTCGGCGAGGCGATGGACGGCGGCCTCGACCTCGGGGCCGACCACCGCCGGCAGCTGCTCCACCCGCGTCCCCAGCAGCTCGCCGAGGCGAGCCGCCAGGGGTGCGGTGGTCAGGGCGGGATTGACCTTTCCCTTGGGACGTCCGAGGTGGGTGGCGACGATGATCCGGGCACCCCGCTCACGGAGTGCACGGAGGGTGGGCAGCGCGGCTCGGATGCGCCGGTCGTCGACGATCCGGCCCTCCTTCATGGGGACGTTGAAGTCGACCCGTACCAGCACCCGCTTGCCGTGGACGTCGACGTCGTCGATGGTCGCCTTCATGCGCGGTCCCCTGAACTGACCCTGAACCTCAACAGCACGCGTCGCGCTAGAGGGACTTCGTGATGTAGTCGACCAGGTCGACGACGCGGCAGCTGTAGCCCCACTCGTTGTCGTACCAGGCCAGCACCTTGAAGAACTTCTCGCCCACTCCCATGGTCGACAGCGCGTCGAAGATGGAGGAGCGCGAGTCGTGCAGGTAGTCGGCGGAGACGAGCGGCTCGTCGCTCACCCCGAGGATGCCCTTGAGCGGGCCCGCGGCAGCAGCGTGCATGGCCGCGTTGATGGCCTCCACGGTCGTCGCGTTGGAGAGGATGACGGTGAGGTCGACCAGCGAGACGTCAGGCACCGGCACCCGCAGCGCCATGCCGTGGAACTTGCCCTTGAGCTCGGGCAGGACCAGGGCCACCGCCTTGGCGGCACCGGTGGTGGTGGGGATGATCGCCTGAGACGCGGCGCGCGCCCGGCGCAGGTCCTTGTGGGGGCCGTCGAGGACCACCTGGTCGTTGGTGAACGCGTGCACCGTGGTCATCAGCCCCGACTCGATGCCGAACGAGTCGTTGAGGACCTTGGCCACCGGGGCCAGGCAGTTGGTGGTGCAGGAGGCGTTGGAGAGGATGTTGTGCTTGGCCGGGTCGTACGACTTCTCGTTGACCCCCATCACGACGGTGAGGTCCTCGTTCTTGGCGGGCGCGGAGATGATCACCTTGCGCGCGCCGGCGGCGATGTGGGCCTTGGCCTTCTCAGCGTCGGTGAAGAGGCCCGTCGACTCGACGACGATGTCGACGCCCAGTTCGCCCCACGGGAGTTTCCCGGGATCGCGCTCGGCGAGCACCTTGATGGCCTTGCCGTCGACCGTCAGCACATCACCCTCCACCGACACGGTGCCGGGGAAGGGTCCGAGGATGGTGTCGTACTTGAGCAGATGAGCCAGCGTCGCCGGAGTCGTGATGTCGTTGACGGCGACGATCTCGATGTCCGCTCCCTGCTGACGAGCAGCGCGAAGGATGTTGCGCCCGATACGGCCGAAGCCGTTGATGCCGACCTTGACAGCCATGAACTCTCCTCAGGGTTTAGGGGCACTGGAGATCCGAGCGGAGAGTAGCAAGAGGGCTGCTCACCGCGCCTTCGGACGCGATCCATGATGACGGGCGAGAGCTCCGATCGCCAGGGCCGACAGTCCCGTCACCATGCTCCGGTGGCCCTGGACGCAGACGGGGAATTCAGCCTTCGTGGGGCACCCAGTCGACGGGGGCCAGGGATCACGCAGACAGAGAGTTCAGCCTTCCTCGGGGACCCCGCCGATGGCGACCAGCCGGTGCAGGCGCCCGGCCATCGCCGGCCGGCTGCAGCCCGCGGCGGCGGCGAGCGCCTCCAGGCTGTCCCGGGGCCGGCGCCGACGCAGCACGGCCGCCTCGCGGAGGGCCGGCGGCAGCCGCTCCCACCGGCTCCGGTCCCGCTCCAGGCGGTCGATCGCCTCGAGCTGGGAGATGGCGGCGGAGACGGTGCGGCGGAGGTTCGCGGTCTCCGCATTGAGCCGCCGATTGACCCCGGAGCGCACCTCGCGAACCACCCGGCCCGACTCGAACTCCAACCGGCCCAGGTGGGCACCGATGGAGCTGAGCAGGGTCGCCACCCCCGCCGCCGAGCGCACCGCCACGACGGGCCGTCCCCGGCGCGACAGGGTCGCGGACGGGATGTCGAGCCGCTCCAGGTCGTCGACCACCCGCGAGGCGGCCGCCCCCGACCCCACCAGCAGCTCGAGCTGGGGCGGTCCGTCGCCACGGCTGAGGGAGCCGCAGGCGAGGAAGACCCCGCGCAGCCGGGAGCGGGAGCAGCAGAGGTTGGCCGAGGGAACCGGCGCGACCGGGGGCGCGGCCGGGGCGGAGCTGCCGCCGGCAGGCGCGGCCGGGGCGGTGCCGGCGGCAGCCGAAGCTCGGACGGTGACCCGGTAGCGGTGCCGGCGCGCTGTGGCAAGCCGCTCCACCGATGCCGGGATCGAATCGGCATGCAGGACGGCGAGAGCCGCGCGGGCCGACACCAGGCGGGTGGTGACAGGGGACCCGCCCTCCCCGGCGAGGGTCATCCCCTCGATCAGCGCGGCACGGCAGCAGGGGAGCGGCGGGACGTGCGGGGCCAGCTCGGCGACGATCCGCTCGGTGAAGGAGGCACCGCGCAGGCCAGCCGGGTGATCGCGCACCGGCCGGGCGGCGATCAGCTGCCGCGACGTCTCGGGCCCGGAGCGGTGAGCCGCCACCCGCCGATCCAGGTCAGCGCGGGTCGGGCTTGCCGACGTCGCGGTGGCGGACGGTCACCTGGAGGTTCTCCGCGCGGAGCCTCCGGGCCAGCTCCTCGGCGACGACCACCGAGCGATGCCGGCCGCCGGTGCAGCCCACGGCCACGTGGAGGTGGCGGCGGCCCTTGGCCCCGTAGTGGGTCGACGCCCAGGAGAGCAGCTCGCTCAGACGATCGCAAAGCTCATCGGTGTGGGGATCGGCGAGGACGTAGTCGCGCACGGCCGCATCCAGCCCCGTTTGGGGCCGCAGCTCCTGGTCCCAGAAGGGATTGCGAAGGAAGCGGACGTCGACCACCCAGTCCGCCTCCACCTGGGGACCGAACTTGCACCCGAAGGAGGAGACCACCACCCACAGCGGATGCTCCCCGCCGGCTGGGGCCACCAACTCGACCACCCGCCGGCCCAGCTCCTCCGGGCTCAGCTCTCCGGTGTCGATCACAGAGTCGGCAGCGGCCCGAAGGCCCTCGAGCAGCTCCCGCTCGCGCCGCACCGCCGCCGCCGGGCCGCCGGCGTCGCCGCAAGGATGGGGGCGAGTGCTGTCGGCCAGGCGCTTGAGGAGCACCGGGTCAGGGGCTGAGAGGTACAGGACACGCACCCCCGCCGGCGGGATCAGACCGGCGATCACCGCGCCCTGGCGGGCGTCGACCACCGCCACCGCCGGACGCGCCCGGCCCGCGGAGGCCCACTCGTGGAGGAGATCGAGGCTCAGGTTGTCGACGACGTCCACGCCGGCGGCCTCCAGGGCGCGGGCCGCGGTCGCTTTTCCGGCTCCACTCTGGCCGGTCAGAACCCAGGCCTCGGGCGCCGCCGCCTCAGCACTCATCTCGCCGCGATTGTAGGGGGGCACAGGCAGGCGCGCCCCACGCTCACCCGTGCCGCCACCGGTCGTGCCGGCACTACCTCTCTTCTCAGACCAGCTCCTTGATCCTCTGGGCGACGACCTCGGGCACCACCTCGGAGAGCTCCTCGACGCTCGCCAGGCCGATCGCCTCGACGGTGCCGAAACGGCGGAGCAGGGCTCGCTTGCGGACCGGACCGAGACCGGGGACGACGTCGAGCCGCGAGCGCAGCGCCGACTTGGCCCGCCGGGCGCGGTGTTGGGTGATGGCGAAGCGGTGGGCCTCGTCGCGAACCCTCTGGACCAGGAAGAGGGTGGGCGACTCCCGGGGCAGCACGATCGGCTCGGGGTTGTCGGGACGGAAGAGCTCCTCGTTGCGCTTGGCCAGGCCAAAGACGGCCACGTCCCCCAGCCCCAGCTCGAGGAGGACGCCCCGGGCCGCGCCGAGCTGACCCTTGCCCCCGTCGATGAGGAGGAGGTCGGGAAGCGCGGCAAAGCTCTCCTCCGGCCGAGCCCTGCCCCGGCGGGCTCCGCCCGCCGCCGAGCCATGCGCATCGCCGGCATCCGGATCGAGGCGAGCCTCAGCGCCGTTGCTGCCGTCGGGATCGGCGACCGGGATGTCGCCGTCCGCCTCCTCCTGGACGGCACGGAGATGGCGGGCGAACCGGCGCCGGAGCGTCTCCGCCATGGAGGCGAAGTCGTCGGCGCCCTCCACCGTCTTTATCCCGAAGTGCCGGTAGTGGCCGGGACGGGGCCGGCCGTCCTCGAAGACGACCATCGACCCCACCGAGTTGGTGCCCATCGTGTTGCTGATGTCGTAGCACTCGATCCGGCGCGGCGGGCTCTCCAGGTCGAGTCGGGTGGCGAGGTCGGCGAGCAGTGCCTCGGTCCGCTCGGCGTCGAAGTCCTCGACGACTCGGCGCTGGCGGAGCGCGGCGAGCGCCGTCTCGCGGGCGCGCTCCACCAGCCGGCGCAGCTCGCCCCGCTGAGGGACTCGGACGTCGACGGGGCCGCCGCGCTCGCCGGAGAGGAAGTCGGCGATGTCGACGAGGTCCTCGGTGGCGTCCGAGATGACGATGGTCCGGGGAAGCTGGGGTGACCCGCCGTAGAACTGGGGGAGGAAGGCGCTCAGGCACTCGGCCGGCGAGCGGTCGGCGACACCCTCGACCTCGTGGGTCTCCGAACCGATCACCCGGCCGCCGCGAACGGTGAGCACCGCCGCCATCCCCCGCCCCGCCTCGACGACGATGGCGACGGCGTCGTGGTCTCCGCGCCGGCCGCTCAGGACATCCTGCCGCTCGCTGATCCGGTCGATGGCCCGGAGACGATCACGGAAGCGTGCCGCCAGCTCGTAGTCGAGGGAGGTCGCCGCCTCCTCCATCTGCTGGCGCAGCTCGTCGGCGAGAACTGGGCTCCGGCCCTCCATGAAGGTCTCGACCTGTTCCAGGAGATGGGCGTACCCGGCCTCGTCGATCCGCCCCTCGCAGGGGCCGCTGCAGCGCCTGATGTGGTAGTCGAGGCAGACCCGGCCCCTGCGGAAGACCTCATCGCCACAGGTGCGGAAGGGGAAGATGGTGCGCAGCGAGCGGACCGTGGTGCGCAGCGACTGGGCGCTCGTGTAGGGGCCGAAGTAGCGCGCCCCGTCGCGCTGCACCTTGCGCGTGTAGTAGGGCCGGGGGAAGAGCGTCGCGCGCTGCCCGGCCTCGCCCCGGGGTGCCCTCAGCTTCTCCCGGGCGGTGCCGGGGGCGTGGGTGTCCGGCGCGCCGGGCAGCGGGATCTTCAGGTACAGATAGTTCTTGTCATCTTTGAGTCGAACATTGAAACGCGGGCGGTGGCGCTTGATGAGGGTGTTCTCGAGGATCAGCGCCTCGCGCGGGCTGGCGCAGGCGATCACCTCGAAGTCGAAGACGCCCTCGACCAGCCGGCGTGTCCGATCGGGCAGGCTCGGCATCCCGGTGAAGTAGGAGCGGAGCCGGTTCTGCAGCACCGCCGCCTTGCCGACGTAGGCCACACGGCCGGCGAGGTCGCGCATGACGTAGACCCCGGGGCCCTGCGGGGCGGCCCGGAGCCGCTCGCGCAGAAGATCGGGGTTGTCGATCAGCCGGGCCGGGCGCTCCGTGGTGGCCACCGGGTCACTGTATCGCCGGAGCGGGCACGCAGAGGAGCTGGGGACCTTGGGGGACCGTCCCTAATCCTTGCCCGCTGCTCTGTCCGCAGCCTTGTCGACCACGTCCTTGACCTGGCCTTTTGCCCGGTCAATCCCGCCTTTCTGCCTGAGCTTGTCGTTGTCGGTGAGGTCACCCAGAGCCTCTTTGACTCTGCCCTTTGCTTCGTCCGCACTGCCCATGGTTTCTTGTGGCCTCCTTCACCCGACCTGCAGCCCTCCGAAGCAGTGGCGCCGGGTGACTCTCAATCTCGGGGAGGGGCCGCAACAACCGCAGCAAAATGGCGCTCAACCCGGACCTCAGGAGGGTGCACGCTCCGCCGCCTCCAGCTCCTCGAGGAACGCGGCCTCGTCGATCACCCGGACCCCCAGCCGCTGCGCCTTCTCCAGCTTGGAGCCGGCGCCGGGGCCGGCGACCACGGTGTGGGTCTTGCGGCTGACGCTGGAGCCGGGGTTGCCACCCAGCCGGCGGATGCGCTCCTCGGCATCGGGGCGGGACATCGCCAGGAGCGACCCGGTGAGCACCCAGGTCTGGCCGGTCCACGGCCCCTCCCCCACCACC
>CABEBF010000361.1_pt1 | contig 12176 bp, 11 predicted proteins | sample 3132511 | NCBI WGS metagenome assembly CABEBF01 (sample SAMEA5534345, study PRJEB31848) | metagenome | biome: tundra; feature: field; material: soil | place: USA | collected 2013-05 | depth 0.45 m | reverse complement strand
CGCTCCGGGACCCCCCCATCGCCCGCACCATGGCGATCGCCTGGGACCGGCGCCGGACCCTGCCGCCGGCAGCCCAGCTCTTCTGCCGGCGGATCGTCGAGGGAGTCACCGGGCCCGCCGGTCGCACCCCCACCGGGTAGGCGCCGGTCCGGCAACGGCACCGTGACCGGGCTCCCCACGCCCTCCCTCACCGCTCGTTCGTGCCAGCTCGTCGTGCCCGTGACTGGGTCGCAACGCTGGACCCCCGACGAGCGCTCAGGGGGCGAGGCGGTTGAGGTCCCGGGGGAAGAGGGTCGTCTCGCGCACGTTGGAGGCGTCGACGAGCTGGGCGACCCAGCGCTCGAGGCCGATGGCGAAGCCGCCGTGCGGGGGCATCCCGTGCTTGAAGGCCATCAGGTAGGCGGCGTAGTTCTCGGGGTCCTCGCCCCTGCCGACCAGCGCATCCACATAGTCCTGGTAGCGGTGGAGGCGCTGGCCACCGGTGACCAGCTCCATCCCCCGGAAGAGGAGGTCGAAACCGGCCGCGAAGCCCGGCCGCTCCGGGTCGGGGTGGGTGTAGAAGGGGCGCTTGCTCATTGGGAAGCCACGGACGAAGAGGAAATCCGAGCCGCGCTCGCGCTTTGCCCACTCCCCGAGCCAGCGCTCGTTGGCCGGTGAGAGGTCCGGCTCGTTGCTCAGGTTCTCGCCGGTGGCGGCCGTGATCATGGCCTGGGCGTCCAGGAAGTGGACGTCGGGGATGGGCTGCGGGACCTTGGGCAACTCCAGACCGAGGAGGGCCACCGCCCCCGCCGCCTCCCGCTCGATGCCGGCCAGCATGTTGGCGATGGTGTCGGTGAGCACGGCCATGACCGTGTACTCGTTCTCGATGAATCCGACCTCGGCGTCGAGGGAGACGTACTCGTTGATGTGGCGGGCGGTGTCGTGGGGCTCGGCCCGGAACACGGGGCCCACCTCGTAGACGCGCTCAAAGACGCCCACCATCACCTGCTTGTAGAACTGCGGGCTCTGGGCCAGGTAGGCGGTCTTGCCGAAGTAGTCGAGGGCGAAGGTGGTGGCTCCCGACTCGGTCGCCGAGCCGACGATCTTCGGGGTCTGGATCTCGGTGAAACCGAGATCGTGCAGGCCGCTGCGGAAACCGGCCATGGAGGCAGCCTGGATGGCGAAGTAGGCGCGGCGGCGGGGATGGCGGAGAGCCACCGGGGCGTTGTCGAGGATGGTCGGAAGCTGCGCCTTGATGACGGGCCGGTAGAGGTCGAAGGGAGGAGCCTCGTCGGCCTCCGAGATCACGGTCACCGCCGGGTCGTGGATCTCCACCCCCCCGGGAGCCTGCGGCTCGGCCACCACCACCCCGGCGACGCCGAGCACGGACTCGTTCTGCAAGCGTGCCAGCCGCTCGACCAGCTCGGTGTCCTGGACGACCACCTGGGCGGTCCCGCGCGCGTCGCGGAGGATGAGGAAGCTGACCCCCGCGAGCCGGCGGAGCCGGTGGAGCCAGCCTTTGAGCTGCACCCTCTCACCGACGCGGTCGCTCAGATCGTCGGTCCAGATGCGGTCGGTGAGGTGAGAGATCACGGGGTGCGACTCCGGCTCCTGCTGGCGGCTTCCTGCACGAGTGGCCCGGCCGATTCTAACCGGGGGAACTGTCGGGCCCGCCCGAGCGGGGCGGGCTGAGGGGGCGTCGCCACCGTAAACTGAGCCACCAGTCATGGCCGCAATCCTCTTCGCCGCCGCCACCCTCCTGGTCGTCGCCACGGTCGCGATCGTGCTCGTGGCCCGGAGCCGGGTCGCAGCACCGCCTGCGGCAGCTGCGGCTCCGAGCCCGACCCAGGTCCGCACCGAGGCCGCCACCATCGTCGCCGCAGCGAGGACAGAGGCCCTCGCCATCCGCGAGGCGACCACCGAGGAGGTCGCCGTCCGCAGCGTCGCCCTGGAGGCCCGCGAAGCCGCCCTGGCCGAACGGGAGCGCACCTGGCGGGACCGGCGGGCCATCTTCGACGAGCGCCGCTTCGCCCACCGCAAGCGCAGGGAGGAGATCGACGAGCGGGTCGCCGAGGTAGGGGCGGCTCGGGAGGAGGTGCGCCGGACTGTCGCCGAGCGAGCGGCGGCGGACCGTGAGACCGCCGAGCGTCTGGTGCTGGAGAGCCTGGAGGCTGAGCTGGAGGCGGAGCGGGCGGAGCGCGTGGCCCAGCTCGTCGCCGAGGAGACGGCCGAGCCCGAGGCCGCGGTCCGGACCCTCCTGGTGGGGGCGGTCGAGCGGCAGTCGGAGAGTCACGTCGACACCGCTCCCCGGCTCTCCCCCATCAACCTCGAGGGCCTCGACGAGACCCACCGCGAGCGGCTCCTCACCGCCCTGCAGGTGGTCGCGGAGTCCACCGGGACCGACCTGGGTGTCGACAACGAACGGGAGCAGGCGACCCTCCGCGGCCTTGACCCGGTTGGGCGGGAGGTCGCGCGTCAGGCTTCGATCGAGGTGCTCGACCGCGGCGTGCAGGCGGCGGACGTCCCACCCCTCCTGCTCCGCACCCGCCACCGCCTCTCCGCAGCCATCGAGGACCTCGGCGAGCGAGCCATGTGGGAGATGGCGATGGAGGGGCGCCCGGAGCTGGCCGAGCTTCTGGGTGTCCTCCACTACCGCTTCTCGTACGGCCAGAACGCCCTCCTGCACTGCAAGGAGACCGGCTACCTCTGCGGCGTGCTGGCAGCCGAGTTGGGACTCCCCCAGAGCGCCGCCCGGGAGGCGGGCACTCTGCACGACATCGGCAAGGCGGTGGACCACGACGTCGAGGGGTCCCACGCCATCATCGGCGGCGAGCTGCTGCTGATCCTCGGCATCGACCCCACCATCGCCCATGCGGTCAAGGCCCACCACTTCGACGTGGAGCCGTCGACCGACCTGGCCATGCTCACCATCTGCGCCGACGCCATCTCGGCCTCCCGGCCCGGTGCCCGGCGGGACACCCTGGCCGCTTACCTGGCGCGTCTCGAGCAGCTCCAGGGCATCGCGACCCGGCATCCCCAGGTGGAACGGGCCTTTCCCCTCCAGGCGGGGCGCGAGGTCCGGATCTTCGTCAAGGCCGGCAAGGTGGCGGACCCGGAGATGCCCGCCCTGACCGGCGAGATCGCCCGCGAGATCGAGAGCGAGATGCAGTACCCGGGGGTCATCAAGGTGACCCTGATCCGCGAGACCCAGGCGATCGCGACCGCGCCGGTGCAGGTCGGACGCAGCGCGGAGCCGCTGGAGCCGCTCCTGGCGGGGGCGGCGACCAAGCGGCGGCGCCGGCGCAAGAAGCGCAAGGGCAACGGCGAGGGCGACGCGGGCGGATCCGCGGGCGAGACGGAGCCGGCGAACGCCGATTAGCCCGAGCCGCGCGGAGGTTGGTCTCAGCCGCCGCGCAGGAAGGAGACCATGACCTCCACGGTCAGGTCGGGGTCCTCGTGGAAGAAGAGGTGGCCGCGACCGTCGAACCAGTAGTGGCGCGCTCCGGGGATCAGCTTGGTGAGCGCCTCCGCGTTGGCGAGCGGGACCAGGACGTCCTCGGTGCCGTGAAGGACGAGGGCGGGCACCGCGATCTCGCCGAGCCGCTCGCCGATGTCGGCGTCCCGGGAGGCGCGAAACTGGGCGGTGAAGGCGCGTCCCGGAATCGGGTGGGCGGCACGGTAGGCCACCTCCCCGTCGATGAACTCGGGATGGTCGTGCTGGAAGCGCTGCGCGTAAAGGACGGTGCAGGCCATGCGGTAGGCGTCGGCCGGCGTCCGGGCACCCCGCCCGAGGAGTGCGGCGATCGCCTCGGGCTGCGCGGGGACGGCCGTGTGCCGCCCGGGACCGGTGGCGGCCAGGATCAGGCGGGTCAGGCGATCGGGATGGAGGACGGCGACGTGCTGGGCGGTGAGCCCTCCCATCGAGGCCCCGAAGAGCTGGAAGGTCTCCGCCCCGCAGGCTGAGGCCACCTCGACGCAGTCCAACGCCAGCCGGGTCATCGGGTAGGGCCCGGGAGGCACGTCGGAGCCGCCAACACCTCGGGGGTCGTAGACGATCACCCGGTGGTGCCGAGCCAGCGCCGGTACGACGGGGGCGTAGACCCGCCGGGTCGCCCCCAGCCCCGGGATCATCAGCAGGGGCTCGCCATCCCCCTGGACGCTGACGGCGAGCCGGACGCCATCGCTCGTGACCACATGCCGGTCGAAGGTCGGCGGAGCCACGGCTCCGGATCGTAGGGCACGCCGCGGCGCGGCCGGAGCGGCATAGTCACCAGCAGTCGCAGCAGGAGCGAGCGGACCATCCGCGGGACATCGCCGCGGAGGGGGTCGGGTGGGTGTCGGCACCGCGGCTGACGTCGTGGCGGGTACCGGCGCCGGTGCCGGGGTGAGCAACGCGGCCTGGCTCCGGCCGGCATGGCGACCGCCGCCACCAGCGCTGCGAGACCGCACCGTCCGCGCCACAGGCCAGGTGCCGGCCGCGGGGACGTGACGGCCTCGCGCTACACTGTGAAGATGATCACGCCCGTGGTCACACGTCGTTTACTGCGCGCGAAAGACTTGATGGACTCGGAGTATGCACGAGCCCTCAAAGTTGACCAGATTGCGCAGTCAGCGCACTTGACCACGGCGCATTTCTCCCGGCAGTTTCGCCGTGCGTTTGGAGAAACACCGCATCAATACTTGCTTTCTCGTCGCTTGGAACGCGCCGCCGCGCTATTGGCCAACACCGACTACACCGTGACGCGCGTCTGTGAGCTCGTTGGCTTGTCGAGCGTTGGTTCATTTAGCACTGCATTTCGACGCGCGTATGACGCATCGCCCACGACATATCGAGCGCGACATCTCCCAGCTTTAGCCCACCGCGTGATTCCCCCGTGCATTCTGCTTGCGGTGGCGCGCCCGCAACTGAGCAGGATTCGAGAAGACGCCGCCTATCCAGCCCACGTACGATGAGAGTCAACCACGCCAGAGTTGATCTGGAGAGGGAAGGACGCTCCTGAACGACGGCGCGTTGCGCCAGCAAGGGTGTGCTCACCGATGAGAAAACGACGTCAAGGAGTGGTGCCATGAGCCTGAAGATCGGATACACGACCCTCTGGGTCCGCGATCAAGACGAAGCGTTGTCGTTCTTCGAGAAACTCGGATTTGAGGTTCGAGAAGATCTGAAACATGGTGACTACCGATGGCTTGCCGTCGCATCGACCGAGCAACCCGACCTTGCGATCACACTCGCGAAGCCTGGGTACCCCATGGACGAGGCCACATCGCAGGCCGTCGCATCCACAGTGGCGAAGGGCATGTTGAGCACGCTCGTGTTTACGACGGACGATTGCCTCGCGACAGCCGCGGCGCTCAAGGCGAAGGGGATCGAGTTCACTCGCGATGCCGGCGAGCGCGGGTACGGAGTGGACGCCGCATTTCGCGATCCGTCCGGGAACGAGTTCCGGCTGCTCCAGGCGGCCTCGCAGCCTGCGAGAAGCTAGTCGACGCATCGCCTGCCACCTGTAAAGGAGGTGATCACCATGAAGACAATGACATGTGAACAAATGGGTGGACCATGTGATGCCCCATTCCACGGGACTAAGGCTGATGAGGTCATCAAGGCGCAAGACAGCCATTTAAGGGAAATGGTCGCAGGGGGTGATGAATCGCACAGAAGCGCCCTGAAGAGCATGCAGGATAGGTGGAAACATCCCCTCTCAGGAATGGGGTGGTACACCAAGACAAAGAAGGCCTTTGCTGCTCTTCCCGAAGACTGATCCGTTTGCCTCTCCCACTCCTGGACGGCGGAGCCGCGCCTGCCGAGGACCGGCACCGTGGAGGCCGGCCGGCTGGTGAGCTCGCCAGCGGGCAGTTGGTGGACCACCGGGCCGCGCTCGGGACCTGGGGCACCGTGACCGCACAGCTTGCTGCGACGTCGGGTCAGCGAGGTCGGCGACACCTCCCACACGGGCGCCGCGGAACGCGCCACCATTGGCGGGTGCCACGTCTCTTCGTCACCCGAGACCAGATCGGCAACGGCACGCTGGTGGTCGAGGGGGACGCCGCCCACCATCTCGCGGGGCCCCTCCGCGTTCATCGCGGTGAGCTGATCCTGGTCGTCGATGACGCCGGCGAGGAGCACGGGGTCCGGGTCGCCTCGGTGGAGAGGGCTCGAGTGACCGGCTCGATCGTCTGGTCACGCCCCGCCTCGGGCGAACCCCATCTCCGGCTGGACGTCGTCCAGGGGCTGGTCCGCGAGATCGACGAGCTGGTGGCAGGCCTGGCCGAGGTCGGGGCCGCCACGATCCGCCCGGTCGTCGCCATGCGCAGCGTGACGCGGCCCGACCCGGAGAGGGCGGCGGTCCGGCTCCGCAGGTGGGGCGAGATTGCCCGCGAGGCCGCCGAGCTGGCCCACCGTGGCGCCGTCCCCCGTGTGGCAGCCCTCACCGACCTGGCCGGAGTGCTGGCCGAGCTGCCGGAGGGCGCGCGTATCCTCGTCTGCATGGTGGACGCAGCCGTCCCGCTGGCCCGGCTGGACGTCGACCCGGCCCGGCCGGCGGCGCTGGTGGTCGGTCCGGAGGGTGGATTGGACTCCGGCGAGGTCGACCGCCTCCGGGATGCCGGCGCCGAGATGGTCCACCTGGGACCCCGGGTGCTGCCGGCGCGCCGGGCAGCCATCGTCGCGGCCGGCCTTCTCCTCGCCCGCGCAGGGGACCTCGACCACGGGCGCTGAGCTGCCGACGGGGCGCGGCGCGGCCACTGCCGGACCGCTGCGGGTGGCCCTCACCACCCTCGGGTGCAAGGTCAACTACGCGGAGATGGCCGAGCTGGCCGGGAGGCTCGCGGGTCTCGGCTGCGACATGGTCCCCGAGGACGAGCCCGCCGACGTCCGGGTGCTCAACTCGTGCGCGGTGACGCTCCAGGCCGACGCCACCACGCGGCAGCGGCTCCACCGGCTGCGTCGCCGCGACCCCGGCTGCCACCTCATTCTCACCGGCTGCTCCGTGGACGCCAACCCGGATCGATATCTGGTGGCCGGGAGCGATGGAAGGCCAGGCGTCGCGGGGCTGGATGCCGTCTTCGCCAACACCGAGAAGCTGCGCATCGCTGACCACGTCGCCGCCCTCGCGGCGGGACGTGCGGACCCACTCCACCGCCTCCCGCCGGCCGGGCTGCGCAGCCGAGCCTTCCTCAAGGTTCAGGACGGTTGCGACCACCGCTGCACCTACTGCGTGGTGTGGCGGACCAGGGGAGCGTCGACGAGCGTTCCCGAGGAGGTGGTGGTGGCGCGAGCCCAGGCCGCGGTGGAGGCCGGGCACGCCGAGGTGGTCCTGACCGGCGTCGACCTCGGCAGCTACGGTCGGGACCGGGGATCCGACCTGGCGACCCTGGTCAGCCGCATCCTCGAGGGTCTCGACGGGACGGCGCGCATCCGCCTCAGCAGCATCAACGCAAACGACATCCCGGAGCGGCTCGTCGAGCTGAACGGCGATCCTCGGTTGTGCAGCCACTGGCACATCCCACTCCAGAGCGGGAGCGACCGGATGCTCCGGGCCATGCACCGCGGCTACCGGCGGCAGCGATACCTGCGGGTGGTCGAGGGCCTGCGCCGTCAGAACCCCGACACCGAGCTGACCACCGACGTGATGGTGGGCTTCCCGGGGGAGAGCCCGGAGGACCACGAGGCCACGCTGCGCCTGATCGAGGAGGTGGAATTCCTCGGCTGCCATGTCTTCCGCTACTCGCCCCGCCCCGACACGGAGGCAGCCCGCCTCCCCCAGCAGGCCGACGACGCGACCCTCCGATCGCGCAGCGCCGAGGTCCGCCGCGCCGCGGCGGCGAGCGCTCGGAGGCGGCGGCAGCGAGCGGTCGGCCGCCAGCACCGGGTGGTCTGGGACCGGGTGGCGCCGGGGGAGGCGCACGGCCTCACCGACGGGTACCACGAGGTGGCGGCGGACCCCGTCCCGGGGACGAGGACGGGCGGCATGCAGACCGTCATGGCCACGGGGGTCGAGGGCGACCTGCTGCGCGGGTCCATCCTTCCCGAACCCGGCAGGGACGAGCACTGATGCGCGTCGCGGTGGTGGTCCACCCGAGAGCTCGGAGGGAGGAGCTCACCTGGGACGGCCGGGAGCTGCGGCTGCGCATCACCCAGGCGCCGGTCGAAGGTGCCGCCAACGCGGCCGTGCTCCGGCTGGTCGCCGGCTGGGCCGGCGTGGCACCCTCGCGCGTCCGTCTGGTCGCCGGCCACCGGGGTACCCACAAGCAGGTGGAGATCGAGGGGGTCGACGTCCTTCCGCACTGAAGGTGGAGGGCGGTTGGGGGCTTTCGGCCCGTCTGACGCGTCGCACTCTGCAGACGGGCTTGCAACGGTGGCACACTTCACCTAACTAGCTGTGCCTACCAGGCCAGCGGGGGAGGGGCCGACCTGAATGCGATCGGTTGGCGCAAGCCGTGGCTTGCTGGCAGGGCCCCATGCTCGATGCGGTGGGGTCGGATGACGGAGTGCGTGCACGCCCCCGCGGCCCAGGCGGCCCGTCTCCCGTTCGCCGCCACGCGGCCCGCGCGCCATTCGGCGGGTCGCGCCGGGCGCTGCAGCCTCGGCAGGGTCCGGTCGCCATCGCCGTGAACTCCCAAGACCTGATCGGGCACGGCTCGAGAGCCGACCGCCCGCTCCCCGTCGACCCGTCGGCGCCGGCAGCGCGCGCGCCGGCGGCCTACCCGCCTTCTGCCACTGCCCTCCCCAGCCCCGGCACGGGCCGCGGACGCGGGATCGGACGGCGGCGCACCGCGGCCCTGGTGGCCGCCGCGGGGCTGGCCTGCCTGGTCACGGTTGCCCTGCTCAGCACCTCCCTCGGCGGGTCGGCCATCACCGACCAGGTCAACACCCGCCTCTCCAGTGCAGGCAAACAGGCGGCCGGCTACCTGGTGCAGGTGATCTCCGGCCGTGTCGCCGCTCTCGACAGTACCGCCGATGAGCTCCCGATCCTGGCTCTGGCGGAGGGCAGCACCACGGCGAACCCGGCGGCCACCGCCGACCTCACCGCCCTCTCCATGGCCGAGACGGAGAGCCAGGGCCTGGTCCTTACCAACGCCGCGGGATCGCCGGTCCTCCGGTCCGGCAACCAGGACCCTCTGGACGGTCTTCCCCCTGGGTGGGGCGCGAGCACGGCTCGCGCCGGCTCCCTCGCGGTGGCGGCGCCGTCGTCGCTAGCCGCTCCCGCCATCGACGTGGCCGTCCCGGTCCTCGAAGGGGGCGGAACCGCCGGCGGCTTCCTGGTCGAGCAATACGGGCTCGGGGGCTCTCTCTCGTCACTCCAATCACTCGCCGGGGCCCAGGCGATGACGCTCCTGGTGCTGGACCGGGCCGGCGGCCTGGTGTTGGGCGTGGAGGCAGGGGGTTCGGGTGGCGTGAGCGTCGTGACCAGCCGGCCGCCGGAGGCGTCGATCACGACGGCCGCGGACCGGGCCCTCAGGAGCGGCGTGATCGAACTGGATGACAACGGAGCGGGCGGCCCCGCCGCGTACACGCCGGTGAGCGGGGCCGCATGGGTCGTGCGCGCGTGGCTGCCCAGCTCAGCCCTGGCGGCGGTGGCCAGCCTCAGAGTGGCGGTGTTCAGCATCTGTGCGGCCCTGGCGCTCCTCTTTCTGGCGGCGGTCGTCATGGTCAACCGGACGCTCCGAGGCCGGGAGCAGACCGAGACGGCACTGATCTTCCAGTCGGCGGCGATGGAGCACGCGGCCATGCACGACCCCCTCACCGGTCTGCCCAATCGCCTCCTCTTCAACGACCGGCTCCAGCACGGCATCTCCAACGCCCGCCGTTCTGGCCGGCCGTTGGCCCTCTTCGTCCTGGACATCGACGGATTCAAGAACCTCAACGACGCCCTGGGGCACAGCGCCGGCGACGCCGTGCTCAGGGAGACGGCGGCCCGCATCCAGGCATCGGTTCGCGTGTCGGACACGGTCGCCCGACTGGGAGGCGACGAGTTTGTGATCGTGGCCGTCGACGCCGACCCCGCTCAGGCCGAGCTGATCAGCGCCAAGGTGAGTCAGAGGATGGAGGAGCCGATGAGCGTCGACGATCGGCAGGTCCCGGTCGGGCTCAGCATCGGTCAGGCGGCGTTCCCCGAAGACGGCGGCGAGCCGGCGCAGCTGCTCCGTCGCGCCGACGCCAACATGTATCGGGACAAGCGCGCGAGGAAGATCACACCCGCCTGAGGCGGTCAGCCGGAGGCCGCAGGATGACTGCCGCGGTCGGCGTCACTCCGCGGGTGCGAAGAAGTCCCGCAGGTGGTCGAAGAAGCCGCGCCTCACCTCGACCGGCTTCCCGTCGCGCCCCCCCAACTCCTCGTAGAGCTTGCGCTCCTTGGCAGAGACGTGAGCGGGCACCACGACCCGGACGACGCAGATCTGGTCACCGCGACGCCCGGTGCGGAGATGGGGGACCCCCTGGCCGGCGATCTTGATGACGCGGCCGGGCTGGATGCCGGCGGGCAGATCCACCTCCGTCTCGCCGCTCACGGTGGGTACCGTGATCCTGTCTCCGAGAACGGCTTGGGTGACGGACACCGGCAGCTCGTAGACGAGGTCCTGACCCCTGCGGATCAGCTGGGGATGGGGCGCGACCCGGAAGCTCAGGTAGAGGTCGCCGTGAGGGCCGCCCTGCGGTCCGGCCTCGCCCTCACCCGAGACCCGCACCTGGACGTCGCCATCGACCCCCGCGGGGATCGCGACCTCGATGGTCTTGCGCGCCTCCACCAGCCCCCGGCCGCGGCAGCGCGCGCAGGGGTTGTCCACCAGCTTTCCGATGCCGCGGCAACGCGGGCATGCGGTCACGTTCATGACCTGGCCGAAGATGGATTGCATCGCCCGCCGCACCTGGCCGCTGCCGCCGCAGTCGGGGCAGGTGTGCGGCGTCGTCCCCGGCGCCGCGCCGCTCCCGGCGCAGTCGGGGCAGGTGTCGGCACGCGGCACATCCACGGTCCGCTTGGCGCCGAAGATCGACTCCTCAAAGGTGATATCGACGGACATCCTCAGGTCGGAGCCACGCTGCGGTCCTGATCCGCGTGCGGAACGCCGCCCTCCCCCGAAGAACATGTCGAAGAGGTCGAAGGCCGAGTCGAAGGAGAACTGCCCGAAGTCGGGCATCTGCTGACCGCTGTGTCCGTACGCGTCGTATCGCTGGCGCTTCTGGGGGTCGCTGAGGACGGAGTAGGCCTCCCCCACCTCCTTGAACTTCTCCTCGGCCGCCTTGTCACCCTGGTTGCGGTCGGGGTGGAACTCCATGGCCAGCTTGCGGTACGCGCGCTTCAACTCCTCGGGTTTGGCGTCACGCTTGACACCGAGGACCTCGTAGTAGTCGCGCTTGACGGTGGCCATCAGACCTCGGGTACGGCCGTGGCGCTCGGGCCGCGACGCGGATGCACGACCTGTACCAGCGCGGGACGGAGGAGACGGTCATGGAGCCGGTAGCCGGGTTGCAGCTCGGCGACCACCGTGTCCTCGCTCACCTCGTCGGACTCCTCGCCGCCGATGGCCTGATGGACCGACGGATCGAAGCGCGCGCCGACCGTCTCGACGGGCGCTACCCCGAGGGTGCTCAGTGCCTGCTCGAACTGGATCACCACCATCCGAAGCCCGTCCAGGAGCTGCTGGCCACCGGCATCCCCGGCAGAGTGGCCAACGGCGCGACGAAGGTTGTCGAGCACGGGAAGGAGCGCCAGGGCGGCGTCCTCGGACGCGTACCGCCCCCGGTCGGCGAGCTCCTGGGCCTTGCGCCGGCGGAAGTTCTCGAAGTCGGCGGCGAGGCGCAGAAGCTGGTCACTCCGCTCGGCGAGCTCGGCCCGCAGGCTCTCGACATCCTTCGCCGCGACGGATTCCGGGGCGGTGGCCGCCACCGCCGCGGCGTCAGGAGGAGCCTCGCCGGCCGGGACGGCCGCGGGTGTCCTGCCAGCTCCCCGCGCACCCGGGCCGGCGGCCCCGGAGGCGGTGACACCGGGACGGGATGGCGGCTGGCCGTGGGAGGCGCGAACGGGTCTCCCGTCCACACTCCGCCTGGGGTGGTCGCTCATCCTCGGTCTCCTCGATCACCGGACATGGTCAACTGAGCACCCGTGTCACCGCTTCGCCAACCCGATCGGCCACGAAGCGCACCCGCGGGGCAACCTGCGAGTACGGCATCCGGGTGGGGCCCAGCACCCCCACGGTGCCAC
>CABEBF010000352.1_pt1 | contig 12298 bp, 9 predicted proteins | sample 3132511 | NCBI WGS metagenome assembly CABEBF01 (sample SAMEA5534345, study PRJEB31848) | metagenome | biome: tundra; feature: field; material: soil | place: USA | collected 2013-05 | depth 0.45 m | reverse complement strand
ACCCCAGGGTCCACGACGGCGCAGATGACACTGCCGGGGCCAAAGGCGCGGGCCAGCGTCTTGCAGCGGTAGGCGGCGGTGAGGACGTCACCGGAGGGGACCAGATGGGTGCCGTCGATGCACCGCACGCCGGGGGACGCCGACCAGGCCGCAGCCCAGAGCTGAGCCGCGTAGCCGTCCTCCAACCCGTAGTCGGTCACGAAGATCAGCGTTCCGGACACCGCCGGCTACGTTAGCAGCGGCAGCGCCGGATGCCCACCGGGCACCCGGCCGGAGACGGCGAAGGGGCGGCCAGGGCACTTGCCCGGCCGCCCCTCCCTGGGGACGATGTGATCGCGCCGACTTAATAGTCCGGCATCTGCGGCGCTGACTGACCCTTGTTCTTCTCAGGGATGTCGGTGATCAGCACCTCGGTGGTCAACAGCAGCCCCGCGATCGAGGCGGCGTTCTGCACCGCGGACCGGGTCACCTTGGTGGGGTCGATGATCCCGGCGGCGACCATGGTCACGTAGGCTCCCGTGGCCGCGTCCAGCCCCTTCCCCTTGGGGAGGCCCTTGACCTTCTCGACCACGACCGAGCCCTCGAGCCCGGCGTTGACGGCTATCTGGCGGAGCGGCTCCTCCAGCGCGCGCCGGAGGATGTTGACGCCGGCCAGCTCATCGCCCTCGGCCTTCACCTTGTCGAGAGCGGCGATCGAATTGAGGAGGACGACGCCACCCCCGGGGACGATCCCTTCCTCCACCGCAGCGCGGGTCGCCGAGACGGCGTCCTCCATGCGGTGCTTCTTCTCCTTGAGCTCGGTCTCGGTGGCGGCACCGACCTTGATCACGGCGACTCCGCCGGAGAGCTTGGCAAGCCGCTCCTGGAGCTTCTCCTTGTCCCAGTCGGAGGTCGACTTCTCGATCTCCGCCTTGATCTGCTCGATGCGGCCCTTGATGGCGTCCTGGCTGCCGGCACCCTCGACGACCGTGGTGTCGTCCTTGGTGATGGTGACCCGGCGGGCACGGCCGAGCTGGTTGAGCGTGGTGGAGTCCAGCTTCAGCCCGATCTCCTCGCTCACCACGGTGCCATCGGTGAGGATGGCGATGTCCTGCAGCATCGCCTTGCGCCGGTCACCGAAGCCCGGGGCCTTCACGGCGACGGCACTGAAGGTGCCACGCAGCTTGTTGACGATGATGGTTGCGAGCGCCTCACCCTCCACGTCCTCGGCGATGATGAGGAGTGGCTTGCTCATCTGGACGACCTTCTCGAGAAGGGGAAGGACATCCGCGATGGCCGAGATCTTGCGATCGGTGATCAGGATGTAGGGCTCCTCGAGGACCGCCTCCATCCGCTGGGCGTTGGTCACCATGTAGGCCGAGATGTAGCCCTTGTCGAACTGCATTCCCTCGACCAGCTCCAGCTCCGTCTCCAGCCCCTTGGACTCCTCGACGGTGATGACGCCGTCCTTGCCCACCTTCTCCATGGCGTTGGCGACGGTCTCGCCGACCGCCGGGTCGGCCGCGGAGATCGACGCCACCTGGGCGATCTTCTCGCGCTCGGTGACCGGGATCGACTGGGCCTTGATGGCCTCGACCACGGCGGCGACACCCTTGTCGATGCCTCGCTTCAGCAGAATCGGGTTGGCGCCGGTGCCGACCTGGCGAAGACCGGCCTCGATGAGCGCCTGGGCGAGCACCGTCGCGGTGGTGGTGCCGTCGCCGGCGATGTCGTTGGTCTTGGAGGCGACCTCCTTGACCAGCTGGGCGCCCATGTTCTCAAAGGGCTGCTCGAGCTCGATCTCCTTGGCGATCGTCACGCCGTCGTTGGTGATCGTCGGCGAGCCGAACTTCTTGTCGAGGACGACGTTGCGGCCCTTGGGGCCGAGGGTGATCCTCACCGCGTTGGCGACGGCATCGACGCCACGCTTGAGAGACGCGCGCGCGTCCACGTCATAGATGATTTGTTTAGCCATGAACCTCCTCCACCGCCTGCCCGGTGGGCAGGGCTCCTGGAACGGTCGGGATGAAGCGTCAGCGGCCATCTTAGCACTCGGGGTGGGCGAGTGCTAGCGGCCCGGGTCGTCGAGTGCCAGCGCACCCCGGGCGGTCGCGCCGATGGCGGGGCCGACCGGGCGGGGTCCGCCGCTCGGGGCCGTGGGCTGGCGGGACGGCGTGTTCAGCCGGTCGGGCCAGGAGGGTGCGAGGGGCTCGCCTCGATCGGGCCAGCCGGGCTCGGCTTCGACCCTTCAGGCTCCGGCGGGAGCACGGGCGAGTGGCGACGGCGGCGGCGGCTCACCCGGTAGATGACCATCACGCAGAGGCCGGTCACGGCGGAGATCGCCGCCCCCAGCCCGAAGGCGACCACCCCCACCGCGAACGCCGAGGAGAGGATCGCGCATCCTGAGCAGTCGAGCTTGTCCGTGACCACCTGGCTTGCCGGAGCCGTGAAGTAGCCGTTCGTCTCGCGGGCGCCGAACGCGACGAGCCCCCAGGCGCAACCGGAAGGGACTGCTGGGCTCAACGCCCGGCGCGGGAGCTCGGGAGGCCTGGTCCCCGAAGCGAGCGAATATGATCGCCACATGCTGGCCAAGCGCCCGCTGATCCGCCGCACCGTGGCACTGGCCGCCGTCGGGGGTGCCGTCGCGCTCTCTGTGAAGGCCCTCTCCCGTCCCCGACCGGGGGCCGCGCGCCGCCTGATGGACTGGGACGTGGTGCGCCGCACGGCCAGGGCGAGGTCGGGGCAGCGGGCCCCGCTGCGTCAGGCCCAGGCGGAGCGGCTCGCCGCCCGCTATGACGTCATCGCGGCCGAGATGGTCCCACTCATCGCCGAGGTGTGCGGCGCGCCACCGGCCGCCATCCCCCACGTCACCGTCCTGGACCGCCACGGCCTGATCGATGCCAACCTGGAGATTGTCCGACGCCTGCTGGAGCCGGCCGAGGAGATGCGCGGATCGATCCCGGAGACCACCCTCACCGCACTGGGCAGGAGGCTGACCAGCCGTTACATCGGTGAGGTGCTCGGCTTCATGTCGCAGCGAGTGCTGGGCCAGTACGACCCGGTGCTGATGCTCCCGGCTCCGGCGTTCGCCCCGAAGTCCGAGCGTGCCGCCGATGAAGCGGACCGGCCGCCGGCCGCCCTCTACCTGGTCGAGCCCAACGTCGAGGCGCTCCAGCGTGGGCAGGACGCCCCGGCGGAGCCGCTGCGGCGCTGGCTCATCCTCCACGAGGCGACCCACGCCTGGCAGTTCGAGGCCCACCCCTGGCTCGGCCCGCACCTCGGCGGCCTGATGAACGACCTGGTCGCGTCGGGGCTGGGCGAAGGCACCGGAGATCCCGAGCCCCGCAGCCTCACCTCCGATGCGCTTCGCCGGATGGGCGTCAGCGTCGCCGGCCAGCTCCGCGGGATCGGCCGTCTCCAGGCGATCATGAGCGTGCTGGAGGGCTACAGCAATCTGGTGATGCACCGGGTCGGACGGGGCCACATCGAGGACTTCGAGGAGCTCGAGGCTGCCTTCCACCGGCGCCAGGCAGAGCGCAGCCTGGTCGAGCGCCTGATCCGCGGATTGACCGGGATCTCGCTGAAGATGCGCCAGTACGACCTCGGCGAACGCTTCTGCGAGGCCCTCATCGCCGCGGGCGGCTACCGCCTGCTGAACCGGGTGTGGGACGGCCCTGAGATGATGCCGACCATGGCTGAGGTCCGCGCTCCCGACCGCTGGATCGCGCGGGTTCGGCGCAACGGCTAGGGCCGGCGCGGCGCCCAGATTGACCCGCCCGAAGCGGGCTGAAGGTCTCCCCGAGACGGCCGCCGCCTCCCCCGACAACGCCCGGTACGACCTGGTCCACGTCAGGCCCAGTCCCTGGGCGGCGGGGCGCATCCGGACCGCGTCCCTGCTCCAACTCGACTTCGAGTTTGCGGGCTCGTCCCTCTCCCTGGACGCTGCGCGGGCGCAGCGCCGAGCTCACGACCGCCACGGGATCTCGACGCTCATCGTGCCAGCCCGCTACGGAGCCGCTGCGATCGGCGTCTCGGAAGCGGCAGTGCGCGCCGCGCAGGCCGCCCCCGCTCCGGGCCCGGGAGCGCGACCCGAGATGCCCCGGCTCCACGCGGACCACCCCATGTTCTTCACCTTCCAGATCTCCGCGGTCGAGCCGGATGCGTCGGCGGCGGGCTCGGCGGCGGGGTTTCTCGTCAACGTGGACAAGTGCGACGGTCACATCTGGAGCGCCGAGGAGCTGGGCGAATACTTCGCGCTGATCGGCCCGCGCTGAGATGACCCCCCTGGAGCCGTCTCCGGGCGGGCGACGGAGCGGGCGCGGCGATGGGATGGACGGCAGCCCACGGTTGCGCGTCCTCTGCTCCCCCAACCCCTTCCGCGGGACCCTGACCGCGGCCGCCGCGGCGGCCGCGCTGGCGGCCGGCGTCCACGACGCGGGAGCGTTGGCCCGGGCCCTGCCGATGGCGGACGGCGGCGACGGCACCCTGGACACCCTCCTCTCGGCGTCGTCCTCCGCCCGGATCGAGCGCCACTGGGTGTCCGGCCCGCTGGGTGGCCGTCTGGTGGCCCGCCTGGGATGGATGGACGCGACCACCGCGGTTGTCGAACTGGCCGAGACATCCGGGCTGCGGCGCATCCGGGGCCGACCCGACCCCCTGCGCGCCACGTCGCGGGGTGCTGGCGAGCTGATCACCCGGGCCCTCGACGGTGGTGCCCGCCGCATCCTGGTGGGCATCGGTGGCTCGGCCTGCACGGACGGAGGCGCGGGCCTGCTCGCGGCCCTCGGAGCAAAGCTCCTCGACGGGCGCGGCCGCCAACTCGGCCTCGGCGGCGGAGCCCTCATCGCGCTGGAATCCGCCGACCTCCGCGACCTGGATCCGCGACTCCGGCTCTGCCGGGTCGAGGTCGTCAGCGACGTGGACAGCCCGCTGCTCGGCAGGCTCGGCGCAGCTCACATCTTCGGCCCCCAGAAGGGGGCGACCGATGCGGAGGTCGACCGGCTGGCGGATGGGCTACAACGGCTCGCCGAGGTGCTGGAGCGCGACGCGCACGTCCCCGCCGCTCTCCGCGACCAGGCCGGCGCCGGGGCGGCGGGCGGGAGCGGCTATGGCCTGGCGGTGACAGGTGCGGCTCTGTTGCCCGGAGCGTCACTGGTGGCCGACGCGATCGGGCTCGACCAGGCCATCTCGGAGTCGGATGTCGTCGTCACCGGCGAGGGCCGCCTGGACCGCCAGACCGCCGCAGGAAAGGCGCCGCTCGAGGTGGGGCGCCGCTCAGCCCGGCTGGGCGTCACCTGCATCGCGGTGGCGGGCGAGGTGCGCTCCGACCCCGGGGGATTCCGCCGCTCCATCTCGCTGGCGGACCTGGCCGGGCCGGGCGAGGATCCGCGCCGGGTGCCCCGGCGGCTGCTGCGGCGAGCGGGGGCGCAGATCGTGCGCGAGATGGCCGCCGGGAGCTGAGGCGCGCGCCGCGCCGCCCGGGAGCGTCACCAGATCGGGCGCAGCCACTCCGCGTACTTGGGGTTTGCACCCATCACGATGTCGTTGAAGAGGCCCTGGACCCGCAGGGTGAGCGGCCCGGGCTCGCCGTCGCCGACGGTCCGGCGGTCGACCTCGACCACCGGGGCCACCTGCGCGCCGGTCCCGCACATGAAGACCTCATCGGCGATGTACAGCTCGCTCCGGCCGATGGAACGCTCGACCACGTCCAGTCCCATCTCCTCGCGGAAGAGGTGAATGATCCCCTGGCGGGTGATCCCCTCCAGGATGTTGTCCGCCGGCGCGGGCGTCGAGATGACCCCACCGCGGACGAGGAAGATGTTTTCCCCGCTGCCCTCGCAGACGTGCCCCGCACCGGTGAGCATGATGGCCTCGTCGAAGCCGGCCTGGAGCGCCTCGGACTTGGCGAGCGCGCTGTTGATGTAGATGCCGGTGCACTTGGTCCGGGGCGGGACCATGCTCTCATCGATGCGCCGCCACGACGAGACCATGCAGCGCATCCCGCCGGTGGGCACGTAGTCCCCCATCGGCGCGGTGGCGATGGCGAAGCTGTCGGGCGTGTCGTGGAGACGAAAGCCGATGGTCTCGGCCGACTTGAAGATGAGCGGGCGGATGTATGTCGTCTCCCGGCTGCCGTTGCGGCGGAGCAGCTCGTGGGTGATGGCGCACAGCTCCTCAGCGCTGTGCGGGACGCGCATCTGCAGCGCGCGGGCGTTCTGGTGGAAACGCCGGTAGTGCTCCGGGAACCACAGACCGTAGAGCTGACCCCTCTCCTCGCTCCAGTAGGCCCGGATGCCCTCGAAGACGCCCGTCCCGTAGTTGAGCCCCTGAGTGAGGAGACCGATCCGCGCGTCGCGGTAACGGCGGAATTCTCCGTCGAAGTAGATCCAGGAATCGTCGCGGCGGGCGGCCGTATCGGTCGTCGGCGCGGAGGCGGTCTGCGTCATGGGCGCAGGTTACACCCGAGGCGGCGGCGGTTGACCCCGGCCCAGACAGGCGACATCCTCCCCGGCATCTCCGCCGGCGTGCTCGCGGCGCGGCCGGGCGAGTGGGGAGCGAGCTCGAGCCGCGCCGGTTGAGGGGCCTGGCGCCGCGCCGGTTAAGGGCTCGCGCCGCCCCTGGGCTCAGCGGGCCAGTCGGGGGAGGAGCGCGGCCGCTGCGATCACGCCGGCGACCACCGCGACGGCCAAGACCCCGAAGTCGAGGAGGAGCGAGCTGGGGGTGCCGAGGAGCAGGCCGCGGAGCGCGTCAACCTCGTAGCTCATCGGGTTCGCCGCGCTCAACCCCTGCAGCCAGCCCGGCATCACCTTCACCGGGTAGAGGGCGTTGGAGGCGAAGAAGAGCGGCATGGTGATCGCCTGGCCGACACCCATCAGCCGTTCCCGGTGGAGGACGATCCCGGCGATGGTCATCGAGAGACAGGAGAAGAAGGCGGCACCCAGGACCACGACCGCCACCACCCCGAGGAGGTGGAGAGGGTTCCAGTCGAAATGGATCTGGAGCACGACCGACAGCACCATGATGACGACCACCTGGGAGAATGAGCGCACCCCGGCGGCGAAGGCCTTGCCGCTGATCAGGGCGAGCCTCGGCGTGGGCGTCGCCATCAGCTTGGTGAGGATCCCGGAATCGCGCTCCCAGATGATCTGGATGCCGAAGAAGATGGCGATGAAGAGGGCCGACTGGGCCATGATCCCGGGCGAGAGATAGGCGAGGTAGCTGATTCCCTTCGGGGTGGGGATGACATGGAGGCGGCTGAAGGTCTCCCCGAAGATGACCAGCCAGAGCAGCGGCTGGACGGCCCGGGTGTACAGCTCGGTCCGGTCGTGCCGGATCTTGCGCAGCTCGACCAGCCAGAAGGTCAGGATGCGGCTCGGGTAGAGTCGCCACCAGGGCGGCATCACCGCGCCCGGAGCCCGCAGGTCAGCCGAGACGCTGGGCTGTGCGGCGCGTACGGCGGACATCGCGGCCTCCTCCTGTCATCTCCTCGTCCTCGATGGCGGTGCCGACGTCGTGGCGGAAGACGTCGTCGAGCGTCGCCCCCGGCCCGAGCCGTGCCTTCAGCTCGGCGGGAGTGCCCTGGGAGCGGATGCGCCCGTGGTGCATCAGGGCGATGCGCTCGCAGAGCGTGTCCGCCTCCTCCATGTAGTGAGTGGTGAGCAGCACGGTCATGCCGGTCTCCTCGCGGAGCTCCTGGACCCTCTCCCAGACGTCCCCGCGAGCAAGCGGGTCGAGTCCGATCGTCGGTTCGTCGAGGACGAGCAATGCCGGCCGGTTGACCAGCGCCTGGGCCAGCTCGAGGCGACGGACCATGCCCCCGGAGTAGGTGCTGACCAGGCGGTCGCGGACGTCATCGAGCCCCATCGCCTCCAGCACCTCGCGCGCCCGCTGCTTACGTTCCCGGCGGGGGAGGTCGAAGAGGCGGGCAAAGAGCCAGACGTTCTCGTACCCGCTGAGCTGGAAGTCGGCGGAGAGCTGCTGGGGCAGGTAGCCGATCAGGTGGCGGACCAGCATCGCCTCGCCGCGAGTGTCGTGCCCGAAGACGCTGACCGCGCCGGAGTCGGCGCGGATCAGGGTGGTCAGCACCCGGATGCTGGTCGTCTTGCCCGCTCCGTTGGGGCCGAGCAGGCCGAAGACCTCGCCCGGAGCGATGCTGAACGAGATCCCGTCGACCGCCTGCACGGTGCCGAAGCTGACGCGCAGCTCCGAGCAGGCGACCGGGAACGGGGCGCCGTGCGAGGGCGCTCCCGCCGGGAGAGCGAGCTCAGCCGTCATGGGACCCCTCCGGTACGGCCGCCAACTCCGGCCCCGCTCCCGCCGCCTCCTCGTCGAGGGAGTCGACGATCCGCTCCAGCACGGGCAGGGCACGGGTGAGCGCCTCGCGGTCGTCGGTGCCCAGCTCCGCGAGCCGGGCGGCCAGGATCTCGCCGCGCCGGTCACGCCAGCGCTGGAGGCGGACCTCGGCTACCGGGCGGAGACGGAGTCGGGCAACCCGCCCGTCGCCGGCGTCGGAGAGGCGATCCACGAACCCGGTGTCGGTGAGGCGATGGACGAGGGTGCTCACCGTGTTCGAGGCCAGCCCCAGCTCGGCGGCCACATCGTGGACGCGAATCCCCGGACGCCGGTTGACCAGGCGAAGGATCTCCAGCTGCGCCTCGGGGAGCGGATCCGAGTCCATGCCGGCGCGCACCCGCCGGTTGAGGCGGCGGCGCAGCCGGCCGGCAGCCCGAGCCAGCCTGCCCGCGAGCGCATCGAGGTCGGTCGGGGGGGCAACGGCGGTAGAGAGGGCGGCGTCGGTCGAGGGGGCGGCCACGACCTCAGTGTATCAATTCTGTCCGAGACAGATATGACTGCGCCGGTACATCTGCGCCAGCGCCGTGGGGGCAAAGGCACCGGATCAGAGATGTCGTGCCTGGCCAGTGTCGCGTCGGTGACGAGATCGTGACCTACCGTCTGAGGGGGCGGGATTGTAGCCGACTAGCGTTGATGGCAGCCATGCAGTCCGGCGCCTCTCGACGCGCACCCATCGCCGTGCCCGCTGTCCGTCGACGGTCCGCGCCCAAGGCGCCGGTGGCGCCGGCGCATCCGGCCACCGACGCGGCCACGCCCCAGCAGGTGGCGCTCGACCTCTTCGAAGAGCTGAACGCCATCGTGGAGCGGGCCACAGCTCGGGCCATGGCGCTCACAAAGCTCCACGGCGGGGCGCTCACCGCCGCTCAGTTCGAGGGGGAAATCGCAGCGCTGAGCGCCGATCTGGGGACGGTCGTCCAGCGTGCCGCGAAGGCGGCTTGGACGCTGAGCGGGGCGGGTCAAGCCGTGGTCGAGGTCACCACCCTGAGCCACAAGCTCCACCGTGCGACCGCGGGACGCGGAGACGCCGGTCGGACCGGGGACCCCGCCGTCCTGGCCGGCCACCCGTGGCCGGTCACGGTCGTCAGCGCACGAGAGATCTCCGGCGGCGCCGAGACGGAGGGCGGGGCGGCTCCCAGGGTGGGACGCCGCGCCGGCGCGCGGTCCTCCATGACGGTGCCCCTGTACTTCGGAGAGGTGGGCATCGGAGCGGTCACCGTGACCTCGTCCCGACCCGATGCCTTCAGTCCGGCCCAGGCGGAGGCCCTCCGGCACCTGGGCACCCAGGTGCAGGCAACCGCGCTGAGGCTACATCTGATAGGCAAGCTGCACCGGCTCGACCAGGAGCTCGAGAGCCTCCGGGAAACCGGCGAGACCCTCTACCGCCGCCTCTTCTTCGACAACCCCCAGCCGATGTGGGTGATCGACGTCCAGACGGAGCGCTTCCTCCTCGTCAACGACGCCGCCTGCGCCAAGTACGGATACTCGCGGGAGGAATTCGCGGAGCTGCCGGCCGGCGCCGTCCGGCGCGACGCCGCCCAGTGGGCCGTTGACCTCGGGAAGGCGCGCACCCGGAACACGAGCCTGAATGCCAGCCACCGCCTGCGGGACGGGCGGGTCATCGACGTCGAGATCGCCACCGGGCCCCAGGAGTTCGAGGGCCGTCCCGCAATCCTCTCGATCATGAATGACGTGACCGAGCGCAACCGGCTTCAGAAGGAGCTGCGCGAGGGAGCGCTCCGTGACCCGCTGACGGGGAGGGCCAACCGAGCCCTCTTCACCGAGCGCCTCGGACATGCGCTCGCCCAGGCGCAGCGGCGCAGCGCCGTGACCGCCGTCCTCTTCGTCGACGTGGACGACTTCAAGAGGGTCAACGACAGCGCGGGGTACGCCGTCGGAGACGCCGTGCTCCAGGCCATCGCGGCCCGGCTCGCGGTCACCCTCCGGCCCGGCGACACCGTCGCCCGGCTGAATGCCGACGAGTTCGCCGTGCTCCTCGAGGACGTGGGTGCCGTCAACCGCGCCGTGGACGTGGCGGATCGGCTGCAGGACGCATTCACCTCGCCTCTCGAATTCCGGGGTGGCTCGCTGACCGTTGGCGTGAGCATCGGAGTTGCGGCTTCGACGATCTCGGGGCCAGGCCCTCAGGAGATGCTCCGCGACGCCAGGCTGGCGATGCAGGCGGCCAAGGACGCGGGCCGCGGGCTGGTCGAGGTCTTCTCGCCGCGCATGTCATCGACGGCGATGGAGCGGCTGAGCCTGGACCAGGACCTCCGTCATGCGGTGGAGCGCGGCGAGCTGCGCCTCTACTACCAGCCGCTCATCTCGATGGAGAGTGGTGCCATCGTCGGCTGCGAGGCGCTGGTGCGCTGGCAGCATCCGACCCGCGGACTGGTCCCCCCCGACAGCTTCATCCCGCTGGCCGAGGAGATCGGGATGATCAACGCCATCGACACCTGGGTGCTCCGGACGGCCTGTCAGCAGTCGGCCGCCTGGTGCGAGGCCGGGCATCCCGACTTCTTCGTGGCCGTCAACGTCTCGGGACGCGAGCTGGGACGGGCCGACCTGGTCGATCGGATCGAGGCCGTGCTGTTCGAGAGCGGCCTGTCTCCAGCCCGGCTCGAGGTCGAGATCACCGAGTCCACGGCGGCGGCGCAGCCCGCCGAGGCTCTGGAGGAGCTGCACCAGCTCCGTCGGGCCGGGATCAGCATCGCCATCGACGACTTCGGCACCGGCTACTCCAGCCTCAGCAAGCTGGCGAACTTCCCGGCCGACCGGCTCAAGATCGACCGCTCCTTCCTGTCGGCCATCAAGGGCGAGCGGGATGATGCCCCCCTGGTCTCGGCGACCATCGCGCTGGCCCACCAGCTCGGCATGAAGGTGACCGCCGAGGGCGTCGAGACCCGGGCCCAGTTGGCCTTTCTGCGCCGGCGGGGATGCGACCTCCTCCAGGGCTACCTCTTCAGCCGGCCGGTGCCAGCCGACCAGTTCGAGGAGCTGCTGGCGCAGCCTCCCACGGCGATCTCCGGCCGCCGGATCGGGCAGCCGTCGCCGCGTAGATCGCTGACCGCCTGATCCGGCATCGCCACGGCGATCCCAGACCGCCTGATAGAGTAGCCGGCCACCATCTCTGCCGCCCCTACCGGAACAGCCCGCCGGGTCGTGGTGGTCGTGATCGGTTCGGAGCGAAGAGGAGGCCGGCCATGACCCTCGACCCCCCCCGTGGCGGGCTACCCGAGGCCCGCGCCGTGCGCTGGAACCCGACCCCGGAAGAGTTGCGTGAGCTGACCTCCCGGATGCCCATCGCACGTCTCACCGCTTTCGACAACTACAACGTGCAGACCAAGGTCACCGCGCGCAGCGCGGCGAGCACCTTCGTGGTCACCGACACTCCGGAGCGGCACAGCGGCAAGACCATCACGCGGGCCGAGGGGGCACGGCTCGCGGCGGCCCAGGATGCGTACATCCGCGGCCAGGAGATGCTGGTCGTCGACGGCTACATCGGCAACGACCCCGCCGACCGCGTCCGCGCCCGCCTGTACATCGAGGCGGCCCACGCCAACATCGCTGGGATGCAGCGCTGGCTGTACTTCGACGCCGAGGACGCAGGCCCGAACTTCGAGCCCCGCCTCACGGTCATCTACACGCCCAACCTCGCCGCCCCCGGCTACCCCGACGACCGGGTCATCGCCGTCGACCTCGAGGCCGGGGTGACCCGGGTGCTCAACTCCGACTATTTCGGAGAGTCCAAGAAGGGCGGTCTGCGGATGTGGAACGCGCTTGTCTTCGAGCGCGGCGGCCTGGGACTGCACGCCGGCTGCAAGGTGATCCCGACGCCCCGGGGCGAGCAGGGGATGCTCATCGTGGGCCTCTCGGGGACTGGCAAGACGACCACCACCTTCACCCGCCAGAACGACTCCAAGCCGGTGCAGGACGACTTCGTCGCCCTCTACCCCGGCGGCCGGGTGGT
>CABEBF010000350.1_pt1 | contig 12320 bp, 10 predicted proteins | sample 3132511 | NCBI WGS metagenome assembly CABEBF01 (sample SAMEA5534345, study PRJEB31848) | metagenome | biome: tundra; feature: field; material: soil | place: USA | collected 2013-05 | depth 0.45 m | reverse complement strand
CTCCTGGCCAGCGGGGCCGACCTCAAGGTCGTCAGCTCGATCCTGGGACACTCGTCCATCCGGCTGACTGCGGACACCTATGCGGGGGTTGTTGATCGGCTGCGCGGCGACGCGGCAGAGGGCCTCGAGCGCCTCCGTGATGGTGGCCGGCAGGCTCAGCGTGTCCGAGGCGTCGAGCGCGTCATAGCTGAAGCTGGGGATGGTTCCGGAGAATCCCGCCGGCGGAGTCAGGGTGAGCTGCCCGGCGGCGGAGAGGCCGATCGCACCGTCCGCGGAACTCGGTGCAGCACCGCCGCCCAACGCGAAGCTGAACGGCCCCGTGCCCAGGGGGCGGGCAGTTGGAGAGTGATCGCTGCCCCGCCGGAGTTGGTCGCGGTGACGGTGAAGGGCTGAGCCGTGGGCCGAATGGTGAGGCTAACCACCGCGCTGGTACTGTTCCCCGCCGCATCGGCACGGCGGCGCCCTCGCTACCGACCGTTGTGCGGCCGACGCCGAGAAGACGCTGGCGTACAAGGCTCTTTGCCTCATCCCGCGCACGGGACCTTTGGCAGGCGTGTGCCTACAATCGTTGCGTGGTGACTCGCATCGCCGCCGGTCGGGGTGTGGCACAGCGCCGCCCGAGCCGGCTCCATGCGCCGGCCTCGTCGCGGTGGCTGCTCGGCCTCCTAGCCGTCGTGCTGGTGGCCGCCGGCGCCCTCGGCGTCGCCCGCGCGGCCTCCCCCGGGGCCTCGGCGAACACCGCCACCCAGTCGGCAACCCGGGTCGTGGCGGTGGCCGCGACCAGCCGTATCTCCTCCTGGCTCGGCCAGGTCGACCAGGAGCTCGACGACTACGCCGCGGCCATCGTGAGCGACTCCGGGGAGGACCCCGCCCAGCTGTCCGCCAGCTTCCAGACACTGCTCACCGGCACCGGCGACTTCACCCTTCTCGAGTGCACCGACCTCAGCGGCGATGTCATCGCCGCGAGCAGCGGCGATGTCATCGACCTGGTCGGCGCCGGATGGCTGGCGGACGTGAGCGCGACCCCCCTGGTGACCCGGATCAGCCAGAGCGGCAGTTCGCTGCGGTGGTTCGTTGCCCGGCTGGCGACCACCGGTACCTTCGATGGCATCTTGGTGGGGGCGCTGGAGGCGAGCCAGGTGGCCAACCTGCTGGGCTCCGTCGACCCCGGCGCGACGGCGACGGAGAGGGTGGACGTGGTGCTTCCCGGCAGACTGCTCTTGTACAGCTCGGCGATGACCTCGACGCTGCACGCGGGACTCACCGACGCCTCGATGATCGCTGACGGAGCCCTCAGCACCCGGGTCGTCTCCCCGGCGGTGACCGCCGCCCTCGCCGGTGGCACCGGGGTGGCCAGCTACTCGACGAACGGCGTCAGCACCGTCGCCGGGTACGACAGCATCTCCCTGCCGGGCTGGGAGATGGGGGTCGTGGTGACCGAGCCGTCGGTGGTGGCGGCGGCGGCAGGCCAGGGGCTGCCGGGTCCGGCATGGCTGCTGCCCTCGGTCGCCCTGGCGGTGGGCCTGCTGCTGCTGCTGGCCCTGGCCGACCCCCGGCGCACCCGCGCCATCGTCGGCCCGGACGGGCGTCTGCGTCAGGCGGGCACCGCCCTCACGCCCATGCGCCTGCGTTCGGGCGCGCGGGGTGCCGGCTCCGGCGGGGCGGCCATCGCCGTGCCGCCTGCCGCCGACCTGGGCGAGGCCGGCCCGACCCTGGCCCACGACTCCTCCCCTGTGGCGGACACGCCCCCGAGCAGGCGTCGGCGTCTGCGCGGCCGCTACGAGATCCTGGAGGTCGTCGGCAGCGGTGGAGAGGGCCAGGTGTTGCGGGCTCTCGACCACCTCCACGCTCGGCAGGTGGCCATCAAGGTGAGGCACCTAGATCCCCACGACATCTCCCGCCGCCGCGACATCCTCAACGAGGCGAGCGTCCTGCTGCGTATGACGCCCGACCCTCATGCCAGCGTCGTCCGCGAGGACTTCATCCTCGGCGATCGCTACTACCTGGTCATGGACTGGATCGATGGGACGCCTCTGGATCGGCTGCTGGGCGAGCGGGGCGATCCCGGCCTGCCGTGGGCGGCGGTCCTGGACTGGATGGGGCAGGTCGCCGAGGTCCTCGACCACCTCCACGGCCAGACGCCCGCAATCGTCCACGGCGACGTGAAGCCTGGCAACGTGATCCTCACCTCGGCCGCGGATCGCCGCGCCATCCTGGTCGACTTTGGCATCTCCCAGTACCACGAGGTTGCCCCCGGTTCTGGCGTCGGCGTCGACGCGCGAGAGGTGGTGGGCAGCCCCGGGTTCATGGCCCCGGAGATGCTGGCGGGGGCGCCGCCGAGTCCCGCCTCCGACGTCTTCAGCCTCGCCGCCACCACCTTTGCCCTACTGCTCGGCCATCCCCCGCGCCTCGGCGGGCCCCCCCAGTGGAGGGGCATCGATCCCGCCATCGCCGCCGCTCTCGAGCCCTTGCTCAAGACCGGTCTGGCGGTCGACCCGGGCCGGCGGCCGCCCTCAGCAGGCGGCTTCATCGCCTCCCTGCGCGTGGCCGCGGGCTGAGCCGGGTGGTGCGCCCTCGCGTCAGCTGACCCGTCGGCCGCTCCCCTCCACCTCCCCGGATCGCCGGCTGGCCACGTCCCCGCGCGCGGACTCCGAGCGGCGCCGGGGCTCCGCGACCTCCTCGTGGCTCGCCGAGATCATCTCCGAGATGGCGACGGCGCCGCGCCGGAGGGCCTCGTTGGCGAGGCGGACCCGGCGCCGGTCGCCCTCATCGGGAATGCCGAACTTCACGTAGAGGTTGCCCAGGTGGTACTTGACCGCCGTCTCGGTGACCCGGAGGGCCGCCGCCATCTGGCGCACCGAGGCCGGCTCGGTGAACATGTCCCCGAAGGCGACCGGCCGGCACAGCGCCTCCAGCACCGCCTGCTCGCGGTGGGTGAGTGCCGGGGCCCGGCTCACGGCCTGGGTGACGGTCAGGCTGCCGGCGACATCCGCCGCCCGGAAGAAGATGCGGACCCCCCCCACCTGGATCTCGTCGTCGGGCCGCAGCACGCGCTCGCCGAGGATGCGCTTCGCGTTCACGGACGTCCCGTTGCGGCTGCCCAGGTCGCGGACGCTCCATCCCGAAGCCACTCTCGCGATGACGGCGTGGAGGCGCGACACTTCGGCGTCGTCGGCGAGGTGCACCGCCGTCTGCTGGCCGCGGCCGATGGTCACCGCCTGATCGCTCAGGATGGCGATCTCGCGCCCGGAACGCCTCCAGATCTCCAGATACGGCTCCATCACCTCACCCCAGGCGGACCGCGCCCAGCGTCATCATGCGCGACCCGGCGGCCGGACGCCACCCCGCTCGTGCCGGGCCGATGGGGAACGGACGTGCGTCGGGGCGCGCCTCAGCTGGTGCTCAGGCTGAGCTCGGTCTGGGGGTTGAACAGGTACACGTGGCGAGGGGCCGCCGAGAGGATCACGGTGTCTCCCACCGCGAGCTGCGCGTCCGCCTCGACGATGGCGACGACGTCCCTGCCCGCGGAGACCGCGTGGATCAGCTCGTCGCTGCCCAGGAACTCCACCACATCGACGCTCGCCGAGATCCGGAGCCCCGGCCCCGCCGGCTCCCCCAGGTGCAGGTGCTCCGGCCGGAAGCCCACCGTTGTCGCCTCCACCCCCAGGTTGCGCAAGCGCGCCCGCTGGGCGTCGTCGAGCACCACCTGGATTCCGTCGCCGACCAGGCGGGAGCCGCCGTCCTGCTCCAGCTTGAGCTCCATGAAGTTCATCGAGGGAGAGCCGATGAAGCCGGCCACGAAGCGGTTGCACGGCTGCTCGTACAGCTCCTTCGGAGTACCCGCCTGCTGGAGCACGCCCTCGTTGATGACGGCGATGCGGTTGGCCATCGTCATCGCCTCCACCTGGTCATGGGTCACGTAGATCATGGTCGCCTGCAGCCGCTGGTGCAGCCGGGCAATCTCTGCCCGCGTCTGTACGCGCAGCTTGGCGTCCAGGTTGGAGAGGGGCTCGTCCATCAGGAAGACGGCGGGCTCGCGGACGATGGCCCGCCCCAGGGCCACGCGCTGGCGCTGGCCTCCGGACAGCTGGCCCGGCTTGCGGTCCAGGTAGCGCTCCAAGTCGAGGATGCGGGCCGCCTCGCGCACCGCGCTGTTGATCTCTGGCTTGGGCGTCTTGCGCAGCTTCAGCCCGAAGGCCATGTTGTCGAAGACGCTCATGTGCGGGTAGAGGGCGTAGCTCTGGAAGACCAGGGCGATGTCGCGGTCGCGAGGGGGCAGCAGGTTGACCACCTTGTCACCGATCATCACTTGCCCGCCGGAGATGTCCTCCAGCCCGGCGATCATCCTGAGCGCCGTGGTCTTGCCGCAACCGGAGGGACCCACCAGGCAGACGAACTCGCCGTCGCCCACCTCCAGGTTGAGCCGGTCGACGGCGAGGTTGCCGCCCGCGTAGCGCTTGGTCAGGTCCTTGAGGACGACACGGGACATGGGAGCTGCCTCACTTGACCGCCCCGGCGAGCACGCCGCGGACGAAATAGCGTTGGAAGGAGAAGAAGATGACGAGCGGGATCAGGATCGAGATGATCCCGCCCGTCGCGATCACCCAGTAGTTGTTGGCCAGGGTCCGGGTGAAGCCGTACAGGTAGATGGTGAGCGTGTGATGGGGGTTTCCACCCAGGAACACCAGTCCCACCAGCAGGTCGTTCCACACCCAGATGAACTGGAAGATGGCGAGCGACGCCGCTGCGGGCAGGCCCAGGGGAAGAACGACGCGACGAAAGAGGGTCCACTCGCCGGCGCCGTCGATCCGACCGGCTTCGAGCAGGTCCTTGGGGATGCCGGTGTAGAAGTTGCGCATCAGGAAGATGCCGAACGGCAGTCCGAAGGCGACGTGGAAGATGATCACGCCGGGGAGGGTTCCGAAGGGGTTGAAACCGCTGATCTGCCCGAAGGCTTTGTACAGCTGCGCCACCGGGATGAGGGCGACCTGCACCGGGACCACCAGCAGCGCGACGATCACCAGGAAGACGGCGGTGCGCCCTCGCCACCGTCCGAAGACCAGCGAGTAGGCGGCCAGGCTGGCGAGGACGGTGACCAGTATCGTTACGGGCACCGTGATCAGGGCCGTGGTGATCAGCGAGTCGAGGATGCCTCCGCTCGCGAACCCTGTGGAGAAGAGCGACTGGTAGTTCTGCAGGGTGAGCTGCGTCGGGGCGGTGAAGACCGTCCACCACCCGGTGACGCCGAAGGACGACGAGGGGCGGAGGGAGATGACGAGCAGGCTCAGGGTGGGTAGCAGCCAGAAGAGGGCGATCAGGCCCAGGATGACGTTGAGGACGAACCGGGTGGGCCGGAAGCGGACGGCGAGCCGCGTGGCCCTCACCGCCCGTGGCGGGGCGACGGTCTGCACCGCGCTCATCACCTTATCCTCCGCAGGTTGATGTAGATCACCGGCATCACGAGGATGAAGAGCAGCACGGCGATGGCGCTCGCGATCCCGTTGGCTGACGGCGACGATGCGAACCCCACGTTGTACAGCTCGGTGGCCAGGGTGTTGGCCTGGGATACCGAGGGCGCCATGTTGATGATGATGTCGAAGATCTTCAGGACGTTGATGGTCATGGTGACGAACACCACGACCAGAACCGGGGCCAGCATGGGCATGGTGACGCGCCGGAATGTCTGCCACTCGGTGGCGCCGTCGATGCGCGCCGCCTCCAGCACCTCACGGTTGATGGCGGCCAGACCCGCGCCGATGATGACCATGGCGAACCCGGCCCAGATCCAGAGGTAGGCGATGATCATGGACATGTCGACCAGGGGGATGCTGAGCAGCGCCTGGGCGGTCTGGCTGAGGCCGCTGGTGGGCGTGATCGACTGGGTGCCGCTCAGCCAGTAGATGCCGGTGAAGCCGGAGGAGAAGTTGCCGGAGCCGATCTCCACCCGGTAGCTCCCGGCGCTGACGCCGGCGAAGCGGAAGTCTCCGTGCGCGTCGGTCTGCGTGGTGCCCACGCTGCTGCCGTCGCTGCTCAGCAGGCTGAGGCTCAGCCCGGCGATGCCGTCCTCATCCGGGTACACCTGACCCCGGGTGGCAGGGTGGCTCGGCGAGAAGTCGCGCCACACCAGACCGCTGACCGCCCCCGCTGCCGGCGACGGCACGTCCGCCGTCTGAGCTCCGACCAGCTGGAGGGTCGCTGGGCTGATGCCGATCATGCCCAGCGTGACCGTGCCGCCCGGCGACACCGCCGCCGTGCTCTCCAGGGTCTCACCGGGGCCGCCCTTCAGTCCGGCGGCCGCCAGGCTGGAGACGGTCTGCCCTGCCGAGGTGTTGACGGGGTAGAGCCCGGGAGGGCTGACCCAGTCGCTCACCGTCTGGATGGTGGCGTTCAGCATCCCGATGTGCGGATCGATGCTCATGATGCTGTTCCACACCAGTCCGGACGCGGTCATGCTGAAGGCTATGGGCATGAAGACGACGGTCTTGAAGGCGGTCGACCAGCGGATGCGCTCGGTGAGCACGGCGAACACCAGCCCCAGGAAGGTGAGCAGGAACGGGGCGACCACCACCCAGATCACGTTGTTGCGAAAGGTGACCAGGATGTCGGCGGTGGAGAACACCGTCTTGTAGTTGGCGAGTCCGACGAAGCTCGTCGAGGTGTTGTTGTAGAAGCTGTCGCGGATGCTTTCCACCAGCGGATAGCCGACGATGAGGGCGAGCCAGATGGCGGCCGGGGTGAGGAAGAGGATCGAGCCCAGATGGCTCCTCCACCCTCCCCCGGGCGGCTTGCCCAGCTCGACCGGCCCGGTTGCATCCACGCTCGCACCGCCCGTCTCCGCCGGGGTCGCCACCGCGCGACGGAGCACCAGGCTGCGGCGATGCGGCACCGTGGCCATGGTCCGTACCCTCCTCACCCGGGCTCATCGCGGCTCGCGCTCCGCCGTGACCGGGGCGACCCCGGTGATGCCTTGCACGAGCCGACTTGCGGCAGATGGTAGACCGACGGGTGGTGGTTCGCCCATCACCCAATGGGGGGACAGGACTCTCTGTCCGTTCGGCTCATAGTGTGAGAGCGGGGCGAAGGGTAGGGTGCCCCGCAGAGGTGCGGGCCCGCGAGGCGGGCGTTGCATGCCCGAGCAACGGAAGAGGAGATACCTGATGAGACACCTGCGACCAGTGAGCCGCCTCGCCACCGCGACGGCTCTGGTGACCCTCGGAGTAGCTGCGTGTGGCTCGACGTCCTCGTCGACCACGCCGTCGACATCGACATCGGCGTCCTCGCACATCGGTGGCTCGGTCACCGTGTGGGCGGAGTGGACGAGCACCGAGCAGCAGGACTTCCTGGCGGCAATCACCCCGTTCGAGAACGAGACCGGGATCACCGTCAACTACACCGGCAAGGGCAGCAACATGGACGAGGCCCTCAACTCGGCGATCGCGGGTGGGGCGCCTCCCGACGTGGCCGCGGTCCCCGACCCCGGCGAGCTGAACACGCTGGCCGGGCAGGGCAAGCTCCAGCCGCTGGCGAGCGTCCTGGGCAGCCTGACCTCCAACTACAGCAGCGCTTGGAACACCCTGGCGAGCCACAACGGCACCCTCTATGGGGTGTGGTTCAAGGCGGCCAACAAGAACACCATCTGGTACAACCCGGCAGAGTTCGCCGCGGCCGGGCTCACCTCGACGCCCACCACCTGGGAGCAGCTGATCACCGACGCGCAGCAGCTGCAGGCCGCCGGGGTCACCCCCTTCTCCCTCTGCTCGGACGTCGGCTGGCCGATTGCCGACCTCTGGCAGAACGTTTACCTGAAGACGGCCGGTGCCGCTGACTACGACAAGCTGGCCGCCCACGACATCCCGTGGACCGACCCCAGCGTGACCACCGCCTTCACCACCATGGCCCAGATGGTGGGTCAGCCCTCCTTCCTCCTCGGAGGCACCTCAGGGGCGCTGAGCCAGACCTACCCCGAGTGCGTGGACAAGGTCTTCCCCAAGGCCGGCACGCAGCCTCAGGCGGCAATGGTCATCGAGGCGGACTTCGTGGTCTCGGAGATCACCGCCAACTCCAGCACGTACCAGCCGGTGTCGAGCGCGAGCGCGAGCGGCTGCACCGCCGACCCCAGCAAGACCCCCTGCTACGGCTTCTTCGACTTTCCGGCGCCGACCGCTGACAGTGCCAACGCGAGCGCCGTCCAGGGAGCCGGCGACGTCGCCATGATGCTCGACAAGACGCCTCAGGCCGAGGCCCTCATCAAGTACCTGGCCGGCCCCGAGGGCGCCGAGATCTGGGCTCACGCGGGCGGCTTCGCCTCGCCGAACAGCCAGGTTCCGCTGAGCTCCTATCCGGACCCGGTCGCGCAGGCCGACGCCAAGGGGCTGGTCGACGCCAGCGCCTTCGTCTTCAGCCTCGATGACCTCCAGGGCAGCTGGGAGAGCGACATGTGGAGTGACATGAAGAACTTCGTGGGCAACCCCAGCTCCACCAACGTCGCCTCCATCGAGGCGACCATGCAAACACAGGCCACAGCCGCGCTGGGCCACTGACAGGCGTAGACGCGATGGCCCGGGACCCGCAGAGGGTCCCGGGCCATCAGTCGTTGTGTGCCGTCCACTGGGGTTGAGAAGCCTTGGGCAGAGATACGATGGGGAGGCAGGGGTGGAGACGGCCACCTCGCGGAACACGGTGAGACCATGGCAGGGGACTGGCTCAGCCGGCTGGAGCGCACGCGGCGCTTCACCCCCCTCACCCGAGAGGAGGAGGGGGCTCGGCCGCTGCCCGGTCTCGGCGGCCTGTGCGGGGGCGCGATCCCGGAGGCGGTCCGCCGCAGCCGCGGCTGGACACCGCTCATCTCGACCGACCTCCCGACCTCGCCCCGCCCATCCCGGCGCGGCGACTTCTTCCGCTGCGACTAGCCGGCGCCGTCCTCTTCTCCGGACCGAGCGATGACGAGCGGTCGGGGCGCGACCTTCCAGATGGTGCGCCGGGTCGGCCACCCCGACTTCCAGCGTTGACAGTCGCCGCGCTGCGGAACTTGCCCGCACGAACCATCAGCCCAACTATCGGCGGTGTGCAGCCAACCTGACGGCCGATCTCGACCAGCGACAACCCCTGAGCCTTCAGCCGGAAGGCCAGCTGCTTCTGGTCGTTCGTCATATGTCCTCGCATCAACGTCCTCCTGATCCCGGCGTGCCGGATTCTCACAGGCCGTTGCGCTCACCAGTTGAAACCGGCCCGTTACAAGAGTTGATGGAGCTTGTTGAGCTGCCGCGTGGTAGCTTCAATTCACATTGCATCGGAAGGTATCAAGCGGATTGGGCTTGGCAGTCCAAAGTGGCGTTTCCCTCAGCGTGCTACTGGGAGCGCTGGTTATGGGCGTGGCCAGCCTCACTCCCGTCCAGGCCGAAGCAGAACTCGGAAGTTCCTATGTGCCACTAGCACCCCAACGAATCCTGGACACTAGGACCACCGGACAGACACTCGGGCCCGGTGGCGAGCTCAGCCTGACCGTCACCGGCGGCAGTGTGCCCATAGATGCGACGGCGGTGGCCCTCAACGTGACGGTCACGGACACGTCGGCAGGAGGCTGGCTCGCGGTCTTTCCCGCCGGTGAGTCACTGCCACTGGAATCCAACCTCAACTGGACTGCGGGGGAGACGGTCCCCAATCTGGTCATCGTGCCGGTCGGCTCGGACGGGCAGGTGACGTTCTTCAACCATGCGGGTAGCACCGACGTGGTGGTCGACCTAGAGGGATACTTCGCCCCTGAACTGTCGGGCACGACCGCCGGTAGCGATGTTCCGCTGACGCCGGCCCGGATCACCGACACCAGGGCTGGCAGTGGCGAGCCGAACAGTGGAGACCCGCTGACGCCACAAGGAACCCTGAACCTGCAGGTCGACGGCGAGGGCGGCGTCCCATCCACAGGAGTGGAGGCGGTCGTCCTCAACGTCACCGTGACCGACACTTCACAGTACAGCTACCTCACCGCCTACCCGAGCGGGAGTGCCATGCCGCTGGCCTCCAACCTCAACTGGTGGCCTGGAGATACGGTGGCCAACAGCGTGATCGCTCCAGTCGGCGTCTCAGGTCAGGTAAGCATCTACAACAGTCAGGGAAATGCCGATCTGGTGGTGGATGCGGTGGGCTATTTCACTGATGGCACCAGCAATCTGACTGATGCCAGCCTCTACTATCCGATGAGCCCGATCAGAGTGCTTGACACCAGGCTTGACGCCGGAACGCTTGGGACGACTAGCTATCTGTCGGAGCAGCTCGCGGGAGTTGACGGGATCAGCTCAATCGCCAACGCGATAGTCGGCAACTTGACCTCAACCAACGCCGCGGAGCCCAGCTACTTCAGTGTTGTTCCCGAGCAGACTACCCCGACAACCTCAGATGTCAACTTCAGCGCCAATCAAACTGTGCCCAACTTGGTGATAACTAGCCTGACCAGTGAGGGCGAGACGAACATCTACAACGATCAGGGCACAGCCGATGCGGTACTTGACGTCTTCGGTTTCTTCGAGCCGGAAGGAATGCCGGGCCCGGCAGCCGCAGCTCCCTGCACGTCAGCCAACCTGACCCTAGGCGCCACCACCGTCACCCAGGGAACTCCGCTGACTGTCACCGCCAGCTCCAGTTGTCCGGGCACGGTGAGCTACGAGTACTGGTACCAGGCGTCATACAGTTCAGTCTGGGTGTTGGCCCAAGGCTGGAGCAGCAACGATAGCTACAGTTATGACACCAGCAATTGGGTCCCGGGAACCTACGGGCTGGCGATGTGGGCGAGCACGGGAAGCGCCTACCAGTCGGTGACGGGCAGCGCGAGCGTCCTCTCCAATGCCACCGTGCTGGTGTCTCCGGTCACCTACTCAGCCCAGATCTACAGCATGACCTGTGAGGAGGCCTCCCTTGAGATGGCACTCTCGCATGAAGGCATCTCCGTCACGCAGCAGCAGGTACTCAATGCTGAGGGGGTCAATCAGAGCGTTCCCGGAATCGGTCCCGCATACACCCAAGCGGATCCTATGGTGAACTTCGTGGGCCCGCCCGACGGCGGTGACGCCGCTGGCTATGAGCCAGGCGCCTACTATGGCGCAATTGTCGATGCCGCCGACAGGCTCGGTGGCGATGTGATCGCAGCCGGAGAGAACATCACTCCGACTGCAGTCTACGACTACGTCGATCAGAACCATCCGGTGGAGGTGTGGGTCACCATCGACTTCCATGTTGACTACGGCACCACCTGGCTGACCAATGGAATCCACACTTGGCCCTGGGCGGGCCCGGACGAACACGCGGTGCTGATCGTCGGGATCAACAACAACTCGGTCCTGATCGACAACCCCTTGCCGGTGGGTCGCCCTGGTGTCGGGTACGGCGGACAGGATCAGTGGGTTCCCATGGGCACCTTCGAGAATGTCTATGGCGTCTACGGTGACATGGCGGTTGTTTTCAAGTAAGAGCAACCAGATCAGGCCCGTTCTGGTCGCAGCAGGGGCGTTGATCTTCGGTCCCGGGGGAGCGAGGGAGAGCGGAGAGGTCGCCCGGTGGGCAAGTGGGCCCGGTTTTGGGGAGGCGCAGAGCATTGTGCCGGGCACGGAGCTCGGCCGCCACGTGTTTCAGAGCCGCTCGATGACCTTGAAGCGCTCCAGCACAACCGGGGTCGTGTCGTTCACGGTGAAGGAGGGGTTGCCGAGCTCCGCGCGCACCTGCTCACTGTGCCAGTAGGCTTCGTGGGCCGCGCGCCACGTCTCGACCGTGGCGTGGCCTTCTCCCTCGTCCACCGCGTGGGCCAGGTCCACCTCGCCGAGGAGCGTCGAGCGCACGCTCGTGAACTCGATGACGGCAACCGGCCGATCTCTCGAGTCGATCACCACCGCGCGTTGCCCCGGCTGGGGCAGGAGTTCCCGCCCGATCTCGTAATCCAGCGCCAGGGCCGTCGTGGACACCTTGCGTCCCTCGAGGATGGCGCTGACCAGCCGGTCTCGGAGCGGCCCCGGGAATGCGAACTCCACGACCGGCAGGCCGAGGAGGCTCGGGGGATCGGCTGCGTCGTCCACATCCGCAAGCCTAATTGGGTGTTGGTTTTCGCCGGCTGATTTGGCCCGCACAAGGTGACTCCGGTGTGCGAGTCTTGGGGTGTCGAATTCAGCCTTGCGGAGATCGGAGCATGCGCGGCACCACCAACCTGCAGGTGACGATGTTGTCCACCCTGACCTCGGACAGCCTGATCCCCGCCGATCACCTTCCACGTACCCGCAGTTCAACGGGAGGCCACCCCGGTCTAGCCTCTCGCCGGCGTCTCGCTCAACCCGCGACGG
>CABEBF010000349.1_pt1 | contig 12386 bp, 9 predicted proteins | sample 3132511 | NCBI WGS metagenome assembly CABEBF01 (sample SAMEA5534345, study PRJEB31848) | metagenome | biome: tundra; feature: field; material: soil | place: USA | collected 2013-05 | depth 0.45 m | reverse complement strand
GGCGCAGCCTGGCCCGAGAGCCGGGCCTGCCAGTCCGGATCGCCGGAGAAGGGGGCGGGCGACGCCGGTGTCGGTGCTCCCGCAGGAGGCACCTGGGGTATCCGCGGCGGCGCTGCCGCGGGCGATGGGTACACGGCCGGTGGGGCGGGGCGGCTCTCCGGCGTCGCGACCGCAGCTGGCGGTTGCTGCAGGCCTGGTCCCGGGGGGTGGGCCTCCGACGCGGCGGACGCGGGCGGCCGCGTGGCGACCAGGCGCCAACGCTGGCCGTCCCACCAGAAGCGGCCGTCAGTGCTGAGGGGCACCCCCGGGGGCGGCCCCGGCGGCTGCTGGCCGTAACCTCCACCAGACTCACTCATGCGCGCCCGAAGCATATCCGCAGTGCGGGCCCCTGGGACCAGATTGCCGGTACGAGCCGGGCGCGGAAGCGGCCCACCGGCTGCCCCGGCAGGTCGGGCTTCACGATTGCGCGAGCGGGGTCCCCGGTACACTCGCTGGACAGCCATGCCCTACGCCGATCTCGAGTCCCGGATCGCCTACCTCTCCGAGGCCGACCGCGCGGTGCTCCACCGCGCCTATGGGGTGGCCGAGCGGGCGCACGCCGGCCAGTTCCGGCTCTCCGGGGAGCCCTACGTGGAGCACCCCCTGGCGGCGGCGGTCCTCCTCAGCGAGCTGCGCCTCGACGCCGAGACGCTCGCGGCGGCGCTCCTCCACGACACCGTCGAGGACACCGAGGTCACCCTCAACGAGATCCGGGAGGAGTTTGGCCAACCCATCGCCCGCCTTGTCGAGGGGGTCACCAAGCTCGGCAAGATCCACGTCCACAGCCGCGAGCAGGCCCAGGCCGAGAACATCCGCAAGATGCTGGTGGCGATGGCCGAGGACATCCGGGTGGTGCTCATCAAGCTCGCCGACCGTCTGCACAACATGCGCACCGTGGGCGCCCACGCGGAGGAGCGGCGCCTCCGCATCAGCCGGGAGACCCTGGACATCTACGCGCCGCTCGCCCACCGGCTCGGGATCTGGCAGTTCAAGGCGGAGCTGGAGGACCTCGCCTTCGCCCAGCTCGACCCCGACAGCTACCACGCCATGGAGACCAGGCTCCAGAGCGGGCGGGAGCAGCGGCAGGTCTTCGTCCGCGACGTGAGCGAGATCCTCCAGCGGGAGCTGGAGGCCGTCGGGGTGCGGGCCGAGCTGAGCGGCCGGTCGAAGAACGTATACAGCATCATCGACAAGATGGGCCGCCAGCAGAAGGAATTCGAGGAGATCTACGACCTGATGGCGGTGCGTGTGGTGGTGGACTCGGTCAAGGACTGCTACAGCGCCCTGGGCGTGGTCCATCACCTCTGGAAGCCGATTCCGGGCCGTTTCAAGGACTACATCGCGATGCCCAAGGGCAATGGCTACCAGTCCCTCCACACCTCCGTGATCTCGCACACCGGAGAGCCCGTCGAGGTGCAGATACGGACGGTGGAGATGCACCACACCGCCGAGTACGGGGTGGCCGCCCACTGGCACTACAAGGCCGGCTCGCAACAGGTCCGTTTCGACGAGCGCTACGGCTGGCTGCGCCTCCTGATGGACTGGCAGAAGGAGCTGCTCGACGCCGAGGCCTTCGTGGACACGGTCAAGGTCGACATCTTCCAGGACGAGGTCTTCGTCTTCACACCGAAGGGCGACGTGCGCTCACTGCCGGCGGGGAGCACCGCCGTCGACTTCGCCTACCGGGTCCACACCGCGGTCGGCCATCACTGCATCGGGGCCAAGGTCAACAGCCGGATGGTCCCCCTCGACTACCACCTCGTGAACGGCGACATCGTCGAGATCCTCACCACCAAGGCACCCCACGGACCTTCGCGGGATTGGCTCAACTTCGTGAAGACGTCCACCGCTCGGGAGAAGATTCGGCAGTGGTTCAAGAAGGAGCGCCGCGAGGAGAACGTCAGCAAGGGCCGGGAGATGCTGGACAAGGAGTTCCGGCGTCTGCGCCAGACCTCGCTCGCCTCGCTCAAGGACGAGGGCCTGCTGGAGCTGGCCCGGGACTTCAAGTACTCCGCGGTGGACGACTTCCTGGCGGCCATCGGCTACGGCGAGCTGAGCGGCCGGACCGTGGTGCTTCGCCATGCCGACCGGGACGCCCCGACCTCCGAGGAGGACGGTCGCGGGCCCGCCATCCCACTCTCCTCACCGGCGGCGCTGCCGAGCGGCGAGGTGAGGGTGCACGGGGTCGGCAACATGCTGACCACCTTCGGCCGCTGCTGCAAACCACTGCCCGGCGAGCCGATCCGGGGCTACATCACCCGGGGCAAGGGGGTGACCGTCCACCGGGCCACCTGCGTGAGCATCCAGCACGCCCGCGACCCGGACCGGCTGGTGGAGGTGGAGTGGGAGAGGGGTGCCCACCAGGTCTTCCCGGTCACCATCAAGGTCGAGGCCTGGGACCGGACCGGCCTGCTCCGCGACATCGCGGCGGTGATCGCGGAGTCGAAGATCAACCTGGTGGGGGCAGACGTCCAGGTCTACGACGACCGCACCGCCGTGATCTCCACCAGCGTCGAGATCTCCAACCTCACCCAGCTCAGCCGGCTCCTGGAGCGCCTGGAACAGGTCCGCGACGTCCACACCGTGGCCCGGGACGTCGGGTAGGGTCGCGAATCGGAGCACTTCCACATCCGGCCTGACGAGTTGCGACGGGGAATCCACCGGCGCGTTACGCTGGGATGCCACCTTTGACGCGATATCAGGGGCCACCAGGCCACCTCCGCGCCGTCTCGGCGATCGGGTGGGGTCGGGCGCGCCATCGCGGAGGACCAGGGGAGTGCGGAGGCGCCGAACTCGCCAGCGGGGGCAGATCATCCCGATCGTGGCCCTCATGTTCGCCGTACTTGCCGGTTTCGCCGCGCTGACGATCGACGCCGGCGTCAGCTACGACCAGTCGCGCAACGATCAGGACGTGTCAGATTCGGCGGCCCTAGCGGCCACCTACTCCCTCAACAAGGGAGCCACCCTCACCGCCGCCTACAACGCTGCCCAGAACGTCGCCAGCCTCGACTGCACTGGCCCCTCGGCGCCGTGCTCCGTGACTGTCAACTTCTACACCTCGTCGAATTACACAGGCACCCCCGCCTGCTCGGCGACCTCCAGCAGTGCCTCCTGCCTGAGCAACACCACAGGCGTCCTCTACGTCGGAACGGCGGTCACCAACACCGCGAGCGATTACTTCGCCCACCTGGACCCGGCCCAGGGCAGGACCCACACCATCCAGTCGCAGGCGGTCGCGGAGGTCAGCAGCAACGGCAGCTCCGGCACCAGCGGCTCGAGCAGCCCGAACCCGACCGCCGCCTGCGAGATCTGCATCTTCGGGAACGTCACCTTCCAGGCCAGCAGCGACACCCTGCAGGCGGGTGGCGGCAACATCGACGTCGGAGGGTACGTCTACTTCGACAGCAGCTCGGACGCGCTCAAGACCAGCGCCGGGTCGGGGTGGGGGATCGCGATCGATGGCACCTCCACGTACAACGGTTACACGGTGGAGTACACGGGCAGCTCCGACAGCCTCTCGTCCGCCGGCATCCTCGGCATCGACGGCAACGTTTACTTCAACAGCAGCAGCGACTCGATCGCGGCCACGGGTACACTCAATATCAGCGGCACCGTGAAGAACAACGGTTCCAGCAACACCATCTCCCCGGCGTCCTACGGGACCGCGACCACCGCGGCCTTCACGGATCCGCTGGCCGCCACACCGGCACCGAGCTACACCGTCAACGGCAAGACGTTCGCGGCCCCGACCTATGCGGTGAGCGGGGACACGACCGACTTCCCCAACAACGGCAACTGGTCCTACCCGACCAGCGGCTGCCCGAGCTCCGACACCATCAATCCGGGCATCTATGACTCGATCATCATCAACTGCTCGAGTGCCACCCTCAACCTCAACCCCGGCGTCTACGTGATCGCCGGCGGGGCCATCACCGTCAACAGCAGCAGCGACACGCTCGCCTCGCCGTCGGGCGGGGTGACCATCTACTACACCTGCGCGAGCGGCAGCGCTCCGGCGAGCTGCGGCACCTTCACCAGCTCGACGGCGACCTGCTCCTCGACGACGAGTGGCGCCCAGCTCACCATCAACGGCAGCAGCACCAACATCAACCTCTCGGGCGGGTACAACGGCAGCAAGATCCTCATGTTCTACGACCCCTGCAACAGCAACCAGGACGCCTACTACGGGCAGAGCAGCAGCATCAACTACACCGGGTCGGGAACCTTCTACGCCCATTCCGGGGGGATCTGGTTCGACGGGAGCTCGAGCGGGATCCCCGGCCCGCTGATCGCCGACAACGTCATGTTCGACAGCTCGTCGTGCACCCTCGGGACCGCGAGCGGCAGCATCAACCTGGGCACCACGACCGCCGCGTCACCGGGCAATCTGGTCAAGTAACGGGGACGCTCCGTGGGCCGGGGCCGAGGGGTTCCCGACGGGGCGACGGAGAGTTGTTACGGATCAGTCGCCGTTCGTCGACCGGAACCGCGGGGAGGGGCCGGTAGGCTCAGGGCGCGGTCGGGATCCGGCCGGGCCTGGAGGAGTGCAGTGCAGATGCGCGAGTGTTGGGGGGACGGAGCCCCGCGGAGAGGTCTGAACCGACCGGTGCGGCCCCGGGCACGCCGGGGTCGGGGGCAGGCGATGATGGAGTTCGCCGTCGTCTTCCCCTTCCTCCTCGTCATCGCGGTGTCCATCGCCGACTACGGCTACTACCTGGAACACATCAACAACATCACCACCGTCGCCCGCGACGGCACCCGTTACGCCAGCGAGAACAACAGCCTGACCAATGGCAACCTGCCCTGGAGCGCGGCCTGCCCAGCGCCCACGGCCGACTCTTCGGGTACCTATTCGTGCCCTGGGGCCTCCTACAGCACGACGACCACGGCCGCGTACAGCTCCGGGACCGCGTACACGAGCCTGAGCGTAGCGTCCCTACCGGTGGGTCTCAGCGCCGGGGACAACCTCTTCATCGGAGGAGCCAGCGGTCCCGAGGTGACCCTGAGCGCGGCCGCGATCGCCGGTGCCTCCAGCGTCAGCATCACGTCGTGGACGCCCACCTCTTCCTACAGCAGCGGTACCACCGTGCTCTGGCAGCCGGCGAGCGCCAACGTCGAGACGCTGATCCAGGACGAGGCGGAGAGCCTCACCGTCCCGGAAGGCGGCCTGGCCCTGGACAACATCGACTGCTGCTGGTCCAACAGCAGCACCGGGTCCGGGTGCCCCAGCGGCTCGACCCTCACGCCGGGGTACGGCCTGACACCCAGCATCCCGAACTCGTTTCCCACCGGGAGCAACGCCTCCGGGTCCCCCTCCAGTTGCGTCTCCATCGTCTACTACGCGAGCAGCGGCGGCACCTACGCCCCCGGGAGCTACAGCACGGTGGGCTGGTGGTCGTCGAACGCCACCTCGGACACCGGCTGCTTCGACACGAGCAGCGGTTGCACCACCACCTACCCGGTGGTCGGTGATCTGGTCCAGGTGACGGTGATGTACGACTGGAGCGGGACCAACCCCGGCCCGGTCTTCGACGTCCTGAACTCCACGTTCAAGCTCCAGGCGGACATCACGACCCAGTACGCGCTGGTGGTGGAGTCGTGAGCCGGCGGCGCCCCGGGGCTCGTGGCCAGACCATGGTCGAGTTCTCCCTGCTCCTGCCTCTCTTTCTCCTGGTGATCCTGGCCACCATCGACTTCTCCGGCTACTTCGGAGCCCGGCTGTCGGTGGAGAACGCGGCCCGCGCCGGTGCCAGATTGGCGGTGATCCAGCCGGAGACCGCATATCCGTCCGCCGGAAGCAGCATCGTGACGGCGGTTGTCGCCAATGCGGCCGACGCCGCCCTCCCGAGCACCACGGACTGCAAGTGGAACGGCTCGACTCTTGCTCCCACCATGTACCCGCCTTTCACCTGGAGTAGCGGCAAGGGCTGCATCGGCATCTGGTACTTCGAGCTGGAGAAGGTCGGCCCGCCCCAGCTGTGCACTCAGTTCAGCGCGGCCAACCTGGCCTTCGGCAGCTACAGCGGCAATGCGTGGACGGCCGCGGCGCCGGCGACCGGGTGCGTCGCCGCCGAAAGCGACGTCGTGGTGGTCGGAGTGGGGTACACCTACTCGCCTCTGACGCCCATACCTGCCCTGAACGGCCTGGTCACGTATGGGGAGACCCAGCTCCTCGAGGAGGACTAGCCAGGCCGGCACGTCCGACTCGGAGCCGCGCCCGGGGCGACCGACGGGCCGCGGCACCACCGGCGGGTAGACTTCCGACCCATGCCGGCGATCACCCGCCCCCGGGGCACAAACGACCTTCTGCCGGCGGAGTCCGGCCTCCGCCAGTGGGTGCTCGAGACCCACCGCCGGGTAGCGGCCGCCCACGGCTACGAGCTCATCGACACCCCGGTCTTCGAGGCGACCGAGATGTACGAGCGGGGCACGGGAGCCGGCACCGACGTGGTGGAGAAGGAGATGTTCTCCTTCACCGATCGCGGCGGCCGGGCCCTCACCCTGCGGCCCGAGGGCACCCCCGGGGTGCTGCGGGCGGTCCTCTCCGCCCACCTCGACCAGGCCCGCCGGCCGGTCCGGGTCCAATTCGCCGGGCCGATGTTCCGCTACGCCCGGCCCCAGGCCGGCCGCTACCACGAGTTCTGGCAGCTCGACATCGAGGCGATCGGCGAGCGCTCGCCGGCCCTGGACGCCGAGGTGATCGAGGTCGCCTGGCGTTTCTACGAGGCCCTCGGCGTCACCGGGCTCTCTCTCCAGGTCAACACCCTCGGCGACCTCGAGGATCGACTCCGCTACCGGGCCGCCCTCGTCGAGTACTACACCCCGCTCCAGGACCAGCTCTGCGAGGACTGCCGCCGGCGCCTGGGGGTCAACCCGCTCCGTCTCCTCGACTGCAAGCGGGATGCCGGCCTGGTGGCGGCCGCGCCCCACATCGGCCCGTCGCTCAGCCCGGAGAGCCAGGCCTTCTTCGCCGAGGTCACCACCCTGCTGGCCGCGGCGGAGATCCCCTTCCAGCTCAATCCGCGCCTGGTGCGGGGGCTCGACTACTACGCCCACACCACCTTCGAGCTCTGGCACGAATCGCTCCAGGGGGCGCAGAACGCGCTGGGCGGCGGGGGCCGGTACGACGGGCTGGCAGAGGTGTTGGGCTTCCCGCCAACCCCGGGGAGCGGGTACGCCCTGGGGGTCGAGCGCACCCTCGCCGTCTGCCGCGAGCAGGGGCTCGGTCCCGCGCCCCGGCGCGAGCAGGTCGTCGTGCTGCCGGTCGCCGGCACCGACACCCCGGCGGCCGCCGCGGTGGCGCGTCAGCTCCGGGCCGCCGGGATCACGGCCGTCCTCGACGCCTCCGACCGCCGCCTCGACCGGCGGCTCGCCGCGGCCGCCCGCCACGGCGCGCGCGCCGCCGTCCTGGTGGGCGCGGATGAGGCCGCCGCTGGCACCGCCACCTGGAAGGACCTGGACAGCGGCCGCCAGCAGACCGCCGCGGTCGCCGACGTGGCGGGGGCGCTCCGCCTCCTGCTCACCGGGCAGTGAGCCCGGAGCCGTGGTGAGCGATCGGCGCCGATGTCAGCGCAGCGCCGCCGGCCGGGTACCATGAGGTCGGCCCCTCGCCGGTCGCAGCGCGCCCCATGCGGCTGGACCAACAGAAAAGACACCGGGATCCCAACATCCGCCGCCGGCCTTCGCGCCCCTCGGACGGGGAAGGAGAAAAGCGCCGTGCGGGAACCCACCTGGTCCTCGGGCTCAGCCCAGGACAGCGGCACCGGCGCTGGGGTCATCCCGCTTCGACGCAGGTCTTCGCGCCGATGAGCCCGGGCATCCTCCTCGGCGTCCTCTTCGCCCTCATCGGCGCCCAGCTCACCCGCCTGGTGTGGCCCCGCCGGCTCGGCTACCTGGTCGCCCTGGTCCTGGCGGCGGCCGGAGTGGTCGCCGGTGAGCTGGTCGCCCTGGAGCTGCACGGCGGGGGCCCGCCGCTCGGGCCTCTCCACCCGCTCGCCGACGCCGCCGGCATCGCCGCCCTGGAGGTCGTCGGGGCCCTGCTCCGATCCCCGCGGAGCCGCCCGGGGCGGCCATAATCGAGGCCTCACCACCGGTGCTCGATCCGAGCCCGCGCCGCCCCGGTGCCATATGGAGGACCGCCCATGCGTCTGCCCATCCCCTTCGGCCGCAAGGGCCTGATCGCGGCAGCGGCCATCGCCGCGGGGGTCGTCTACTGGCGGGTGCGTGCCCGCCGCCAGGAGGCCGCCGACCGCGAGTGGGACGAGGACGTCCAGAGCGCGATCCAGGACGGCGTGTCCGCCGGCCGCGCCGCCACTCGCGGCGAGCCCGCGGAGACGACGGGCGCGTGACCGGGGATCCGCGGCCCGGACGCGGGCGGGAGCCCTGGTGAGTTTGGGCATGGCTCCGCTCGGGTATGCCCCGGATGTGACCCCCAATACGTCGGAGCTGAGGCTGCCCGCGGATCGGCGCTACGTCCTGGTCGCCAAGCGCGCGGCCGCCGGCTTCGCCGCGGTGGCCGGGCTGGACGTCGAGGCCCTCGACGACCTGGTCATCGCCGTCTGCCAAGCCTGTGAAAACGCGATCTCGCTCACCGAGCGGGTGGCGGGCCCGGGCAACGGGCAGATCCGGCTGGTCTTCACCCTCGCCGACAACGCGCTCGAGGTCCGGGTCCGGAGCAGCCTGTCGCGCGCCGAGCTGGAGGCGGCCGCGCACCGCCAGGCGGTGGCGGTCGCTCAGGCCGCCCGTGAGGCGCAGGCGCGGGAAGCCGAGGAGATGGCCATGCAGGTCATGGGGCTCTTCGTGGACGACTTCGGCTACCGGATGGACGAGCGCACCGGCGGCCTCCGGGTTCGGCTGACCAAGTACCTCGTGCGGTGAGCGCCGCCACTCAGGGCGGTCCCGCAGCCACGCCCGAGAGGCGGACGATGCCGAAGCCGCGTGACACCCCGCTGCGCGAGGAGGTCCGGCGGCTGCTCCGGGAGTACCGCGCCACGCGCGATCCCTCTGTCCGGGAACGGCTCGTGGAGCTCAACAGCGACCTCGTGCGCTACATCGCGCGTCGCTTCGCCAATCGCGGCGAGCCCCTGGAGGACATCGAGCAAGTCGGCTTCCTCGGGCTCATCCAGGCCATCGACCGCTTCGACCCGTCGCTCGAGAACGAGTTCAGCACCTTCGCCACCCCCACCATCATGGGCGAGATCCGGCGCCACTTCCGGGATCGCTCCTGGGCGGTCAGGGTGCCCCGGCGGCTCCAGGAGAACCTGCTCCGGGTGCACGCCGCCCAACAGGAGCTGCAGGGGAGGCTGGGCCGGCCCGCCTCGATCGAGGAGATCGCCGCCCACCTCGGCCTGGAGCCGGATGACGTCCTGGCCGCCCTGGAGGTGAGCCCCGCCCAGCACACCGTCTCCCTGCAGGCACCCATAGGGGACGCGGAGGACGGCAGCATGCTCGGGGAGCGGTTGGGAGGGGAGGACGAAGGGCTCGGCCGGGTCGAGATGCGCGACGTTCTGGAGCGGGCGATGGCCCATCTCAGCCAGCGCGAGCGGCGGATCATGGCGCTCCGCTTCGTCGAGCAGCTCCCCCAGACCGAGGTCGCGAAGCGCCTGGGAATCTCCCAGATGCACGTCTCACGGCTGCAGCGGGCGGCCGTCGATCATCTCCGGAAGGAGTTCGGGGACGAGGTGCTGGTCTGAGCGGGAGGGGGTCGGCGGCGGTCTGAGCCGAGCGCGGATCTCCCCGTCAGATGGGGCAAGTCCTCCGCCGTCCGATACAATCACCCCGCTCCGCACCTCGGACAAAGGGCGCCGCCGCACCCGAGCGGGTGCCGCCCAGCGGCCGCCAGGTGCCCCACCCTCCACGAGCTCCCCCATTTGCGCAGCCACGAGATCCGGCAGCGCTTCCTCGGTTTCTTCGAGGAGCGCGGGCACCACGTCCTGCCCAACGCATCGCTGATCCCGAGTGACGACCCGTCGCTGCTCTTCACCGTGGCCGGGATGGTGCCGCTCAAGCCCTACATCAGCGGCGAGCGCACCCCGCCCAGCCCGCGCCTCACCTCCTGCCAGAAAGTCTTCCGCGGCTCGGGCCTCACCACCGACGACATCGCCTCGGTGGGCGACTGCACCCACCACACCTTCTTCGAGATGCTCGGCAACTGGTCGATCGGGGATTACTTCAAGCAGGGCGCGATCGAGATGGCGTGGGAGCTGCTCACCCAGGGCTTCGGCCTGGACCCGGATCGGCTCTGGCCCTCGATCTACCCGGACGACGGCGACTCCCTCGACATCTGGACCAATCAGATCGGCGTCGCCGACCGCCGCGTGGCCCGGCTGAAGGACAACTGGTGGCAGGCCGGTCCGACCGGACCGTGCGGGTACGACAGCGAGATCTACTTCGACCGCGGTGGACCATGCTCCTGCGGGCGGCCCGACTGCACCCCCCAGGACGAATGCGGCGGCGACCGATGGATCGAGATCTGGAACCTGGTCTTCATGGAGTTCGACCAGGCCGAGGACGGCTCCAGGGCGCTCCTGCCGAAGCGCACCGTGGATACCGGCATGGGGCTGGAGCGGATCACCGCGGTTCTCCAGGGGGTCCGGTGCAACTACGAGAGCGACCTCTTCGCCCCCATCGTGGCCGGGCTCGACCGTCGAGCCGCCGGCGGCGCTGACCCGGCCCGGCGGGCACGCTCCCTCCGGGTGCTCGCCGACCATGCGAGGGGTGCGACCTTCCTCATCGCCGAGGGCGTCCTACCCAGCAACGAGGGGCGCGGCTACGTGCTCCGGCGGGTCATCCGCCGGGCGGCGCTCCACGCTCGGAGGGTCGCCCTGGAGGGCGGCCTCGCCGCGTCGGTCGGCGATGTGGTGGCGACGCTCCAGGACGCATATCCGGAGCTGGTCCAGCACCGAACCCTGGCCGCGGCAACCATACGGGGGGAGGAGGAGGTCTTCGCCCGGACCGTCGAGGCGGGCACCGACCGGCTGGAGGCGCTCCTCGCCGGCGGGGCGAGTGGGATCTCCGGAGACGACGCCTTCCGTCTCTATGACACCTTTGGGCTCCCCGTGGAGTTAACCGTCGAGATGGCAGGGGAACGCGGGCTCTCGGTGGACCGGGCCGGCTTCGACGCCGCTCTCCAGGCTCAGCGCGAGCGCAGCCGTGCGAGCCGTGCGGTGGTGGGCTGGAGCCCGTCTGTCAGCGCGCCCGGCGAGGCGACCGGCAACGCGCTCGCTCCGGCGCTGACCGTCCAGACCGACTTCCTCGGCTACGAGACCACCACCGCCCTGGTGACCCTGGCCCGGATCGGTGCCGCGAGCGAGCGGGAGGCCCTCGCGGCGGGGGAGGAGGACGTCGTCTTCCTGGACGCCTCCCCCTTCTATGCCGAGGCCGGTGGTCAGGTCGGCGACACGGGCACGCTCAGCTGGGAGGGCGGCCGCGCCAGCGTGCTCGACTGCCTCCCGCTGGTGGACGGCCCAGTCCGGGGACGGGCTCACCGGGCCCGGGTGGAGACCGGCACCCTGCGCCGGGGCGAGACGGTCACCGCCCAGGTCGACCCGGACCGACGCGCCGCCACCGCCCGGCACCACAGCGCCACCCACCTGCTCCACCGGGCGCTCCGCGAGACCCTCGGCGAGACCGTGGTGCAGCGGGGCTCCTTCGTTGGTCCCGATCACGCCACCTTCGACTTCAGCTTCCCCCGCGGGCTGACCCCCGAGGAGATCCAGACCGTCGAGCGGCGCGTCAACGCCGCTGTTCGCGACAACCTCGTCCGCAACGTCCGGGAGATGCCGGTCGCCGAGGCCCAGGCCTCGGGGGCGATGGCGCTGTTCGGAGAGAAGTACGGGGAGCTGGTGCGGGTGGTCGAGTTCGGCGGCTGGTCGCGGGAACTGTGCGGCGGCACCCACGTGGGCAGAAGCGGCGACATCGGAGCGGTCATCGCGATCTCCGAGACCTCGATCGGGCAGGGCACACGGCGCATCGAGATGGTGGCCGGCGGCGCCGCGGTGCGGCGGTGGGAGGAGTCGGAGGCTCTGCTCAAGGAGACCGCCCGGACGCTCAGGGCGCGCCTCGACGAGGTCCCCGATCGGGTGGCGCGGCTGCTCGACCAGAACCGCGAGCTGCAGCGGAGGCCGCGCGAGGGCGGGGGAGATGCGGTGACCGCGGCTCTCGGCTCGGTCGAGGTGGTCCGCGCCGGCACCCTGGCTCTCGCTCTCTGCGACGACCCGGCGATGAGCGGTGACGATGCCGTCGCCCTGGTGGACCGGATCTTCGCCGAGCGCCTCGGAGGCGATGGAATCGCCGCCGTGTTCGGGGAGGGGACGGTCTGCGCCAAGGTGGGCGGTGCGGCCCTCGCT
>CABEBF010000346.1_pt1 | contig 12522 bp, 10 predicted proteins | sample 3132511 | NCBI WGS metagenome assembly CABEBF01 (sample SAMEA5534345, study PRJEB31848) | metagenome | biome: tundra; feature: field; material: soil | place: USA | collected 2013-05 | depth 0.45 m | reverse complement strand
GGGTGGCGGGAGTCGCTGCCCACGGCGATCCGGCGAGCGGCCGGCTTGGCTGGAGTGGACGGGGCCGGAGTGGACATGGCCGCGATGGTACGCGGAGAGAGGGGGTCAGCCCTGGTACATTTCGCCGATCGTGGGCGAGCGGCAGTACCACCTCCAGGTGGAGGCCGGCGAGATCGGCGAGTACGTGCTGCTCCCCGGCGATCCAGGGCGGTGCGCGCGAATCGCGGCGCACCTGGACGGCGCCCGGCAGGTGGCCGCCAACCGCGAGTACATCACCTACACCGGGAAGCTGGACGGGGTCACGGTCAGCGTCACCTCCACCGGGATCGGGGGCCCCTCGACCGCGATCGCGGTGGAGGAGCTGGTCCGGGTCGGAGCCCGAACCCTGGTGCGGATCGGGAGCTGTGGTGCCCTCGACCCCGGGCTGCGCTTCGGCGACCTGGTGGTGGCGCAGGCGGCGGCGCGCGGCGACGGCACCCCGGACCAGTACGCCCCGGCCGGCTTCCCCGCCGTCGCCGACATCGACGTGGTGCAGGCCCTCCGCGCAGAGGCGGGGGCGGCCGGCCACCGCTTCCGGGTCGGCATCGTGCTCACCAACGACGCCTTCTATGCGGAGATGGCGCCCGAGACCTTCCCGATGGAGGGGATCATCCGGGCCCGTTGGGACGCCTGGGCCCGCGCCGGCTGCCTGGCGGCGGAGATGGAGACGGCCACCCTGCTCACCGTCGCCGCCGTGCGCCGGGTGCGGGCGGGGGCCGTGCTCGCGGTCATCGACAGCGCCTCCGATGGTGTCACCGGGTTGCCGGATCCGAGCCGCCTCCCCATCGACGCCGCCATCGACACCGCGGTGGGCGGGCTCCGACGGCTGATCGCCCTCGACGGGGCCGGCGTCGTCGGGGGCGGCCCAGCCGAACCCTGACGAGCGCCCGGCGAGGCTGCGGGGAGGCCACAGACGCCGTATCCACCCCCTCAACCCGGCTCGGGCGGCGGGATACTGACCGACACCCGCGGGTGGCAGCGATCGCGGCGCTGTCCCCGACCCCGCCGCCCGCCGGGCACGCGCACGCGCACGTCATGGGTCCGTGATCAACGGGGGCCTCACCGTCACCGGGGCGCGTGTAGGCTGGGTCACGATCATCAACAAGCCACAGACCCGCAGGTGCGTGTCGTGATCCGCCTAGTCATCGTCGACGACAACTCCATGGTGCTTGGCGCCCTGCGCGCCCTGTTCGAGACGACCACGGATTTCTCGGTCGTCGGTGAGGGCGCCGACGGCGCCGAGGCGATCGCCGCTGCTCGCGAGACCGGGGCGGACGCGGTCCTGATGGACCTGTCGATGCCCAGGATGGACGGCATCGAGGCCTGCCGGCGCCTGGCCGTGGAGTGCCCCACCACCAAGGTGATCATCTACAGCGCGCTCGGGGGCGAGAGGCGGATGGCAGCCGCCATGGCCGCAGGAGCCGCCGCCTTCATCGGCAAGGACCTGGCCCCGGAGGAGCTGCTTAGTCGCGTCCGGTCGATCGCGGCGGCGGAGGCATCGTCGTTGCCCTCCCGCCCCGCCGAGCCGGCTGCGCATGTCGAGGCCGGGTCAGGTGCGGGCGCCTCGCCGGCGCCACAGCAACGCGCTCAGCCGGACCCCGCCCTCGAGTGGCCCCCGAAGACGCGAGCCCCCACGACCAGCGCCCCGGGGAAGCCTGGTCTGACCATCGGGGTCCTGGCCCCCCTGCTGGGAGGCGGATACATGACCAAGCTGATGTCGGGCATCGGCGCAGCGGCTGACGCCGCGGGGGCGCGGCTGATCGCCATCCAGACCCTGGACCCCGGCGGGCTGTGGCCCGGCGAACACGCGCTCGCGGAGGTGGCGGGCCGTGTGCCGATCCGGGATCTTCGCGTCAGCTGGGACCGGGTGGACGGTTTCCTCGTCGTCATCACGGCGGTGGAAAGACGGTTCCTCGATGTCGCTGCCGCGGCGGGAAAGCCGACGGTTGTGGTGAGCGAGGACATCCACGGCTTCCTCGGGCCCACCGTCCAGGCGGACAATCGTAGCGGGACCATGCAGGCGGTGGCCCACCTGATCATGCACGGCCACCGCCGGATCGCGTTTGCCGGCTACCAGTCTCAGAGCGACATCAGGGAGCGCCTGGATGGCTACCGCGACGCGCTGACCGCCCACGGTATCGAACCCGACGACTCCCTGGTCTTCGCAGCGTCGGACAACGTGGAGAGCGGAGGAGAGGTTGCAGCGCGGAGCATGCTCGCCGCCGGCCTCCCCTCGACTGCCGTGATGGCGGCCACCGACTTCAACGCCATCGGCATCATGAAGGTGCTCTCGGAGGCGGGGCTCAGCCTGCCTCATGACCAAGCCGTGGTCGGCTTTGATGGCGTGCCTGCGGGGTTGTCGACGCGCCCCACCCTCTCGACGGTCCACCAGAACCTGCCCGAGATCGGGCGCCTCGCCGTCGACCTCCTCACCCAGTCTCTCGATGGTCGCAAGGTTGCCCCCGGGCGGCATCCGGTGCCGACCGTCTTCGTCGCGCGCGAATCCTGCGGCTGCGCCTTTCCCGCGGGCACGGAGAGTTTCGCCGGAGCTGAGGGGAGCGCCGAGCAACACTTTCACGAGCGGCTGGAGCGGCTCCTGTCGGGTCTGGACGTGCTCTCGGTCACACAGCGTCAGTCCCTCGAGAGGGGGACCGCGCTGATACTGCGCCTCGTCGGGCAGTCGCGGATCGCCGCGCAGGAGGTGGCCGCCGAGTTGCGGGAGGCTTGCCTGACGCTGCTTGCCGTCAGTCCCCACTGGGCCACGATAGCTGGCGCCGAGGCGTGCCTTCAGGCGTACTGGAACGAGATCACCCGAGATAGCGAGCGCGACGGGCGGACCTCAGACTTCGAGCGCTTCCTGCGCAAGATGGTCGTCGAGATGTCGAGGTCGCTCTCCGAGATCGAAAGCACGGAACGCACGCAGCTGCAGCTGACCTTGGACGCCGAGCGCGACGTCAGCACGTCGATCGTCCGGGGCGGTGTCGAGGACCCCTCCTCGCTCGACTGGCTCGCCTACACCGCGGCCCGGGCGGGATGCCTGGGGATCTGGAGCGACGACCCTGTCAGGCGGATCATGGGGAGGCGGCGGCTCCGGATCGTAGGCTCCTTCCTCCGAGGGGGGAGCCACCTGAGCCTCCCCGGGCAGGTTGCGGTCGAAGCCTTCCCACCCCAGGCGCTGATCGACCAGCACGAGCCCGGAGAGATCGTCGCCGTGGTCCCCGTCAAGACGAGGAGCATGGACCTGGGGCTCCTGGCCCTGGTCGTCCCCATCGTGGACACCGAGGTCAGCGACCGCGACCGGCTCTTCGACAAGGGCGCGCTGCTGGGGATGTCTCTGCAGCGGGAGATCACCTCGGAGCGGCTTCGCCGCTCCAACGAGGACCTCGCCACCTTCAGTGGCGCCATGGCCCACGACCTCCGCAATCCGCTGGCCACCATCCTCATGTGGACCTCGGTGGCTCCGACCCTGGCCGGTCCCGACGACCGCGCCGAGCCTGTGCTGCAGGCCGTCGAGCGCATCCGCGAGGTCGCCACCTACAGCAACGAGTTGATCGCCCAGCTGATGCGCTACGCGGAGCTGGAAGGGAACCCGGCGCCGGCCGAGCCGGTCGACCTCGACCTGGTCGTCTCCAGGGCGTCGGCGGCGCTGGAGTCGATCGTCCGGGAGAGCGGGGCGGTCATCAAGCGCCACGGCTTGCCCACGGTCGTCACCGACGCTGCGGGTCTCGAGGTGGTGATGGAGAACCTGATCAGCAACGCAATCAGGTACCGGCGGGGCGTCCCGCCCCGGGTGGTGATCGAGGCATCCTGCACCGAGGACGCCTGGGAGATCCGCTGCCGCGACAACGGCACGGGGATCCCCGCGGACCTCCTGGACGACATCTTCCAGCCATTCGTCCGTGGCGACCCGGCGATGTCGGGCAGCGGCCTCGGGCTCGCCACCTGTCGGCGCACCATCGAGCGGTTGGGGGGGCGGATATGGGTCGCAAAAACGTCGGAGACGGGGACCTGCATCGCCTTCACGCTGCCAGTCGAAGCTCCACACCCGGCGCCCGACGGAACCGTCACGGGCCCGTCCATCTCCAGCTGTGCCGATCCCGGCCCGGGTCATGGGGACGCGCTGTAATCTCTGACCGCGGTGGCTGTATGACGTGGTCGGGATCAAACTCAACGAGTTCGACACCAAAGCGTCGGACACTCCGGCGGAGGATACGGTCAGTCGAGCGTGACCGTGACTGGTAATGCGACCTTCGGATACGCAGTAACCTTCAGCGGCTGCGCCAACGTCAATCCCATGACGAAGTACACCAACAGCATGACCGGCTACTACCAGGGTGGATGGTACTGCCAGTACTCGTGGTGGTGGAACTACGGTCTCCCAGGCGAGCACACGCAGAACTGGTGCACGTCGTAAATCAGCCGCCCCGTGGCCGGACAACGGGGGTTGGCCTTCGCGTCGCCACCGTCGCTCTGATCGTAGGCGTGGCTTTGGTGTCCGGCGCGGTGGTAGCGCTTCTGAGCGACGAGACGGCCGGGATCGCCACGCTGCTGGTGATCCCGGTCTGCATCCTCATCCGACGACGCCGGCGTAGTGGCGCACGGTTTCTCGTCCCGTTCGGCTGTGGTTACATCGCGGCGATCGCGTTCCTCGCAGTGAAGACGTCTGGACTCTTCTCCGGATCCTTCTCGGTAGGGACGGCTGCCTACGCCGCGAGCCAACTCGCTATCGGTGCGGCGATTCTCATAGTCGGCGTGCTCTTGCTCCTGCGGAGTCGAGGGGCAGATGCGAAGGGAGGACTTGTTTCCAGATAGGCAGGGGGCACCTGTACCCGAGTTCCGCAGCAGATGTATGTCTCAAGGGCCCAGATTGGCGCCCTCAGCGGCGCTCGCCTCACACACGACAGATTGGCGCGGTTATAGAACCGGTCCGGCCAGGGACCACCACGGGCGACGGGATCAGCCCACCGCGCCCACGACGCGGAAGATCCGGCTCCCCGCGCGACGGCGGAACCTAGACTGCCCTGTCGCGGCAGATCCCACGCCCGGCCGCCGCGGGCCGTTTGTCCGTGGGATGTCCGCGCGGAGCCCAGACACTGGGGCCGACGGTCGCCGCAGGTTCGCGCTGCGACAGCCGCCCACCCGGGGACGGTCGGCAGGAAGGCGTCCCCATCCCCACGGCCCACAGCGCAGCCCGGCTCCCACCTCCCCTTGCCGGCTGCGCCCGGGCCGTCTCGGACCTCTTAAGCCGAGGATCGCCGCGCCGCCGCCAGTTGGGGTAGCGCCTCGTGGCCGACCACCGCTCCCAGCAGCAGGACCGCGCCCAACCCCTGGACCAGGTTGAGATGCTGGCCGGCGAGAAGCACCGCGAAGAGGAGTGCCCAGGCGGGCTCCATCGCCATGATCAGGGCGGCGCGGGTGGCGCTCATCTTGGCCTGGGCCCAGGCCTGCAGGGGGAAGGCCAGAGCGCTCGCGAAGACCCCGGTGATGACGACGCCGAACCAGACGACACCGGTCGGGCGGGCGATCGAGGGGGCACCGGCCGCCGTGAAGACGACGAAGCACACGGCCATCTGCAGGAACGCGAGATCCATGGAGCCGATGCCCGGGCCGCGGTGCGAGAGCAGCACCACCTGGACCGCGAAGGCGACCGCCCCGAGGAGCACGAGCAGGTCGCCCAGCCCCACGTTCACGCTGGGATCGCCGCCGGCGAGAAGCCCGGTCCCGATCAGGGCGACCGCCACGGCCACCGCGGTCCGCGGGGCGATCTTCGCCCCGAAAAAGTGGTCGATCACCGGCGTGAAGACGACGAAGAGGCCGGTGATCAGCCCGGCGGTGCCGGGGGCGGTCCCCTTGAGGCCATAGGTCTGGAAGGCGTACCCGGCGGCGACGGCCAGGCCGATGACGCTCCCCATGCGGAGCGCGCGGCGGCTGGGGAGGCGCCGGGAGAGGAGGAGCAGCACCAGCACGGCCAGGCCGAACCGGAGCGCGAGAAAGGGGGCCACCGGGTAGCTGGCGATCGAGTCCTTGACGACGACGAACGTCCACCCCCAGACGGCGGTGACGGCGGTGAGCACGAGGACGTAGAGCACGGCGGAGCGCATGGTGACGGTCCGGCCAGGCGCGATGCCGCCGGCCGGTGCCCGGAGAGGGATCAGGCGGCCGGTGTCGGGTCCGTGCTCTCGGACGGCAGGGCGGCGTCCCCCGGTGGCAGAGCCGCGTCCCCCGGTGGGACGGCTCCGTTGGCGGATGGATGCGCCGCGTTCTCAGAGGGCGCGGCCGTGGTCTCGGGTGGCGCGGCCGCCTTCTCGGACGGCGAGGCGCGGTTCTCCGCGGGGAGGTTCCCAGCGGCCGGGGCAGCGCCTCCGTCGGCGGAGGTGGGCTCAGCGGGCGTCGCCGGCGCCAGCCGGCTCAGCTCGTCCAACCGGTAGCCGACCCCGCGGAGAGTGGTGATCCGGACGCGGGCCGCCACCGGCAGCTTCTGGCGCAGCCACGAGATGTGGACGTCCACGGTGTTGACGCCGCCGGTGAAGCGGGGGCCCCACACCTGGTCGAGCAGCTCGTGGCGCCGGAAGGCGCGCCCTGTGGAACGGGCCAGGGCGACCAGGAGGTCGAACTCGCGAGGCCGGAGCTCGAGATCGTCACCCGCCACCTGGGCCCGGCGCCCCGGCGGGTCGAGGAACAGCTCGCCGACCTGGACCGTCTCCAGCTGATGGCGGACGCGGGGCTGCCACCGGCGCAGGAGGGACATGACATGCGCCTCGACGACGGGGTCGGCCTCAGTCTCGGCCAAGCAGACGTCGGCGCCGCAGGTGAGCGCGGCCACCCGGTCGGTCGGCGCCGCGTCGGTGACCATGACGAGCGGCGCCCGGCTCAGCCGGCGCAGCGCCAGGGCGAGGGCTGCCGGGTTTGCCGTGTGCGCGAGCACCACGTCCACGTCGGTGGCGTCGAGGCCGTCGGCGGGCCAGCCGGTGGCCCGGCGCACCAGGCACCCGTCGACGGCGAGGCGCTCCTCGAGACCGAGGGCACGCGGCGCGGGTACGTCGATCAGGAGAACGGTGGGCACTGATGAGCCCTCAGACCAATGAGGTCAATAGGTCGAGACGTTGAGGTCTTCGATCCGGCCGGTGCCCAGGTAGACCGTGCGCTCGCAGAGATTGGTGACCCGGTCGGCGATCCGCTCCAGGTTGTGGGTCGCCCACAGCTGGTAGGTGCAGGGCACGACGGTGTCCGGCTCCGCGGTCATGGTGGCGATCATCTCGCCGTAGATGTCGTCGTACAGACGGTCGATGGGGTCGTCGTCCCCGACCAGCAGCCGGGCGCCCTCGACATCCCGCTCGCGGAGCACCCTGACACCGGCCGAGAGCATCGCCCGGACCATTGCCCCCAGTTGCAGGACGCTCGCCGGCAGGGAGCGCATCGGCGGGCGGCCCAGCATCAGGGCCACCTTGGCGATGCCCTCCGCGTGGTCGCCGATCCGCTCCAGGTCGGCGATGACGTAGAGGACGGCGATGAGCAGGTGGAGCCGTTCCTCGTCGAGCCCGGGGGCCAGCTCGGCGGTGACCCGCTCCTCGATCAGGTAGCGGAGCCGGTTGACCTCGAGGTCGGCCTGGACCACCACGTCGGCGCCCTCCAGGTCGGAGTCGGCGAGGGTTCGGAGTGCCTCGGCCAGCTGGGCCTCGACCTTGGAGGCGAGCTGCCAGACCTCCGCCAGAACCTGATCCGCCCCGGAGCCCGAGGAATCCGCCGCCGTTAAAGACATCTTAATCCTGCGTTTGCCATTCTTTAACCGAGCCCTAACCCGGAAGAGTATGGAGCACCACGTGGACGGCAGCACCGCCAGCTCAACGAGTTCTCAGCGGACCCTCGGCGAGGCGCTCGACGAGGCTCCTCTGAGTCTCTTCCACCTCAAGGCGGCGGTCACCGCCGCGATGGGCTTCTTCACCGACGCGTACGACCTCTTCATCATCGGGGTCGCCCTCGTCCTGATCAAGGGCGAGTGGCACCTCTCCGCCGTCCAGACCAGCTTCCTGGGCAGCGCCACCCTGATCGCCACCCTGTTCGGCGCCCTGATCTTCGGGCGGATCGCCGACCTCGCGGGCCGCAAGCGGGTGTACGGGCTGGTGGCCGCGATCATGGCCCTGGGTGCCCTCGCCACCGCGGTGGCACCCAGCTACGTCTGGCTGGTCATCTTCCGGTTCGTCCTCGGCATCGGCATCGGCGGCGATTACCCGGTGAGCGCCGTGCTCGCCAGCGAGTACGCCAACCGCAAGCGCCGCGGCCTGCTGGTCTCCCTGGTGTTCTCAGCCCAGGCGGCCGGTCTGCTCATCGGCCCGGTGGTGGCACTCGCCCTCCTGGCGGCCGGGGTCAACCACGACCTCGCCTGGCGGGTGATGCTGGGCCTCGGCGCCCTCCCCGCCCTGAGCGTCGTCTACATGCGCACGCGGATGCCGGAGTCGCCGCGGTTCGCCGCCCAGGTCCAGGGCCGCGAGGCCGAGGCCCGCGCGGCTATGGAGAAGTACAGCCAGGGGGTGGTTCAGGCGGTCGCCGACGGCACCGGCCAGGTCCACTCCAGCTTCCGCCGGTTCCTCTCCGACCCCCGCTCCCTGCTCCTCATCCTCGGCACGGCGGGATCCTGGTTCCTGCTCGACTACGTCTACTACGGGAACACCATCTCGGCGCCGGTCATCCTCCGAGGGGTGGCGCCGGGGGCGACCCTCATCCAGTCGACGGCGTGGACCCTGATGATCTTTGCCCTCTTCGCGGTCCCCGGGTACGTTTGCGCCTTCCTCACCGTCGACCGGATCGGCCACCGCCGGCTGCAGTGGATCGGCTTCCTGGCCATGGCGGTCTGTTTCGCGCTGATCGGCTTCATCCCGGGGCTGACCCACGTGATCGTCCCCTTCCTGCTCATCTACGGGATCAGCTACTTCTTCACCGAGTTCGGGCCCAACGTGACCACCTTCCTGATCCCGACCGAGGTGTTCGGGGTGAGTGAGCGGACGACCGGGCACGGCATCGCGGCGGGGGTGGGAAAGCTGGGTGCGTTTCTCGGCGTCTTCCTCTTCCCCGTGCTCAGCTCGGCGCTGGGCCTGGGCGGAGTACTGATCCTCTGCTCGGGCGTGGGGGTCGCGGGGGCGCTCCTCACCCAGGTGCTCCCGGAGAAGAGCGGCCTCAGCCTCGACGCCGCGTCCCCGCCCACCACCCCCGTGTGCGTCACGGAGTCGGCCATGCAACTCGCCACGGAATCGGCCGAGCGGGTCCCCGCGGAGACGGCCGCGTAGCGCCACGGGGCCAGCAGCACACAGCGCGCGCCGGAGGGGGCCCGGCGCGCGGAGCCCCCGCAGTTGCGAAGATTCGACCGTGACCGGCTGGAAGGACCGCGGACCAGGATGACCGGACTCGAGGCCGGGTTCGTCGCCGGTGCCGGCGTGCTCGCCGGCATCGCCAACACCGTCGGCGGGGGCGGCTCGCTGCTCAGCTACCCGGCGCTGCTGGGCGCCGGCCTGAGCCCCCTCGCCGCCAACGTGACCAACACGGTCGGGCTGGTCCCCGGCCTGCTGACCGGGAGTCACGGGTACCGCGCCGAGCTGGCGGGGCAGGGGCGCCGCATCGGCCGCCTGCTGGTGCCGATGTCGATCGGCGGGCTGATCGGGACGGTGCTGCTGCTCCGGACCTCACCAGGCGTCTTCACCCGGGTGGTGCCCTGGCTGATCATCCTGGGCTGCCTCGCCCTCCTCTTCCAGCCCCTGCTGGCGCGGCTGATCGGAGCGCACGCCGGGGAGAGGTCCCCGGTGTTCCGCGGTGGGCTGGTGCTCGGAGGGGTGTACGGCGCCTACTTCGGAGCCGCGCTCGGCGTGATGCTCCTTGCCATCCTCAGCCTCTTCATCCAGGACACCCTGCAGCGGCTCAATGCGGCCAAGGTGGTCTGCACCACCACCGTCAACGCCATCGCCGCCGTCGGCTTCGCCATCTTCGGGCCCGTTCACTGGCTGGACGCCCTCGTGCTCGCGGCGGGCACCGCGGTGGGGGGTGCGCTCGGAGCCATGGCCGGCCGTCGCATCCCGCCGCTCGCCCTCCGCTACGGGGTGGCGGCGGTGGGGATCGGATTGGCGGTGAAGCTGCTGGTCGCGCCCTGAGCCCGATCCCAGCCTTGCGAGAATCGCCCCCATGCTGATCGGCGCCCACGTGGCGGCACGGGGCGGTATCCACACGGCCGTCGACAACGCGCTGGCGATCGGAGCGGAGGTCATCCAGACCCACCCGACCCCGGCTCAGATGTGGCGGCCGCTCCACCTCGAGGATGCGGATCGCGACCTCTACCTGCGGAAGTACGCGGCCTCCGGGCTGCGCGGCCATTACCTGCACGCCGTCTACCTGATCAACCTCGCGTCGCCCCAGGAGGCGCTGCTCCGATCGTCGGTGGCCTCATTGCTCCACTACATGGAGGTGGCGGCCTCCCTCGACGCCGACGGGGTCGTCTTCCATCCCGGGTCCCACCTGGGGGCGGGCTTCGACACCGTGCTCGGCCAGGTGGCGGCGGCGATCCGGGAGGTGATCGACCGCAGCCCGCCCGGGCGGGCCAGGCTGCTGGTGGAGAACAGCGCCGGCTCGGGGGGATGCGTGGGTCGCAGTTTCGAGGAGGTGGCGCGCATCGTCGAGGCCGCCGCCTCCGACCGGGTCGGGGTCTGCCTGGACACCCAGCACGCCTTCGCGAGCGGCTACGAGTTCCGCGACCCGGCCTCCGCAGCGCGGACCCTGGATGACTTCGACCGGCTGATCGGGTTCGAGCGGCTGGGCCTGGTCCACGCCAACGACTCGGCGCGGGCGCTGGGCAGCAATGCCGACCGCCACGCCAACATCGGGGAGGGGGAGATCGGTGCAGCCGGTTTCCGGATCCTCCTCAGCGACCCCCGGATGCGGCTCGTCCCCTGGGTCCTCGAGGTCCCCGGGGACGAGCGGAAGGGGCCGGACATCCGGCAGGTGAGCCTGTTGCGGGAGCTCGCCGGAGCCTAGCCTCCCGGCGACGACGGTCAGCGCTGGCCGGTCTCGGCCAGCTCCTCGAGCGGCGCCAGCGCATTCCGCGCCCAGGCCACCCCGGCCGACGTGAGTTGGGCCATCACGACCAGCAGGAGCAGCCCGTCGACGACCCACAGCCCGGCATCCGGCCCGCTGGTGACCGCCGACGCTCCGTGGCCGAAATGGCCGGCAAAGACCTGGGCGAGATTCGGCGCGTCCACGACCAGCAGGACGGTCGCGCAGATGCTGAGCACGCCGCTCGTCAGCCGGTGCCAGCGCATTCCCCACACGGTCACCCCCACCGCTCCGAGGATGGCGAGGACGGCCACCAGGACCAGGGGCTGGACCCCCAGGCTGGCCTGGGCGGCGTCCTGGATCCGGCTCAGGCAGGCGGCATTGACCGACGGCGCCCCCCCGGTGGCGAGCGAGAGACCGCTGTAGGAGGCGATGCCACCATTCACACACGCGGCCGGCAGCGTCCCCAGGCCGGGGAACCGCTGGAGCTCGGCGATGAAGACGGGCGAGAAGGAGATCCTCACCATGCTGAGGACCAGGCTGCCGAGAGCGGACAGCAGGAGCAGCAGCGATACGACCCGCAGGGCCGGGTTCCGCTGCCGGTTCAGAGCGGACATGGCCTGCCACGATAGCGCCCCGGTCGGTCATACTCGGCTGCCGATGGGGTCTCGTCGCAGGGAGGGCTCGATCATCAATCGCCGAGGTCTCGCCGCCCTGGCCGGGCTGTCCGCGCTCATCGCGGGCTGTGGCTACACCGGGCCTTCCGCCGCCACTCTGCTGCAGCGCGCCAAGACCACCTTTGACCAGACCAGCGCCTTTCACATCCAGCTGACCAGCCAGGGCACGGCGGGCACCGGGATCGAGCTGACCGCCGCCGAGGGAGATGCGGTGCGCCCCGACGGGTTCACGGGGACGCTCACGGTCGAGGAGGCGGGATTCCCCCTTCAGATCAAGGTCATCTCCGCCGGGGGCAAGTTCTACGTCCAGCTCCCCTTCAGTGATGACTTCCAGACGGCGAGCCCGTCGAAGTACGGGTTCGGAGACCCCGGCCGTCTGCTCGATCCCAACACCGGGATCTCCACCCTGCTGACCTCGGCCCAGCAGCCGAGCATCGGCTCCTCGGTGCGGCTCAATGGCGAGTCGCTCCAGCAGGTCCACGCCACCCTGCCCGGCAACCTGATCGCCTCGCTGCTGGTGGACGACGACCCCAGCAAGCCCGTCTCCACGGTCTTCTCCATCGACACCGCCAGCTACCAGGTCCGGGAGGTCGATCTGACCGGCCCCATCTTCGAGGCGGGCCACCAGAGCACGTTCCACCTTGTTCTCGACAACTATGGCGAGAACGTGAGGGTGAGCCCTCCGCCCACGCCCTGACGACGTGGACGGTCCGATCGATGACGGGGGAACCGGCGGCGGCGAGGAAATGAGCGGCCGCGGCGGGGACCGGAACCG
>CABEBF010000341.1_pt1 | contig 12611 bp, 13 predicted proteins | sample 3132511 | NCBI WGS metagenome assembly CABEBF01 (sample SAMEA5534345, study PRJEB31848) | metagenome | biome: tundra; feature: field; material: soil | place: USA | collected 2013-05 | depth 0.45 m | reverse complement strand
GTTGAGAAGCCGATCAGTCTCGATCTCCAGGCCGCCGACGCCATGATCCGGGCGGCGGACCGCGCCGGACGAAACCTGATGGTTGGCCACGTGGTCCGCTTTTGGCCCGGCTCGGCGGAACTGCACGCGCTCATCGAGAGCGGGGCGCTGGGCGCCGTCTTGTCGGTCAGCACCAGGCGGCTCTCCGTCGAGCCGGATTGGAACGACTGGATGCGCGACCCTCGGCGGTCAGGCGGCATAGCGGTGGATTTCCTGATCCATGACCTCGACCAGATGAATTGGTACCTAGGTCGGCCGGTCCGGGTATTCGCGGCGCCTGTCGGGGGACGGGGCTCGGAGGCACCGTACCTCAATGTGATTGTCGAATACGCCGGTGGTGTCGGGTTGGCGGAGGGTGGCATGGCAATGCCACCGGGATACCCGTTCACGAGCGCGACGCAGATCATCTGTGCCGACGGAGTTGGCGAGTCCGTCTTCTCGGCGGCGTCCGCGGGCGCCAAGGGCAACTTTGACCTCGGCTCCGAGCATCGCGCTGGAACACGGGTCTATAAGCGAGACGGGACCTGGTCGGCAATTTCCTCATCGCGAACAGACCCCTACGCGGCGGAGCTCGGGTATTTCGTCGACTGCCTGGAGAGGGGGTGCATGCCGGAACAGGGGACGGCCCAGCAGGGTCGCGACGCGCTGGCGGTGGCGCTAGCGGTCAATCGCGCGCTGGAGAGCGGGACACCGGAGCTCGTCGATGGCTAACGTGCCATGCGTCGAAAGGACCGAGGCTTTGCAAACAGAGGGAAAGAGATGCCATTCCTGAGCCGCGGCAGAGCCGAGTCGGTATACCGCGTGTTCTTCGCAACCGATGTGCATGGCTCAGATCGTTGCTTTGCGAAATTCCTTGCCGCCGCCAAGGTGTACCAGGCGGACGCACTGATCCTTGGGGGCGACCTCGCGGGCAAGGGCATTGTACCGATAATTGAGCTGGGCCAAGGGAAGTATCGGGTTCGATTCCAAGGCGCGGTCCGCGAGCTGGTCGCTGATGAACTAGAGGCGCAGAGGCGGATCATTCGATTCAATGGTCTGTATCCGCTGGTGATGGATGAGGCTTCTGTCCGAGAGCTGGAGGACCCGGCGAAGCTCAATGCGGCGTTCGCGGCTGCCATAACTGACCAAATCCGCCGATGGTGCACCTTGGCGGCCGAGCGGTTGCCCGAGAGCGTCCGCTGCGTGATCACCCCAGGCAACGATGACCCGTACGTGATCGACGACACCTTGCGTGCGGCCGATCGAGTCGAATGCCCAGAGAAGCAGGTTGTGCAGGTGGGCTCATTCTGGTTGGCCAGTTTCGGCACGACGAACCGTACGCCGTGGGACTCTGAACGGGAGGCAGACGAAGCCGACCTGAAGAGAGAGATTGACTCGGTGTTGCACGGACTCCCGGACGGTCGCGCGCTGTGGTTCAATTTTCATGCACCTCCCCGGGGCTGCGGACTTGACACCGCCGTCAAACTGGACGCTGACCTACGCCCAGTGGTCGAGCGGGGTATGGTGTTGACCGAGCCGGTCGGGAGCATCGCTGTTCGCGACGCTATCCTTCAATATCGGCCGCTGGTCGGCCTCCACGGGCACATCCACGAGGCGGGTGGGACGTGCAAGCTAGGCTCCACTCTCTGTATCAACCCCGGCAGCGACTACTCGTCCGGCGTGCTAAAGGGGGTCATCGTCCAAGTGGATTCGGCCGGGCGCCCGACTGCCCACCTTCTTACGAACGGATGAGTACTAGCGAACTCGTCAGGAAAGCCGTGGCGCTGATCGATGCAGCGTCGAGCGCTGGCTGCCCTACCCGTCTGCTGGGTGGGACAGCTATTGCGGCCATCTGTCCTAGTGCTAGTAGGCCGGGGCTGGCCAGAGAGTACGGGGACATCGACGTCGTCACGCGGCACGAACACAGTCGAGCGCTAGGAACGGTGATAGAGTCCTTTGGCTACACGCCAAACCGGAGGTTCAACGCGCTGCACGGGCGAGCGCGCATGCTGTATTACGGGGAGGAAGGACAGCACCTAGACGTTTTCGTGGATACGTTCGCGCTTTGCCACCGGCTGGCCTTGCGTGACAGGCTGGAACTGTTTCCCGTTACGCTGGCGCCGGCCGACTTGTTGCTGACCAAGCTCCAGATTGCTGAACTGAACTTCAAGGACGTGCAGGATCTCGCTGCCCTTCTGGTCGATTACGACGTTGGAGGGGCGCCGGCGGCGATTGACAAGTCGTACATCTGCCGGGAGATCGTGTGTGCGGACTGGGGCTGGTGGCGGACGGTGACGAGCAACCTTGAGCGTCTTGCGGGATGGATTGGCGAGCTGGAGATTGCTGGGGAAGCAAAAGCGCTAACGGCCCACCGGATCGGTCAACTGGCAGGAGCCATCGATTCGCATCCGAAAAGCGTGCGCTGGCGGATACGAGCCGTGATCGGAGCGCACATGGCCTGGCGGGAAGAGCCCGAGGAGGTGCAGTGATCGGCCAACAGGGACGCCTTGCAATGACCTGCAGTCTTGACAGGTTGGATCTGGTGAAGCTACGTTCGCGCGTGCTGAGGGCACGCTTTGGTCCGGGATGAGGAGGTCTGGCTGATGCAACAGGGTGGTTTGGACGCACTGAAGGACGAGCATCCGGGATTGTTCCTGCGGAAGTCCACGGGACTGGTCAGAGAGCTTGGCGCTCGTGACTCGATCTGGGTCAACATGGGGGTGGCAAACCCGGGGATCGGGTTCATACTGCTACTCCCGATTTTGGCAGTATACCTACAGGCCGACTTCACGCTGCCGTTCGTGATTGGGGCTATCGGGTGCTTTTTCCTCGCGCTTACCTACGCGCAGCTGGTCGCGGTGATGCCCAGAACTGGCGGGGACTATGTATTTGCCAGCCGCGTGTTCGGGCCAGTGATGGGCGCGGTGATTGGCGGCGCGCTGCTCCTCATGTTCTGTAACTTCGCCGGCTCCAATATCGCCGTGCTCTCGCAGGTGAACTTTCCGTTTCTCTTCCAGGGGCTGGGAACCATGCTGCATAGCAGCCTGGTCACTGGCTGGGCGGGCGATGTCAGTCAGAAGGTGCCGGAGGCGATCGTGGGCATCGTGGTGATGGCGATCGTGGCGGTAATCGCCACGAGGGGGCTGCGGACAATGTCACGGGCGCTCTTTGTCTGCTTCGCCGTCGGCATGGTGTGGTACGCGGTGCTGGTGTTCCTGTATGCCACGCACAGCCAAGCGGGCTTTCAAGCGGCATTTAACGCAAATGCTGGTCACGTGGGCGCGTATGGCGCGGTTGTATCACAGGCCAAGAGCCTTGGGCTGAGCACGGGTACGACCTTGGCCGGCTCGCTAGCAATCATTCCCTTCATCTTTATGCTGTACGGCGGTTTCACCTGGTCCGTATACCCGGCCGGCGAGGTGAAGCGGCCGATGCGCACCACACTCATTGCAACGGTCGCGGCGCTGGTCATCTCCTTGGTGATGTATGTGGCAGCGTGGCGAGGCCTGACTGGCATGGCTGGCCTCAACTTCCTGCAGTCGGCAACATGGCTGAGTGCGAATCACCCTAGCGTGTATGGGGCCATCACGAGCGCGCCGGTGACGCCAGCTTTCTACGCGCTCTTGGTGTCCGCGGACCCGGTGACCAAGTTCATCCTCGCGATCGGCGGGGTATTCTGGAGTTTCGCGATTCTCCTCGCATACGTGCTTGTTCTTCCGCGGATCATCTTCGCGCTCGCCTTCGACCGCGTGATCCCGACGGCTATGGCGGATGTGCGACAGGGGACGGGAACCCCGGTGAAGGCCATTGTGGCGGCCGCGATTGGCATCCTTGTGTTCGGCTTGCTCTCGATTCTGACCTCGTTCATCACGGAGTTCCGGAACTCCGTGATCGTGCTGGAGTTGGTCTTCACAGTGTCGAGCCTGGCCTGCATGGTGGTACCGTGGGTCCGTCGGGCCGACTTCGAGGCGGCTCCGAAGGTGTTGGGGGGGCGTTGGTTTGGTCTTCCGGCCGTGAGTGTCATCGCAGCCGTGTCATTCATTGTGAACTTGGCGGTGCTTATCGTCGCGGTAGTATCGCCGCAGATCAGCGGTGGGTACGATGTGGTTTCGGTGGTCGTGGTCTTGGTGATGGTGCTGTGGGGGGTTGTCGCGTATTTCGTGTCGAAGACGGTGATGCGATCGCGCGGTGTCGATCTTGCTCTTGCGATGCGGGAGTTGCCGCCGGAGTGAGCTTGTAATGTCGGCGCATGGCCCTCACGGATGGACAGGTGCAAGCTGCGATGACCGGTACGTATAGGACCGGCCGCCGCTTGGAGACTTGCGAAATCCGTGAGGGCCTGCGCTGGGTGGGTGTATCGGCTGGGGATTGGCTGGTCGTGCACAGCTCCCTCCACGCCCTGGGTCCGACGGCGGGGGGGCCCGTGGCGGTGGTCGAGGCGATTCTGGAGGTGATTGAGGAGCGGGGCAACCTCCTCACGCCAACCTTCAACTACGCGCCTATGGCCCCCTTCTTCGACCCGGACCTTACGGTCGGCCGAACGGGGGCACTGGCCGAGGCGGTCAGGGCGATGCCGGGGGCGAAGCGCAGTGATCATCCGACACATTCGGTGGCTGTGATAGGGCCCGATGCTGGGAGGCTAACTGAGGGCCACCGTTTGGTTCGTGCGGTGGGGATTGACAGTCCGATCGATCGGCTGGCGCAGGCGGGAGGGTGGGTCCTGCTTATGGGGGTGGATCACACCGCTAACACGACGATTCATGTGGGTGAGGAGTATGCGCACGTGCCAAAGGCGATGGGATCAGGGGCGGCGAAGACTGCTCGCGTAAGGTTGCGCTCAGGCCAGATTGTCGAACACACACTGGATGACTCGCCAACGTGCAGCCTTGCTTTCAATGCGGTCGAACATGGGCTGCGGAGGCACGGGGAGATCGTCGACGGCGTAATTGGGGAGTGCCATCTGCAGTTGATGAGAGGTCTGGACGTTGTTCGACGGACGGTCGACCTGCTGCGGGAATCGCCTGAGGTCTTGCTCTGCACCAGGGGGGACTGCGTGACCTGCCAGGAACGGCGGCGCCTCTATGGAGCGAAGGGTGGTGGGTGAGGATCGGGCCAGGGCGGCCAAGACCAGAGGTGGCGCGAGCGGTCTTCCCGGCCACGCGCGGCCAACGGGCGAGGAGCCGGTGGGTGGCGACGGCGACGGAGCTGAGGGTGAATAAACTTGCCATGTGGGTCATTGATGAGCCGGAGGTGGTGGGCTTCGGCCAGGCCAGCATCACCCCGAGCTCGCCGCTTCCGTTGAGCGGATTGCTAGCGCGGACGGACGAACCGGCAGCGAGCGTCGAGTCGCCGCTCGGTGTCCATGTTTGTGTGGTCGGAGCCACGAAGCCAGTGATCATAGTCTCATTCGATCTTCTCGCTGTAGGTCGGGAGCTTGAGGAGCGGGTCTATGAGCGACTTGCCGGTCAGGTGGCGACTCCAGAACGGTGCTGCCTGCTGGTGTCGACGCATACCCACAGCGCACCTGCGTGCGTTCCACTCGAGGGTGAGGCAACTCCGGACCGCGACTACCTTGACTGGGTGTCGCTTCAAGCTTTGAATGCCGTAACTACTGCGCTGCGGCAGCGTGCCCGCTGCACTCTTCGGGCGGGTTGGCTGCGGCTTCCTGGGCTGACCTACAACCGTCGGGCTGTCTGCGCTGACGGTCGCGTCCGGATGGAGCCGAGGCCGAGCGTCCCGGTGATTAGTCGAGGCCCGCTCGATGACCGTCTCATGGTCCTGGAGTGGCGGGGTGAGGGGGATCCCACCAACGGTGGAGCGATCGGGTTGTTCGCCGTGCATGGCGTCATCAACGGGACCAATGTCCTGAGCGCAGATGCTCCCGGCGCTCTCCGCAATTGTCTTGCCCATCGTTTGCGCCTCCCATGCTTGCTTCTTCAGGGCGCCTCTGGGGACGTCAATCCAACAAGCGTCGCGCTCAACCCTGCGGCGCTTGCCGAGTGGGCAGGAGACGCGGAGAGGCTGCTTGAACGGATGGACTCGGCGTTGTCTCCACACCACACACGCCCAGCGACATTGCTCAAGTCTGTGGTCCGGGTGCAATACGCGCCGGCCCGGGAACCGGACAATCTGGCAGCTGAGATCGCACGCCTCGACGGCATCGCCAATGGGACCGTGGACAGCAGCGAGAGCCGAGCGACCTTAGCCTCGCTGGCAGACGTACTTAACCTTCCAGCTACCGACGGCCCTTACCTGTCCATCATCCGTCGGGCAGCTGCAGTCTTTGCCACATCAACCCGTCGTGCTCTCGACGGCGCTGTTCGCGGCAGTGTGGGAGATGTCCCCATCGAGATCGCCGCGCTGCGCCTCGGGAAGATGATCCTCGGCTTCGTGAGTGTCGAGCCCTTTCAAGCAAGTGGCCGACGGCTTGCGTCGACCCTGGGCACGGAGTTCGTCGGGCTGGTGGGGTACCTCTCTCCAATGGCCGGCTACTTACCTGACTTCGATGCCAGGGCTCTGGGTGGCTACGAAGTCGATTACGCGTGGCGCTTCTACGGGTCTCCCGGGCCATTTGCCCCCAATGCCGAGCAACAAGTGATCAGTGAACTGGTCGAGCTCATCAGGATGCTGAAAGGAAAGGGATACTGACATGTCTAGGTCCGGCACGCTCGCCCTAAATGGTGGTCCGCCAGCTCGCACCAAGCCATGGCCGGCGTGGCCTGTGTACGATGAGCGCGAGGAAGACGCCCTACTCTCCGTCCTTCGGTCCCGTCGCTGGTGGCGTCACGCTCACGGAGTAGGGGTTACCCTCGATGAGCGTGGCCAGTTGGGAGCAGTGGGGACCTTCGAACGCGACTTCGCCCACGCCCACGATTGCGCGTATGGCATTGCAGTCGCCAATGGCACGGTCTCGCTTGAGATCGCCCTCCGCGCGGCTGGAGTGGGCCCCGGCAACGAGGTGATCGTACCGCCCTATACCTTCGTGGCTACCGCCACCGCACCGCTAATGGTCGGCGCAGTCCCAGTCTTCGCGGATATCGATGCTGACAGTTACAACCTCAATCCGGCTCGAGTCCTGCAGGCGATTAGTCCAAGAACGCGGGCCATCATCCCGGTTCACTGGGGCGGCCAGATCTGCGACATGGATGCCATCAACGCAATTGCGTCTGACCATGGCCTGATCGTCCTCGAGGATGCTGCTCACGCCCACGGATCGAGTTACAACGGAAGGCTAGCTGGGTCGCTCGGATCGTTGGGTTCGTTCAGCTTCCAAGCATCCAAGACCATGACTGCGGGGGAAGGTGGGATCATCACTACGAACGATGCTGGGCTCGCGGAACGGTGCGACTCGCTGATGTGGGCCGGCCGCAAGCGTGGCGAACCGTGGTACTGCCACTTCGAGCTGGCATCGAACGCTAGGATGACCGAATTCCAAGGTGCGATCCTGTCGGTTCAGCTCGCCCGCCTGCCTGAGCAGATCGAGCGGCGAATGCGGAACGCCTCCGTGCTCGACGAGCTGCTCTCCGGGATCGAAGGGATCCGACCTCTGGTCCAGTCCGCATCCACGACAATGAACTCCTACTACCTCTACACCTTCCGTTATGATGCGGCCGCTTTCCATGGCCTTTCTAAGTCGCGATTCGTCGAGGCGCTGCAGGCTGAAGGAATACCGGGCGCAAGTAGTGGGTACATCTGGCCTCTGTATCGGAACCCGCTATTCACGGAGCGGCGTTTCTGGAACGGCCAGTTTCCGATGGGGACAGAATCCTACCCACGAGTCATTGACTACATGTCGTTCCAGGCCGAGTGCCCTGTGGCGGAGCGGGCTTGCGAGACGGAGGCGGTTTGGATAAGCCATGAGACGCTCCTCGGCGACGAGGAGGACATGCGGGACATTGCTGACGCGGTCGCCAAGATCCAGGTCAATTCCGGGTCGTTAGTGTGAGTATCCAAAGCCGCACGGCGAGTCACGGAGCGTTCCGGCCGTGATCAGATGAAGGAGCTGTAGAATGCGAGTCGCAGCTGTGGGTGCGCACCCTGATGACGTGGAGATTCTCTGTGGGGGTACCATAGCCCGCCTTGCGGCCGAGGGAGCTGAGGTGACTCTCATCAGCCTTACTGATGGCGCTGCTGGGAGTGTTCGTATCCCCCCTGCGGAGCTGAGTGAAACCCGGCACGCGGAGGCGCTCCGAGCTGCGGCGCTGATCGGGGCGAAGCTTGAGTGGATTGGCGAGCCGGACGAGTTCCTGGTCGATACTCCAGCCGTCCGCTCCGCGCTCATCGTAGCCCTGCGCCGGGCCCAGCCCGAGCTGGTTGTGACCCATCACCCGGCCGACTATCACCCGGACCACCGGACCGCGAGCAGTTTGGCGTTCGCCGCGTCGTTCGCGGCCACCTTGCCGATGGTGCTCCCGACCGAGCCCGCGGTTGGGGTCGTGCCAGCCCTGGCGTACTTTGAGACGCTTGGGGGAGCCGGGTTTGTCCCGGATCAGTACGTAGATATCAGTGACTACTTTGAGAAGAAGTTGGAGCTCTTCGGTTGCCATGAAAGCCAGGCGGCGTGGCTAGGGGAGCACGACGTCGTGGATATGACCGACGTGATCACTACAGTCGCGCGCTTTCGTGGATATCAGTGCGGGGTCAGGTATGCTGAGGCGTTTGCCTGGGAGGGGGCGTGGGGTCGACCGCGGGCATCGCGGCTGTTGCCATGAGTGTGGCAAAGAACCGCGAGCAGAGTGGAAGGACGTCTCGCAGGCCGCGGCGGACCAGCGAGTTGGCTGCGGAACCCCCGCCTTGGGCGGGGATTGGGCCGGCGGGCGCAGCACGTCGCGAGATCGACGACATAGAGCGCCCGATCGTTGTGGTTGGAGGCCACAGTCAAAGCTTGTTCATGCGGGTCACCGCGATCCCTCGGGAAGGTGAGACGGTCGCTGGGCACGGCTATCTGGAGACGATCGATGGCGGCAAGGCAACCAATCAGGCTGTTGCCGCGGCGCGGCTGGGCGCACCGGTACGCTTTGTGTCGGTTCTCGGCAGCGATTCACGTGGTGAGTGGATCATGCGTTATCTCGACGCACGGGGGGTCGACCGGCGATGGACGGCCGTGGTTGACGGCCCGACAGATGTGGGATTCGTCATGCTCCCGCCCGGTGGCGTACCGGCGATCGCATCCTGTGTCGATCTCAGTCTACGGCTGGACGGGGACTTTGTGCGACGGGCTCGTGGTGCGTTCGGGGGCGCGTCGGTGGTCGTGTGTCAGCTGGAGGCGCGCCCATCGTGCGCGGAGGTCGCATTTGCACTGGCGCGTGAGGTGGGTGCGATCACCATATTCAACCCCGCGCCGATGATGCCACTGCCCTCTGGCCTCCTTGAACTCACCGATGTGCTTGTACCGAATGAGCACGAGGCCTCGATCCTGGTTGGTGAGCAGCTGACGGTGCCGGAGCTCGCGGCGAGGCTGGCGAGCGTGGCTCCGTGGGCTCAGGTGATCGTGACGGCCGGGGCGGACGGCGCATATCTCGGGCTCCCCGAGGCGACCAGCCTCCATTTTGAGAGTCCGTCGGTGCCAACGGTGGATACGACCGGCGCTGGGGATGCGTTTGTCGGTGCTCTCGCGAGATGCTTGCGGATGGGGATCGCCATCGAGGAGGCCGCCGCCTTTGCGGTGCAAGCGGCAGCGCTGTCGGTCAGTCGGTCTGGTACGCTGGAAGCGTTCCTATCGGAGCAGGAGATCCGAGCGCCCGTGCCGTGCGAAGGCGGATGACCGATGTGCGTGGCCCCGTTCGGTTGAGAGGATTGCCGTGAGCACGCGGATGAACCCTGTGGCACCTTCGTATGAATCAAACCCGCAAGGCTGCGACCGGGGCTGTCCCTCACCGTGAGGCGGCCGCCAGGGTAGGTATCAATGTAGGTTGCCGACTGTGTCCGTCTTCCCTCTTTCGTCAGGGTTTGGCGCGCTGAGCGCAGTGCTGGATGCGGCTCGGCTGCAATCCGTTACGCAGTCCGCCGGGAGCCGGTACGTCCTGCTCAACGCCATCGCGGCGGAGGTCACCGGGGGACTAGCCTGCTCGATGTACGCGGTAGCGTCTGGTCGCCCTACCCGGAGCGTTGGTGATCCGATCCATCGCCAGACGGAAGAGGTGTGCTGGCCCTCCCATCGCCGCTCAAGTTGATGGTCAGCGGGTGGTTTGGCGGGCGCCATGCTGCTCGACGGGCGCTGCGGAGGAGGAGGGAGCGCTAGTGTGAAAAGGCTCAGAGGCGATCTAGCAGTTGGCGGCTCCCCGGGAGGAAACTGATTGTGAGTACACGCAAGGTGGGCATCGTCGGAGCCGGCTTCATCGCAAAGGTTCACGCCCGAGCTTGGGCGGCCATCGGTTTGGCACCGGCTGCGTTCCTGTATGCCGAACCGAACATCGAAGAGATGCTCGGATACGGGGCGACCCCGTTTGAGCAACTCGAGCCATTCCTGGACGCTGTCGACGTAGTCGATATCTGCGCACCCACCCATCTACACGCTGAGTTCGCCCTGGCAGCAGCTGCAGCCGGCCGAGCAACGATCTGCGAGATGCCGCTGTGCCTGACCACTGCCGAAGGTCGCCGCGTGTTAGAGGCGTTCGAGCGCGCACAGGTACCTCTCGGGGTGGGACATCAACTTCGCTTCACACCGGAATACCGCCGAGCGCGGGAGGCCGTCATCGAAGGGCGCATTGGGACGCTGGCGGTTCTGCGCCTTGCTCGCCTCTCCTTCGCTCCGAAGCGGGGACCAGACAGCTGGTATGCCGATGCAGCGAAGTCCGGGGGCATCTTCTTCGACTTGATGATCCACGACTTGGACTACGCGCGCTGGGTAGGCGGGGAGGTCTCCTCCGTTTTCGCCCGCCTGGCTCGAGGTCCTAGGGCCCACGCGATCGCTCTTCTGCAGCATTCAAACGGCGCGATTACGCACGTAGAGGCGTCCTGGGCACAACCGGAGCCTGTCTTTCGCACCTCGTTTGAGATCGCCGGGTCAACGGGGATCGTGAGCTTCGACTCGGATGACACTGCCCCCCTCGTGACGCGTTTTCACCATGCGCAGGCATTGCGCACGACCGGGTTCGGGCAGGTGGAGATGGCGGCAAACCCGTTTGTGCTGGAGCTTGCCCATTTTGTGGACGTCGTGCAGGGGAGGGCAGAAGCAATTATGAGCGGCATGGATGGCGTGAAGGCGGTAGAGATCGCTGCCGCCTGTCAAGAGTCGTCGGCAACGGGTAAGCCCGTAGCGCTCGGGATAGATGGAGAAGATGTGTGATGCGCATCGGTATCCTAGGTGTCGCACATGTGCACAGTGACCAGTACGTTGAGCATCTGCGTCATGCTGGCGCAGACGTAGTAGGCGCTTATGACGCCGATCCGGATCGCGGTGCCTCGTGGGGCAAGCTTCACGATGTTCGGTACGGGGGAAGTCTGGACGCGCTGCTTGCCAAAGAGCTGAGCGGCGTGGTCATCTGCTCTGAGACGTCGAGGCATCCGGAGCTTACTGTCGCAGCAGCGCGTGCAGGGCTGGCCATCCTCTGCGAGAAGCCGCTTGCCACGACGGAGGCAGGAGCTCGCATGATGGTGAAGGCTTGTAGCGAGGCCGGTGTGCCGCTGATGACCGCCTTTCCCACGCGCCTACATCCGGCGGTTCGCGAGGCGCGGCGCATAGTGGTTGCTGGGGGGTTGGGGCGCCTCAAGGCGCTAAGTGGGACGAATCAGAGCGTGATGCCGATGCGAGAGCGCTCCTGGTTCGCAGACCCAGCCTGGGGGGGTGGTGGCGCCATGATGGATCATATTGTGCATCTGGCGGATCTGTTCTGCTGGATGACGAACCGTCGCCCGCTGAGGGTCTACGGCATTGCAAACCGGTTGGTGCATGCGCTCGTCGTCCCGGTGGAAACCGCAGGCCTAGTGATGCTCGACTTCCCCGACGGGGTGTTCGGGTCAATCGACTGCAGCTGGAATCGGCCTTTGGAGTACCCCACGTGGGGTGGGATGGGGTTCTCAGTGATAGGCGAGGAAGGGACGCTGACCGTGGACCCGTTCAGGCAGAGGCTGACGGCATACGGAGGTGGTCGCCAGCTGGAGTGGATCCCATGGGGTGTAGACACGAACCAGCTGCTGATCGAGGAGTTCTTGCAGGGCATTGGAGATGGTCGGACACCGTCTATTACGGGGACCGACGGGCTGGTTGCGACGTTGGTGGCACTCGGAGCGCTCGAATCGGCCGCGAGTGGGCAGCCTGTAACGATGTCGCGCATCCAAGAGGAGGGTAGCTAGCCTCGATCTTTCAGTAGGGGCCGCCGCCAGGGGTTGATGACGGATCGGAGGCGATCACCGGCATGTGTTGGGCGAGCCAGGCCTGCCGGTGATGAGGAGCGGCGTGGTCGGGTGCATCCACAAAGGCGAAGCGCTGCTGCGGTGTGCCGAGAGGACCATCGGCGGAGCAGCTGGCCCGGAGGCGCGTCTGGCATTGGCCGCGCAATTGCCACGCTCTTTGCTGAAGAAGAAGCCCGCGTTGTGGTGGGGGACATCAGTGACGAAGGCCTGGCAGCGGTAGGTGCGGATCCGACCTTCGT
>CABEBF010000326.1_pt1 | contig 13273 bp, 12 predicted proteins | sample 3132511 | NCBI WGS metagenome assembly CABEBF01 (sample SAMEA5534345, study PRJEB31848) | metagenome | biome: tundra; feature: field; material: soil | place: USA | collected 2013-05 | depth 0.45 m | reverse complement strand
CATCAGCTCGCCGTCGACGCCGTCGTCTTCGACTTCGACGGCACCCTCGTGGCCAGCCGGTTCGTCGACCAGGCCGCGGTCGCCGAGTTGATCGCCTCGGACCCCGCCGCCGCCGCCGGGGTCGAGACCTTCTGGCGCCATGAGGGGGAGCCACTCGTGAGCCGCATCGAGCTTGCCTGGCCGGGCCGGACCTCGGAGATCCTGCCGCTCTTTGAGCGCCCGGAGGCGCCCCGCCGCTTCCCGGGGATCACCACGCTCCTCAGGAAGCTGGACCGGGAGGGGCTGCTCATGGCGGTGGTCTCCTCGCGCCGCCTCACCGCCCTCGAACAGGGTCTGGGTGCCACCGACCTCCGTCGCCACTTCCCGGTCGTGATCGGGCTGGAGGATGTCACCCAGCCCAAGCCCAGCCCCGAAGGGCTGCTCCTGGCACTCGGGCGGCTCGGCGTCGCCCCGACACAGGCCGTCTTCGTGGGCGACAGCTACCACGACATCGAGGCGGGCCGGCGAGCCGGCGTCACCGTCTGGAGGGCGGTCTGGGGCCTGCCCGCCGCCTCTCCGGCTCCGGTCCACCCCAACGGGACCCTCCTCCTCCGCCGGCCGGCGGAGGTCGGCGAGCGCCTGGAGACGCTGACACGCGCGGGCCAGGGTCGCCGCCACGCCGCCGCTCAGCCACCCGATCGCCGAGGCTGACCGGGACGGGCTGCTGATCCGTCTCAGCCGCGGGCGAGGATCTCGCCGCCGACGACGATGAAGACGGCGTCGGGGAGCGCTCCCCAGGCCCGCCAGCCGGCGGCGACCTCCTCCAGCTCCGCGGCGGTCGCGATCCCGTACTCGACCGCCTGCTGGCCGAATGCCGACGAGGTCGTCCGCTCGGCCCACAGCTCCGACCACCAGCCCCGATCTGCCGGGGTGGCGAATGTCCAGTTGGAGGTGGAGAAGGCGATCTCCTGGAAGCCTGCCTCCCGGGCCCAGCGCAGCAGCCGGCGGCCGGCGTCCGCCTCGGCGCCGTTGCGTCGCGTCACCGCCAGGTAGAGCTCGCGCCAGCGATCGAGCAGGGAGTCCGGCGGCGACCACACCATGGCCGAGTAGTCGCCGTCCCGCGCCGCCACCACGCCCCCTGGGCGCACCAGCCGGCGCATCTCGGTCAGCGCGCCCACCGGGTCGCGCAGGTGCTGGAGCACCTGGTGCGCGTGGACCACGTCGAAGGACCCGGCGGCGAGCCCAGCGGAGCGGAAGTCGCCCACGGTGAAGCTGACGTTTGTGGCCCCCACCTTGCGGGCATGCGCCTCCGCCTCGGCGATCACCTCCGCGGAGACGTCGACGGCCAGCACCTCACCGGGAGCGACCCGTGCCGCCAGGTCGGCGGTCAGAGTTCCCGGCCCGCATCCGACGTCGAGGAGGCTCATCCCCCGCCGGAGGTGGGGGATGAGGTACCCGGCCGAGTTCTCCGCCGTCCGCCACCGATGGGAACGCAGAACCGCGTCCTGGTGGCCGTGGGTGTGGGTGTCGGCGGCCTGGCTCATCGGCCACGCGATGATCGCAGACGGGGTGCGGAACGCCCCGCATCGGCCGGCGGGCGAGCGGCGTTTGGATTGATTGTGACGGTGATGTAGGAGCCGGGGGCGCCCGCCGATCGTCAGCCGTCCCGCAGCACCCCGATGACCGTTTCCCCGTAGCGCGAGGACTTCGCCGGACCGACCCCGCGCACCCGGAGGAGATCGGCCACCGAACGCGGGTCCCGCTCCGCGATCTCGCGGAGAGTCCTGTCGTCGAAGATCGTGAAGGCGGCGCGCGCCTCCGCGCGTGCCAGTCCCAGCCGCCAGCTCCTGAGCCGCTCAAAGCGGACCTGTCCGAATGTGTCCAGTTCGCCACCTGAAGCTCCGCTGGCCGCCGCTCGCGTCCCCGCCGAGCGGGATTCTCCGGCGTGGTGTGGCGAGGTCGGTCGCTGGGACGGGGCCCCTCGTGGCGGGCCGGAGATGGACACGGTCACCTCCCGCTCCCCGCTCAGCACCGCCCGCCCCGCCGGCGCGAGCCCGAGCGTCGGCCGCTCCCCGTGACCGCGGAGGACCAGCTCGCGCTCCACCAGCTCGACGAGCAGCTCCCGGACCGCCGCCTCTTCCCAGCCGGCCAGGGCACCGAAGAAGTCCAGCTCACGCACCCAGGGCCGGTCCCTGTTCCAGGACGAATCGGCGCCGCGGAGCATGGCGGCGAGCCGGGTGCCCCCGAGATGGCCGTCGAACCGCGCGACGGCTCGGAGCGCCGCCCGGACCGCGGGCTCGGGGACGGGCCGTTCGGCGGAGTGGGGGGAGAGGCAGTTGTCGCAGGCGGAGCAGCTGCGCGCCACCCCCTGCTCGCCGAAGTAGTCGGCGATGCGAGCGTGGCGGCACTCCCTCGAGGTGGCGTACGCCATCATCTGGTCGAGCCGGGCCAGGGCCGCCTCCTTGAGGCGCCGGCGTTCCTCGAAGTCGACCGGCGCTCCGGCGAGACGGCGGACCCCTCCACCCGGGAGCAGCGCGCCCGCGTTCTCGAGCAGTCGCACCGACGCCTCCACGGCCCGGCGATCGAGGCTCGGGACGAGTCCCGCCGCCTCCTGCAGATCCCAGCGGCCGGCCCGGAGCAACGCCCGGTAGACCTCCCGCACGACCTCTCTCTCCGGGTACGACTGCTCGATGAACAGCTCCGGGAGGCCGCGGTCGGCGGGGTTGTAGAGGAGCAGGCAGCGGGCGGGCAGGCCGTCGCGCCCGGCGCGTCCCGCCGCCTGGTGGTAGTCCTCCAAGCAGGCGGGGAAGTCACGGTGGATGACCTGCCGGATGTCGGGGATGTCGACCCCCATGCCGAAGGCGGAGGTGGCGACCACCACCCGGAGCCTCCCCTCGGTGAACGCCGCCTGGACCTGGCCCCGTACCGGGCCGTCCAGCCCGCCGTGGTAGGCGGCGGCGGCGACCCCATCCGCTCGGAGTGCCTCCGCCGTCTCCTCGCAGTCGCGGATCCGGCCGCAGTAGACGAGGGCCCTGCCCGGCACCTCGGCGAGTGCCCGCGTGACCGCCCGCAGTTTCTCGGCACCCTGACGGCAGCGCTGGACCTCGAGGGTGAGCCCAATGCGGACAAATCCGGTCACCACGGTGAACGGCCTCCGCAGGGCCAGGCTCCTGCTGATGTCCTCACGGACCTGGGGAGTGGCGGTGGCGGTGACGGCGGTCACCGGAGGCCGCCCGCAGGCGGTCACCGCGGCGGCGAGGCGGCGATATTCCTGGCGGAAGTCGTTTCCCCAGCTGGAGATGCAGTGGGCCTCGTCGACGACGAAGCGGGCGACCGCCAGCTCGGCGAGGCGCTCCTCGAAGCTCGGGGTGGCCAGGCGCTCGGGGGCGACGTAGAGGAACCGCAGCCGGCCGTCGAGCGCTGCGACCAGCGCCTCACGCTGCTCCCCGGGGTCCAGCTGGGAATGGATCGCGGCCGCCGCCACCCCGGCCCGCCGGAGGCGGACGACCTGGTCGGTCATCAGTGCGATGAGGGGGGAGACCACCAGGGTGAGCCCCGGTGACACGAGTGCCGGAACCCAGTACGCGACGCTCTTGCCGGAGCCGGTGGGGGCGACGAAGAGGACGTCCCGCCCGGCCTCGGCGGCGGCGATGACCTCCGCCTGACCGGGGCGCAGCGCGGGGAGCCCGAAGACGTCGCGGGCCACCCCGAGGGCCGCTGCGCTGGGCGCTTGCCCCGCCTCCCCTCCCGTCACCTTCCCCGCCTCATCCATTCACCCGGGCCGCCCGGAGAGCGCCAGCTCGGCGACGAGGTACCCGAGCCAGGGGAGGGCGGCCACCACCAGCCAGCCGCCATGGGCGCGACCGCGGCGGAGCAGGCCGAGCAGGTAGAGGCCGGTCGCGAAGGCGCAGGCGGCGCTCAGCAGTCCGGCGCTGCCCAGCTGCCAGGTGGTGAAGCTGATACCGATGAAGCCGAGGATGCAGGCCTGGAAGGCCGACGCCCCGGCCACGTTGCCGATGGCCAGGCCGTCGTCGCCGCTCCGGATCCAGAGCACGCTGTTGAGGCACTCGGGAAGCTCGGTGGCGAAGGGGACGGCGATGATCGCCACCAGCAGTGCGCTGAGCCCCAGGCTGGTGGCCGCCGTGTGGATGGCGTCGACGAAGAGTCCCGACCCCACGGCGAGCAGGATCGCCCCGATCAGGAGCTGGGCCGCCACCACCGACCAGGGTGGCGGGGCCGCCCGCCAGCGGATGAAATGCAGCGGTTCGGGCGCACCCCGGTCAGCCTTCCGCTCGCGCAGGGTGGCGCGTGCATAGCCGGCGTAGAGGAGCAGGAGGAGCACCCCGATCACCACCCGTTCGGGCCGTGCGAGCAGGGTCGCGGCCACCGCACAGCCGAAGGCGCTCAGGAACACCCCGAGGTCGCGCCGGATCTGGGCCGGCTCGGCCTGGAGATGGCGGGCGCCGGGCCGGGTCAGAACGGCCACCCCGGTGATCGCCCCTCCGAGGGTGAGGAGCAGGAACGAGGAGCCGAGCACGGCCCCGGTGGCGATCTGACCCGAGTCCGAGGAGCCGCCGACCAGGGCCACCACCACGACCATGGTCTCGGGGAGCGCGGTCCCCAGAGCCGCGAGAAGGCTGCCGGTCGCCCCGGATCCGAGGTGGAGGAGGTGGCCGGCCCATTCGACCGCATTGGTGAACAGCTCCGAGGCGGCGGCGATCAGCGCCAGGGCGCCCAGGAAGAGGAGGGCGGTCACGGCCGCCGCCGTCGGGTCAGGGCATCCACCGGGGTCTGGAGCCAGCTGGTCCCGAAAGTCATCACGTTGCGCATCGTCACCGGCTGGACGCGATGGACGGGTGCCGCCCCCTGGCTGCACGCCACCGCGTCGCGGATCCGCTCCCGGCACCAGGGGAAGATCGTTCTCGGCAGCTCGTCGGAGGCGAAGAGGCGGACCGACCAGGCCTCGATGCTGCGCCGGGCTCTGCCGCCCGTGATCTCGCCCAGGAAGACGGCGTCGCCCGCGCTCCGCAGTCCCTCCCAGGTGTAGACGCCGACCAGGTCGAGCACTCGCACGGAGTGGCCCGTCTCCTCCTCGGCCTCGCGCGCCGCGGTGACGCCCGGGTCCTCGCCTGGTTCGCAGTGCCCGCCGGGCAGCTCCCACCCGGGCGGCCAGGGGCGGAACTGCAGGAGCACCCGACCCCGTTCGAGGATGGCCAGCTGGGCTCCGCCCACCGGTCGGGCCTGGCCGTCGACCACGAGCGTTGCGAGCGGATGGAGCGGGGGCCGGTCGTGGAAGAGGATCCGAGCCAGGCGGGTGCTGGAGGTTTCATGCCGGCTCATTTGGCTGCCGGCGCCCCCCTCGGACGGGCACCCCTCACCGGGGGGCCCGATTCCCCCGCTTCATCGTCTCCTCGATGCGGGTGCCCCGCGGGCCTCAATCGACGATGACGCGGCGGGGTCGTCTGGACCGGACCTGGGTCGTGGGGACACGGCGTCCCCGGGAGCTGGTGCTGGCGGGCGGGTTGCCGTGCTCGAGCAGCGCTGTGATGCCGAGCACCACCTCGCGCTGGGCGTTGAGGAAGTGCGACACCGCCTCCGGTGGCACCAGCTTGCCCAGCCGGCGCCCGGCCTCCTCGAGGAGCCAGAGCGGGATCGCGTTGGGGTTGGGGCTGTCAGTCATCTTCTCGATTCCTCCGAAGGCACGTCGCTCATTTCTGGCTGTCCGTGAACGTGACGCGCAGCAGGCCGTCGTCCAGCCTCGCCCTGCTCACCTGCTTGCCGTTGAGGATGCGGGGCAGGGAGATCTCCCGCTTGTAGGCGCCCACGGTCACGTACAGCTCTCCCTCGTTGTGGCGGACGTCCACCTCCTCCTTGGAGATGAAGGGGAGCTGGAGCTGCAGCTCGTAGCGCCCGTTCACCCGCCGCAGCCGCTGAGGCACGGAGTGGTAGTAGACACGGGCCGGGTCCTCGTCGCCGAAGAGCGCGCCGGCCAGCTCCCCCAGGCCCTCGAGCCCGACGATCTCGTGGTCAAAGAGCTTGGACCGGCGGATCGGGATGGGGTCGAAGAGCGACTCCACGGACTCGTTGTACCGGCCCTGGATCTCCCGCCAGGAGGCGAAGTAGCTGTCGGTCACCTCCGGCGGCAGCACCCGGTTCACCACCACCAGGTCGGTGAGGTAGTCGTACAGGCTGAGGTAGGTGAAGGCGCGCTGGGCCTCCTTGAGGACCATCTTCTCGAGGTTGAGGACCAGGCGCACCGTGCAGGTCTTGGGGTCGCCCAGGATGCTCTTCATCCCCTCCAGGTCGAGCAGCAGCCTCTTGATGTGAACGAATATCTCGTCCGGGGGGAGCGGGATGGAGATGAAGGGCTGCACCACCGGGCGGGCCACCCTCATCACCGCCCTCGAGGCGGGGAAGAGCCTCTGCAGGTACCAGCGGGCCACGTCCGGGAAGGCGAGCAGCTGGAGCGTCTCGCCGGTGGGGGCGCAGTCGACGATCAGGGTGTCGAACTTGCCCTCGGCCTTGTGCTGGCGGATCTGCATCAGGGAGGCGATCTCCTCCATCCCCGGCGGCGACGCCAGCTCCTCGGCCACGATGTCGTCGACGCCCTGGGACGAGAAGAGCGAGCTGAGGTAGATGCGGATCCGGTCCCAGTGGCTCTCCAGCTGGTGGAGCGCGTTGACCTCCTGGCCCCAGAGGTTGGTCGCGACCTGCTTGGGGTCCTCGCCGAGCGGGAAGTCCAGCGAGTCGCCGAGGCTGTGCGCGGCGTCGGTGCTGATCACCAGCGTCCGCTGACCGAGCTGGGCGCAGCGCACTGCGGTTGCGGCTGCCACGGTCGTCTTGCCGACCCCACCCTTCCCCGTATAGAGGATCACACGCATTCGCGTAGCCCCCCGACCTCAGTGGACGAAGCGGCTGACGATGGCCCAGGCGATCAGGATCAGGGCCACCATCAGGCTGGCGATCACCGCAACCCGGCGGAGGTCGGAAGGGACGTAGGGGACGCGGTCGAAGGGGATCGCCGGATCGTCGCTGTCCAGGGGCTCGACCATCGCCGCCGCGGTCCCGAAGCGGGCGCTCTTGGCGGTGGCGCGCTGCTGCCGGCCCGCGGCGATGCTCGAGGCGGACGCCGGTGTGACCCGCTCAACGCGGCGCCGGGTGGTCTCCGCCGGCCTTCCGACGGCTGCCGCGACCGGGGTCGCTGCGGCCGGAACCTCGTTGTCGACGGCGTCCGCGAACGTCCGGACAGCCCCGCTCGCGAGCGGCGTTCCGACGGGACCAGCGACCGGACGCGCCGGCCCCACACCCACTGGACGGCGGGCGGCGGTGCGCTGCTTCTGCTTCCGGGTCTTCTTGGCCATGTTTCAGCCGCGAAGCGTACCAGGGGCGACGGAGCGAGGGCGCGAAGCCAAGGCTTCAGCGCGCGAACGGAGGACCCCCTGGTACGTGGAACGAATACCAGGGGCGGCGGACCCCCTGGCATGTGCGAGTACGGGGCTGCCGCCCCGGCCGAAGCGGGCGCCCCTGGTACTCTCGAAGCGAGATGACCACCCAGGCGCCTCCGGCGGAGCGGACGGGGCTGATCGACCGCTATTCGGCCCTCTTCATCACCCTGGCGGCGGCGCTCTGGGCGGTGGACGCCTACTTCCGCCCCGATCTCCTCAACCATTGGAAGCTGTCCGCGAGCGAGATCGTCCTGGTCGAGGACCTGCTCATCAGCCTCTGCTTCATTCCCGTCATGCGCCGGGTGGCCCGCGAGCTGCGAGCCGCCTCCTGGCGGACCTGGCTGGCCCTGGCCGTCATCGCCGCCGGTCCCCAGGCCGTCGCCACCGTCCTCTTCACCCGCTCCCTCACCTACGCCTTCGCTCCCTCCCTCAGCCATGCCGCGAGCCTCGGCGTGCTGTCCGAGGTCTACCTTCTCTACCTGCTCCAGCCGGTGTTCGGGGCGACCCTCGCGTGGATCGTCCTCCGCGAGCGCCGGAGGCCCGCCTTCTGGCCGATCGCCGCCGCGGCCCTGGCCGGTGCCGCCCTCATCGTCTTCTCCCAGAGCCCGACCGCGCCCCAGGCGCAGCTCCAGGCTGCCCTCTTCGTGGTCGGTGCCGTGGCCCTCTGGGCGGCGGGCACCGTGCTCGGCCGCTACGCCCTCTCGGGGATCTCCTTCACCAGCACCTCGGCGATGCGCTTCGTCCTGGCACTCCCCGTGCTGCTCGTCCTGATGCTCACCGATCGGGGCGCGGCCGGCTTCAGCCAGTACTCGATCGGCCAGCTCCCGAGCTTCCTCGGCATCGCCCTGATCCCCGGTCTCCTCGCCATGGTCCTCTACTACCGCGCCCTCTCCAGCACCCCCGCCTCGATCTCGAGCTTCGCCGAGCTGGGCTACCCGGCCGCCCTCTTCCTGATCTTCTCGCTGCCCACGCCGGTCGGATTCGAGTCGCCGCTGCAGCCGCTCGAGATCGTGGGGGCGGTGATTCTCGTCGCCGCCGTGATCTGTCTCAACTTCCTCAAGCGCCACGACCTGGTGAGGACGGAGCGGTCATCCGAGCTCCGCCTCGCATCCGAGCCGACCGAGGCAGCGGGCTAGTCCGCCTGGCCGGTGGCCAGTGGCTCGGCGTGGAAGCCGTCTCCGCGCAGCAGCCTGAGCGCCCGATCGATCGAGGCCGCGTCGATGGTGAGGACCAGTGCGGCGTGGCGGGTGTCCGAGTGCTGCATGTAGAGGTCGAGGATGTTGATGTCGTTGGATCCCATCAGGGTGGTGACCTGGGCGAGCACTCGGGGCCGGTTCTCGATCGGCACCGCGATGTCGACGTTGTGCCCGGTCTGCTCGATGAGGAAGCCGCCGAGGGTTTGGTAGGAGGCGCCTGCCTCGTTGAAGTGGCGCTCGGTGGCGGGGCGGTCGTCGATGTCGCCGCCGAGCCGGCCCATGGCGTCGCTGAAGGAGCCGAGCACCTCATGGATGGCGTCCGCGTTCTCGGCCAGGATGTCCGCCCAGAGGGTGGGATTCGCGGCACCGACGCGGGTGAGGTCGCGGAAGGAGGGGCCGGCGAAGGAGAGGGCGTCGGGAGAGATGCCGGAGGTGACCTCGAGGAGCGCGACGGCCAGGAGGTGGGGGAGATGTGAGAGGGCGGCGACGAGCCGGTCGTGGCGCTCCGGGTCCACCGCGGTCGGTATCGCGCCGAGGTCGTCACGGACAAACTGGGTGACTCGCGCGTAGGCCTCCGGCAGCGTGTCCCCCGTCGGGGTGATCAGGTAGCGCGCGCCCCGGAAGAGGTCGGGGCTTGCATTGGCCACGCCGCCCAGCTGACTCCCCGCCATCGGATGCCCACCGACGAAGCGGCCGATGCCCGCGGCGGCGGCGGCGCGCACGATCGCCGCCTTGGCGCTGCCCACGTCGGTGACCAGCGCGTCGGTCGGCGCCAGCTCGGCGAGCAGTCCGGTGATCCGGGACACCGGCGCGGCCAGGACCACCATCTCGGCGCCGCGCACGTCGTCCAGCCGGGACGGGTGATCGATCGCCCCCAGCTCCACGGCGCGCTCCAGGGTGCCGTCCGTATCAACGCCGGACACCTCCCAGCCGGCTCGGCGCGCCGCCATGCCGATGGAGCCGCCGATCAGGCCGACGCCGACGATACCGAGAGTGTGGCTAGACATTGAATCGGAAGTGGACGACATCGCCGTCGCGGACGACGTAGTCCCTCCCCTCCAGCCGCTGGCGACCCTGCTCGCGGACCGCGAGGTACGAACCGGCCTCGATCAGCTCCTCGGCCCCCACCACCTCGGCGCGGATGAAGCCGCGGGCGAAGTCGGTGTGGATGACGCCCGCGGCCTCCAGCGCGGTGCCGCCGCCCTGCAGCGTCCAGGCGCGCACCTCCTTCTCGCCGGCCGTGAAGAAGGTGATCAGGTCCAGGAGCCCGTAGGCATCGCGGGCCAGCCGGTTGAGGCCCGGCTCGGGCAGCCCCAGGGAGGCCAGGAACTCGCGTCGGTCCGCCGCGGGAAGCTCGACGATCTCGGCTTCGATCCGGGCGGAGATGGCCAGGCAATCGCCGCCGTGACGGCGGGCCAGCTCGACGACAGCGTCGGGGGGCGGCTTGCCGGCGTCGCCCTCACCCACGTTGACCACCACGATCAGGGGGTGGGAGGTGAGCAGGTAGAGCTCGTGGATGTGGCCGCGCTCCTCCTCCGAGAGCGCCAGGGTGCGCACCGGACGACCGGTGTCGAGGTGGTCACGGACGTAGCGCATGACCTCGAGGGCCTCCTCCGCCTTCTCCTTCTGGAGGCGGGCCGTCTTCTCCCGCTTGTCGAGCCGGCGGGTCACCGTCTCCAGGTCGGCGAGCTGGAGCTCCAGCTCGATGACATCGAGGTCGCGGACGGGGTCGACGGCCCCCTCCACATGGCTGACGTCGGGGTCTTCGAACCCGCGGGCCACCACCACGATGGCGTCGCACTCGCGGATGTGGCCGAGGAACTGGTTGCCCAGGCCCTCGCCCTGGCTGGCACCCCGCACCAGGCCGGCGATGTCCGTGAAGGTCACCGAGGCCGGGATCACCCGGGGCGGCGAGAAGATCGCCGCCAGCCGGTCCAGCCGCTCATCGGGCACCGCCACCACCCCGGTGTTGGGCTCGATGGTTGTGAACGGGTAATTGCCAACCAGGGCCCCAGCCTGGGTCAGTGCGTTGAAGAGCGTCGACTTGCCCGCGTTGGGCAGGCCCACGATGCCGACGCTCAGTGCCATGGGCGGCAGGACCGTCGGGGGTTCTTCAGCACCCTGCTAGTCGCGCTCCAGCTCAAACTCCGCGTGCAGCGCTCGCACCGCGTCGGCGACCCGGTCGCGGGCGATGACCACGGTGACGTGGATCTGGCTGGTGGTGATCTGCTCCACGTTGATCCCCTGGGCCGAGAGCGCCTGGAAGATCCGGGCGAACATCCCCGGCGTGCCCAGGAAGGCGGTGCCCACCACCGAGACCGTGGCGATGCCGGTGTCGACCGCCACCTGCTCCGCGCCGATCTCCCGGGCCACCTCCTCGAGCACCGGCCGGGACCGCGAGAGATCCTCCTCCGCGATGGTGAAGGAGAGGTCGGTGAAACCGTCGTGGCTCACGTTCTGGACGATGATGTCCACATTGATGCCGGCCTTGCCGATGGCGCCGAACACGGCGGCGGCGATCCCCGGGCGGTCGGGCACCCGGGTCAGGATGACCTTGGCAACGCCACTGTCGTGGGCGATGCCGCGAATCTTCTGGCGATCTTCCATGGCGGGATGCTGACAGATGAGGGTGCCGGGGTGATCCTCGAAGGTCGAGCGCACCACGATCGGCATCGCGTAGGCTTCGCCGATCTCGACGGCGCGGGGATGCAGCACCTTGGCGCCGACGGCCGCGAATTCGAGCATCTCCGAGTAGGCGATCTCGGGGATCGGGCGCGCTCTCGGCTCGACCCGAGGGTCGGCGGTGTAGACGCCGGTGACATCCGTGTAGATCTCGCATCGATCCGCGGCCAGCGCCACCGCCAGGGCCACCGCGGTGGTGTCCGAGCCTCCCCGGCCGAGGGTGGTGATGTCGAACTGGTCGGTCGTGCCCTGGAAGCCGGCCACGACCACCACCTTGCCGCGCCCCAGCTCGTCGATGATGCGCTGCGGCACGATGTCGACGATCCGGGCGCTGCGGTGGACATTGCTCGTCCGGATCCCGGCCTGGGGCCCGGTCAGCGAGATCGCCGGGACCCCCAGCCGCTCCAGCGCCATGGCCATGAGGGGTGCGGTGATGGTCTCCCCGGTGGAGAGGAGCTGGTCCATCTCGCGGAGCGGCGGGGCGGAGTTGACCTTGTGGGCCAGGCTGATCAGCTCGTCGGTGCTGTCGCCCATGGCGCTGACCACCACCACCACCCGACCGCGCTCCGACCGGGTGGCGGCGATCCGCCGGGCCACGCGCTGGATCAGCTCGGCGCTGGCGACACTGCTGCCGCCGAATTTCTGGACGATGCAGTGGTCGGATGGATCGGTCATCGTGGACTCGCTCCCGGCGATCATGGGGCCAGATCCACCCGGGCGCCGAAGTTGCGGACCGGATGGGTGACCGGCTGGCCGGCGACCTCGGCGAGCCGGGCCGCCGCCGCCATCGCGGATGCGACCGTCTCGGTGTCCCCGGTGCAGAGGGCGAGGACCGACGGACCGGCGCCGGCGAGGCACGCCCCGTGTGCCCCCGCCGCCAGCGCGGCGTCGATCAGCAGCGGGACGTGGGGCATCAGCTCACTGCGGGCGGGCTGGTGCCAGCGATCCCGCATCGCCTCGCCCAGGAGATCGAGCCGGCCGGTCAGCATCGCGGTGACCAGCAGGGCACAGCGGGAGGCGTTGTAGATGGCCTCCTCCCGGCTGAAGGAGTGGGGCACCACCCGTCGGGCGGCCTCCGTGCTCATCTCCCCGTCGGGGACGAAGAGGACGGCGCGCAGCTCGTCGGGTACAGGTACCTGGGCGACCGGACCGTCGCGGACGCAGACGACCATGCCGCCCAGCATCGCGGCGGCGACATTGTCGGGATGCCCCTCGATCTCGGCCGCCCGGGCGATGACCTGCTGCTCGTCCCACCCGAGATTGGCCAGCGCGTTGGCGGCGAGCACGCCGCTCAGAGCGGCGGCGGCGCTGGAGCCGAGCCCGCGCCCAAAGGGGATGGCGTTCCGGCAGCTGATGCGCGCGCAGGGGGGTGTCACCCGGGCGACCGCACACGCCGCGACGAAGGCCCGGGCGATCAGGTTGTGGGCTGGGTCCCGGAGCTCCTCGGAGGAGTCCGGGCCGGGATCGATGCTGATGCCACCCTCGGGCTCGGACCACGCCTCGACCTCGTTCTGCAACTGCACCGCCAGGGCCAGGATGTCGAAGCCCGGCCCCAGGTTGGCGACGGTCGCGGGGACGCGGATGGTGACGTGCATGCGGATCTGGGTCAGAGCCCGATGGCGGCGGCGATGCTGGCCGGGGTCCCGGTCACCGACTGAGGCGGGGGCAGCCCGTCGCTCACCGCGGGGAGGTCCTTGAGCCCGTTCCCGGTGAGGACGCACACCACACGCGATCCGCGGGCGACGGCGCCGTCCTTGACCGCCTTGCGCAGCACGGCGAGCGATGCCGCCGAGGCCGGCTCGCAGAAGATGCCCTCGATCCCCGCGAGGTCCCGCTGGGCGGCGGCGATCTCGGCGTCGGTCACCGAGTCGATCAACCCCTCCGACTCGTCACGGGCAGCCACGGCGCTGGCCCACGACGCCGGGTTGCCGATCCGGATGGCGGTGGCGAAGGTCTGGGGGTTGGCCACCG
>CABEBF010000322.1_pt1 | contig 13503 bp, 12 predicted proteins | sample 3132511 | NCBI WGS metagenome assembly CABEBF01 (sample SAMEA5534345, study PRJEB31848) | metagenome | biome: tundra; feature: field; material: soil | place: USA | collected 2013-05 | depth 0.45 m | reverse complement strand
GGTGGGCGAGGCAGGATTCGAACCTGCGACCCGAGGGTTATGAGCCCCCTGCTCTAACCGGCTGAGCTACTCGCCCCATCCCATTTGACCAGACGGACGGCCCCACGAGAGGCTACGCTGCCCAGCGATGACTGACACGCCCACACCGGCCCGTCCGCGCCGCCCCGACAAGCAGACGTACTTTCTGATCCTGGCTATCGCGGCTCGGAGCCGGGCCGACTGCCTGGGCCGCCGGGTGGGAGCGGTGATCACCCGGGAGGACCGCGTCCTCAGCACCGGGTACAACGGGACGCCCTTCGGGATGCCCAACTGCACCGAGGGGGGCTGCCGGCGCTGCGCCCAGCGGGACCTCGACACCAGCCTCCGTGGCGGGGCCTACGACGTCTGCATCTGCGTCCACGCCGAGCAGAACGCGCTGCTCACCGCCGCCCGCTTCGGCCAGCAGATCCTCGGCGCCTCGATCACCTCGACCATGCAGCCCTGCTTCGGCTGCCTCAAGGAGCTGCTCCAGGCCGGTATCGAGGAGGTCCGCTTCCTCCATCCCTGGGACCCCGTCGAGGCGTACCACGATCCCGGGCTGGCTCAGCAGTACGCGGCGCTGCGTGCCCGCTTCAGGGTCTTCTCCCAGGTGGGCGAGCCCGGCATGGACACCGGGGACCTCTTCGCCGCCTTCAGCCGAGGCTAGAACGCGACCGGTGCCGCGGCGTCAGCGGTGCCGCCCGCGTGCCCGCTGACGCCGGCGCGACGCCCACCAGCCGGCGACGGTCGCCAGCAATGCGACGACCACCACGGCAATGACGGCCAGCCAGAAGGAAGCACCGAACCCCCTGGAGATCGTCCCCGGCAACGTGGTGATGGTCACCACCGGTGTCGCCGAAGCTGCGGGGGCGGAGGCAGTCGGCGAGCTGCCCTGAGCGGTGGGCGCCTCCTTGGGGGTGGCCGTGAGCGGGGCAGCGCTCGCTGTCGGCGGCGCGGGGGATACCGGTGCCACCGAGTGGACGCCGGCCATCGAGACCAGCCCCGCCGGGACCGCGGAAACCGGCGCGAACCCGGCCCCGGCACTGAGACCGGTGGCAACCGCCAGGGGGAGCGCCCGGCCGATGGTGCCCGAGAACCTGGTCCGCGGGCTCCACGCCATGGTGTCCACCTCCTCTGCCGGCCCCGAGGCACGTGCCGGCCCCAGCCATACAACGGGGGCTGTGACGGAGGGTTACCCTCGTCGCGCGACGGCGCGTCCGCCCAGCTTCGAGGGCACGGGCACGCCCCGATCGGCTATACAAAGAGGCAGCCCCACCCACCACAGAAGGAGGTCCACCCGTGAGTGCCACGCACCTGGACGACGAAGAAGAGGAAGAGGACAAGTAGCCGGCAGCCGGGGATCGGCGCGACCGGGGGAAACCTCAGCCTCGGATCGGGATCCTCGGCGCGCTCGGCATCTGGGGACCGCCGGTGGCCGCGTAGTTCTCCTTGCTGACCTCGGCGGCGATCAGCTCGGCCACGCCTCGGAAGATGCGGCCCGTCAGCGAGGTGGGGGCCGCCACCATCAGCGGCTGGCCGTCGCCTCCGCCGACCCGGACCCCCGGGTCGAGGGGGATCGCGCCAAGGAAACGCAGCCCGTTGCGCTCGGCGAGCTCGCGGCCTCCGCCGGAGCCGAAGATGTCGGTGCGCTCCCCGCAATGAGGACAGATGAAGCCGCTCATGTTCTCGATGACCCCGAGCACCGGGAGGCGCAGCTGGGCAAACATCTGGATGCCGCGGCTGACGTCGGCGATCGAGACGTCCTGGGGGGTGGTCACGATGACCGCCCCGGTGAGCGGGATGGACTGGGCCAGGCTGATCTGGATGTCGCCGGTGCCAGGCGGCAGGTCGATCACCAGGTAGTCGAGCGGGCCCCACTCCACCTCGTAGAGGAACTCCCGCATCGCCTTGGCCAGCATGGGTCCGCGCCACATCACCGGCTGGCCCGGCTTGAGAATGGTGCCGAAGCTCACCACCTCGATGCCGAAGGCGGAGAGCGGCAGCATCTTCCCCGACTCCCCAGCCTGGGGCTGCTCGTGGAGGCCCATCATGATCGGCACGTTCGGGCCATAGATGTCCGCATCAAGGAGGCCGACCCGGGCGCCGGCCTGGGCCAGCGCGATCGCCACGTTGACGCTCACCGTGGTCTTGCCCACCCCGCCCTTGCCGGCACTGACGGCCACGATGTTCTTGACCCCGGGGATCTCCTGGCGCCCGGGCAGCCCGCGGGGGGCGGAGGTGACGTCGCTGTCCCAGGCGACCGAGACGGTCTCCACGCCGGGCACCTGGCCGACCAGGGCGGCCCGGATGTCGGTCTCGATCCGGCCCGTGAGCGGGCAGGCCGGGGTGGTCAGGACGACCTTGAGCGACACCGCCCCGCCCTCGCACTGGATGTCCTTGACCATGTGCAGGCTGACGATGTCGCGATGAAGCTCCGGCTCCATCACCGTGCTGAGCGCCTGCTCGATAGCGGCGACCGTCGGGGACTGGGCCATCGGTGACCGAGTATAGCCGCGGCCATTCCCGCGCCCGTTCGGACCAGGAGCTCCCGGGCGGCCCCACCACCGCCCTCCCCTGCCCGATCTCCCCGACGTTCAGAATCCCTGACATGCTCCCCTCCGCCGCGCAGCGCGACCTGGAGCAGCAGGTCGGGACGGCCCACATCCACACGCGCCCGGCGGACCTCGCCGCCTACGCCTTCGACGCCTTCGGCGCATCGGGGGAACGGCGCCTGCCGGATGCGGTCGTCCTCCCGGCGACCACGGAGGAGGTGAGCGGGGTCGTGCGGGTCTGCGCCCGCCACGGGCTGCCGGTCGTGCCCCGGGGCGCGGGCACCGGCTATGCGGCGGGAGCCGTCGCCCTCCACGGTGGAGTGATCCTCAACCTCTGCCGGATGAACCGCATCCTGGGACTCGAGGTGGAAGGGCAGCGCCTGCACGCCGAGGCCGGGGTGGTGACGGCCGCGATCCACCGGCGCGCCGCCGCCGCCGGCCTCCACTACCCACCGGATCCCGGATCGGCGACCACCAGCACGATCGGAGGCAACGTCGCCTGCAACGCCGCCGGGCCTCACGCCTTCCGCTACGGCACCACCGCCGACTTCCTGGTGGGCGCCACCGCGGTCCTGGGCGACGGCGAGATCGTGCAGCTCGGCGAGCCGGGCGGGAGGTCGGGCGCCCCTCCCCTGCTCGGCCTGCTGGCGGGCTCCGAGGGCACGCTCGCTGTGATCACCGAGGTCGTGCTCCGGCTCCTCCCCGCGCCGGCTGCACGGGCCACACTGGCGGGCCAATTCGCCGGTCTGGAGGACGCCTTCGGGGCCGTCGCGGAGATCGCCGGGCAGGGGCTGATGCCCGCTGCGCTGGAGTTCCTCGACAGAAGCGCCCTCGAGGCCGTCGCCAGGACGGGGATCGTGAAGGTGCCCGGTGGCGCGGCCCTGGTCCTGGTGGAGCTGGAGGGAGATGAGGCCAGGGTGAGGGCGGAGGTCGCGGCTGCCGGGTCCGCGCTCAGCTCAGCCGGCGCCGTCCATCTGGAGCGGGCCGCCGACTCCGCGGATGCCGCACGGCTCTGGGAGATCCGCAAGGCCGTCAGCGCCGCAGTGGCGACGGTGATGGTCGGCAAGCTCAACGAGGACGTCGTCGTCCCGCGCGACCGGATCGCCGAGCTGGTGGCGCGGACCGAGGAGATCGGCACCCGTCACCGGGTTCCGGTGGTCAACTTCGGGCACCTCGGGGACGGCAACCTTCATGTCACCTTCCTCATCGACCCTCGCCTTCCCGGGGAGCGTGCCCGGGGCGACGCGGCCGGGGCGGATCTCTTCGAGACGGTGCTCGCCATGGGAGGCTCGCTATCCGGCGAGCACGGGGTGGGCACCACCAAGCTCGCCTACGCAGAGCGGCAGCTCGGGACTGCGGGGATGGGATTGATGCGCCGGGTGAAGCAGCGATACGACCCGAGCGGCGTGCTCAACCCCGGCATCAAGCTTCCCTGGTCCGGTCCCGCCGCGGCCGGGATCGTCTGAAGGGCGGCCCGCACCCGGCTCGGGTCAGCGACGCTCGTGCGCCGCCGCCAGAAGCAGAGCGGGGAAATCCATCTCGCCAACGAGCGCGGCCAGGTCCCGACCCTCGGTGTCGACCTCCATCGCCACCTCGTAGACGAAGGCGTAGACGTTGTCGAGCTCCCACTCGCCGAAGCCCAGACCCGCCAGAGCGCCGGCGAGGCGCGGATCGCCATCGCGTGTGTCCATGGTCCGAGTCGCCGCCTCGTACAGCGCGACCAGGATGCGCAGCTCCACCTCGTACTCGTCGATGAGCGGCTGGGCGGCCTCCTCGACACGAAGCCGCGCGAGGCTGCGCCGCAGCGAGTCGACCTCAAGCGCGTACTCGTCCACGCCACCAGTCTAGTGCCGCACGCCGAGTGCCTCGGGGGCGCCTCAGGTGGCGGCGTCGACTCCCGCCGGGTGCGGCCCACGCAGCGCGCCGATCCGCGCCCGGAGACGATCCAGCACCGGCAGGCGCAGCCGTGGCAGGTTCTGCGCGATCAGATCCCCCACTCCGATGCAGATGAGGGGATCCACCGTGAAGCGGTACCAGTCGTAGTACTGGGCGCCCTCGATCCCGGCGGTCAGGGCCATCAGCAGTGCGTACCCGGCGAAGGCGAGCGGGATCCGCGACTCGGTGCCCAGGGGACGTCGCAGCAGCATCACAGCCAGCCCGACCATCCCCACCACCCAGAACGGATCGTTGAGCGGCACGAAGTTCCAGAGCCCCACATCGCCGGAGAAGAGAAACTGCTGCCCGGCGATGAGGTTGGTGTGGCGAGCGGCCTGCACCTGCCACACCAGCACGAATTGGTGCCAGTCCACAGCCGCACCATAGGCGGCGAAGAGACCTATGCCGATGGGCGCGCCGAGCAGGGCCAGCGGAGCCACGACCCAGCGCCGCTCGGTGAGCAGCGCCACCGCACCGGCGGCGCCCACGATCACGCCGGGCACCTTGACCAGCGGGGCGAGGACACAGAGGGCGAGCAGCAGCGTGGTGGGAAGGCGGCCGCGATGGCTCGCGAGCACCAGCACGCCGAGCAGCATCGGAGCGAGCAGCCATTCGCTCTCGACGAGCCGGCTGGCGCTGATCATCCAGGGGGAGAGGCAGAAGACGGCCAGCCCCACCAGGGCGGTGGCACGGCCGAGGTGGCGCGCGGCGAGCAGATAGAGGAGCCAACCGCTGAGGATGCTGAGCAGGATGGGGACCAGCCGGATGGCGGACGGCCCGACCTCGGCTGGCGTGTGCTCACCCGCGAGCAGGGCGACGCCGCCCACGAGCAGCCCAAAGAGGGGGGGATGGTCCAGCCAGGGGCTGACCCAGGGCAGGAACACCCCCCGCGAGGTCGCCACGGCGGTGACGGGCAGATGCTCGGGAAGGTAGGACCATGACGCCGGCCAGTGATAGAGCCAGAGGCTCTGGCCCAGCCATGCCCACTCGAGTTCGTCCTCGTTGGCGCCGAACCGCGGATATGAGGTGTAGCCGTGCAGCCGGAGCGCGAGACCGGCGATCAGGAGGACCGCCGCCAGGGTCGGCACCCACTCCAACGGGTCAGCAGCCATGGCGCGGAGCGCACCCCTACCGAGCCTGCGGAGCACGCGCCCACCCATCAGTTCGGAAGATACCTCGCCCGGACCTGCCCCGGTCACGCGGATGCCCGCCGGCGCCACCTGCCGCAAACGGCGGATGGCCCGGCGGGCGATCGCACGAGGTGGTGGCTAGAAGAAGAGGTGATGAGTGGCGATGACCGGGGCCAGCAGGATGGCCACGATGTTCATCACCTTGATCATCGGGTTGATGGCCGGTCCGGCGGTGTCCTTGTTGGGGTCTCCGACGGTGTCACCGGTGACCGCAGCGGCGTGCGTGGCGCTGCCCTTGCCACCGTAGTGACCGTCCTCGATGTACTTCTTGGCGTTGTCCCAGGCCCCGCCACCGGTGGTCATCTGAATGGCCAGGAAGATCCCGACGACGATGACGCCAAGGAGCATCGCGCCGAGAACCTCAGGGCCGAAGATGAAGCCCACCAGGATCGGAGCTGCCACCGGCAGCAGGGCGGGGACGATCATCTCCTTCTGGGCGGCCGCGGTCACCAGGGCGACGCACTTCGCGTACTCCGGCCGGCCGGTCCCCTCCATGATCCCGGGGATCTCCTTGAACTGGCGGCGGACCTCGACGACGACGCCCCCGGCCGCCCGACCCACGGCGAGCATCGCCAGCGAGCCGAAGAGGAACGGCATGATGCCGCCGAGGAAGAGGCCCGCGATCACCGTGGCGTCAGTCAGGTCGAAGTTGAGGCGGGTCAGGTGGGCAGCGCTCAGGTGGCTGTTGACCACGTTGGTGTAGGAGGCGAAAAGGACCAGCGCGGCGAGCCCCGCCGAGCCGATGGCGTACCCCTTGGTCACCGCCTTGGTGGTGTTGCCGACCGCGTCGAGGGGGTCGGTCACGGCCCGCACCGACTCGGGGAGGTCGGCCATCTCGGCGATGCCGCCGGCGTTGTCGGTGATCGGCCCGTAGGAGTCGATGGCCACGATGATCCCGGTCATCGAGAGCATCGCCATGGCCGCGATGCCGATGCCGTACAGGCCGCCCAGGCTGTAGGAGGCGAGGATGCCGATGGCGATGGTCAGCACCGGGATCGCCGTCCCCTGCATCCCGATCGCCTGGCCCGCGATGATGTTGGTGGCATGCCCGGTGCGCGACGCCTTGGCAATCGCCCGCACCGGCCAGAACTGGGCCCCGGTGAAGAACTCGGTGGCCACGACCAGGATCACGGTGATGCCAATCCCGATGACGGCGCACCAGAAGAGGTTGTTGACCGAGTGGGTGAAGGCCGGAATCTGGAAGTCGCTGTAGAGCAGATGGGTGACCAGGAAGAAGAGGGGCAGGGCGATGATCACTGAGACCGCGAGACCGCGGTAGAGCGCGCCCATGATCCACTTCCCCTTGCCCATCCGGACGAAGAGGGAGCCGATCAGGGTGGCGATGATGCTCGCCGCGCCGAGCATGAGCGGGTAGGCGATGAAGGCGAAGATCGGTGTCCCGGCGGCGTTGCGGTAGAGCAGGCTGCCGAGCAGCATGGTCGCGACCGCGGTGACCGCGTAGGTCTCGAAGAGGTCGGCGGCCATGCCCGCGCAGTCGCCGACGTTGTCACCGACGTTGTCGGCGATGACCGCCGGGTTGCGGGGGTCGTCCTCGGGGATGCCCGCCTCGATCTTGCCGACCAGGTCGGCGCCGACATCGGCGGCCTTGGTGTAGATGCCGCCGCCCAACCGGGCGAAGACCGAGATCAGCGAGGCGCCGAACGCGAAGCCGATGATCGCGGTGAAGTCACCGAAGGAGGCGTAGGCGATGGTCACCCCGATCAGGCCAAAGCCGACCACGAAAAGCCCGGTGACGGAACCGGCGCGGAAGGCCATCTTGAGTGCCGGGTTGACGCCGCCGCGCGCCGCTTCGGCGGTGCGCAGGTTGGCGCGCACCGAGATGTTCATGCCGATGTAGCCGGCGGCGCCGGAGAGCACGGCTCCGATCACGAAGAGAACCGCCGCCTTGAAGGAGACGACGAAGATGAGGATGACGGCGATCACCACGCCGATGGCCGCGACGTAGCTGTACTGGCGCAACAGGTAGGCCTGAGCGCCTTCCTGGATCGCCTTGGAGATCTCGCGCATCTTGTCGTTGCCCTGCGGCTGGCGCAAGACCCAGAAGATGAGCGCGACCGCCCACAGGAGAGCGATGAGCCCGACGGCCGCCACCGGCCAGAGCACGTTTTCGGTCACCATTCCAAGCATCGATCCGTCCTGTGAACCCGGGCAGGACATCTGATCGCCCGTCCGGAATTGGCGTGGTCGCTGGGATTGTAGCCAGACGGCCGGCGGGACACGCCGGTTCTGACCAATGGCCACTCCAGCTCGGGACGTCGGTCCCAACCGCAGGGGAACAATGGTCCTTTGGCGGCCGCGAACATCTCGCGACGGCGAGTCCCCGCGCGTGTGGCCGGTCTGGCACCATCGGGGGCGATGCCGCTCCCCGAGACCCTCCTGATCATCGTCGGCGACGAGCTCTTGGGCGGCTTCACGACCGACGTGAACGGGGCTCTGGCGGCGCGGCGCCTCTTCGAGGCCGGCTATCCCGTCCGCCGCATCGAGATGGTGGGCGACGCGGTCGACGACATCGCGACCGCGGTGCGGAGGGCGATCGACGATCCGAGCGCGGCCAGGGTGATCGTCTCCGGAGGCATCGGTCCGACCCCTGACGATCGTACCCACGAGGCGGTGGCCAAGGCCCTGGGGCGCGAGCTGGTGGAGGATCCGGCGGCGCTCGGCCGGATCGAGGCGATGGTGGCCCGGATGCACGCCGCCGGCTGGGTCGCCAGCCCGATCCCGACCTCCGCCAATCGGAGGATGGCGCGGATGGCGGCCGGTGGACGGATCCTGGACAACCGCAGGGGTATGGCCCCGCCGCTCGCCATCCTGCTGGAGGCGGCGCCGGCGGCCGGCGCGGAGACGCGCCGGGACGGGCCTCCTGCGGCGGGCGCGCCCGCGTCTCCCGGCAGCGGGCGGCCCGGAGCTGAGGGTCGCGTGGAGGAGGTCCGGGGCCGGTGGCTATTCGTCCTCCCCGGGGTGCCGCGCGAGTTCCAGGCGGTGCTCGAGGAGGTGCTGATCCCCGAGTACTTCTCCGGCAGCCGCGCCCTGACCGTGGTCGAGACACGGCACCCGGGTGCCATCGAGGCCGACTTCGCCGAGCCGATGCGGCGGCTGGAGATCGAGTTCCCCGACGTGGCGGTCGGCTCCTATCCCCCGCAGCGGGGTCGCGACCTCGTCATCCGCCTGCGCGGAGAGGATCCAGAGCGGGTGCGCGCCGCCGAGCTGCGGCTGGGGGAGCTGATACCGGGGCCCGACCGGCCGGCATCCCACGCCGCGGTTCAGCGGCCCAGGTAGCCGATCGCGTTCCGGCTCTGCTCGACCTCGACGACGATCTGCGCGGGTGCCGCCTGCCAGAGGTAGGCGTAGAAGCGCTCCCGCTCCTCGGCGTCGGCGTCCGCTCCGAGGGCGGGAATGCCCTGGCGCCGGCGCGCGATCCAGGGCGGGACCCCCTGGCCGACGATGTTGCGCCCGACCTTGAGGTCGACCTCCGGGTCGCGGCTCTCGTCCGCCTCAACCGTCACCTGGACGATGACCCCGGTGTGGTCGTAGATCTTCCAGGTCCGGTCCCATCGCCGGGTACCGCCGCTCGTCGGATGGACCACCCTCAGGGGCTCCGACGCGACCTGGTCATTGGTCCCCGGAAGGCAGAGGCTCCAGAGGAACTGCAGCACCCGCGGCTCGAGCGCATCGCCGACGTAGTCCGCCAGGGACGGCGAGCGGTTGTCGAGATCGGGAAGCGACTGCTCAAGCTGGAACTCGCCGGCGCCAGCGGAGCCGAAGAGGCGGGCATGGCGGCGGCAGAAGGCGCGGTCCTCCACCACCACCTGATGGTCAGGGCACCACGCGGTCGGGCAGGGCCGTCCCCGCCGGTCGACGTATCCGCACGAGGCCGCGTCGTGGCGGCGGCACGCATACTCCGAGCAGGCGAGGACCCCGCGCACGGGCCGTGGTCCGGCGTGCACAGCTGGGTCAGCAGGCGAAGGGGGCCCGGCCTCCTTCTTCCAGAAGGGCATCGCTAATGTCCGATCTTAGGTGCGGATGCGATGCGTTGCGCACGATCGTGTCGCAGTCGTGTCTCACCCGCAGCACGCGAGACATGACCGCCACCGCCAGCAGGCGAGCCTCACGCGGCAGGAGGCGCGCCGTCAGGCACGGTCACGTCCCGCGGGTGGTACATCGGCCGCCGGTCGGACCGAGCGGCGGGCGGATCTGGCCCCGGGTCAGGAGCTCTTCTGGAGGTTCTGCACCCGCGGCCCCTTAGGGCTGTCGACGAGGTCGAAGGTGACCGCCTCTCCCTCCTCCAGGGAGTCGAAGTCGACCAGGGTCACCTCGGTGCGGTGAAAGAAGGCTTCGGCGCCGTCGTCGGCGCGGACAAAGCCAAAACCGCGGTCAGGGATGATCTTCTTGATTCGGCCAGCGGTCACTTCGCGGGTCCCTCCAAGGGCAGACGCTGACGTGCGATCACATGGTCAAACGCTGACGACCTCAGAACCTTCCCCGGGTCAGCGCCGGGGCTGCGGCCGCAGTGTCGAGCGATGCGAGGGTTTGGAGCGCCCTCACGCCTCACTGCGGGGGAGGATAGCAGGCCGATCCTCCTGCTCGCGGTGCCATGCGGCGGCGAGGTCGAGCACGCTGTCGGGGACGTTTGCGTAGAACGCCTCGACGTCCAGATGCGGAGGCCAGGGGGCGGGCGGCGGCGCCGCCACGTCGGCCCGCGCCACCCGGGACCAGGGACCGAGAACCGGCTTCTCCGCGCCGTCGAGCCTCGCCAGGCCGCAGCGCCGCAGCCAGTCGTGTCGGTCAAAGGGAGCCCGATCGCGGAGACGCGGATGGAGATCGCACCAGGAGCTCGCCCGCAGGGCGCAGACCCCGGCCTCCGTGCGGCGCTCGACCAGCTGATCAACGGCGGCGGCCGCGGCCGGCTCGTCGGCCCCCTCATCGTCGTCGCCCGGCGACGGCATGGCCACGGCCAGGCCGACCTGGCCTCCCTGGTCACCGGCGAGCGCCTGGGCGAGCTGGGCGACGAAGAGGAGCGCCTCCGGCTCGGGCAGGTGGAGGCGGCGCAACTGGGCCGGGCGGACGGCGATGTCGATCCTGTCGAGCTGACCGGAGAGGGATCCGAGCCGCACCCCTCGGCCGCAGAGGAGGTCGTCGGCACCGAGGGTCATCCGGACCCGGTCGCCCCGCTCCCGGAGCGGCGCTCCCGCCAGTGCGACCCAGCTGGCGAGGTCGGGGATCCGTCGCGGTCGGAGGACGCTCGCCGGATCGTCGCCGAGGTCCCAGGCGGCGACCGCCGGATGATTTGCGAAGCCCGCCGCCATGGCCCTCGACCAGCGGTCGGCGAGCTCGAGCATCAGGGGGTCCGTCCAGGCGTCGCGGGGGCCACCTGGTTCCAGCATCCCGTCGCTCAGCACGCGGACTCCGCGCCGGCGGGCATCCCGCCGCACCGCCCGGCCGGGCAGGAAGACGCAGTCGCCGTGAGCCTGGATGAAGAGCACCGGGACAATCCCCATGCCGTGAGCGCCCGCGACGCGGAGCAGCGTGTCGAACTCGCCCATCCGCCGGGGGTCCACCCCGCGCGCGTCGGGCATGAAGCTGTCCCAGGCCAGCCCCACGCGGACCTCCCGGAACCCCGCTCGGGCGATCGCCGCCAGGTCAGAGGTCACCGCCGCGGTGTCGAACGCCTGCCAGAGGAAGGGCCCGGTGGCGGCTGGTTGGTAGTCGAGGCTGACGCTCAGTGCGGAGGTCAATAGACGAAGAGGTCGATCCCGCCCCCGACGTGGATGACCTGACCGGTGATGTAGCGGGCCTCGGGGGAGGCCAGGAAGACGACCAGAGCGGCGACGTCCTCCGGCTCGCCCATGCTGCGCATCGCCGTACGCAGCACCATGCGCTCGTTCATCCGCGGGTTGCCGGCGGTGAACGCCTCGGTGGCGATGATGCCGGGGGCGATCATGTTGCTGGTGATGCCGAAACGGGCCCCCTCCAGCGCCATCGACTTGCCCAACCCGTTGAGCCCGGCCTTGGTCGTGGAATACGACGCCTGACCGAAGCCTCCGAGAGTTCCGGCCACGGATGACATGAAGATGATGCGACCCCAGTTCTGCTCCCGCATGTGAGGCCACGCCGCCTTGGTGCAGTTGTAGGCGCCGGTGAGGTTGACGCGCAGGTCGCGCTCCCACAACTCGTCGCTCTGGTCCTCGATCTGCCCCATGTGATCGAGGGTGCCGGCGTTGTTGACCAGGATGTCGATCGAGCCGAATTCGCGCTTGACCTGGTCGAACACGGCGCCCACCTGATCACGATCGGTGACGTCCATCTTGACCGCCATCGAGCGGCGTCCCAGGGCTCGGATCTCGGCGCTGGTCCTCTCTGCGTAGACCACGTTGTGGGATGTGAAGAGCTGGGCCAGTGCCGACTGCGACGCCTCCGCGGTCCTCTGGATGTCGGGGTCGGACTCGAGGAGGATGTCGGTGACCACCACGTCGGCTCCGGCCCGGGCGAGCGCCAGGCAGTCAGCCCGTCCCAGCCCGCGCGAGCCGCCGGTCACCACCGCCACCTTGCCACTCAGATCGAACATCGCTGCCTCCAACCCGGATCCCCCGCTCCGATTATGGTGAAGGCGAGCCTGCTCGTGGCGACGTGATGGACCGGGTGTCCGCTGTGAACACGAGAAGGAGGCCGGAAGGTGTTCCGGCCCTCCGCCTGGGTGGGGTTTGGTGGGGAGGGCTCACGCCCTCCCCACCAACCGTCAGATGATGTCCTGGACCTTGATCTTCGGCCGCCGGAGCATCCACTGGCCGGCCAGGAGCGCGCCGCCGACGAGGACGAGGATCAGGCTCAGCCAGCCCCATCCGCCAGCGGTCGATCCCGCCCCGGTGGACGGTGTGGTGATCCCCGCCACCGCGCCGGTGGGGGTCCGGGTCGGGGTCGAGGTCGAGGTCGCAGCGCTGAAGGGCTCGCAGGCACTGGTCGAGCCGCCGTAGCTGGAGTCGCCGCTGTAGGTGGCCTGGAACGCGTAGCTGCGCGCGGCCAGCGGCCCCTCGGTGTGGGAGTTGGGTACCAGCCCGGCCGCGGTCAGGGTGACCGTGTCCGTGGCGCCCGGCGTCCCCGCGCAGGTCCCATTGCTGAAGAAGCTGTAGCTCACCGTGCCGGTCGCGGTGAAGCCGTTCGAGGTCGTCACCGTGGCCGTGTCGTAGGCCGAGGCCCCGATGGTCTCGCTCCCGCTCCACGCCGCCTTGGTGGCGGCGTCAATGACCGTCGTCGCCGTCCTGGTCGAGGTCGCAGCGAGGACGAGGCCCGTCGGGACGCTGAAGGGCTCGCAGGCACTGGTCGAGCCGGCGTAGTTGGAGTCGCCGCTGTAGGTGGCCTGGAACGCGTAGCTGATCGCGGCCAGCGGCCCCTCGGTGTTGGAGTTGGGCACCGTGCCGTCCGCATTCAGGTTGACCATATCCGTGGCGCTCGCCGGCACCGCGCAGGTCCCGTTGCTGAAGAAGCTGTAGCTCACCGTGCCGGTCGCGATGAAGCCGTTCGAGGTCGTCACCGTGGCCGTGTCGTAGGCCGAGGCCCCGGTGGCCTCGAGCCCGCTCCACGCCACCCCGGTGGTGGCGTCCTTGACCGTCGTCGCCGTCGTCGAGCTGAGCGCCGTCACCGTCACCGCCTCGCTGGTGCACGTGCTGGTCGCCCCATTGTTGTTGCTGTCACCCGAGTAGGTCGCCTGCCAGTAGTAGGTCCCCGTCTGGGTGAAGGTCACCGCCGCCGAGTCCGGCACGTTCCCGCTCGTGACCGTCACCGCCACCGGCTGC
>CABEBF010000321.1_pt1 | contig 13514 bp, 13 predicted proteins | sample 3132511 | NCBI WGS metagenome assembly CABEBF01 (sample SAMEA5534345, study PRJEB31848) | metagenome | biome: tundra; feature: field; material: soil | place: USA | collected 2013-05 | depth 0.45 m | reverse complement strand
GGTGGGAACCGGGGGGCCGTCGCGGCAGCGCCGCCGGGCTTCGCCTCAGCTGGTGCGGCGCCAGAGGATGTTGGCGCCCACCGCCGAGACGACCGCGAGCGCGGCGAAGAGCAGCCCGTGCTTGATCTGGATCTTGGCGGGGGAGCCGGCCAGGAAGGTGGTCTTCTGGGTGAAGTAGAAGATCGCCAGCGCCAGGCAGATGAGGGCGATCGCGATCAGCACCGCCGCGAGGGTGCGGTTGCGGGTGTGGCCGGTGTCGGGCATCGAGGTGGTCTCCCCGTGGGTGCTAGTGGAGCAGGATCAGGCCGAGCGCTCCCAGCCCCGCGCAGTAGTACGCGTACGGGTCGAGGCGGCCGACACGGAAGTATCGGACAAGGAAGCGGGCGCTGGCGTAGGCGGTGAGGCCCGCCGCCACCCCGCCGATGAGCATGGGCCCGAGGTTGGCGGTGCCGCCGAGCGACGGGACCTCCAGGAACCCGGCGGCCAGGATGATGGGGGTCGCGAGCAGGAAGGAGAAACGGACCGCCTCCTCATGGCGGAGCCCGCCGATCAGGCCGCCGGCCATGGTCGACCCCGAGCGCGACATGCCCGGGAAGAGGGCGACGATCTGGCAGGCGCCGATCAGCGCTGCGCGGCCAAAGCCCATCTCCTCGATGCTGCGGAACTGCTTGGCCTCCGCCGCGGGGTCGCGCTGGGCGATGCCCGCCCGCCGCTCGGTGCGCCGCCGGAGCATCTCCGCCCCCAGCAGCATGCCGCCATTGACGATGAGCAGTCCGGCGGCGAGCCGCGGGTTGCCGAAGTTGGCCTGGAGCGGCTTCTGGAAGATGAACCCCACGAGGCCCGCGGGGATGGTGCCGACCACCAGCAGCCAGGCCAGGCGGTCGTCTCCACCCCTCACCTTTCCGGTGACCGCACTGCGGACAAACCCGGCCACAATCCGGCCCCACTCGCGCCAGTAGAGGGCGATCAGGGCGGTGGCGGTCCCGATGTGGAGCAGCACCAGGAAGGGGAGGAAGTCGGGGTCGCTCTCCCGCACCCCGATGCCGAGCAGCGGCGGCACCACCACGGCGTGGCCGAGCGAGGAGACGGGGTACAGCTCGCTGGCGCCCTGGAGGATTCCGAAGAATAGCGCGATCGGCAGGGTGATGGCCACAGGTTGGGGACACTATCAGGGTGGCGACGGGGAAACATGTCGCGGCGGTCCTTGCGGTCGGCCGTGGCAGCTCGACGACCTCGTCCCCGAGCTGCCACACCCGCCGTCTGGCATCGCCGTGCCCTCAGTGATGAAAGCGGGCGCGGTCGGGATGCTGCGGGAGGCGTGAGCTGAGCTTGTCGAGCTGGGCGACCTCGCGGCGGAGGTCGGCGATCAGCAGGTCGGCCAGGTCACGCGACATCCCGTTGCGGACGACCACGCGCAGCACGTTGGTGTTCTGGAGGTTGGCGGGGAAGCTGTAGGCGGGCACCTGCCAGCCACGCTTCCGCAGCCCGTCCGAGACATCGTACACCGAGTAGCGCTCCACCTCCGGATTCAGCTCAAAGGCGAACACGGGAAGCTCGCTCCCGTCGGTGAGCAGCCGGAAGGGGCCGATCCGCGCGACGGCCGCGGCGATGTGCTGGGCCGTGTCCAGCGCCGCCTGCTGCACCCGCCGGTAGCCCTCGAAGCCGAGCCGGATGAGGTTGTAGTACTGGGCGATGACCTGGGCGCCCGGCCGCGAGAAGTTGAGCGCGAAGGTGGGCATGCTGCCCCCGAGGTAGTTGACCCGGAAGATGAGCTGCTCGGGCAGGGCATCGCGGTCGCGCCAGAGCACCCAGCCCACCCCGGGGTACACCAGTCCGTACTTGTGGCCGGAGGTGTTGATCGACGCCACCCGCGGGATGCGGAAGTCCCACTCCAGGTCCGGTTGCACGAAGGGCGCGACGAATCCGCCCGAGGCGGCATCGACGTGCACGGGGATGTCCGGGCCTCCTCCCTGGTGGAGCCGATCGAGCGCCGCGGCGATCTCGGCCACCGGCTCGTAGCTGCCGTCTTGGGTGGAGCCCAGCACCGCGACGACACCGATGGTGTTCTCGTCGCAGAGCTTCACCGCCTCCTCGCCGGTGAGGTGGCGCCGGTCACCCTCCATGGGCACGTAGCGTGGCTCCACGTCCCAGTAGCGGCAGAATTTCTCCCAGCAGACCTGGACGTTGATCCCCATCACCATGTTGGGCCGGTTGGAGGAGGCGCCGGCAAGGCGACGGGCCTCGCGCCAGCGCCACTTGAGCGCCATCCCGGCGAGCATCGCCGCCTCGCTGGATCCGGTGGTGGAGCAGCCGACCGCCGTCTGGTGCGGCTGCGCGCGCCAGAGGTCCGCCAGGATGTGAACGCAGCGGCGCTCGATCTCGGCGGTCTGCGGGTATTCGTCCTTGTCGATGACGTTCTTGTCCGCCGCCTCCGCCATCAGGCGTGCGGCCTGCGGCTCCATCCACGTGGTGACGAAGGTCGCCAGGTTGAGCCGGGCGTTGCCGTCCAGCATCAGCTCGTCGTGGACGATCTGGTATGCGACCTCCGGGTCCATCGGCTCCCTGGGGATGCGCAGCTTGGGCACGCCGGAGCGGGTCGCGCCGGTCGCGTACAGGGGGTTGACGTCCAGTTCCTGGTCGCCGGGCTCGTGGCGGTGCAATGGCATGTTGGTTCGCTCCCGTCTGTGGGCTGTCAGCGCGCGGGGTCGGGTCGGATCCGGAACACCGGGTGTCGTGGGCTCGCGGCGGCGAGCTCCGCGTCGGACGGGCGGCTTCCCACGGTCAGGAAGGAGCGCCCTCCTCGAACTTCGCGCGCGAACGTGCGGAGGATGGCTGGACGCTCGTCGATCGGAACCTCATCGAGCAGGACGCGCTCGCGGGTGCGCCCACGCCGCAGCTCCCCCGAGCCGGAGTGGCGCGCGTTCTGGACCCAATCGGAACCCGCGAAGCCGGCGACGATGTACCGGCCCCCCTCCGACGGGACGACGGCGACCGGGGTCTCGCGCATGAGCCCGCTGGTGCGACCGGGCACGCAGAGGAGGTGCTGCGGAGCGGGGCCCCATCCGCGGCGAAGCAGTGGGCGGTTGAGGGCGTTCATGATCCGCAGCCATCCTGGCGCACGCCGCTCGGCCTCCGGATTCAACTCAGCACGACTCATCCGCGCTTCTCCGCGGATGAGACGAACAGCCCGCGCGACAGGACGTCGAGGTTGGCCGAGGTGCGCCGGCGCACCACCTCCGGGGCGTAGGCGGGCTCACCGATGTGGCGCTGCATCACCGGCTCCATCAGGAGGGGGCCGAGAACGATCGAGAGGACCTGGAAGGGCCGCCACTCGGGATCGGAGTCGGCTCGGATGCCGCCGGCTCGCTCCAGCAGCTCGAGGCCGCGCCGCGTCGCCTCCACCATCTCGTCGAAGATCGTTGTACCCGCCGGGGTCTCATCGAGGAGGCAGCGGCGCAGGTACTGCCGGATGTCGGCGTTCGGCCCCAGGACGTCCGAGAAGACGTTGGCCATCGCCCGCGACAGCTGGTCCGCGGGGAGGTCCTTGGGGAGGGCGTCGAACCGTTCGAGGAAGACGGCCAGCACCGACTCGTCGACGGCCGCGCGCAGGCCGTCCTTGGACCCGAAGTGATGAATGACCAGCCCGGGGGAGACCCCGGCGGCCTGGGCGACGGTCCGGAGCGGCACCCCGAAGCCGGAGGTGCCGAAGAGCCCGAGGGCCGCCTCGCGGATCTTTGCCCGCGCGCTCAGATCGGAGTCCTGCACGGTGGGGGAGCGCCTGCTCACGGCTCAATTCTAACGTATAGGGAATTGCTCTGCCGCTTATGATGTAATATATACGTATTCTATATTGAACAGTCATTCAACCACCGCTTCCCCCCAGCGCCTGCCCTCGGCCGGTGACCCCCCGCTGCCGGCGGGTCGCCGCAACCGGTGGGCGCCGCTCACGGTGCTCTGCGTGGCCGTGCTGATGGTCAACCTCGACAACACCATTCTGAACGTGGCCCTGCCCACCCTGGTGGAGAAGCTGCAGGCCACCACCGACCAGCTCCAGTGGATCGTCGACGCCTACTCGATGGTGTTCGGGGGCCTGCTGCTCGTGGCCGGCAGCCTGGCCGACCGCTTCGGGCGCAAGCGGCTCTTCGTCGCCGGGCTGATCGTTTTCGGGAGTGGCTCGCTCGGCGCCGCCTTCTCGGGGAGCGTCGATCCCCTCATCGCGTGGCGGGCGCTCATGGGGGCGGGCGCCGCCATGACCATCCCGTCGGGCCTCTCGATCGTCAACGACATCTTCCGCGACCCCGCCGAGCGGGCTCGGGCGGTCGGCATGTGGGCGGGGACGATCGGGCTCGGGATCGCCGTCGGGCCAGTCGCGGGCGGGCTGCTCCTGGCCCACTTCTGGTGGGGGTCGGTGTTCCTGGTCAACGTCCCCGTGGTCGCCGCCGGCCTGGTGGGGACCCTGCTGCTGGTCCCCGAGTCGCGGAGCGCAAATCCCCGGCGCGCTGATCCGGCCGGTGCCCTGTTGTCGATCGGCGGCCTGGGCGGCATTCTCTGGGCCATCATCGAGGGCCCGGCCCACGGGTGGTCGTCGCCGGAGGTGATCGCCGCGCTCGTTGGTGGCGTCGCCCTCGTCGCCGGGTTCGTGGCCTGGGAGTGGCACGTCGACCACCCCATGCTGCCCCTCCGATACTTCCGTTCGCGGCGCTTCAGCGTCGCCATGCTGGCGGTGGGGCTGGGCGTCTTCGCCCTGCTCGGGGGCCTCTTTCTCCAGACCCAGTTCCTCCAGTTCTTCCTCGGCTACTCGCCCCTCGGCGCCGGGCTGCGCATCCTGCCCATCGCCGTGCTGGTGGCTGCCGGCGCTCTGGCGTCGCCCCGGCTGGTGCACGCGGTGGGGACCAAGCTGATCGCGGCCGCCGGGTTGCTCCTCCTCGTGGGCGGCCTGGCCGAGAATGCCGCGGTCGCCACTCCGACCGTCACCTACCTGCTCGCCCTTCCCGGGATGCTGATGATCGGGCTGGGGGCGGGGCTTCTCATCCCCGCCGCCACCGATTCCGTCCTCGGGGCCCTCGATCAAGAGGACGCGGGGGTCGGATCCGCCGCCAACAGCACCGCACTCCAGGTTGGTGGAGCCCTCGGCGTGGCCGTGATCGGCAGCGTGCTCTCCACCCGCTACCAGAGCGCCATGAACCCGGTGCTGGCCGGCCGGCACGTGCCCGCCGTGGCGGCCCAGGCCATCCTCGGGTCGCTGGGCGGGGCGCTGGCCGTCGCCCGAGTGGTGGGCGGACCGCTCGGGGCCGGCCTGGCCGCCGTGGCCCGCAGCAGCTTCGAGATGGGCACTCGGGCGGCGCTCAGCGCCGCCATCGGGGTCACCGGGGCGGGGGTGCTGCTGGTCATTGCCGTCCTGCCCTCGAGGAGCCCGAAGACGGCGTGAGGCGCGCGCCGGCTGCCGGCGCGCGCCTCCCCCTCTGCCCGGAAGGTCAGCTCAGAGGAGCTGCTTGACCAGGCTCTCGATCTGGCTGAGAGATGCCGAGGTACCCTCGGTGAAGACGCCGGCGAAGTTGCCGCCCTGTCCTGCCAGCACGCCCTCCACCGTCAGGCCGTTGGCCGTGTACTGGTACGTGGCCGCCTCGTCCCCGAGTCCAGAGAGGGGGGTGAAGTTGAGGTTGATGTTCGCCGCCTGCAAGCTCGCCACCTCTTTCTGCTCCTCGGTCGAGAGGTAGCCGGAGGGCAGACCGCTCGCGAGGGCGATGATGACCACCACGGGAGGAGAGGCGGTCGCGGCGCTGTACGAGCACGCGATGCCCGCCGCGCCGCCCGGGAGGGGCGTGGCGCCCGCGACCGGGGGGACAACGGTGGGAGCCGGGAGGGTCACGCCCAGCGCGCCCCCGACCGTGGAGGCGGAGGGGCACGCGCCGGTGCTGATCGCTGCGGCGCTCGTCGCCGGCGCGGAGGTTGGCGCCGTCGTACCGGTGGCCGCCGCCGCGCTGGAGCTGGACGTGCTGGACGAGCCTGAGGACGATGACGTCGTGGCGGAGGTGCCGCAGGCCGCAAGCGCCGCCACGGCGAACAGCCCTGTGAGGAGCGATGGGAGAGTGATGCGATGGGACATGGGAATGAGGATCCCCTTCCTAAAGGACCAGGGACGAAAGTCCCGCGACAGAGTGACCTTAGGGTATCCGAATAGTCATGACAAGGGGCGCCACCTCTAGGGCCGGTGAGACCTGCCCTTCAGGGTCGCATCGGCCGTCGTACGGGCCGCAGCCGCGGGTCAGGCGGCCGGCGCCGGGAGTGCCTCGCGAGCGGCGAGGCGCTTCGCCAGCTTGGTGGTGTCCTCGAAGAGCGCCTGGGCGCCCACGATGTTCGCCTCGGCCCCCGAGTGGTCGCTGACCTGCCGGCCATCCACACCGTCGCTGATGCGTCCGATGCGCCGATCGTAGACGGGCTGGCCGGCGGCGTTGCGGCGGTCAAACCAGGAACGCGCCATGCCCGCGAGAGCGGCGTATGCGGGCGTCCCCGTGACCTCCGCGACCCGGGTGAGCACGTAGACCGCCGACGCCACGTCGTATGGCTGGGTCCGCTCCAGGTCAAAGCCGGACATGACGACGGTCCGGAACACCAGATCGGCGCTGCGGCAGGCGGTGGTGACCAGGTCGTGCCTGCCCAGCCGCACCCCGGCATCGGCGAGCACCCCCTCCTGGATGTGCCCCCAGAGGTGGGGCACCCCGTGCTCGTCGGGGGAGTTCATCAGCCGGTCGCCTTCGCGGCAGGCCGCCACCTCGTCACTCCACACCGCGACCGCGTCGACCAGTCCCCGATCGTCGCCGACCTCCAGCAGTGTGAGCGCCGTCCTGATGTGGAGTGCCCTCACATCCGACGGCACGTCGGAGGCCTCGATGACGTGCGGCAGACCGCGGCTCAGGGCGTCCTCGATCCGGGCGTTGTCTTTGAAGACCTGCCCGGCGCGGGCCACGGCCAGCAGCGCACGTGCCTGCCAGAAAGCGCCACCCGCGACCGATGTCCGTGCCTCATGGTTGGGAGCACCGTCCCAATCGATGATGAAATTGTGCCAGCGCCCGTCGGCGGCCTGCATGGCGAGGACGAAGTCGAGCAGTCCCTCGCACCATCGCCGCGCCCAGGGTGCCTCGGTCGCCTTCCAGAGGTCGCAGTAGAGCTCGAGGGCGCGGGCGGCGTCGTCCACGCAGGCGACCCCTTCATAGCCCGCCTGCTCGGCGCGGAGCGGCTGGTTGAGCGCGTCCGAGTACACCGCGATGGCGAGCGCGGCGGGCCCCGCGAAGGGGACGGGACGGGCGAGCCGCGCGATCTGCCTCAGCACGGTCGCATCTGGTCGAGGATCTGGCGCACCGTGAAGTCCGCGGCGGCCAGGCGGCTGTCTGCAGCGCCGTAGTAGACGCGGATCTCCCTCCCCTCCGGGTCGAGGCTGATGTGGCCGCAGGTGAAGACGACGTCGTCATAGAGACCCTCACGTTCGTACGGAGTGGTCGGCACCAGAATCGGTTCGGGGGAGCGGGCGATGACCTGGCTGGGGTCATGGGCGTCGAGGAGGAGGGCTCCCAACGCGTAGTGGGTGCTGCGGTCGACACCGTGGTAGATCTCCAACCAGCCCTCGGGGACCCGGAAGGGCGTCGCCCCGGCCCCCGTGCGCAGTTCGTCCCACATCCCAGGGCGGGGGAGGGCGAGGGGTGCGTGGTCGCCCCAGTGGACGAGGTCGTCCGAGAAGGCGATCCACATGCCGAGGACTCGGCCAAACGACTGTGGCATTGGCCGTGTGAACGCGGCGAAGCGGCCCCCGACCCGCCCGGGGAAGAGCACCACGTCCTTCTGGTCGGGGGGAAACATCACACCGTGGCGGTCGAAGGAGCGGAAGTCCCGGGTCGTGAGCCGGCTGGTGCTGATCCCGAGGCGGCTCACCGATACGTAGGTGACGTGCCAGATGCCGTCGATCAGCGTGGCTCGCGGGTCCTCGCAGCCGTACTCCTCCAGGCGGTTCGCCGACATCACCGAGGGCGCATCGTCGACGGTGAAGTGCACGCCGTCGCGGCTGCGCGCGACGCGCAGGTGCGACATCTGCGTCAGCAGGTCGCTGACGTCGTCGGCGGCGGCCGTGAACCCGCCGGTGAGGTTGCGATAGCGGATGGTCCGGGGATCGCTGAGGTCCAGGCCGGTAAGGTCGCGGGGAAGGAATACCTCGACCACGTGTGGAGGCGCGCTCTCCGTGTCGAGGAAGGCCATGCCGACGACCTGGTCCGCGGTCAGTCCCGGGCGGAGCGGCTGGAGCTTCGGCTCGGGCCCACCCAGGTTGAGCGTGAGCGCATCGGTCGGCGGCTGCACACCGCTCCGGGGCCGCTCCGCGACCCGGAGCAGGAGCACCACCTCGCCGTCGACCTGGGCGACGGCGGCGTTGAAGACCGAGACGACCTCCAGGCCGGGGCTCGACGGGCGCACATCCGCAGCGGTGAGGATGGGGTTGTCCGCCAACCGCCGCCCGATGTCGTGAGCGCCGTGCGCTGTCCGGGTGGTGCCGCGGGCCCTCGCACCGGACGCGCTCAGCGCACCCATGATGTCGAGGAAAGCGCGTGCCGACTGCGGCCAGGTCGCGTCGCGGGCATAGGCGAACGCGGCATGCTCGAGCGCAGCCTTCGCTGCCGGATCGCCCAGGATCGCGATGACCGCGCGACCGAGCGCGCCGGGGTCGCGGAAGTCGACCAGGACGCCACGGCCGTCGCCCAGCGCCTCGGACGCATGCATGTAGCGTGTGGAGACCACGGCCTTGCCGGCTCCCAGCGCGTAGGACAGCGTCCCACTCGTGATCTGGTTGGGATCCAGATACGGGGTGACGTAAACGTCAGTGGCGAGGAGCAGGTCGATGATGTTGCGCTGGCTCATGTAGTTGTCGATGAAGGCGACGTGGTGCTCCATCCCCAGGGCGCGGCTCTCGGCGACCAGGGAGTTCCGATACGCCTCTCCGTGTATCCGGAGCAGGTCGGGATGCGTCTGCCCGGCGATGAGGTAGAGGGCGTCCGGATAGCGGGCCACCACCGCCGGCATTGCCTGGATCATGTACTGGAGCCCTTTGCGGGGGTCGACCAGGCCGAAGGTGGAGATGATCGTCCGTCCTTCCACGCCGAGCTTGCGTTTGAAGCTGTGCCGGCCGTGAGGATCGATGACCGGCATCCCATGGGGGATGACCCGCGGTGGCCTGGCGAGCCCGTAGTCGTTTGCCAGCAGCCCGACCGCGGTCGAGGCCATGACCACGATCTCGTCGCTCAGGTCGGAGATGCCCCGGACCGTCGCGCGGATCGACGGCGAGGGTCGAGGTAGGACGGTGTGCATCGTGGTCACGACCGGCTTGCGCAGCTCCTTCAGGAAGAGGAGGAAGTGGTCCTCGTAGAGGGAGTCGCTCCAGCGGCCATTGGCATAGACCGGCTCGGACCACCGCCCGTAGAGGCCGAACTCGTGCTGGACGTTGACCACGTCAGCATTCGATCCGTTGATGGCTCGGGCGGCCGCGCGGTAGCTCTCCGCGTCACCCTGCCGGATCCGCCACCGGACCTCGGAAGCGTACTGGCGGAGCACCGCGGGCTCGTCGATGGCGGCGACGCGGCAGATGGCGGTCGGGTCGGCTATGCGCACGGCGGCCATCAGGGCGGCGGTGAACGTGGCGATGCCGCACCGCCGGGGGACGGAGGTCGAGACGAACGCGATCCGGATACCTGACATCCGGCGGCCGCTCACGCCGGGAATGGACTTCGGCTCATGGCGTCCTCGCCGCGCGCCCGTGCATCAGCGCTGCGTGTTGCAGACTGCGCGGTGATCGGGGGCACTCATCGTGGCGGTCGCCATCGACCCATCATAGGGCCTACCTCTCCAAGCGCGTCGGAGTGGGATGGCTGCGACGATTGACGGATTCTGCCGCCGGGAGCGTGGAAGCTTGGCGCTGGGCCGATTGGTATCCTCGGCGGCGTGACCCGCCGTTACGTCGTCTTCGGCGCCGGCGCGATCGGTGGGGTGATGGCGGCCCTCCTCGACCGGGCCGGGTTGGAGGTGGCTGTCATCGCTCGCGGCGCGCACCTCGCCGCCATCAGGGAGGCGGGTCTCACCCTCCGCACCTCCGAGGGATTCACCACGGTGCGTGTCAGGGCGGTGGGGACGGCCGGCGAGGTCGGGTGGCGGGATGACGACATCGTGCTGCTGGCCGTGAAGTCGCAGGACACTGACGCCGCCCTCCGCGACCTCACCGCTGCCGCCCCGCCGTCGCTCACTGTCGTCTGTGCCCAGAATGGCGTCGCCAACGAGCGGGCGGCGCTCCGAAGGTTCGAGAACACGCTCGGCATGTGCGTGATCTGCCCCGCGACCCACCTCGCTCCCGGGGTGGTCGAGGCCGACTCGTTCCCCTGCCCGGGCGTGATGGACGTGGGTCGCTTCCCGGGTGGCGTGGACGCCAGCACCGAGGAGGTCGCCGCAGCTCTGCGCGCCGCCACCTTTGACTCGCTGGCGGTGCCGGATGTCATGCGCTGGAAGTACGCGAAGCTGCTCTCCAACCTTGGCAACGCGGTCGAGGCGATCTGCGGGCCGGAGGCGGGTGGAGGCGAGCTTGCGGAGGTGGTGCGTCGCGAGGGCGAGGCCGTGCTCGGCGCCGCCGGCATCGCCCACGCGTCGCCGGCAGAGGACACAGCCCGTCGTGGCGACCGCATCTCGATCCGGCCCATCGAGGGCCGGAGACGGAGGGGGGGCTCCTCGTGGCAGAGCCTGACCCGCGCAGCCGGCAGCATCGAGGCCGACTATCTCAATGGGGAGATCGTGCTGCTGGCCCGCCTCCACGGCGTGCCGGCACCGGCCAACGCCCTGCTCCAGCGGATCGCCAACCGGATGGCCCGGGAGCGGCACGTGCCTGGCTCGATGGAGGAGGGAGAGGTCCTCGCGGCGCTGAACGGGGCCGGGATCAGACCGGCAGGGTGACCTGGATCGCCGTACCGAGGCCCACGGTGCTCTCGGCGGCAACCGTCCCGCCGTGGGCCTCGACGAGATCCCGGACGATCGCGAGCCCCAGCCCGGAGCCGGTCGAGGAGCCGCTCTTGACGAACCTCTCGAAGACCCGCGGCAGGAGCTCCGGTGTGATGCCCTCACCGTCGTCCCGAACCGTGATCCGCACCCCAGCCGCGGCCGGGCTCGCCTCCACCCGCACGGTCGCGCCCTTCGCGGTGTGGGCGAGCGCGTTGGCGATCAGGTTGCCGAGGACCCGGCGGAGCTGGGCGGGATCCGCGCTCAGCGCGGGAAGGTCCGGAGCCAGGCGGCAATCCAGTCGCACCCCGGCGGTCGCCGCCTCAGCGCGGAACGCCTCGATGGTCTCGTTGACGAGAAGGTCGACGTCCACCGGCTCGCGGTCGGGATGGAGCGCGCCTGCCTCGGAGAGGGAGAGGGTGCGGAGGTCGTCCGCCAGTGACTCGAGGGCGTGAGTGGCGGCGACGATCGGGGCGATGTGCTCCTCGTCCGCTGGGTTCACCCCGTCGGCGATGGCCTCGGCCTGGCTGCGGATGACGGTGAGCGGGGTGCGCAGCTCGTGGGTGATGTCGGCGAGCACGGATCGCCGCCGGGTCTCCTCCACCTCGAGACGGGCGCTCATCGCATTGAAGGCCCGGGCGAGGGAGCGCACCTCCCTGGGACCCCGGATCGGGACCCTCGCTGAGTAATCGCCCTCCTCGACCTGGCGGGCGGCCCGGATGAGGTCGCCGACCGGGGGTGCCACCCGGCGCAACGTGATGCCGATCCCCACCGCGGCGATGACGCAGAGCCCCAGGGCGGCTGCCGTGACCGCCTTGGTGGCCCCCGCGGCGCTGACCAGACCGAAGGCGTTGAGGGAGAGCCACACCAGGGCCGAGAGCGCGGCCACCAGCACCAGCAGGCCACAGCCGGCGCAGCAGCCGGCACGCCGCGCCATGCGCGACGCCTCCCCCGATCTGCGGTGAGGTTGCCGGGGCGGAAAGGGTGTGTCCTCGGGCCACCAGGGTGGGCGGTGACGGCGGCTGCCTCCGCGACCCCATCCGCGGTCCGGCCCACCCCCGCGACCGTCCCAGGCGCGACCCGGTCTGTCGCCCGGCGGAGTGCTGGTCAACGCTGCCCCTCGGTGACGCGGTACCCAACCCCGAAGACGGTCTGGAGCAGGCGGGGCGAGCGCGGATCGCGCTCGATCTTGCGCCGGATGTTCTTGATGTGCGCGTCGATGGCACGTTCGTAGGAGGGGATGGCGACGCCGTGGACCGCGTCGAGCAATTGGGATCGAGTGAAGATGCGGCCCGGCTGGCGGGCCATGTGGAGCAGCAGCTGGAACTCGGTCGGGGTGAGCGTCACCTGGCGGCCGTCTACCGACGTCTCCATCCGCGGCACGTCGAGGGTGAGGACTTCGCCCACCCGCACGACGTCCTCATCGGCGCGGGCGCCGCTCGTGCGCCGCAGCACAGCGCGCACCCGCGCCACCATCTCCCGTGCGCTGAAGGGCTTGGTCACGTAGTCGTCGGCGCCCAGCTCGAGACCGGCGACCCGGTCGGACTCCTCGGTGCGGGCGGTCAGCATGATGATCGGCACGTCGCCGTCGCGACGGAGGGCGCGGGCGACGTCCAGACCGTCGAGCTTGGGGAGGGAGAGGTCGAGGATCACCAGGTCGGGGTGGCTGCGGCGGGCGACCTGCAGCGCCTGCTCCCCGTCACCCGCCGTGAGGACCTGGAAACCGGCGCGCTCCAGGTAGTCGCGGACCAACCGCACGATGTCGGGCTGGTCGTCGACGACGAGCACGGTGGTCATCGGGGGCATCGTAGGGGGTGCGCACGCTCTGCGGGCCGGCCCACGATCTCTCGAACGGGAGGCTGCCAGCGCTCGCAGGCATCGCCCATGGTGGTCGGACCTCTGGCCTGGTGGGGGGTGAGTGAGATCACCGTGACGGCTGGATGTGAGCGCCGTGTGAGTGCCGTGGGGAGGGGCGGCGGGACGCCCTGCATCCGTGGCGACCCCTGGGGTGTTGCCGTGCTTGACCCACGAGAGGTGACCTGCCACCGTTCACCTGAACGAGCACCTGAGGCCCGGCCGGGAATCCGAGAGCCCCCCGACCGACCGACCGCAGGCGAGAGCATGTCCGAGAAGGAGGGCCCAGCCATGGCGAAATTCCTGCTTGTCTATCACGGCGGCGGCATGCCGGAGTCACAGGAGGAGCAGGCGAAGGTGATGGCCGCCTGGGGCGGCTGGTTCCAGAGCACGGGCGGCGCTCTCAAGGACCCGGGGAACCCGATCAGCCAGACCAGCACCATCGCCCCGGATGGGTCGGTATCGCATGGCGGCGGGGCCAACCCCGTCAGTGGCTACAGCCTCCTGGAGGCGGAAAGCATGGACGCGGCGGTGGCGCTTGCCAAGGGGTGCCCGGTCCTCCAGGGCGGTGCGAGCATCGAGGTGGCGGAGACCTACGACGTCATGTGATGACCGGCACGGCGGTAAGGGGAGTCAGGGGAGAG
>CABEBF010000315.1_pt1 | contig 13640 bp, 14 predicted proteins | sample 3132511 | NCBI WGS metagenome assembly CABEBF01 (sample SAMEA5534345, study PRJEB31848) | metagenome | biome: tundra; feature: field; material: soil | place: USA | collected 2013-05 | depth 0.45 m | reverse complement strand
CAGCCAGACCGCGGTGAGGATCCCGACGGCGGGGGCCAGGAGCGGGAAGGGCCGCGGATACGGGCGCAGCGCCAGCGCCACTGACAGGCCGACTAGCGGCAGCGCCCCCAGGATCACGACCGGCACGGGCTGGCCAAGGGCCGGCGCCGCGACGGTGGTGGCGACCCCGGCGAAAGCCGCCATCCCGAGGCTGAGGCGGTGCGACCACGCCGACCCGAGCCGGACCGCCAGCCCCCCCGCTCCACCCCGCCGATCCCCCTCGATGTCGGGCAAGGAGTTGGCGAGCTGGAGGCTCAAGGCCAGCGCCAATGCGAGCGGTGGTGCGGCGATGGCGACCCGCAGGCTCAGATGCTGAACCGCGGCGCCGGCAGTGAGCGGCAGGCAGGCAAACCCCACCCAGTAGGGCAGCCAGGAGAGCGCCCCTCGTTTAAGCCCCAGGTCGTATCCGATGCCCGCCGCCGCGCAGGCCGCTGCGAGCGGCAGGGTGGGGAGGGGGAACGTCGCCGCCATCCCGAGGGCGACGGCGAATCCGACGAGGGCCGCGGCCCCGGCCACCGCGGGGCTCAGGCCTCCGCGGGCGAGCGGCTTCTCCGGCTTGACCAGGCGGTCGAGGTCACGATCGCAGAGGTCGTTGAGGGCGCCGATGGCGAACTGGATCGGCAGCATGATCCCGACCAGCCGCAGAGCGGTGACGGGGTCCGGCAACCGGTGGCGGGCGGCGGCTGCGGCCGCCACGAAGCAGGCGGTCACGAGCAGCGAGGGGCCCGGATGAAGCAGCGCCGCGGCCGTCTTGAGGGTGTGCAGCCGGACGCCGCCGGGGCCATCCCTCTCGGCAGACGGGCTCACGCGCAAGAGGCTCACGGTCTCACCGCCACGTTCCAACCTCCAGCGACCTCCCTCCAGGGCACACACTTGGCACAGTGAGCGCCCGAACGCCTGACCATCGCAGGCCAGGCCGATGAATCCGTCCGTGCGGTGCCAGCTGGCCCTGGTCAATCGTGACATCCGACCGGGTTGTGGGGGCATTGAGGTGCAGGAGGGGCCGGCCTGAGCTCCTTGTGGACGTCGCCCGAGAGCGTCATGTCGCCCACACCGCCGGGTGCCCCCTGCCTCCCGGTGCGACTCGCCGGGTTTGGGAGCGCCACCCCGAGCCATGGCGCCGGACCGGAGGAGCTCGCCGCGGTGGTCGCCCACGTGTGGCCGGACCTGGCACGCCACCTGGGTCCTCTTCTGGAGCAATCCAGCTGCGTCGGCCGCCGGCTGGTCCGTCCGCCCGCCGAGCTGGCCACGCCGCTGACGCCGTCCGCCCAGACGGCCGCCTATCGCCAGGTGGCGCCGGCTCTCGCCGAGGCGGCCGCGGCACAGGCGCTGTCGGACGCAGGTGTCGCCGCCGGCGAGATCGGCCTCCTCGTGGTCGCCTCCTGCACCGGCTTTGTCCTGCCCGGGATCGACGTGATGCTGATCCCCGGCCTCGGGTTGCGCGCCGATGTGGTGCGCATGCCGTTCACCGTCTTCGGCTGCGGAGGCGGGGCGGCGGGGCTGGCGCGTGCCTGCGACTGGGCACGGGGCCACCCCGGGCAGGTGGCGCTGGTCGTGGCCGTCGAGACCCCCTCCCTGACCTTCCGGCCCGACGACACCTCGATGGACAACCTCCTCAGCGCGCTCGTGTTTGGCGATGGCGCTGCCGCGGTGGTGGTCACCCCCGGCGAGCAGGGCCTGACCGTCGGCCGGACCCGGAGCGCTGTCGTGCCCGACACCGGCGACGCGCTCGGCTACGAGCTTGCCGACGACGGCCTCCAGGTGGTGCTCTCCCGCCGGCTGCCGGGCCTGCTGGCAAGCGCGCTTCCGGAGCTGGTCAAGGGGTTTCTCGGCGATCGGCCGCCTGCCGAGCTGGACGCCATCGCCGTCCACCCCGGCGGACCGGCGATCCTCACGGCGGTGGAGCGCTCCCTGGGGCTGAGGGCGAGTCAGACGGTGGCCTCGTGGGAGACGCTCCGGCGCACGGGCAACACGTCGTCCGCCGCCATCCTCGCGGTGCTCGCCGAGCTGGCCCGATCGCTCCCGGCGCCGCGCGGGCGCGGGCTCGCCATCGGTTTCGGGCCGGGGCTCGCCATCGAGCTGCTGGAGCTGGGATGGCGATGCTGAGCCGCCGCGGCCAGTCCGCTCTGGTCGCCGGCCTGGGGGCGATGCGCCTCGCCGAGGTGGCCTGGTCCTCGCGCAACCTCCGCCGCTCGGGTGCGGGCGGGCAGGCCGCGCCGCGCAGCTTCCCGCTCATGGTGGCGGCCAATGTCGCCCTCTTCACGCTCTGCCTCCGGCCGCGGCGCCGCCGCCCGCCCCTCGTCGTGGAGGCCGCCACCCTGACCGGGTTGGCGGCGGCGGTCGGGCTCCGCCTCTGGGTGATCGCGAGTCTCGGGCCCGCGTGGAACGTGAAGGGATTGGTCCCCGAGGAGATGACGGTGGTGACCCGTGGCCCGTATCGATGGGTGCGCCACCCCAACTACCTTGCGGTCATCGTCGAGTTCGCCTGCCTCCCCGTGGCCGTCGGCGCCTACGGTGAGGCGGTGCTGCTGAGCGCCGCCAACGCCGCCGTGCTCTTCCCGCGCATCCGCGCCGAGGAGGCACTCCTCGACCTGGTGCCCGGCTATCGCGAGGCGTTCGCGGGGGTTCCCCGTTTCCTGCCCACCAGGGGGCGCGCTCGCGGGCGCTGAGCGCGCCCCTTGTCTCAGATCCCGGCCAGGGAAAGCCAGTCGCGGGCCGACAGCCGGCCGAATCCCCAGTAGCCGCAGCTGACCCCGAGGAGGGCCTGCAACGCCCTCGGCCGGGTGGCCGCGCGGCTGATCGCCCGGCGGCTGGCGCGGGGGTGGCCGGCCATCAGCAGGGCGAGGCGGGTGAGGCGGCGGCGATCCCTCCAGAGCCTGCGGTGATCGCGCGTATAGGCGGTCGCGGCCTCCCCCGGCGAGATCCGCTCGGCGAGCGCGGCGTCGAGGTGCACCGCCATGCGCTCGGCCAGCAGGAGCCCGACCGCGATGCCCTCGCCGGTGGTGGGGTCGTCGTAACCGGCCGCATCTCCGACTAGGAACAGCCCGTCACCGGCGACCCGGCGCGGGCGCTGGTGGAAGAGCCCGGCGGCGAGCGGTCTGCCCAGAGGGTCGGCTCCCGCGAGCAGCGGCAGCGCCTCTCGCGCCGACTGCGCGTAGTCGCGGACGATGGCCCCGATGGTGTGGCGGCCACCCAGCACCGACACGAGCAGCTCGTCCGGCCCGACCGGCGCCAGGTACCATTCGTGATCCCCGGCCAGGCCGACCGTGATGCCGTGGATGTCGCGGGTGTCGACCCGCCAGTGACCGGCGAGACCGTAGCGCCCGTCACGCGGTGCCGGTGAGGTCCAGCCCGCGGCCGCGCGGAGCGGCGAATGCAGCCCGTCGGCGGCGACCACGAAGCGGGCGCTGATCGCTGACCCCTCGGTGATCACTCCCGTGACGTGACCCTGGGCGTCACGCTGTGGGCTGATCACGCGCACGCCCTCGGCGAAGGTCACGCCCGGCTCGACCCGCAGGGCCTCCGCCAGGACGGCGTCGAAGCGCAGCCGCCTCACCCCGAGCCCCCAGGCGGGGCCGCCTCCCGGCGGGGGTGGAAACGCGGCCGTCGCGCTGAGGGGCTGGTCGAGCATGCGGTAGGTGACCGACTGCAGCCGGGGTGCCCCGCCCGCGAGCAGGGCGTCGAGGAGGCCGAGGCGGCGCAGCACGGCCACGCCACTCGGCATCAGGCCCTCCCCGCACGCCTTGTCCCGGGGGAAGCGCGCCCGGTCGAGAACGAGGGTGCGGTGACCCGCACGGGCCAGCAGCAGTGCGGAGGCCACCCCGCTGGGTCCGGCTCCGACCACCACCACGTCGGCGTCCGCGGCGCTCACCGGCCGATCTTGCGCCTCGATGGCGAGGGCGAGACGCATCCCGCCGTCGCCGTATCCGTGACCGGATGTCAGGAGGTGCAGGGCCCCGTCAACCCTCCTCCCTCCCGTCCGCACTGGCGATCCGCCTTGGGCGTTGACCCGTGTGCGAGCAGACGAACTGACGCCGACCCTGAGTGAGGCGGGGCGGCGTCAGTTCTCCATGATCAGATCGGTGGTGGCGTTGATCGCCAGCGCCGACGTGAAGGTCGCGGGAAGCGGGGTGGTGGGCTGGTAGCGGTAGCCGACCGTCACCTGCACCAAGTCCGTGTTGGCGACGACACAATTGGCGGTGGAGTAGAGGCTGGCGGTCTGGAACGCCCAGCCCGTCGAGGCGTTGTAGTAGGCGCAGAGGGTGGGGGCAGAACCGGCCATCGTGTCCCAGTAGCTGATGGAGATGCAGCTGGTGGCGCCGGTGGGTACCGTGGCGCCCGGGCCGAAGCTCGGGACCGCCGACCCGTTGGACTGCGTCTTTCCTTGATGCAACTACACCAGCGATCACCTGCACTCGGAGACCGGTGAGTGATGGAGGTCCGAGAGGCGGCGCGACCCGTCGGTACGCCAACCGACCATTCGATCCACCGCGACGGGTCCGCCCACCGGCGGCGCAGGCCGCGCCCCGACCCCGGTGAGGCGGCTGTCCGGCTACGCCTTGAGCGCCTCGCGTTTGCGGATCGCGTTGCGGTCGTTGGCATTGAGGACCCGCTTGCGGAGTCGGAGGCTGGACGGGGTCACCTCGACCAGTTCGTCGTCCTGGATGAAGTCGAGCGACTCCTCCAGGGAGAGCGTGCGGGGCGGGGTCAGGGTGATGGTGAAGTCCGAGGTGGAGGAGCGGATGTTGGTCTTCTGCTTCTGCTTGGCGACGTTGACCGCGAGGTCCCCGGGACGGCGGTTCATGCCGACGACCATCCCCTCGTACACCGGGGTCCCCGGACCGATGAGGGGCTGTCCCCGCTCCTGGAGCGTCAGCAGGCCGTAGGCGACGGCCATGCCCGGCTGGCTGGCGGTCAGCACACCCATCCGGTGCGCGCGCGGCAGGAAACGCCACGGCTCCCAGCCGAGCAGCCGGGTGGCCATGACCCCGGTGCCGCGGGTGAGCGTGAGCAGGGTGCTGCGCACGCCGATCAGCGCGCGCGTGGGAGCGTGGTAGATGAGGCGCATCCCCCCGCCCGCATCCGTCCGCAGCGATTGCATGACCGCTCCCCGCGCTCCGAGCAGCTCGGTCACCGCGCCCAGATAACTCTGCTGGACGTCGATCACGCATTCCTCGACGGGCTCCAGCTTGGTCCCGTTCTTCTCCTTGGTGATGACCTGAGGTCGGGAGACCTCAAACTCGAAGCCCTCGCGTCGCATCGTTTCGATGAGGATGGCCAGGTGCAGCTCGCCCCGGCCGGACACCTCGAAGCCGTCTGCGGTGGCCCCGTCGGCGACGCGCAGCGCCACATTGGTGCGCAGCTCCTTGTCGAGACGCGCGCGCAGCTGGCGAGAGGTGCTGCTCAGCTTCTGCTCGCGCCCGGCGAAGGGCGACGTGTTGACCGTGAACTGCATTCGCAGGGTGGGGTCCCCGACCTCGATCCGGGGCAGCGCCTCCGGAGAGTCGGCGGCGCAGATCGAGTCGCCGATGTTGACGTCGGGAAGTCCAAAGACGGCGACGATGTCCCCGACCGTGGCCTCCGCGACCTCGATCTGGTGAAGACCGCGCCACACCAGGATCCCGGTGATGGCCTGACGGCCGCTCCACCCGTCGGCGGTGGCGACGACTACCTCCTGTCCCCTGGTGAGTGTGCCCCGCTGCACCCTGCCCAGGGCCAATCTGCCGCGGTAGGGGTCGTCGTCGAGCGAGCTGACCAGCATCTGCAGGCTGAGGGAGGGGTCCCCTCGGGGGGCGGGGACATGGGCGACGATGGCGTCGAGGAGCGGTTCGAGGTTGACACCGGGGACGTTGAGCGAGGTCGTCGCGGTCCCCTCGCGCCCCGTGGCGAAGATCACCGGGGCGTCGAGCTGGGCGGCGTCGGTCGCCAGCTCCAGGAGGAGGTCGTGGGTGGCCTCCAGGGCCACGTTGGGGTCGGCGTTGGTCCGGTCCAGCTTGTTGATGACGATCACCGGCCGGAGGCCGAGCTGCAGAGCCTGGCGCAGGACCACCCGGGTCTGGGGCATCGGCCCCTCGGCCGCGTCCACCAGGAGGAGGCAGCCGTCCGCCATCGAGAGGACCCGCTCGACCTCGCCGCCGAAGTCGGCGTGGCCGGGGGTGTCGATGACGTTCAGGGTGACGTCGTGATAGCGGATCGAGGTGTTCTTGGCGAGGATGGTGATGCCCCGCTCCCGCTCCAGATCGTTGGAATCCATGATCAGCTCACCGACCTCCTCGTGGTCGGCGAAGCTGTGGGTCTGCTTGAGCAGGGCGTCGATGAGCGTGGTCTTGCCGTGGTCGATATGGGCGATGATCGCCACATTGCGAATGTCGTTGCGCTCGATGACAGGCATGGGGGAGGGGTGTCCGATTCAGTGCGTCTGGTGTTCTGGGCCAACAGGAGCAGCCCGTCAGACGCGGACCACCTGGCTGCCGGGGATCAGGTCAAAGCCGGCGTCTTGAGTGTAGACGCCCACCGGGCAGCGGAGCGCGCGCACCGGTTGGACCCCACCGGCGGTCAGCCGCCGGCCAGCGCTCTTGCCAGGTCGGCGGCCGCGCGCCGCCCCGCCGCCGTCGTCGGGGCGCTCTGCTCGTACGTGTGAGCCACCGAGACGGCCTCGATCCACGGAGCGGTGGCCAGGTGGCGCAGCGCCGTCGCGACAGCCGCCAGGCTGGGGCCACCCCTCGCCGGGTAGAGGAGACCGGGCAGCTCGTCCGGATCCACCACGTCGAGGTCCAGGTGGACCTGCAGCGGCCGATAAGGGAGCGGCAGGGCGGAGAGCTCAGCCAGCGAGAGACGTCGGACGTCGGACGCGGCCAGTGCGGTGGCCTCCCCGGGATCGAGGTCGCGAGTGCCGACGAGGACGACGCGTCTCTCCGAAAGGGGGCGAATCCCGAGGCTGCGGATCATCGACTGGTCCCCGCGGCCCACCAGCATCGCGAGCGGCATACCGCCGAGATAGCCCGACGGCGTCGTCTCCGGGGTGTTGAAGTCGCCATGGGCGTCCAGCCAGATCAGGTCGGGATCGAGGCCGGCGCGCTGGAGCCCGGCCACCACCCCGATCGGCGCCATGCAGTCGGGTGCGTGGACCAGTGCCGGGACCCTCTCAGCCACCCACGCCGCGACGCTGTCGAGGATGCTCGCCATGCGCTGCATTGCCCCTTGCCCGCGCGGGGTTGCGGTCAGGGGAGGAGCATCCTCGACTGCGAACTCCGGCTGCGGATCCCCCATGCAGTACGGGACCGCGAGGGCCGAGAATCGGCGGGGCGGCATCAGCTGCACCTCGGGCCGCCCGGTGCCCGCGGATGACGGTTACACGAACAGTGTCGTCGGCGCCCGCTCCGGGCAATGCGGCGCTCCAGGATTCTGACTGAGTTGGGGCGTCGGCACGCCGAGCCTCGGAGCATCGTCGTTGGAAAGGGTGGTGCCGAGGCCCAGAATCGAACTGGGGACACCGGGTTTTTCAGACCCGTGCTCTACCAACTGAGCTACCTCGGCACGCCGCCCCGTCGGCGCTCTCGCGGCATCCTGCCCGGTGGCGCCCTCCAGTGCGAAGGCCGAGGATACCCGGTTCGCCACCGGCCGAGGCGGCGACGGCCGCACTCGATGGCGCATCAGGCCCGCTCCCGCGCCGCTCGCGCCCGCCGGATCAGCCCTCCAGCACCGCCGACGCCGGGCTCGCCAGCTCCGCCCGGCGGCGGGCGGTGACGATGGACGCCTCGGCGTTGCCGCCGAGGGCGGCCACCCCTGCCCGGATGGTCGTCTCCAGGGAGATGCGCCGCATCAATCCGAAGACCCGGTCGGCGACGGTCGCACCGGCCTCCACGCCGCCCTCGGTGATGAGCAGGACCGAGGTGCCCTCGCGGTCGATGGTCACCGGCTCGTTGGCCCGGGCGTACGCGATGATCAGCTGGGCGTAGCCGGCGCGGGCGCCTGGCGGGATCTCATCCGAGATCACGAAGACCAGGCACGCACCGTCGCTGCCGGTGTCGCGTGCTGTCGCGAGGAACTCGGCGCGGGTCACCGCCCAGGGTAGGAGGGAGAGCGCGTCACTGGTCACCAGGTGCCATGGTGACATGGGGACGGCTCAAACGGAACGCTCAGCGCGCCCGGGCGTCCTCACGGTGCGGGCAATCCTCGACGTCGTGGTGGCAGTGGCAGCTTGGGGAGACGGAGAGCAGCGCCAGGTCGCCGTCCGGGAAGGAGATGAGCGGCGCCCGGTCCGGCCCGGGCGCCCCGGCATCGCGGAGCTGCGCCGCCAGGACGTACATGGCCTCTCCGGCGACCCGCGTCCAGGCGGGCATGTTGGGCACCCCGGCGCGCACCATCCGCTCGGCCGCCTCGGCGGTCGGGGCCTCATCCAGGCGGCGGTGGCCGACCGACGGGCGGTAGCTGCCCGCGTGGAGGTCGGGCTGGGTCCCCGGGGCGTCCTCGAGCAGCGCGGTCACCGCCCTGCCCAGCAGCGGCAGGCCGGCCCCGACCAGCCGCCGGGTCAGGGTGCCGGAGGTGTCACGGGGGTCGACGGCGATCTCGGCCTGGGCGAGGATGGGCCCCGCATCGACCTTGGGGACCGCCCGATGCAGGCTGATGCCGGTCCGCGGCACCCCGTCGGCGATGACCCAATAGACCGGCTCCGGCCCCCGATACTGGGGCAGCAGCGAGGGGTGGATGTTGATGAAGCCGTGATGGGGGATGCGCAAGGTGGGGGCGTTGACGATCTGATTGAAGCTGGCCATGACCGCCGCGTCGGGTCGCAGCGCCGCGATGTCGATCCGGCTGTGGTCGTCATTGATCCGCCAGGCGCGGAGCAGGGGGACGCCGAGGTGATCGGCGATCCGGCTCAGGGCGTTGTCCCCGAGGATGGCCGGGTGGGCGCCGGGGGAGGTGACGATCCCGCAGACGTGGACATCCAGCTGGAGCAGGCCGAGGAGGAACGCCAGCGAGTAGTCGGAGGGGAAGCCGACGAAGAGGATCCGCGGCCCCGAGCCGGCCTCGGCGTGGCGCGCCGGTGCCCCGGGGAGGTCGCGGTCGGGGGCGAAGCTCAGGCTGGGCCGCGCCAGCAGCTCGTCGCGGATGGCGTCCAGGTAGGGGGAGATCGTCGCCATATGGCCATTCTGGCGAGTCAGGCCGTTACCAGCCCCTCGCGGCGGAGGGCGGCCAATGCTTCCACCACCGCCCCGGGCCGCGCCGCCGCCGGGAGAGCGGCGACGGCTCGCTCCAGCGCGGCGACGCTCTGGTCCGGCCGGGCGAGCATGGCGCGGAGGATGGCGCCCCGGAGCTGGCGCATGCTCCCGGGGTAGGGTGCCTGCTTGCGGGGGGGGGCCTCCACCCCGTCCGCGAGGCGGGCACGTGACGCGCAGCCCGGGGCGAGCGGGCAGCGCTCGCAGGCGGCGCTCCGCCGCCGGCAGAGCAGGGCACCGACGTCGAAGAGCGCCAGGGTGTAATCGCGCCAGGACATCGACGCCGGGCGATGCGTCTCGAGGGCCGCGTCCAGGCGAGCGCCCGGAGCCGTCTCCACGCCGAGGTAGCAGCGGGCGGCCACCCGCCCGAGGTTGACGTCGCGGGCGGGCGCTCCGGGCCGGTCGAAGGCGAGGCAGAGGAGGGCACGGGCCGTGTACGGCCCGACCCCGGGGAGGCTCCGCAGCCCTGTCTCGTCGGACGGCCAGCCACCCGCCGCGATCATCGTCGCCGAGCACCAGAGGGCGGCCGCCCGTCGCGGGTAGCCGAGACCGTCCCATTCCCGGAGCACCTCGTCGAGGGAGGCTGCGGCGCAGCTCTCCGGGGTGGGCCAGCGCTCGAGGAAGCGGCTCCAGCGGGAGAGGACCCGGGCCACGGGGGTCTGCTGGAGCATCACCTCGCTCACCAGCACGGCCCAGGGGTCGCGGGTCCGCCGCCAGGGCAGGACGTGACGGCCTCCGGCCGCGTACCAGGCGGCGAGGCCCGCGGTCGCCGAGGGCACCGTGTTCACCGCCCCCACCGCTGACCGTGCCCTGGGAGCGACGTGGCACACTCGCTGGCACACACTAGGAGGAGAGCATGGCGCGGCACACGGTCACCCTCATCCCCGGCGACGGCATCGGCCACGAAGTCAGCGCCGCGGCGCGCCGGGTCATCGACGCATCCGGGGCGGACATCGAGTGGGAGGTCCACGACGCCGGCCTCGACGTCATCGAGAAGTACGGCGAGCCCATGCCGCCCCACGTGCTCGCCTCGATCCGCAAGAACCGGGTCGCCATCAAGGGCCCCCTCACCACGCCGGTGGGCAAGGGCATGCGGAGCGTCAACGTCGCGCTGCGCCGGGATCTGGACCTCTACGCCCTGGTCCGCCCCTGCAAGTCGTACCCGGGTGTCCGCAGCCGCTACCAGGACATCGACCTGGTGATCATCCGCGAGAACACCGAGGACCTCTACGCCGGGATCGAGTTCGAGGAGGGGGAGCCGGAGACTCTCAAGCTCATCGAGACGATCGGCGAGCTGGGGGGCCGGACCATCCGGCCCGACTCCGGCATCAGCATCAAGCCGATCTCCGTGTTCGGCACCCAGCGCGTCTTTCGCTTCGCCTTCGCCTGGGCCAAGGCAAACGGTCGGCACAAGGTCACGGCCGTCCACAAGGCCAACATCATGAAGTACACGGACGGTCTCTGGTTGCGGGTCGCCCAGGAGGTCGCCCAGGAGTTCCCCGACCTGGAGTTCGAGGATCGGATCGTCGACAACATGTGCATGCAGCTGGTCCAGAAGCCGGAGCTGTACGACGTCATGGTGATGCCCAACCTGTATGGCGACATCCTGAGCGACCTCTGCGCCGGCCTGGTCGGTGGCTTGGGGCTCGCCCCCGGGGCCAACATGGGGGACGAGATCGCCGTCTTCGAGGCCACCCACGGATCGGCCCCCCGGTACGCCGGCAAGAACGTGGCCAACCCCATGGCGATGATGTTCAGCGGCGTCCTGATGCTCCGTTACCTGGGTGAGACCGAGGCCGCCGAGCGGCTGGAGCGCGGCCTGGCCGCGGTCATCGCCCGCGGAGAATCGGTCACCTATGACATGAAGCCGCAGCGCGACGACCCCACCGCGGTGGGCACGTCCCAGGTGGCGGACGCGGTCATCGCCGAGATGGAGCAGCCCCGGGTCTCGGCGTAGGGGGAGAGGGGCGCGCTACCGCCATGCCCGACATCAGGGCAGGAGCTCCTCGCGGTAGGAGGTGACCCGGAGCCGGGGCTCAGCGACGGCCCGTTCCCCGGTCGCCGCCTCGTTGAAGGCGGCGGCGAGCCCGTCGCGCTGGAAGGCGGCGCTGATCCGCTGGGCGGAGGCGTCGTCCGGATCCCAGACCACCGGCTCGAGACCGGGATGGTCGCGGAGGTGGCGCCAGATGGCGTCGGCGACGCGGGCGGCCAGCTCAGGAGAGGGCACCCCGTCAGGGAAGACCGCCGGGGCCAGGCTGCGGCAGTACGCCTCGGCCTCGGGGGTGCCGGCCAGGAGGTCGGAGCCCGATGGTCCGCGCGGTCGCGGGGTCGTGTCCATGAAGGTGCGATCGTGGCACGTCAGCGGGAGGGCGCGGTCCGCTGCCGGACGGCCGCCGCGGTCCCGCCGCGGTCCGCGCCGCCTCCCCGCCTCGCCCGGCGGCGCTCCGGCCAGAAGGGCAGGTCGAGGATGAGGATGGAGACGAGCGCCACCCCGGTGGCGCCGACCAGATACCACGGCCACGGCCCGAGCGGGGCGAGCAGGCCGGGTGGGTGCTGGGTGTGCAGGTAGTCGTAGTCGCCCCCGGTCGCGAGGTCCACCACTCCCACCAGGACGAAGAAGACGACCGTGATGGCGATCACCCGGAAAGCGGCTCGGGGCCGGGGGTGGAGGCCGAGGCCGATCACCAGCCAGCTGGCGGCGAGGATCACCCCGATGTGGTCGGTGTAGAACTCGAGCCAGTCGTAGGAGGGGAAGAAGATGGGGTGGTCGGGGGTGAGCAGCCCCTGGATGGTGCCGGCCAGCCCCCAGAACCAGGTGATCTCGACCAGGATGGGCCGCCGCGTGACCAGGGCCACGCCGCCGACGAACGCCGCGACGTCGCAGACGTAGAGGGGGAGGCTGAACCCGACCGTCCAGGTGTGGGCGACGTAGGTCTCGCCCAGCCCGCCCTGCCACTGGACGATCTCGAAGGCGATCTCGTTGGCGATGAGGAGGAAGGCGAGCACCCAGGAGGCCACCGTGACCCAGCGCCCCGGCCGCAGCCTGACCAGCGGGACCAGACCGGCGACGACCGCCACCGTGACGGCGAGGGCTAGGACGTGGCCGGGACCGACCGATTGATCCATGGGCCGGAGTCTGGGACCGGGACGGCGCCGGCGCATCGGGGAAAGCCCGTGGCGTGTACAGTCGCGGTGTTTGTGGCAGGAGTTCGGAGGGCGTGATCCAGGGATGGCCAGCACCGCCGAAGGGGAGCCGATGGGCGAGCGAGCCGGCGTGCCCGAGCTGCAACCCGAGCACCACCGCGACATCCAGGGGGGGACGGCCCGGGCGGCCGTCTTCGGGGTCAGCGACGGTCTGCTGACCAACGTCTCGCTCATTCTCGGGGTCGCGGGCGCCAGCCCGACCTCCGGTCTCGTCCGCCTCGCCGGCATGGCCGGCCTGGTGGCGGGGGCCATCTCGATGGCCGCGGGCGAGTACATCTCGATGTCCGCTCAGAGAGAGCTGTTCCACCGCGAGCTGGCGGTCGAGCGGGAGGAGCTGCGCCGCAACCCTGACCTCGAGCGGCGGGAGCTGGTCGCTGTGTACGTGGGGAGGGGCGTGCCCCGGGCGATCGCCGAGGACTTCGTCGAGGCGCTGATGCGCGACCCGGACGTGGCCCTGCAGGTGCACAGCCACGAGGAGCTGGGCATCGACCCCTCGCGCACCGGGTCGCCGTTCGGCGCCGCGGCGTCGTCGTTTGTCAGCTTTGCGATCGGGGCCGTGATCCCGCTCATCCCGTGGTTCTTCGCCACCGGCTGGGGAGCCGCGCTCGTCTCCATCGTCCTGGGTGCGGTGGCCGCCGCCGCCATCGGCTGCGCCATCGGCTACTACTCGGAACGCTCGATGGTGCGCGCCGCCCTCCGCCAGCTGCTCATCACCGCCGGCGCCGCGGCAGTGACCTTCGGCGTGGGCAGGCTGGTCGGCGTGGGCGTCATGCCGGCGAGCTGATGGAGGACAGGCAGGTGACCCACCGCATCCTCGTGGCGGAGGACGAGGCGGACATCCGCGAGCTACTGCGGCTCGCCCTGACCGCCGCCGGCTACGAGGTCGAGACCGCGCCCGACGGCGGTGCCGCCTGGGAGCTGGCGTTGGCCCGGCCCCCCGAGCTGGTGGTCACCGACCTGCGCATGCCCGCGATGGACGGCCTCGAGCTGATCCTGGCATTGCGCTCGGAGCCGTCCTTGAGCCGCATCCCGGTCATCCTCTTCACCGCCTACGTCTCCTCCGACCCGCGGGTGTCCGAGGCCGGGCAGATCTGGGGGGTGGAGGTGGTGACCAAGGGGTCCATCGCCGAGCTCCGCAGGGCGGTGGCACGGCTGCTCCGAGGCGAAGGGGCCTAGGAG
>CABEBF010000313.1_pt1 | contig 13664 bp, 13 predicted proteins | sample 3132511 | NCBI WGS metagenome assembly CABEBF01 (sample SAMEA5534345, study PRJEB31848) | metagenome | biome: tundra; feature: field; material: soil | place: USA | collected 2013-05 | depth 0.45 m | reverse complement strand
GCCCCCCTGCTCGGCGGCGGGTACGGTCTGCCGGCGCCGGTCGCCTCCCTCAGTCACAACCTGGCGGTGGGGGGCCAGGCCCTCCTCTCCCTGTTCGGAGCGGACCTCTTCAGCCGTCCGGCCGGCCTGGCCTGGGTATCCGTCCTCCTTCACCTCTGCGGGCTCGCGCTGGTGGTGGGGGTGCTGGCCTTCCTGCTCCGGCCTCGCCGCTGGCTGGGTCTCGACCTCGTGTCCCGTGTCCTCACCCTCGGCATGCTCGCCGCCGCCGCCGCCTACATCGTCGGCCAGCAGGCGACGGACCTCACCTCGGCCCGGTACCTCGTTCCCTTCCTGGGCTTCGGGGCGGTCCTGGCCGGCCGCGAGGGCGTGCCCCGGCTGATGGCATGGCGCCCCCGCCTCTGGCTCGGAGCGGTGGCCCTCGGCGCCGCCTACGCCGGCGTCTTCGCGGCCGGGGCGATCAGCGCGCAGCCGGCGCCGGCACCGCTCACGGCGGTGACCTCCTGGCTGTCAGAGCACGGGGCGACCCACGGCCTGGGCACCTATTGGGACGCCAACGTGGTCACGGTGAGCACCCAAGGAGCGATCACGGTCCGGGCCGTCAGCGCGACCTCCAATTCGCTGATGCCTTTCCTCTGGCACACCACGGTGTCCTGGTACGACCCCCAGCGCGACCGGGCCACCTTCGTCCTCCTCGACGGGAGCGACAGCAGCGACCGAGCCGTCGTCGAGGCGTCCCTGGGCCCACCGAGCGAGATGACCACGGTGGCCGGCACCACGATCATGGTGTGGCCCGGCAATGTGCTGGGTGACCTCTCGCCCCCCTGAGGACGGACCGCCGGCGGCGACCCGGGTGGGACGGCTGGATCCCTCGGACTAGACTGGCTCGACGTGGAGCCGGCGCAGCCCATCTACCTCGACCACGCCGCGACCACCCCCCTCGACCCCGAGGTGCGTGCGGCCCTCCTGCCCTGGCTGGGGGAGCTGTTCGGCAACCCCTCCTCGGCCCACCGGCACGGCCGGCGGGCCCGCGCCGCCGTGGACGACGCCCGCGACCGGGTCGCCGCCGCCGCCGGCTGCGCGTCGAGGGAGGTGATCTTCACCTCGGGCGGGACGGAGGCCGACAACCTCGCCCTCCGCGGGGTCCTGGAGCGGTGGGGGGCAGAGCGCGGCCGTCACCTGGTGGTCAGCGCCGTCGAGCACGAGGCGGTGCTCACCACCGCCCGGGACCTGGCCGCGGCCGGCCGCGCTGAGCTGACCGTCGTCGACTGCGATCGACGGGGGCGAATCGACCCCGCCGCGGTGGCCGCGGCCGTCCGTGCCGACACCGTGCTCGTCTCGGTGATGCTCGCCAACAACGAGGTGGGGACGCTCCAGGACCTCCCGGGCATCGCGGCCGCCGTCCGTGCCCGCAACCCGCGGGCCCTGGTGCACACCGACGCCGTCCAGGCTCTGGGTCGGCTCCCACTCGGCCTCGACGCTCTCGGGGTGGACCTCCTGAGCCTCAGCGCCCACAAGGCGTACGGGCCCCAGGGGGTGGGCGCGCTGGTGGCCCGCCACGGCGTCTTCCCTGCTGCCCAGGTCACCGGCGGGGGTCAGGAGCGCGGGCGGCGATCCGGTACGGAAAACGTGGCCGGCGTCGTGGGCTTCGGCGCGGCCGCCCTTGTGGCGGAGCGCCGCCGGGAGACCGATGCGTCGGAGCTCTCCCATCTGGCTGATTGGCTGACCGACCTACTCACCGAGAGCGTCCACGGCCTCGAGCCCACCGGCGATCCGGCAACCCGGCTCCCCGGCCTCTGCAGCTTCGTGGTCCGCGACTGCCGGAGCGAGCTCCTCCTCGCCGTCCTCGACGAGCTGGGGGTCTCCGCCTCGGCCGGCAGCGCCTGCTCCAGCGGGGCGCCCGTCCCCTCGCACGTCCTCGCCGCCATGGGCTTCGGCGATCTCGCCGGCTCCGCCCTCCGTCTCAGCCTGGGGCGATCCACGACCGGCGCCGGCGTCCAGGCGGCTGCCGAGCGGGTTCGGATCGCCGTTGACCGCATCCGGCGGGTCCCGGTCGGCCCCTCCGGGTGAGCCTCCGGCCACGTCGAACGGGTAGCCACCCCTCCCGACGTCGTGTCCCCGCAGGACCCCAGAGCAAGGACTACTGGGACGCTCCGCGGCGTGATCGGTAGACGGCGCGGAGCCGCCGGTACCCGGTGAGGAGGATCGGGGGCGCGATCTGTCGGACGATGCCGCGCACCGGTCGGCGGCTGGACCGGCGAGCCGGCGGAACCTGGAGCGGTGCAGTGGCACTCTCGGTGGGGTCAGGGACCGGCGGTTTCGCGGGATCGGGCAGAGGTGCTGTGGCACTCTCGATGGAGTCGGGCACCGGCGGCTTCGCGGGGTCCGAGAGAGACCCCTCCGGGGCCGGGGTGGCCACGGTCACGAGCCTCACCTCCCCGTGGGCAAGGTGGTAGAGCCCCGAGGAGTCGAGGTCGGGTTGCGATTCCACCCAACCCTCGACGTCCTCCCTCCGAAGGCCGGCCGGGTCCCAGGTGGCATAGAGCTTGAGAGGTGACAGGCACAGAAGGCGGAGGTCCCCGCGAAGGAACTCTTCCCACAGCGCCACGTGGACCCCCACCGCGTGGGGCGTCGCCCAGTCATCGAAAACAGCCACCCCTCCCGGGCCCAGGAGCGCCCGCGCGGTCGCGATGTCTTCACGCACCGCCTCGTACGTGTGCGCGCCGTCCACGTGGATGAGCCGGCAGGTACCGGCGCGCTCTGCCCGGTCGATCGAGGTGGAGGGCATCTGCCAGACCGTCGGCAGGGCCCTGTGGAAGCGCAGGAACTGGCTCTCGAAGGCGCCGCGACGAAGACCCGAGTACCACGTGGCAGATTCGTTGACATTCTCTTCCTCGAGCCCGCCTACCTCTCCGAAGACGTCGCAGACGATCAGGGACTCTGCGTGACGCGGTAGATAGCCGAGAAGGATCGCGCTCTTCCCCATGTACACACCGATCTCCAGGAGATCCCCGGTGGTGCCCCGCTGCTTCTGGAGGTCGTCGACCCCAATCAGCAGCCGGGCGTCGAGCGCAGTGAACCAGCCCGGAATCTCGTCTAGCATCCGAATGTAGTCGCCCGCCGTCTCCGGCGTCGGGCTCTCGGCAGGCATGCGCCGCGATCTTAGCCAATGGGTCAATACGAGGCTCGCAACATGACGGTGGGCGGTGCGGGCGATCCACGACCGGCGCGGAGGTCGAGGCGGCCGCGAGGCCGGTCCAGGAGGCGGTGGCCAGGGTGCGCAGTGGTGGAGGGATTGCCGCCCCTATCCGGTGATCGTCAGGCGCTCCATGGGCTGCCCGGTGACCTCGGCGATCAGATCGAAGTCCTTGTCGAGATGCAGGACGGTCAGGCCGCCGAGCTCCGCCGCCGCGCTGACGATCAGGTCGGGCACGGAGGGGCCCCGATGCTGGCCACGGTCGGCGAGCAGGGTCAGCACCTCCATCGCCCGCCCTTCCATGGCCGGCGTGAGGTGCTCGACGGGCATCGATGAGAGCGGCGATGCAGCCAGACCGGAGCGCAGGTCCGCTCCTGATCGTGCCGAGTAACCGACCTCGAGACGAGTAACGGCGGTGATCCGCACCAGGCCCCGTTCGATGCGTGCAGCCCACTCGAGAGCGTCCGGGCTCACAGCGAGGCGGACTAGCGCCGACTTGTCGATCAGCCAGGCGCTTACCGCCACGCCTGTGCCATGACGTCCGGGTTCGCCAGGTCGGAGAAGACCTCGCCAAAGCGGCTGAGATCAGCGAGGCCGACGTGCGAGGCGGTGATGGTTGCCTCCTGGGTCAGGCGGCGGCGCAGGTACTCGCTGCGCGAGAGCCCCACCCGGCCGGCCCGCGCGTCCAACGCCGCCAACACATCATCGGGAACGTCCCGGACGAGGACATCTGGCACTTGCCCACCTCCTGTGATATCTGATGATATCATATTGTCGCGCGGTGCCCGCTCAGGCGGGCCAGGCGGTCAGCAGGTCGTCGGGGCCGAGCACGACATCCAGACCGCCGCACGCGACCCCCGCTCGGGACACGGCGACATGACGGGTGCCGGAGTGCATTCCCGGGATGACCTGAGCCGAGCGCACCAGGGTGCGGACGTCGGAGTCGTCGACGGGCGCGTGCTCGCGCCACTTCACCGTCCCCACGAAGCTGACGGTGTGGCGCTCTTCCGGCGTCCCGACCAGGTCGACCTCGACGGTGTTGGCACGTGTCCAGTAGCCGCCGACGGCATCAGCGTCGCCGAAGCGCGGGTCGGGAAGGAGCCGCCCCATTGCCTCGCGGACAACCGGCTCGATCGCCTTGCCGCGATAGCTGGGCCAATCGCGCCGGATGCTTTGGAGAGCCAGATCCGACCGCCCTCGATTGACCAGCTCCAGGCAGGGCCGGAGCTGGCGCAGCCAGAATCGCAGGTAGGGGTCGGCCACCCGGTATCGGGGCTCGCGGCTGCGTCGCGCGCTGAGAGGCTCGTCGACCGCGACCACCCGCTTGTCGTCCACCAGGACCTTCAGGGCGCGGCTGAGCGAGGATGCCGCCAGCCCGGCCCGGACGCCGATGGCCGAGAAGGTCGTCTCCCCAGCGCCGATGGCACCGAGCACACCACGCGCCGGGAGATCAGCGGGGAACTCGGCAGAGAGCATCCGCTCGCCGGCGACCAGCAGGGGGGACATGGCGTCACTGAGGGCCTCCTCCAGGTAATCCCAGAAGCTGCGGCCCTTTGTCCAGGCGACGGCCAGACGGGGGAGCCCGCCGATGACGAGGTAGGCGTCGAGGGCCGCGGCGGCATCGAGGCCGAGCAACCCGGCGATCGCCCGTGGCGAGAGCGGAGGCACGACGAGCTCTCGGGGCTTGCCGAAGAGCGGGCGGCCGTAGCCGGCCAGGGCTTCCATCATGCGCAGATCGGAGCCGATCAGGATGAGCAGGACCGGGCGGCCCTCCATCCGCCGGTCCCAGACCTCCTGGAGCACTGCCTCGAACCCCGGCTCGCTGTCGACGAGATACGGCAGCTCGTCCAGGACCACGACGGAGGGCGCCTGAGGGCTCGCCGTTTCGGCAAGCAGGTTGAGGGCGGCCGACCAGCTTCCCAGGCCGCCGCCGCGGGCGGTCTCGGCTGCTGGGAGCGCCGAGGCTCCGATCTCCGCCACGAAGCGGGCCAGCTCTTCGGCCCGCGGCAGCCCGGTCGCCTGGAAGTAGACAGAGGGCAGGCCGGCACGCTCCAGAAACTCCTCGACCAAGCGCGACTTGCCCACCTGGCGCCGTCCGCGCACGGCCAGCAGCCGACCTGTGCCGTGCGCCCGGACGCTTTCCAGATGCCGCTCCAGGGCGGCCAGCTCCTCGGTGCGGTCGACGAAGCTCGACGGGGCAGCCTTCACGATCTGAGACTACCATTCTTGGTACTGCCACTGATGGAACCAACCTGTGGTTTCCCGCAGCGCGCGAGTCGGCCGCGGCGCTCCTGGGTCCTCTCCCTCACTCCTGTGCGGTCATCGCCGAACAGCTCGCGAACCCCGCCCAGGGCAGCGACCCGCCCCAAGCGCGTACAATTCCTGGTATGACGGTCGGGATTTCGACGTCGGCCTCGTTCAGCATGCGGGTGAGCTCCAAGGCTCACTACGGCCTGCGGATGATGACCGAGTTCGCCAGAGCCTACGGGAGGGGACCGATGAGCCTCGCCGAGGTCTCCCGGAACGAGCACCTGCCCCTCTCCTACCTCGAGCAGCTCGCCGCCCAGCTCCGCCGCGGCGGCCTGGTCGACTCCACCCGAGGCGTCTACGGCGGCTACCGCCTCACCCGGCACCCGGATTCGATCTCGGTGCTCGACGTGGTCCAGGTGGTGGAGGGCGAGGTGGCCCCGGTGGAGTGCGTCTCCCACGATTACGTCCAGGGCACCTGCGTCCGGGAGGGCGACTGCGCCTCCCAGACCCTCTGGCGCCGGCTCAAGAACTCGATCGACGCAGTGCTCAGCGAGACGACCCTGCAGGAGCTGGTCTCCGACCACGCCCTGGTCGACAGCTTCGCCCCGCTGCCCCTCCTCGCTGGAGGAATCGGGCGGCGCGTGGCTCAGGAGGTGGCCCATGTCTGAGATCGCCGAGGAGGCCCGGGTGGTGGCCGCGACCAACGCTGCGGGCGCGCCGCCCACCGCGGAGCTGCACGTCGACGGCCTCCGGGTGTCGGTGGAGGGCAAGCCGATCCTGGACGGCGTGGACCTGCGCGTCCCGGTCGGCCAGGTCCATGTCCTGATGGGGCCCAACGGCTCCGGCAAGTCCACCCTCGCCTACAGCCTGATGGGCCACCCCAAGTACCAGGTCACCGGCGGTGCGGCGAGCTTCGACGGCCAGGATCTGCTGGCCCTGACCCCCGACCGCCGGGCCAAGCTGGGCCTCTTCCTCTCCTTCCAGAACCCCATCGCCATCCCCGGGGTGACCACCGTCAACTTCCTCCGTGCGGCACTCCGGGCCCAGGGGAAGGAGCTTCCTGCCCGCGAGTTCATCGCCCGGTTGGGGGAGGAGATGACGGCGCTCCGGATGGACCCGAGCTTCCGCTCCCGCTACATCAACGACGGCTTCTCCGGCGGGGAGAAGAAGCGGGCCGAGACCCTCCAGCTCGCCATGCTGGAGCCCCGTCTCGCCATCCTCGACGAGCCGGACTCCGGTCTGGACGTCGACGCCCTGCGCATCGTGGCCGACGGAGTCCTCCGGGTCATGGAGAAGAGCGAGGGACGGATGGGTGTGCTGCTCATCACCCACTACTACCGGATCCTGGAGAACCTCACCCCCGATCGGGTCCACATCATGCACCAGGGCAGGATCGTCGACAGCGGCGGTCCGGAGCTGGCCCACCTGATCGAGCGCGAGGGTTACGACCCCTACATCACCGCGACCAGTCCCCCCGGGACGGAGGTCTCACGCCGATGACCGTACAGGCCCACGAGCTGACCAAGGACTACAAGTTCGGCTTCCACGATGTGGACGTCTCGGTGTTCCGCACCGAGAAGGGGATCTCGCCCGAGGTGGTCGCCGCCATCTCCGACCACAAGCAGGAGCCGGCGTGGATGCTCAAGTTCCGCCTCAAGGCGCTGGAGCACTTCTTCAAGCGGCCCATGCCCAACTGGGGCGCGGATCTCTCCGGCATCGACTTCGCCAACATCTACTACTACATCAAGCCGGTCGACGAGATGGGGCGGACCTGGGACGATGTCCCCGACTCGATCCGGAACACCTTCGATCGCCTCGGCATCCCCGCGGCGGAGCAGAAGTTCCTGGCCGGGGTCTCGGCTCAGTACGACTCCGAGGTCGTCTACCACAGCATCCGCGACGACCTCAGCAAGCTGGGCGTGCTCTTCAGCGACTGCGACACCGGGCTGCGCGAGCACGAGGAGCTCTTCAAGCGCTACTTCGGCACCGTGATCCCGCCCAACGACAACAAGTTCGCGGCCCTGAACAGCGCGGTGTGGTCGGGCGGCTCCTTCGTCTACGTCCCCAAGGGGGTACGCGTCGACGTCCCGCTCCAGGCCTACTTCCGGATCAACAGCGACAACATGGGCCAGTTCGAGCGGACGCTGATCATCGCCGACGAGGGCTCCTACGTCCACTACATCGAGGGCTGCACGGCCCCCACCTACTCCAACGACTCGCTGCACGCCGCGGTGGTCGAGATCATCGCCGAGAAGGGTGCCCACGTCCGCTACACCACCATCCAGAACTGGTCGGACAACGTCTACAACCTGGTCACCAAGCGCGCCATCGCCAAGGAAGACGCAACGATCGAGTGGATTGACGGCAACTTGGGCTCCAAGGTCACGATGAAATATCCCTCGATCTACCTGATGGGCGAGCGGGCCCACGGGGAGGTCCTCTCCGCCGCCTTCGCCGGCAATGGTCAGCACCAGGACGCGGGCAGCAAGTGCATCCACGTGGCACCCAACACGACGAGCAACGTGGTCAGCCGCTCCATCTCCAAGGGGACCGGGCGCACCTCCTACCGCGGCCACATCCGGGTCCTCCCCAAGGCGACCAACGTGAAGGCCAACGTCCGCTGCGACGCGCTCCTCCTCGACGAGGAGTCCCGGAGCGACACCTACCCCTACATGGACATCGAGAACCCGGACGTCACCTTCGGTCACGAGGCCAGCGTGTCCAAGGTGGGAGAGGACCAGATCTTCTACCTCCAGTCCCGGGGCATCGACGAGGTGCAGGCCACCGCGCTCATCGTCAACGGCTTCTTCGAGCCCTTCGTCAAGGAGCTGCCGATGGAGTACGCGGTGGAGCTCAACAGGCTGCTGGCGCTCTCCATGGAGGGGTCCATCGGGTGACCGAGGCACCGACCGCGACCGGGGTCGTCTGCCGGGAGACCCTCGACGCCAGAGTCGCGGGCAGCCCGGCGTGGCTCGCCGACCGCAGGACGGCGGCCTGGGACGCCTTCTCGGCGATGCCGGCGCCGTCCTCGTCACGCGACGAGGACTGGCGGCGCACCGACATCGCCAAGCTCCACCTCGACCGTTTCGCCGCAGCTGGAACTCCCGCGCGCGAGCTGCTGGAGCTGGCCCAGAGCCGCCACGCCACGGCCCTCCCCGGAGCGGCGCTGGTCCTCTGCGGCCCGGACGGAAGTGTGACCGTCGAGAACGCGGAGTCGCTGCTCGCCCAGGGGGTGATCGTCTCCTCCCTGGAGGAGGCGGCGGTCCGCCACCCCGACCTGGTCCAGCGCGGTCTCTCCGGGATCGGCATCGGTGAGTCGTACTTCGTGGCCATGTGGAACGCGCTCTGGCGGGGCGGCGTCTTCATCCACGTCCCCGCCGGGATGCAGGCGGTGACCCCGGTCTGGATCGGACATCTCGCCGCCGGGGACGAGCAGGCGTCCTTCCCCGCCACCCTGGTGGTGCTCGACGACCACGCCTCGCTGACCCTGGTCGAGGACCTCGTCGGCCCGGCCGACCCGGCTCCCCGCCTCTCCGTCGCCGTCACCGCGCTCCAGCTCGGAGAGGACGCCCGCCTCGACGACATCCCCGTGCAGCAGCTCCCCCCCGAAACCTGGCACTTCTCGACCCGCCGGGCCAACTGCGGTAGCAGCGCCCACTACCGCCTATTCGGCGCGACCCTCGGGGCCCGGCTCCAGAAGGCCTACTGGGACGTGATCCTGGAGGGCCGTGGCTCCGAGGCCGACGTCTTCGCGGTCTGCTTCGCGGACGCCCACCAGCACATCGACCACCAGTCCCTCCAGGTCCATCGCGGACCGGACACCCGGAGCAATCTGCTCCTCAAGGTGGCCGCACGCGACCACGCCCAGAGCGTCTACGGGGGTCTGATCGACGTCCTGCCCGGAGCCATCCACGCGGACGGCTACGTGGTCAACCGCAACCTCCTGCTCAGCCAGGGGGCCAGCGCCAGCGGCGTCCCGCGGCTGGAGATCAAGGCCAACGACGTCCGCTGCGGGCACGGGACGACGGTGGGCCACGTGGACGACGAGGAGCGCTTCTACCTGATGGCGCGCGGCATTCCAGCGGACGACGCCGAGAGGCTGGTGGTCCGCGGCTACTTCGCCGATGTCCTCGACCGCGTCCCCCTCGAGACCACCCGGGAGTGGCTGCTCGCGCTGGTCGACGCCGAGATCGGAGATGGGGGTGGGGGCGGGCTCGACGCCGACGAGGTCGCTCCGTGATCGCGGACCAATGGGTGATGGTGGCCAGGGCGGCCGACATCCCTCCGGGACACGCGGCGCGGGTCGAGATCGATGAGGTGCCGATCGCGATCTTCAACATCGAGGGGCGGCTGCACTGCGTCGACGACACCTGCACCCACCAGGAGGCCTCGCTCTCCGAGGGCGACCTGGACTTGGAGCGCTGCGCCATCGAGTGCCCGCTGCACGGCTCGGCGTTTGACCTGCGCACGGGTGACGCCATCACCCTGCCCGCGGTGGAGCCGGTGCGCGTCCACCGGGTGGAGGTCGCCGACGGCATGATCAGGGTTGCCCTGAGCGGCTGAATCCATGGCCACGACCATCCACCCCGCCACCGCCCCCTCCCTGGACCTGGACCGCATCCGCGCCGACTTCCCGATCCTCGACCGGGAGGTGGGCGGGAACCCGCTCACCTACCTGGATTCCGCGGCCACCTCCCAGAAGCCGATCCAAGTTATGGACGCAGTCGACGGTTACTACCGGCGCAGCAACGCCAACGTCCACCGCGGCGTCCACCAGCTCGGCAACGAGGCGACCGACCGTTTCGAGGCGTCGCGGGTGAGGGTCGCCGGATTCATCGACGCCGACCCGCAGGGCCTGGTCTTTGTCCGCAACACCACCGAGGCGCTGAACCTGGTCGCCGGCTCCTACGCCCGAGAGCTGCTCCAAAAGGGCGACCGGGTCGTGCTCACCCTGATGGAGCACCACAGCAACCTCGTTCCCTGGCAGCTGGCCGCCGAGCGCGCCGGGCTCCAGCTCGCCTTCATCGGCCTGACCGAGGACGGCGGCCTCGACCTCTCCAACCTCGACGAGCTGCTCGCGCCGCCCACCCGGCTGCTCAGCCTCACCCACCAGTCCAACGTCCTCGGCACCGTGAACGACATCGCGGCGATCACCGCGGAGGCCCACCGGCGGGACGTGCTGGTCTGCCTCGACGGCGCCCAGTCGGTGCCCCACATGCGGGTCTCGACGAGGGAGCTGGGGGTGGACTTCCTCGCCTTCTCCGGCCACAAGATGTGCGGCCCGATGGGGAGCGGCGCGCTCTGGGCCCGGCCCGAGCTGCTGGAGCGGATGCCCCCCTTCCTGGGCGGGGGCAGCATGATCGCCAAGGTGGAGCTGGAGCGCTCCACGTGGAACACCGTCCCCCACAAGTTCGAGGCGGGGACCCCCGACGTCGCCTCGGCGGTGGGCCTCGCCGCCGCCTGCGACTACCTGGACGAGGTGGGGATGGAGCGCATCCACGCCCACGAGCAGGGATTGGTCCGCCACATGATCGACGTCCTCGACGAGTCGGGTGCCACCGTGTACGGCCCCCGCGACCTCGCCATCCACGGGGGCGCGGTGAGCTTCAACGTCGCCGACGTCCACCCCCACGACACCGGCACCATCCTCGACCGCCTCGGCATCGCGGTGCGGGCGGGGCATCACTGCTGCCAGCCGCTGATGCGGCAGCTGGACGTGCCGGCCACCGCGCGGGCGTCCGTCTACCTCTACAACACCCACGAGGAGATCGACCGGCTGGGCGAGGGGATCGCCGAGGTGCGCCGGGTCTTCCGTGTCTGACCTGAATCGGGTGCGCCGGGCGGTCATAGTCACCGAACCGTGAAGCCTGGTCAAGCGAAGGGGAGCCCGGCGCCGGTCGGAGTTCCGGATGTCAGCGTGCTCGAGGCCGGGCGGCTCGCGAGGCGCTCGACGCGATCAGCGGCGCTCTCGACCCTCCCTGAGAGCGGACGGCTCCTGAGGGTCAGACCGGAGGCGTCAGCCGACCCCGAGCGTGCCCCAGACCTCGAGCTTGCCCCGCACCGCCTCGATGACGGCGTCGGTGAACTGGTCGGTGAGCGAGTGCCCACCGAGGTCGGCGGTCCGGGTGCCGTGCCGCACCGTCTCGAAGACGGCCTCGTAGATGGCACGGGAGGCGGTCCGGACCTCGTCGCCCGGCATGAGGCCGAGCACTGACGCGCAGGCCAGGATCATCGCCATCGGGTTGGCCAGGTTCTTGCCCCGGAGCGCCGGTGCGGTGCCGTGCGGGGCCTCCGCCATCACGACGCTCGGGGTGAGCGAGTCGCCCGTGAAGCCGATCAGCACCGACTCGGCGCCGGCGATCGACCCGAAGAGGCCGAGCACCAGGTCGCTCATGCAGTCGCCGTCGCGGTTCAGGGTGGGGATGACCAGGGAGTCCCCGCCCTGATTGAGCAGCAGGGCGTAGGTGGCGTCGATGAGCTGGGGCTCGTAGTCCACCTCCGGGTGGCGCTTGGCGGCGGCGTCCATCTCCTCCTTGAGCAGCCCCTCGTACACCGGCGAAACCGTGTACTTGGGCCCGCCGAAGACCCGGGCACGGGTCCTCGCCGCATGGCCAAAGGCGAACTCCGCCACCTCCCGGCAGATCGACCTGGAGATCCGCTCGGTGCGGAAGGCGACCTCGTCATCGCCCGCCCCCTCTCGCCACTCCTTGGCCCCGTAGGCGTCGCCGACCGCCATCCGGACCACGCTGATGGGGGCGCTCACCCCGGCGATGGGGATCACCCCGGGGATGCGGCGCCCGGTGCGGAGGATCACCGTGCCCCCGACCTCGGCGCGGAGGATGGCGTTGGGGCTGCCCACGTCCCCCTGTCCCTCGGGGGTGATGGTCGCCGCCTTGAGCCCGTAGCCGGTCTCACGCATGGCGTGGCTCGCCTCGATCACCACCCGGTTCTGGGTGGCGCGCCGGTTCTCCAGGCTCAGGTCGTGGTGGCGCAGCTCGAGCTGGGTGCCGAGGACGTCCGCGTCCAGCACGCGGAGGGCCTCGACGAGCAGCTCCTCGCCGGTCTCGTCGCCGTGGAGGACCTGGAGGGTGATGGACATTGAACGGTCAATCTACCAGCCCGGCTGGCGGGCACCGGGGAGCGTGTACCGTTGAGCCGCAGGCTGGCAAGATGGGCTCATGGTGCACGACGACGGCCGAACCGACCGACGACCTGGTGCGGGCAGGGGGACTCGAGCCGCCAAAGAGCGATTCGAGCAGCAGGGTGAACGCACGGAGTTGGTGCGCCGCGATCTGGCGGTCGAGCCCGACGGCGCGACTGGTAAGCCGGTCCGCCTTCCCCTGGTCGACTGCGTCCACGCGGCCAGCCCGGAGGAGGAGTTGGAGCCGGCGCGGGTCTCCGATCTCCTCTTGGCTCAGGAGGCCGGTCCGTAGACCCAGGTGTCAGCGATGTCGGCGGTGTCGTTGACGGCGCCCCCGAAGAGGACCACCTGGCCGTCGTCTCCATCGAAGGCCATCTGCGCGTAGAAACGAGCCGGCGGCGAGGTCGCCGGGTGCAGCTGCTGCCAGACGCTGCCGTTCCAGGCCCAGAGGTCGTTGAGGGGGGGGCCGAGGACGTAAGTCTCGCCCTGACTCGCCGACGCCGGCGAGTAGCCGCTCGCGGTGTCGCCCCCGAAGAGAAGGGCCTCACCCAGGGCGGAGTCGTAGACCATGCTGGCGCCCACGCGGGGTGAGGGTGCGCCGCTACCCGACAGTTCCGACCACTTGCTGCCGTTCCACGCCCACATCGCTTGCGAGTGATCCCCGTAGAGGAGGATCTGGCTGGTCGCGGAGTCGTAGACCATCTGCACGTCCTGGGAGTCACCGAGCGAGGGCGGCGGCGAGATCGAGGGTGAGAGCGGGCTCCACGACGATCCATCCCAACTCCAGGTGGACGACTGGTACGGGGGCGCCGACGTCGAATTCGGGGCTGAGCCGGCCGTCGGAGACCAGAGAATCAGCGTCTGAGAGGAAGGGTCGTAGGCCATGACGCCGTCGGTATCGGGTTCTGGCTGAGTGTCCGCGGTCTGCGCCCCCGTCCATGTCTGCCCGTTCCATTCCGACATCTCGGGCGAGTCCGCGCATCCGGGGAACCAGAGGGCATCGAACGTGTTGGTGGCGGCGTCGTAGGCGTTGGGCACACCGACGGTCGGGGGCGCTTGAGTGGAGACCTGGGTCCACGC
>CABEBF010000308.1_pt1 | contig 13908 bp, 17 predicted proteins | sample 3132511 | NCBI WGS metagenome assembly CABEBF01 (sample SAMEA5534345, study PRJEB31848) | metagenome | biome: tundra; feature: field; material: soil | place: USA | collected 2013-05 | depth 0.45 m | reverse complement strand
CCCCCGGGGCATCGACCCAGTAGCGGGGAGCGGAGCCGCTGCGCAGCTCTTCGACCGATCCGGCGGCCAGCATGCGGCCGGCGCGGATGATGCCGACCCGGTCGCAGAGCTGCTCGACCAGCTCCAGCTGATGGCTGGAGAAGAGCACCGAGATGCCCGCGTCCGCCTGCTCCCGGAGCACCGCGCTCATCACGTCGACCGCCACCGGGTCGAGCCCCGAGAAGGGCTCGTCGAGGACCAGCACGTCGGGCGAGAAGAGGAGCGCGGCGGCGAGCTGGACCCGCTGCTGGTTGCCCTGGCTCAGCTTCTGCAGCTGCTCGCCGCCGCGATCGCCGAGGCCGAGCCGCTCCAGCCAGCGGGCCGCGGCCGCGCGTGCGTCGGGAGCGCGCATCCCGTGGAGCTCAGCGAGGTAGACGAGCTGCTCGGTCACCCCCATGCTCGGGTAGAGGCCGCGCTCCTCGGGCATGTAGCCGATCCGCCGCCGGGTGGCGAAGGTGATCGGCGCCCCTCCCCACCGCACCTCACCGGCGTCGGCGGCGAGCACGCCGAGGACGATGCGCATGGTGGTGGTCTTGCCGGCGCCATTGGGCCCGACGAAGCCGAAGAGCTCGCCCGCCCGGACCTCGAAGCTCAGCTCCTGGAGCGCGGCCACGCTCCCGTACCGCTTGGACACCCGGTCGATCTCCAGCACCCGGTCGGCCACCAGTGGCGCCTCCTCTTGTAATCTGATATCACTATGATAGTATCAATCCAGGCCGCGTGGACGGCCCCATCTGCGGAGGAGACGAGATGACCGGTGACACTACCCCAGCCGAGGCCCCGCCCAAGGCGCGGGCGATCATGACAGAGCGGATCAGACCAGCCGGGCCAGGGATAGCGTTGCTCGTCGTGATCATCGTGGTGGCGCTGGCCGACATCGGTCTCTTTGTCCTCGGCGGCATCCTCGGCAACCAACACGGGGACGGGGTGCTCGCGGGCATCGTGATCGGTGTGGCGGTGCTCATCGTCATCTGCGATCCGATCGCCGCCCGAGGGCTGACCCCGGTGCAGCCGGGCGAGGCGCGGGTGGTCCAGCTCTTCGGCCGCTACAACGGCACGGTCCGCAACCCCGGCCTCTGCTGGGTCAACCCCTTCACCGAGCGGCGCAAGGTCTCCACCCGGATCCGCAACTACGAGACGCAGGTGGCCAAGGTCAACGACGCCGACGGCAACCCGATCGAGATCGCCGCCGTGGTCGTCTGGCAGGTCGAGGACACGGCGCAGGCCCTGTATGAGGTCGACGACTTTGCCCGCTTCGTCGACATCCAGACCGAGACCGCGGTCCGGCATGTGGCCAGCACCCACCCGTACGACTCCCACGAGGACGGTCAGCTCTCCCTGCGGCAAAACGCCACGGAGATCACCAGCCAGCTGACCGCCGAGATCGCGGAGAGGGTGTCGTCGGCCGGGGTCAAGATCATCGAGTCGCGGCTCACCCGTCTCTCCTTCGCGCCCGAGATCGCCCAGGCGATGCTGCGCCGGCAGCAGGCGAGCGCCGTCGTCGCCGCCCGTAAGACGATCGTGGAAGGCGCCGTCGGCATGGTCGAGATGGCCCTGGCCCGCATCGAGGAGCGCGGGATCGTGGAGCTGGACTCGGAGCGCAAGGCGGCCATGGTGTCCAACCTGCTGGTGGTGCTCTGCAGCGAGCAGAACACGCAGCCCATCGTCAATGCCGGCACCCTGTATCAGGGATAGGAGTGCCGCTGAGGGACGCAGGAGACTGACCCGGTGGGCGAACGCAAGAGCCTGCTGCTGAGGCTCGACCCCGCCGTGCACGACGCGCTCGTGCGCTGGGCGAGCGATGAGCTGCGCAGCAGCAACGCTCAGATCGAATTCCTGCTGAGGCGGGCGCTGGCGGCAGCCGGACGGTTGCCGTCCGGCGCCGGCCCGATCCCGCGACGGGGCCGGCCGCCACGAGAGGCGGACGCGAGCGCCCGGTGAGGCTCGCGGAACCCCGGCGTAGGCTGGATGTCATGGTGGTGCTCCAGCTCCCGCGACGCCGGCGAAACTGGGTCGCCGTGGCCGGCCTCGGCGTGGCGGCCGTCACCGTCGCGGACCTGGGCCTCTACGCGCTCCTCCTCATCGGGCAGGGGAATCCGCCCGGCAGCCGGGTCTTCTTCGTGGGCACATTCCTCGCCCTGATGGCGGTCCTCGGGTTCGCTGGGGCGCTCGCGCGCCGCGCGGTGGCCCGGATGCTGATCTACGCCTTCACCGCGGGCGGCGGGCTCGGGCTCGGGCTCCTCGGCATCGACTCGATCGGCCTGCCGCTGCTCGGGGTCTGCGCGTTCTCGATCTTTGCACTCTCACGGGTGGCGGACCACGTGTCGGCTCCGATCATCGTCGGCACCACCGCCGCCTTCGTGATCCTGATGGTGGGCATCGCGACCACCAGCTGACGCGAGTACCCTGCGGGGTCATGCCGAGCTTTCACCTCGTCGCCGACGTGAGCAGCGACAACCCGGATCGCGTCCGGCCGGTCGTAACCGGGCTCTTCCCGACCGGCGTGACCGAGACGCCCGGAGGCTTCCACATCGAGGCCGGGCTGGAGGGTGACAGCGCCCGCGAGCTCAACCGCATGCTGCTCTCCACACTGCGCCAGGCGGAGAAGCGGACGCGGCTCCGTGCCGCCTGGACGTCCGGGGGGACGATCGAGCGCTTCTTCGACTACGTGCCCAAGGGCAGCCGCCCGGAGGGCTGACCCGGCATGTCACCAATTGGTACCATACCTTTTGGTGACACACCTCACCCCGTATCACTTCGGCTCCCCGGCCGGCGCCGAGCACTTCACGGACCGCCGGGAGGAGCTTGCGCTGATCGCCGACCGCCTCACCGGCGGACAGAACGTGATCCTTCACGGCCCCCGCCGCTACGGCAAGACCTCGCTCCTCCACCGCGCCATCGAGGCGGCGCGGAAGCGGGGAGGCCGGGTCGGCTACGTCAACCTCCTCCGCTGCTCCAGCCGGAGGGAGGTGGCCCAGGCCGTCACTCAGGGGATCTTCGCCGGCCCCCTGCACGGCGGCACCACCCGCCGGATGGGACGGCTCGTCGAGCGCCTCCGGGTGCGCCCGCGGCTGGACTTCTCCCCCGCCGGCGGGGTTACCGTCTTCTTCGAACCGGGGATGCGCGACACCGACTGGCCGGGCGCGATGGAGGACGCCTGCCGGCTGCTCGCCGAGGCCTCGGCCTCCCACGCCGTCGGGCTCGTCCTCGATGAGTTCCAGCAGATCGTCGAGGTCGACCCCGCCCTGACGGGCACCTTCAAGGCCATCCTCGACGAGAGCCCGACCGTCTCCTATGTCATCGCCGGCAGCCATGTCCACCTCATGGAGCGGCTGACCACCGCACCGGGGGCCCCGCTCCTCGCCATGGGAGAGCTGCTCCGCCTGGGGCCGATCCCCGACGGCGAGATGGCCCCGTACCTGGTGGCCCGGGCGCAAGCGCGCCGCAAGCACCTCACCCCCGAGGTGGCGCTGCGCATCTGCGCCATGGGCGGCCCGGCGCCCAACGACATCCAGCGGCTCGCGCAGCACTCCTTCGACGTCGCGGGCGGCAGCATCGGCATCGCTGAGGTGGAGGCCGGCATGGCCCTGGCGATGGGCCGGGAGTCCACCACCTTCGCCGAGCGCTACGAGCGCCTGGCCCCGGTCGCCCGGCGGGTGCTCCACCTCGCCTCCGCCCCCGGTGGTCTCGTCCAGCCATACGGGCTGGCCGCCCTCCGCAAGGTGGAGATGGCCAACGCCAACGCGGTCCGCAAGGCACTCGCCTCGCTCGAGGAGAGCGAGCTGATCACGCGAAGGCCGGAGGGGTGGGAGGTGGCGGACCCCTTCTTCCGGCGCTGGCTCCAGACCGACCCGTGACGGCGTCCGGGCAGGGCGGCTGACGAGCCTCCGCTCAGGCGCCCGGCGCGGGGTCGCTCCTGTCCTCGGTCTCCCACGCGTGGTCGAGCACGTGCCAGGCGATCCGCCGGATCGCGTAGCGGGGCGGCCACCCCTTGGACCCGGCCGGATAGGGATCGGATCCGGCGGTGGCCCGCAGGGCGTTGGCAAGGGCGGTGCGCGCAGCGGCGCGGGCGGCAAGGTCATCCAGCGCCGGTCGGGGGAGCCGGAGCCCCAGTTTCCGGGCGTACATCTCCAACTCCGCGCCAACGACGTGATCGACGATGGCGTCCCGGTCGCGGCCACCGCCCCGGGGCCCCTTGCGCAGGCTGGCCGGCGCACCAGCGACCACCTGGTCGAAGAGCTCCCAGCCGGCCTCCATGAGGCGGACCAGGCGCTCGACCTCGCCGGCGGTGACAGGCGCGCGCTCGACCTCTGCGATTGCCTCGGGGACCCCGAAGTCAGTGGTCGCCGACCCGCGGAGGCGCTCAACGACCTCGACCCTCGCCGGGTCCGGGGGCTCCACGCCGGCGGCGCGGACCACCGGCGCGTAGCGGGACGCGTAGGCGCGGAGCGTCTCGACGGCCGCCTCCTCGCCGCGACCGGAACGCGACCAACCGGGCCAGTCGAGGGCCGAGGCGAAGCTGAGGCGGCCACCCGTCTCCAGGCAGACCCGGACCGGGCTGTCAGGGGCGGGCATCGTGCGCTCCTCCGTCATGCGGGGCGGCGATGAAGGCGGCGATCGCATCCCGCCACTCGGCCAGAAACGCGGGGTAGTGGTGGGCGAACTCCTGGAGCGCGTGGTCCGCCTCGGGCACGAGCGCCGTCAGGTCATAGCCAACTGTGACGGTGCTCCCGCCGACGGAGGGCTGGAGAGCGACGGTGACGAGGCCGGCGCGGTCGCCGGGAGTGGTCCGGCTGTATGCGATGGCGGTATCGGCCTCGCGCCGGACCACGGTCCAGATCGTGCTCCTGCCGCGGTGGTCGGTGGTGAAGACCGTCCCGAGCTCGGTCTCGTCGACCACGAGGGTGGGGAACTGGGGATCCCAGCCCGCTGTCCACACCCGCTCACCGCTCGGGGTGAAGAGGCTGAACGCCTGCTCGGGCGGAAGGCCCACCTCGATGGTTCCGGTCAGACGCACGTGCTCGCGTGGGCTCACCCGCTCCTCCTCGTCCGGCTACCGACAGTCCGGCTGCTCCGGCCACACCTGATCATCGCTTACCGGGCACCGAGAGCCCGACCGCCACACGCCCCCCGGTAGGGCCATGATTCTGCCTATGTCCACCTCGCCCGCTCCGCCCGACCATCCCAGCCATCACTCCGGTCCCGGCTATGCCAGCGCCCCGCCGCCTCCGGAGCTCGCCTTCGACGACGGCCTGTCGGAGCACTTCGTCCATTGGCTCAATTACGTTCCCGAGGCACACCGGAACCTCGACGCCGCGGCCGACGAGAGGGCCGAGGCCGTTATGGCACGGCACGTGGCAAGCTGCCGCAAGCACCCGTTCGAGGCGCTCTTCGTCGCCCACCGCCACCTGGGCGACGCGTCGCCCGAGGTGCAGCTGCAGGCGCTGCTGCTCGCCTCCGAGGCGCTCTGGTGGCTTCACCACTACGCGGACGCGCAGCTCGCCGCGGAGACGGCACTCCGGGCTCACCCCAGATCCACCCAGGCGCTCTGGCGGCTGAGCGTCGCCCAGTACAAGGCAGGCCACTTCGAGGAGGCCGAGCGTAACCTCGACTCCCTGCTCGCCACGGTGAACACGTTCGCCCCCGCGTGGAGCCTGCGCGGCCAGACCAAGGTGTGGCAGACGCCGGACAAGCCCTCCGCCGGCGGCTCCGATTTCGAGGCGGCCCACGAGCTGGACGGCACCTGGCCCGTGCCGGTCCGGCTCAGCAACGCCGACTTCCAGAAGCTGGTCGACGGTGCGGTGCTGGAGTCCATGGCCGACATGCGCGGCGCCTTCCAGCAGCCCGTGGTGGAGGTCGAGATGCTGCCCGGGATACCCGCGGTGGCCCGGGGCGACGACCCCGACATCCGCTGCTCGTTCTTCAATCCCACGTACGCCGGCACGAGCGGGCCGCTCAGCATGCTCGGCGGCGACTTCGCCGCAGGCGCGCGGCGCGACATCGCCCCCGGCGCGCGCATCGTCCTCTACCAGCGCAACATCGAGAACCTCTGCAGTGACCCGGCCCTGCTCATCCAGGAGGTCACCAAGTCGTTCGCGGAGGCGCTGGCCGGCTCCATGCGCATCGACGCCACAGCGGTCCAGGGGGCTCCTGAGGTGCATGCCGAGGATGCGGACCGGCCGGCAGCGGACCAGCCCTAGCGGGGGTCGGCTTCACCTCCGCTGCGGGTGCGCCCGGATGAGGGTGTGAGGAGGGAGCGGACTGCTCTCAGGCTGGCGAGGACGCGATCGAAGGATGGGGACGTGCCAAAGAACAGGTCACGGTCCCGCTCGTACTCCCGCGCGAGCTCAGCCCGTGTCGCCTCGTCGGGGAACAGGCCCGGGCTTGCCCCGAAGTTGAGGGCGGGTGGCCCCACGTGCTTGGGGAATTCGCGCGACCCGCGTTCGTCGTGGTCCCTCGCCATCTCCCAGAAGTCGGCTGTCCCCACCGAGGCTCTCACCACCTCATCGCCGAGCAGCCTGGCCACGTCGTAGTAGTGCCGGCCCAGGCGTGCAAGTGGCGCCCTCTCCGGCGCGTGCAGATGCCGGACGACTGCTCCGTGAATGACGAAGAGCTTCTCGACGAGCGTCCGCTCTGCGCGGAGCACGGGGAGGTCGCAGGCGGGCAGCTCCGCCGCCGCAGCGGGGACGGCGTGCGCGAGCATGGTCTCGAGCCTCAGCGTGGCCACCGGCACGAATGCGCTCCGCGTCCCCATCTCGAGCAGCACACTCGGCGGGACGAGCTCGCCGCCGGACCAAATGGCGGGAAAGGTGTAGGCCACAGCCCGGTGCACGCCCTTACCACTGTTGCGCACTGCCGGAGGCAGCGCGCACCGATCAGAGACTACCTGTGCGATCGACTTCAGCAGGGAGTCACGGGCCGCCTCGCCGCGCTGCCCGGGATCGACGGCAAGATCGATGTCCTCGCTGAACCGCTGGGTCAACTGCCAACCCTTTGAAAGGCTCGTGCCCCCCTTGAGGACGACATGGTCAGCGTGGCCCTCTGCCACCGCGGACAGGACCCGGGTGACCCAGTAGTCCTTCTCCAGGATGGCCGTAAGAGCTGGGTTGCCATCGCCGAGCGCGCCGGCAGCGACGCGACAGAGGTCGGCGAACGCTTCTCGGTCCGTCCGCGGATCGATCACCGGGCACCCCACCATCGTGCACTCGGCAGGTTTCGCAAGGGACCGAAGTCGTAGCGCGAACCGGGGTGGATCATCTCTCGGTACAGGGCCAGGACAGCGGAGGACGCGTCCGCTGCTTGGGCAATCGCACCCACCATCGCCCTAACCCGCGCCGGTTCCTCGCGAGTGGCTGCGGCCATCCGAACCACCGAGACGACGCCGTCCCGGACGAGTTGGACGGCCCGTTCACAGGTCTGAGCCGGCGAGAGCTCGGAGAGACGCTCCACATCGCGCAGAACCTCGAGGAGTGCGTTCTCATCCAGGGTCAGCGAGCGCCTCTCCGGGCTGCGTTCGAGGATGCGAACCCCCGCCAGGCCACGCCGCCGGATCCGCCGGCCCCGCGTCGAGATGACGTCGGCGCGGCCCATGGGCATCTGTGTGGTGAAACCGAGGGCGTTGGCCGAGGCAACGCCACCCGGCGCGTAGCGGATTTCACCGATCGCCGAGAGGACGACCTGAAGACGGTCGGGAGGGACTGGGCCGAAGCGGCTCGTCCGCGGCACGTAGTAATGGCCGCGACGGACCCGGATCAGCTCACCTCCACTTGCCATCCGGGAGAGGGCGTGTGCGGCGGTTGACGGCGCCAGATCTCGGAAGGTGGTCGAGGTGACGACATGACCCAACTTCTCGTGGAGGCGCATGGCTACGAGACTGGTGCGAGGCATGGACATATACTAGCATATAAACACCGGCAAATATATGCTGTATAACTGGGGTCGGTGATCCCAGTGGGACGACGGACGGCTGGCGGAGGTCCGCCGCGCGCCCGGGTCGCTTGGCGCCGTCCGCGCCGAGGAGGTTCCCCTCAGTCGGTGAGCCAGGCGGTGCGGTCGTAGGTCACCGCTCAGCCGCCGGATGCGCCGATGCGCATGCGGTATGCAGCGGCGGTAGGCACCCCCGACGCGACGTGGCATGATCCTTAAGCCACACCATCCCGGCCAGACCCACGACTTCAGGAGTCACCATGACCGGCTCTTCCACCCAGGGAATCAAGACCGTGCTGCATCCCGTGTCCGACCTGGCGACGGCCAAGGCGGTGTACACCGCCCTGCTCGGCGTCCCGCCGCAGACCGACGGGCCCTACTACGTCGGCTTCGACGCCGAGGGCCAGCACATCGGGCTGGTGCCGGGCGGTGGACCGCAGAGCATGACCTCACCGGTGGCCTTCTGGCATGTGCCGGACATCGAGGCGAAGCTGGCCGAGGTCACCGCCGCGGGTGCCACCGTGAAGGAGCCCGCGCACGAGGTGGGGGGCGGCCGCCTGGTGGCTACCGTCACCGACCCCGATGGCAACGTCCTCGGGCTGATTCAGGACCGATGACCGCCGGCCCGTCCGTGAACCCATCCGAACTCATTGACAAGCACATCGCAGACCTTGCGGACTGGCGCGGCAAAATGCTTGCCCACCTTCGCAAAACCATCCATGATGCTGACCCCGAGATCGTCGAGGAATGGAAATGGATGGGCAGTCCGTGTTGGTCTCACGATGGACTATCGTGGTGAGTAACGCTCACAAGGATAAGGTGAAATTGACCTTCTCCCAAGGAGCAAGCCTTCCAGACCCGGACAAGCTCTTCAACAACGGCTTTGAAGGCAATAGATACAGAGCGATTGATCTCTACGAGGGCGACAGCATCAATGAGCGCGCTCTGAATAACCTATGCATGCTGCCATGGCCTTCAACCTGGCCCGGCTGAAGGGGAAGACACCGGCAGGTGCGCGCGGGATTCGGACCAAAGCAGACACGAAGTAGGCGGCTACCCACCGCCCGCCAGCGCGCGCAGCACCAGAGCCAGATTGGCCGGCCGCTCCGCCATCCGGCGCATCAGGTACGGGTACCACCGTTCGCCGAAGGGCACGTAGACGCGGACCTCCTCCCCGCGGGCAACGAGCCGCGCCTGTTCGTCGGAGCGGACCCCGAAGAGCATCTGATGCTCGTGGGCGAGGCCGCCGCCACGTGCGGCGATGAGCCGGTGGCAGGCCTCGATCAGTGCCGGATCGTGAGTCGCGATCAGAGGCGTCGCGCCCCCCTCGAGCAGGATCCGCAAGCAGCGGAGGTAGGCGACGCGGACGTCGTTCCGCCGCTGCCAGGCCAGAGCCACCGACTCCTGGTAGGCGCCCTTGCAGAGCCGGATGCGAGAGCCGGGATAGGCGAGGGCGCGGCAGTGGGCCTCGGAACGGCGGAGCGATGCCTGGATGACCAGGCCGGTGGAGGGGTGCTCGGCGCGCAGCCGGACGCCGATGCCGAGCGTCGAGTCGGTGGTGTTGTGGTCCTCCATGTCGACGGTCACCGCGATCCCCGCCTCCGCCGCCGCCCGGCAGACCTCGAGGGCGTTCTCGAAAGCCAACTCGCTGTCAAGGATCTGGCCGAGCGCGGAGAGCTTGAGCGACACCTCCGTCCGCGGGGCCAGCCCCTCGGATGCGAGCCGGGCGATCAGCGCCCGGTGCGCCGCGACGGCTGCCCTGGCGTCGGCCGCGTCCCGAGTGTCCTCGCCGAGGTGGTCGACGCTGATGGAGAGGCCGCGGCCGATCAGCCGCCGGGCCACCAAGACCACGTCGCCCAGGCCCTCACCGGCCACGAAGCGGCGGACCAGGCGTCGGGTGAGCGGTGAGCCGGACACGACCCGCTGCACGCCGGGCCGCCGCGATGCCCAGAAGAGCGAATGCCGGAGCACGGCGGCGGCGCCCCACCCGGAACGATCGGACGCCATGAGGCGATTATCGGCTCCGGTTCCCGATCCGGGTGTCACGACTGCTGGCGGTCAGGGGAAACTCCGAATCACCTCGATGCGACCGACCAGGGCGCGATTGAAGATCGGCAGGTCGCTGGCGGAGATCCAGTACTCGCGGTGCTCGCGCTCGCCGACCTGCTGAGCACGGGGTAAAAGATCGGCTGCTCCGGGAGGCGGGGTGGGAAGGCCCGGTAATCGGCGACGGCGATGAGCTGCAGCTCGGTCGGCCCGACGGGGCGCCAAAGAGTGACGCTCTCCTGACCCTGGGAGAGTTCGGCCGCATCTATTTCGCGGATTTCGACCACTCGCGCACCCGCGAGCGGACCGTCCGGGTCCAGATCGTCGGGGAGTGACCTAGCTCGCGGCCGTGTCGTCGGCCACGGCGGAGGGACGGCCCGACACCTCGGGCGGAGGCTCGCTCGCGTAGAGGGCGGGCCGGCGGTCGCGGAGGAGGTGGTTGCGCGGGGTGCGCCAGCGGGACCGCTCCACCGCGGTCAGGTCCACGTCCGCGACCAGCAGCTCCTCGCGGTCGGGACTGGCCGGCCCGGCGATGGGCCAGCCGTCGGGGCCCACGATGATCGAGGCACCGAGGAACGTGACTCCGCGCTCCTCCCCCACCCGGTCGGCGCAGGCGACCGCGGTGCCGTTGGCGGCCGCCGCGGCCATGGCCATGATGTCCCCCTGACAGTACCCGTGCTCGTCGTGGAGATGGCGCCGGAACGAACTGACCCAATTGGTCGGGACGGCGATGACCTCGGCGCCCCGGAGGGCGAGGGCGCGCGCGACCTCGGGGAACCAGAGGTCGTAGCAGATGGCGACCCCGACGCGGGCGAAGGGAAGGTCGACGACCACCAGCTCGCTGCCCGGTTGAAACCAGGACTGCTCGTCGTAGAAGAGGTGGAGCTTGCGGTAGGTCGCCAGCCGGCCCTCGGGGCCGAGGACGACGGCGCTGTTGTGGCGGCAGTTGGCGCCTGCCTCGGCCAGGCCCCCGACCACGTACACGCCCAACCGGCGGCAGGCGTCCACCAGGGCCGCCACGCTCTCACCGGTATCGGCGTCCTCGGCCAGCCGGCCGACCTCCTCCTCGCTGGAGAAGACGTAGCCCGACGAGGCCAGCTCGGGGAGGACGACGAGCTGGGCGCCCCGCTCCGCCGCGGCCTCGACCTGGGCTACCGCGGCGGCCCGGTTGCCGCTCAGGTCGCCGATGCGCGGCTCGTACTGGGCGACCGCGATGCGGAGGGTCCGGTTCGGGGAGTCGGTCACGCCGCGAAGATGGTGGAGCGGTAGTAGGCGAGCTCGGCGATCGACTCCCGGATGTCGTCGAGGGCACGGTGCGCCTCGACCTTGGGCGGAGCCGCGACGAGGATCTCCGGGTACCAGCGCCGGCAGAGCTCCTTGATGCTCGAGACGTCAATCGAACGGTAGTGGAGGAATTCCTCGATCTCGGGGAGGTGTGCCGAGAGGAAGCGCCGATCCGTCCCGATGGAGTTGCCACAGAGGGGCACGGTCCGGGCCTCGGGAATGTGCTCGCGGAGGAACTCGAGCGTCTGCCGACCGGCCTCCTGCACGGAGATGGGCGAAGCCTTGATCTCCGCCAGCAGCCCCGACGTGGTGTGCATGGTCCGAACGTGGTGGTCCATCTCGCGCAGCTGGTCGCGGTCCGCGTGCACGACCAGATCGGGACCCTCCGCCACCACGGCGAGGTCGTCGTCGGTGATGAGCGTGGCGATCTCGACGATCACGTGGCGCGCGGGGTCGAGCCCGGTCATCTCGAGGTCCATCCAGGCGAGCACGACGACGATCCTATCCGCGGGGAGGCGCGCAGCGGAGCCGGCGTGGATTCTGGGCCAGGGTGTCGATGTCAAACGCACCATTCGCGGCAGACTCGGCGGGCCCAGGCAATCCGGCACCGGGGTTCCTCCTGGTCACGGCAGTGGTTGCGGAGTAAGGAACGATGCCCGTTATCGGAGGAGGGTAGGCAAGGCCGAGCGTCGGGCCGGGTGAACTTGCGGCCTCCAAGATTGAGACCAAGTTTTACGGGCATCAATCGTAGGTGCGCTCCATTTTTACACCCTACTTTCAGTGCTAAGTTGTATAAAATGGCCATTTACTAGTGACATCCATCTCGAAATGGCCTAGCATTGTGGTGTGAATACGAGCCAACTCCTAGCCCGCCTCGGGACGGTCTGCCCATGGTGGCGCGATCCCAGCGGCTGGCAATACCAGGATCCAGATCTCCGAGCGGTCCAGGCCACCCGGCTTTCCTACGAGCCAAAGCCCCTGGAGAACCTCGAGCTCGGTGGCCTCTACATCCTGCGCGGACCGCGCCGCGTCGGGAAGTCGGTCGAACTGAAACGAGCCATCCTCGGCCTGCTCGAGGCCGGCGTCTCCCCTCGCCGCATCATCCACTTCCCGTGTGATGAGCTGAATGCGGAGGACCTCAGCCAACTGGTCACCGCGGCTCGCACCGTCGCCACGGCAAGTGAGGCCGAGCCCCGCTACTGGTTTCTGGACGAGATCACCGCGACAGGTGGCAAATGGTGGACGACCGTCAAGTGGCTCCGCGATAACAATCCAGGCTTTCAGCAGGACTGCGTCGTTCTCACGGGCTCCTCGATGCGTGGCCTGGACGAGGCGGTCAAGGCGCTCGCAGGTCGCCGCGGACCCGCCTCCGACAGTGAGCGACTACTCCTCCCGATGGGATTCCGGCAGTTCTGGCGAGCTACGGCCCGCCTCGCCCAAACACCAGATGAGAAGCTTCGGGTCAATGCCTGGGAGTTCCGTGAACCGATTTGCCGCGAGGCGATCGGACAAGTTGTGCCGTGGTTGGACGACCTCATCCTGCAGTGGGAAGCGTTTCTCAGCGTCGGAGGGTATCCCCGCGCTGTGAGCGACTTTCTGCGAACCTCAGAAGTCCAGCCTGATTTCACCAATGCTCTTTGGGACGTCATCAGCGGCGAAGCGCTTCGCCGAGCTCGCGATTTCACCCCAGCGAAGGCTCAGCTCCTGCTCGCGCTCTTAGCAGGCTCGCTGACCCAGTCCCTTAATCTGGCATCGCTCGGCGCGCAACTCGGTACCACGAGCAGCACAGTTCGCGAACGCGTTGAAGACCTCTTCGCTGCTTTCACGTGCTGGCCATGTTATCCAATGTCGCCTCGAGGTTACCCAGATCATGCGGCGCCGTTGGGGTCCCACCCAAAGTGCTACTTCACCGACCCGCTCCTCGCGCGACTTGCTTGTCAGCGCGATCCGGATAACATCCCATGCCCCGAACCATCCGCCTTATCGGAGCAGCAATTTGGCTTGACACTCTTAAGGCAGAGGGAGAACCTACAGCCAGGCTCCTACTCTCAGTTCGCGTCCGTTATGTATGCCCGCACGAGCAGCAAGGAGGTCGACTTCACCGGCCCCTGGATGAAGAAGGTGGCTTTCGAGAGCAAGTACGTTGATTCCGGCTGGAAACGTGAGACTCGGACTCTGCGGGCCCTCACAGACCGGGGAGTGATCCTCACCCGCAGCGTCCTGGATCTTGAAGGGGATGTCTGGGCTGTTCCGGTATCGGTCGCCGCCTGGCTGCTCGATCCGCCGCCTCCAACTTCCTAACGGCCCGTATCACTCGTCGGGGACGCTGACCCGGGCCTGACGAGCGCGCCGCCGGCGACCGCCGGCGACCTCGCCGGCACCTCCGGCGACGTGACGTGGTGCGTGATCGACAGATCCCCCTACCCCACTCCTCACGAGTGGCGATGGGGCGATCGCGGCAGTCTGGGCGGGGACCAGCGACATCATCTGCTCTGGGTCCGCCGCGGGCGGGTCGTGGATCTCCCAAACGCCAGAGCGGCGCTCCCCGCCCTTGCCCCCTGGCAAGGACTTCCATCTCAGTTCGATTCCGCGCCGATTTATGCCGCTTGCCTT